>Ga0207426_1000070_pt1 | contig 331559 bp, 299 predicted proteins | sample AraplaMF_Cvi_mMS_FD_184265 | JGI IMG/M metagenome (GOLD analysis project Ga0207426, IMG submission 184265) | Arabidopsis root microbial communities from the University of North Carolina, USA - plate scrape MF_Cvi_mMS (SPAdes) (version 2) | ecosystem: Host-associated > Plants > Roots >...
AGATTATACCGAAGACCTCAAGAAGATCACCGTGCCGGTGCTGGTGATGCATGGCGAGGCCGATCAAGTCGTCCCCTTCGCAAGTTCCGTGCCGCGTGCGGTCGACCTGCTCAAGAACGGGTCGCTGAAGACCTACCCGGGCTACCCCCATGGCATGCTGACCACACATGCAGATGTCCTCAACCCCGACCTGCTCTCGTTCATCAGGTCTTGACGACATCGACCGGACCGCGGCCTTCATCCAACGTCGGCCGGACGATCTGTCACCCGGCAGTGCCGGGTGACACCTGTTGGTGTTGGTACGTGGAGCGTCCCCGGAGGGTGCTTCCGACAGTGGCAATTTGCTTGGCGCGTAGTGAAAGATGCAACTTGTCGCGCTTAAATTTTTCGTTGCGGTGGCCGATTACTCCACCGGCCGAAATGGCTCGGCGTCTCGGCTTCGACATCTGGGAATTAAGAGCGGGGGGATGTCCGTCGATTTAATGTCGGAAGTACCACCGGCTTCCGAAGTGCTCATTATAGGCGCTCAGCTCGATGGCAGCTTTTGGAACACTGACCATAGTGTCTGAACGGCTGAAATGAGGCGCAAAGCGGTCATGAATGCAGAGAGCGCCAAACGGCAGCTGAGAGCCATCAGCAGTCATTGGTGCCACTTGTGACGGAATACCAGAAAGTTCCAGCAGCCCCGGGCAATCCTTCGCGCCGCCGAACATTGCGTCTGTCCGCCGACTTTCCTTGAGCCTCAGATCTTCCTGAACGTCAGATAGGCCGAAGAGCGGCCCTCGCGCCGGGCCTTGGTCTCGTAGCGCGTGCTCGGCCAGCCCGCATAGGGGGTGAGCCAATCCGCTGCATTCTCGGCCACCCAGTCGAAGCCGCCATGGTCGCGGCATTTGAGCAGCGTCCAGTTCACATAGGTGTCGATGTCGGAGGCGAAGCAGAACAGGCCGCCGGGCTTCAGCACGCGATGAAAGCGGTCGAGATTGGTCTTCGAGACGAAGCGCCGCTTCCAGTGCTTCCGCTTCGGCCAGGGATCGGGATAGAGCAGATCGATCTGATCGAGCGAGGCGTCCGGCAGCCAGTCGAGCAGCTGTGTCGCGTCGTCATTATAAACGCGGATATTGGAGGTGCCGGTCTCGCCGATGCGCGACAGCAGCTTCTGCATGGAATTGACGAAGGGCTCGACGCCGATGAAGCCGGTCGACGGCGTCTCCAGGGCGCGGTGGATCAGATGTTCGCCGCCGCCGAAACCGATTTCCAGCCGCAAGCGCTCGACCGGAACCGGGAAGAGGGACGTCAGCGGCGCCGGGGGCGCCGCCGAGAGATCGATCAGGAATGCCGGCAGCAGGCTGTTCAGCGTCTCGGCCTGCTGTTCGCGCAGAGCCTTGCCTTTGCGGCGACCGAAAAAGGCTTCGGTCGCCCGGCCGCGACGTTCCATATCCGTCATGCTTTATCTCAGGCCTTTACGCTTTCCTTGAGCGCCTTCACGAGGTCGGTGCGCTCCCAGGAGAACGAGCCGTCGCGGCCGGCCTTGCGGCCGAAATGGCCGTAAGCGGAGGTCTTGGCGTAGATCGGCTTGTTGAGGTCGAGATGGCGGCGGATACCGGTCGGCGAAAGGTCCATGTTCTTGCGGATCGCTGCCTCGATCTGATCCTCGGTAACCTTGCCGGTGCCGTGCAGGTCGACATAGATCGACAGCGGCTGGGCGACGCCGATCGCGTAGGAGATCTGGATCGTGCAGCGGTCGGCAAGGCCGGCGGCGACGACGTTCTTGGCAAGGTAACGGGCGGCATAGGCCGCCGAACGGTCGACCTTCGTCGTGTCCTTGCCGGAGAATGCGCCGCCGCCATGCGGAGCGGCACCGCCGTAGGTGTCGACGATGATCTTGCGGCCGGTGAGGCCCGCATCGCCGTCCGGTCCGCCGATGACGAACTTGCCGGTCGGATTGATGTACCACTTGCAATCGTCAGCGATCTTCAGCTCGCCCAGCGCTTCGCGGATATAGGGCTCGACGACGGCGCGAACCTTGTTCGAATCCCAGCTCTCGTCAAGATGCTGGGTCGACAGCACGATCGAGGTTGCTTCCGACGGCTTGCCGTCGACGTAGCGCACGGTCACCTGGCTCTTGGCGTCGGGGCCGAGCTTGGCGACTTCGCCGTCGCCCTTCTTGCGGGCGACTGCCAGCAGCTGCAGGATCTTGTGGGAATAATAGATCGGGGCCGGCATCAGGTCCGGCGTTTCGCGGCAGGCGTAACCGAACATGATGCCCTGGTCGCCGGCGCCCTCGTCGCCCTGCTGGTCGGCGGCGCTGTCGACGCCCTGCGCGATGTCGGCCGACTGCGAATGCAGCAGCACGTCGATCTTGGCCTTCTTCCAATGGAAGCCGTCCTGCTCGTAGCCGATATCCTTGATGGCGCGGCGCGCGGCGGCCTTGAACTTCGACGGGTTGATGACGTCCTTGCCGTCCTTGTCCTTCTTCATCAGGCTCGGCGGCAGGCGGACTTCGCCGGCGATGACGACGCGGTTGGTCGTCGCCAGCGTTTCGCAGGCAATGCGCACGCCCCACGGATTGACGCCGGTCTTGGCCGCTTCGCGGTAGACCAGATCGACGATCTCGTCGGAGATGCGGTCACAGACTTTGTCCGGATGACCCTCGGCAACAGATTCGCTGGTAAAGAGATAATTCGCGCGCATTTCGGGATTCCCCTCAAAGAATAAAAGCCAGCTAGTAGGTACTCAGTTCGAGGCTTGATGACAAGCGCAGAAGGACATAAATATATCTTTATATCTGCGGCAAAGTGACAAATTTTGCCCCAAAAACGCAGAAAAGGCGGCCTTTCGACCGCCTTTCGAATTCCACGCCTGATGTGGTTCAGTCGGCGTCGGCTTCAGCCGCAAGCGCCTTCACCAGCTCCACGACCTTGCGGCGAACCTTGGGATCGGAAATCTTGACGAAAGCGCGGTTGAGCTGCAGGCCTTCCGAGGAAGACAGGAAATCAACGACGTAATTCGAGCTGGAGGCCTCGGCCATGCCGCCCATGGAGCCGGTATGTTCGCCGGGCGCGTCCTCGAAGAAAAAGGAAACCGGAACATTGAGAATATTCGAGATGTTCTGCAGGCGGCTTGCGCCGACGCGGTTGGTTCCCTTCTCGTATTTCTGGATCTGCTGGAATGTAATGCCGAGACTTTCGCCCAGTTTCTCCTGGCTCATGCCAAGCATCGTTCGGCGGAGACGAATACGGCTGCCCACGTGGATGTCGATGGGATTTGGCTTCTTCTTGTTTTCAATCATGGTCGTGCCCTAGCTAAGAATTTCAACTGTTTCTAACCGGCATGCCCCTGATCCATCCCAAAACGCCACGTTGCAGGCGGTAAGAACCCACCTTCAAACATACGCTAAGAACGCCGATTGTCATCACTATGCAATTTTAGGGGTTTTTGGTCAATTCAACCCGGAAATAAAACCTCTACGAGAAATTAGCGCAATCAAAATGAGCAGCGCCTCGGTCAACCAGAAGTATGTTTGCCGGGGGATTGGCGTTCCGTCCCCTTCGCCGAGCCTATCAAGAGTTGCATCGATAAAGCCGGTTTGCTCGAGATCGAGACCGGCGATAATTTCCCCATGTGCGTTCACCAGCGCCGAAATGCCGCTATTGGCATCACGAATCAACGGCAGCCCGGTTTCGACAGCCCGGACCCGCGCCTGCTGGAAATGCTGATAGGGGCCGGGTGTCGCGCCGAACCAGGCATCATTGGTGATATTGAGGATCGCATTGGCGTCTTTGATGTCGCCGGTCATTTCATCGGGGAAAATAATCTCGTAGCAGATCAGCGGATAGAGATTGAGCCCGCCGGGCAGCGCCAGCAGGTGCCGGCTTGCCGCGGCCGAAAATCCTCCCGGTATCTCGACGACATTCTGGATGCCGAATTCGGTGAGCACGTCCTCGAAGGGCAGATATTCGCCGAAGGGCACCAGATGCACCTTGTCGGAGGCGGCGATGATCTGGCCGCGGCCGTCGATCACGTAGATGGAATTATAGTAGCGCGCAGGCGTGCCCGGTCCCATCTCCTCGGCGCGGACGGCGCCGGCGATCAGGATCTGGTTGTCGTCGAGCGTATCGGCGATCCGTGTCAGCGCATCCTGATTGTCGGTCAGGATGAACGGGATCGAGGTTTCCGGCCAGACGATGATGTCGGGCTTGCGTGCGCCATTCCTCGGCGCTTCGGCCGACAGCTTCAGATGCGTCTCGAAGATCGCATTGCGGTCGGCGTCGTTGTCCATCTTCGCCGCCTGGTCGATATCAGGCTGCACCAGCCGCACCACCGGCCGCTTGTCCTCGGGCAAGGCTTCCGGCCGCGGCGCGAGATGGAGGGCATAGGCCCCATAACCGAGATGGGCGGCAAACAGCGCGACGGCGAGTGCGATGCCGCCGCGTGCATCTTGGCGTGTCCCGGCAAGCGCCGGCGCGGAAAAGATGAAGACGGCAAGCGCCGTCACCCCCATCGCCCCGATCACATGCGCCGACTGCATCATCAGCGGAACGGGCATCATGCCGTAGCCGATGGCGTTCCAGGGGAAGCCGGTGAGGATCACGCTTCGCAGCCATTCCATCAGCCCGAAGCAGGCCGCCAGTGCGGCGATCCGCCCCATGCCATCCGACCAGAAGATGCGGGCAAGGGCAGTCGCCAGCCCGTAGAAGATAGCCAGACAGGCCGGCAGCCCGAGGATGGCCAAGGGCAGCGCCCAGGCGAATTCCTCCTGATCGACCAGCAGTGCATGGCCGAGCCACCACAGGCCCGCGACGAAATAGCCGAAGCCGAACAGCCAGCCGGTGGCGAATGCCGGCCACAGCCTGCCGACCAGGCCGCTTTCAGGCGAAGCCGCCGCCCCGTCGATCAGCCAGACGAGCAGCGTGAAGGAGATGAACATTGCCGCGAAAAAGCCGATGGGCGGCAGCGCCAGAACCGCAAATGCTCCGGCGGCGATGGCCAGCAGCGACCGTTTGAAACCCCAGACGAGGATAACCCTGTCCGCAAGCCGCTCCATGCGCACTCCCATCAAACCGCGAATCAACCCGTTCGCAGTCTTTCAAAAAAGCGGCTCTTTGTCCTGTTAATGGATGTTAATGCATGTCGCCCGGAGATGTGCGGCGGTGCCGGGACAACGACAGGCACAAAAACCAACAGCTGAAGCGCATCGCATCAATCAAATTGAATGCGGCGCTCCAACCTTCACGCATCGTGCTTTCCGAAAATCGATTCCAATTTTCGTGCCGAAGCGCTAATTGGCAGCCGATTCCGCCGGCCGGTCGTCGCCGGTCTCGGAGCCGGGAGTGGAGTCGCCATCCGCCTTGGCGCGGCGGCGCATCGCATGGCGCTTGCGGGTGATGCGCAGCCGCTTGATGCGGCGCGGATCGGCGTCGAGAATGTGGAATTCGAAGCCAGGCAGCGCCTGGACGACCTCGCCGCGCACCGGGATGCGGCCAAGTGCCGAGAAGATCAGCCCGCCCAGCGTATCGACCTCGTCGACCTGCTCGCTGATGTCGAAATCCGGCCCGATCGCTTCGGCGATCTCTTCCAGTTCGACGCGGGCGTCGGCGATGAAGACGTCTTCGGCGACGCGCTTGAACATTACCTCTTCGTCGTCATGTTCGTCGTCGATGTCGCCGACCACCATTTCGACGATGTCCTCGTGCGAGGCGAGCCCGTCGGTGCCGCCATATTCGTCGATGACCAGCGCCATCTGGGTGCGGTTCACCTGCATGCGGCGCAACAGGTCGGACGCCAGCATCGACGGCGGCACGAACAGGATCTTGCGAATGATGCCGGCCTCGGCCAGCGTCTTCTGCAGGTCGACGCGGGCGAGATCGAAATTTGGCTTGGCCGAACGCGTGGGCTTCTGGATGTTCTCAGGCGCAACCTCGATCGCCGGTACGCCAGCGGCCGGTTTCGCCGGGCCGCGGCGCTTGTTGCGCGCCTGCTTGGCGACATAGGAGAGCAGGTCGCGGATATGCACCATGCCGCGCGGATCGTCGAGCGTATCGGCATAGACGGGCATGCGCGAGCGGCCGGATTCCTCGAACAGGATCATCAATTCGCCGATGGTGATGTTCTGGTCGACCGCCTCGATATCGGCGCGCGGCACCATCACGTCGGCGACGCGCACCTCGCGGAAGCGCAGGATATTGTGCAGCATCGCCCGTTCGTCGGGCGAAAAGGCGTCGTCGCCGGCCGCATCGGTCATCAGCGCGTCGGCGAGATCCTCGCGCAGTCGCGAGCCCTGCTGCGGTCGAAGGATGCGCGCGGCGCGCGACCAGAAGGATTGGGATCGGCCGGATGGCCGACTACTACTGCCCGCCTCGTCCGAAGAGGAGGATGGCTCGGAGTCCTTGGCGTCTGCCGCCGGCTTCGTCGTAAAGTCGCTCATGGTTCCATTTTAAGGTCTTGACCCTCGTAGGGATCAGATAGGCCGAGCTGCGCCAAAATGCGAGTCTCCAGCCCCTCCATAATTTCGGCTTCAGCACTATTCATATGGTCGTAGCCGAGAAGATGCAAGAAACCGTGCACCAGAAGATGGGTCAGGTGGTCGTCGAAACTCTTTTCGAGCTCGTGGGCTTCCCGCTCCACCGTCTCCCGGGCGATGATGATGTCGCCGAGCATCGGACCGGGCATTTTGCCGGGCTGCACCGGAAAGGCCGGAAACGACAGCACATTGGTCGCCTTGTCCTTGCCGCGCCATTCGGCGTTGATGTCCTGGATCGAGGCATCGTCGGTAAAGACGAGCGAAACCTCGGGCGGCATCTTGGGGAAGGGCTGCTTCTCGCTGTCGCGGAGATAGATTGCCGCCGCGCTGAGCACGCGTTCGCAAAACGACAGCAGCGTCTCCTCGCCCGGCCAGCCGATATCCTCGACGCTGATCTGGATGTCGAGTTCGGCCATCAGTCCTGCCGGCTGACGTCTTCGGCTTCGACGGCATAGGTGGAATCATAGGCCCTGACGATGCGCCCGACCAGCGGATGGCGCACGACATCGGTATCCTTGAAGCGCACGATCGAGATGCCCTCGACGCCGTTCAGAAGCTGCAGCGCCTCGACGAGGCCGGATTTGACACCGCGCGGCAGGTCGATCTGGCTCGGGTCGCCGGTGACGATCATGCGCGCATTTTCACCGAGACGCGTCAGGAACATCTTCATCTGCATCGATGTCGTGTTCTGCGCTTCGTCGAGGATGATGGCGGCGTTGGCCAGCGTCCGGCCGCGCATGAAAGCGAGCGGCGCGATTTCGATGACGCCGGCGGTGATCGCCCGATCGACCTTGTCGGCCGGGATCATGTCATAGAGCGCATCATAGAGCGGGCGAAGATAGGGATCGACCTTTTCCTTCATGTCGCCGGGCAGGAAGCCGAGGCGCTCGCCGGCTTCGACCGCCGGACGCGACAGGATGATCTTTTCGACCGCCCCGCGCTCCAGGAGCTGGGCGGCATGGGCGACGGCGAGATAGGTCTTGCCGGTGCCGGCCGGGCCGACGCCGAAGACCAGCTCGGCACGCTCCAGCGCCCTGATATAGGCGTCCTGGGTCGGGGTGCGGGCGATGATCGTTTTCTTGCGGGTGGAAACCTGTGCCATCGTCAGCTTTGCCTTGCGCTCCATTGTGGGCAGGCTGAGCTGATCGTCGGCGGCGACCGCCATGCGGATTGCGCCCTCGACGTCGGATCTTTCCACGCTGCCGCCTTTCTGAAGCTTTTCATAGAGATAGTCGAGCGTGCGCCGCGCCTGGTTGGTGGTCACGATATCGCCTGTGATGACGACCGAATTGCCCCGCGCCCGCGCATCGATATTGAGCCGTTCCTCGAGCAGCTTGAGGTTCTGGTCGAATTGACCGAAGAGCTCGCTGGCGAAGCGGTTGTTCTCGAACGTCAGGACGAAGTGATTGGTATCGCTCGGCGTGCGGGGGTGGCGCGGTGAAGAAGAAACCAATTCTTGTCCGTTCAAGCGGTCGGGCTCCTTGGGTTAAACCGCAGCCTCTGCGCGTTCGGCAAACAGGCTGTTCGTTCCGGTTCCGGTGATTCGCACTTTAATAATGTCACCGATTTGCGATGCTTTTGCATCAACATTCACGGATTGAAGCCAGGGAGAACGTCCGATCAGCTGTTCCGGCATGCGACCGGGCTTTTCGAGCAACAGGTCGATCTCTTTGCCGATGCAGGATTCGGCAAATTCCTGCTGCTGCTTCAGGAGAAGCGTTTGCAGGCGTTCCAGCCGTTCTGCCTTGATCTCTTCCGGCACCTGGTCCTTCAGTTCCGCGCCGGGAGTGCCCGGCCGTGTCGAGTATTTGAACGAGAAGGCCTGTGCATAACGAACCTCCTCCACAAGTCTGAGTGTATCCTCAAAATCCTTGTCTGTCTCCCCCGGAAAGCCGGTGATGAAATCGCCAGACAGGGCGATGTCGGGCCGCACCGTGCGGATGCGCTCGATCAGCGTCAGATATTCGGCTGCCGTGTGGCGTCGGTTCATCGCTTTCAGGATGCGATCCGAGCCCGATTGCACCGGCAGGTGCAGATAGGGCATCAGCGCTCTCAAGTCGCGATGGGCGTCGATCAGCCGGTCGTCCATGTCGCGCGGATGGCTGGTGGTATAGCGCAGCCGCGCCAGGCCGGGGATCTCGGCAAGGCGGTAGAGCAGGTCGCCGAGGCTCCACGCCTCGCCACGCGGCCCGGCGCCGTGCCAGGCATTGACGTTCTGCCCGAGCAGGGTGATCTCGCGCACCCCGCCCTCAACGAGCTTTTCGGCTTCCTCGACGATCTGGGAAACCGGCCGCGATACTTCCGAGCCGCGCGTATAGGGCACGACGCAGAAGGTGCAGAACTTGTCGCAGCCCTCCTGCACCGTCAGGAAAGCGGTGACGCCGCGGGCGCGGATCTTTCGGCTCTCGGGGATCGGCAGATGCTCGAACTTGTCCTCGATCGCATATTCCGTATCGACGACGCGTTGACCCTGCTTGGCCCGGCGCAGCGCCTCCGGCAGGCGGTGATAGGTCTGCGGGCCGATGACGACGTCGACGGCAGGCGCCCGGCGCAGGATCTCCTCGCCTTCGGCCTGGGCGACGCAGCCGGCAACGCCGATCATCATCTCCCGGCCATCCGCCGCCTTCTTCTTTTTCATCTCGCGCAGCCGCCCGAGCGCCGAATAGACCTTCTCGGCCGCCTTCTCTCTGATGTGACAGGTGTTGAGCAGAACGAGGTCCGCCTCTTCCATGTCTTCGGTCGGCTCATAGCCGTCGCGGGCGAGCGCATCGCTCATGCGCGTCGAATCGTAGACGTTCATCTGGCAGCCGTAGGTCTTGATGAAGACCTTGCGGCTGTTGCTGCCGTCGGGGATTGCCTCCGGGGCCTGGAGAAGGGCGCTGTCCTGTGTCATGGCGCGCTATTTAGTGGTTTTTGCCGCCCGAGAAAATCGAAATCTTGTTTCAGGAGATTTCCCTCCCGCGCAGGCGGCTGTTCAGGAGGTTGCGGATGCGCAAGGCGATCGTCGCGCTCACCTCCTTGCGATTGGTCTCGGTGCGGTAATCCACCGCCTCGCCGAAGGAAACCTCGGCGTCGATGGCGCCGCATCGGACGATATCGAGGAGATGCGGCAGGAGTTCGATATCACCCGGCCAGGCGGCGAGCGGCCTGTGATAGCGGCCCATGGCGATACCGTGCACGCGGGTATAGGCAACCGCCACCGGCTGCACCACGACGGTTCCCGTCGGCGAATAGGGCACGGCCATCGCGGCGGCGCCGAACAGCGAGGACTTGACCTCCAGCAGCCGGTTGCCGTCCGAGGTCGTGCCCTCGGGGAAGAGCACGACGATCTCGCCGTCGGCCATGCGGCCGGCGATCTCGTTTGCCTGGTGACCGGTCTTGCGCCTCTCCTCGCGCACGACGAAGACGCTCTTCTGCAGCTTGGCGAGCGTGCCGAAGATCGGCCAGTCGCGCACCTCGATCTTGGCGATGAAGGCGACGTCGGCAACGGCCGACATCACCATGATATCCATCCAGGACGAATGGTTGGAACAGAGCATCAGCGGCCGGCGGTCTTCCAGCCTGCCGGTCACGCGGACGCGGATGCCGAGGCAATAGCAGACGATGCGGTGCCAGATGCGCGGGAGCCTGCGGCGCAGCCGCCAGTCGAAATAGAGCGCCAGCAGCTGCAGCGGCATCAGCACTATGCTGGCCGCGAGAATGACGACAGCGGCCAAGGCGATGCGCAGCCAGGCGATCAAATGCTGGTCTCCCGGGCTGCCATTGCTTCAGAGGTCTTCCTTCTTCAACGGAACGCCGTAGAGCTCCAGACGATGGTCGACCAGCCGGAACCCATGCTCGCGGGCAATACGCTCCTGCAACGCCTCGATCTCGGGCGAACGGAATTCGATCACCGTGCCGGTCTTCAGGTCGATCAGATGGTCGTGATGTTCTTCCGGCACCGTTTCGTAGCGCGAGCGCCCGTCGCGGAAATCGTGGCGGGCGATGATGCCCGCGTCCTCGAACAGTTTCACGGTGCGGTAGACGGTCGAGATCGAGATCTTCGCATCGACCTTCACCGAGCGGCGGTAGAGCTCTTCGACGTCGGGATGGTCTTCCGAGTCTTCCAGGATGCGCGCGATCACGCGGCGCTGCTCGGTCATGCGCATGCCGCGTTCGGTGCAAAGCTCCTCAAGGGTCTTGGCTACATCAGACATGGCCCGCCTTTAAAGAAATTCGTGTTTCGACAACGCCGCACGGCGTTCGCGCCGGCCTGCATGTCATCTCGCTGACAGGGAACTACCGAAGAACGCGCTTCATGACAAGCGCCGTGGAGAGGGCGCCGTTTTCCTGCTTGTAGTAACCTTGGCGCTCGCCGACTTTTTCGAAGCCGAGCTTGCGGTAGAGGCCAAGCGCTGCCGTATTGCCGTTGTCGACCTCGAGAAACATGCTCTCGCCGCCGCGAGCGCGCGCCTCGCGCATCGCCGCCTGCATCAGCCGCCAGCCAAGCCCGGCGCGGGCGACCTTCGCCTGCACGGCGATCGTCAGGATCTCCGCCTCGCCGGCGACATGGCGGGCAAGAATGAACCCCGGAAGCGGCTTTTTCAGGATGGCGTTGGTCTGGCGCGCGACGAAGCCGAACACGGTCTCCTGCATCAGCAGGCCGTGAAATTCACCGTCGCCCCAGGGTCGGGCAAAGCGCTCGCCGTGCAGGATGGCGACATCGCGGCAATCCTCGCGCTCCATGGCGATGATTTCGAATTCCGGTTTCAGCGTCAGATAGGCTTCCAGCATCGTCATACTCGTCGGGCAATCGCATACCCGGCCTGCGGCTTGGCATCGGGTCCACGCAGATAAAGGGGCTTCGGCTTTCCGGAATCGGGGGAGGCGGCAGCACCGAGGCGCGCCACCACGGAGATCGGGAATCGGTTGGCGTGATCGCCGCCGGCATCCGCCTTCAGCAGCGGTGTTGCCGAACCGGTGATCTCGCCGTCGAAGCCGGCGGCAAAAGCCTGGGCCTCCCCAATGCTGACCGCCCGGGGGGCGTCGAGCGGAGAACCGTCGGCTGCAAAGGCCTGGAGATAGATTTCGTCCCGTTTGGCGTCCATCGCCGCGAGCACGGCGCGATGAGGCGTCTTGTCGCGCTGGGCAGCGGCCATGACTTCGAGCGTGGTAACGCCGACGGCCGGCACATTGAGGGAAAGCGCAAAACCGCGGGCTGCGGCAACGCCGACGCGGATACCGGTAAAGGAGCCGGGACCGATGGTGACGGCAAGCCGGTCGATATCAGAAAGGGCGATTCCCGCCTGATCCAGCGCGCGATCGACGGTCTCAATCAGATGTTCAGCATGCCCCTTGCCGATCATGTCCGATGCCTCCCCCAGCATCGTATTCCTGCCGCTGTCGTAGACGCCGGCAGCGCAATCTACACCTGCCGTGTCGAGCGCCAGAATGATCATGCCATCAATTTCCGAATAAACCAGTGTCGCCTATCGATAAATTCGCCTGGCCGAACCTGAGATGAACGACAGGGACGAATTCAAGATTTTTAAGCGGCAATCACTTCCTGCACTTCCGGAACGAAATGGCGCAGCAGGTTCTGCACGCCGTGCTTCAGCGTTGCCGTCGAGGATGGGCAGCCGGCGCAAGAACCCTTCATGTTCAGATAGACCTTGCCGTCCTTGAAGCCGCGGAAGGTGATGTCGCCGCCGTCCTGGGCAACGGCCGGGCGCACGCGGGTCTCCAGAAGCTCCTTGATGGTCAGCACGATCGATTCATCGCCTTCGTCGAAGAATTCGTCGCCGGCATCGGCGTCTTCGGAGAGGATGGAGGCATCGCCCATAACCGGCTTGCCGGACATGAAGTGCTCCATGATCGAGCCCAATATAGCCGGCTTAAGATGCTGCCATTCGGCATTGTCCTTGGAGACGGATATGAAATCATAGCCGAAATAGACGCCGGTGACGCCGGGGATTTCGAACAGGCGGGCGGCGAGCGGCGACGCTTCAGCTTCTTGCGCGCTGCGGAACTCGGCCGTGCCGTTTTCCATCACCACCTTGCCCGGGAGGAACTTCTGCGTGGCGGGGTTCGGCGTGGCTTCGGTCTGAATGAACATCTGATTCTCCATGCGGCCGACCGATGGTCTCGGCCGTCTTTAGAATTCTTCAAAAGAAGATAAGCTGATTACCGACTGTTATCAAGAGATTTGTACTCAAGAAAAGCTAGCAGAGAGCGTCGATTTCCTCGTTGGTCAGCGTATCCGGCAGCACGGTGACCGGAATCGGAAAGGCGGCGGCGCGGCCGGCGACCGACGAGACCAGCGGCCCCGGGCCTTCCTTGGCCGAACCGGCGGCCAGGACCAGGATCGCGACATCGCGGTCTTCCTCGATCACGGTATTGATCTGTTCGGCCGCACTGCCCTCACGGATGACGATCTCGGGCTCGATACCGATCGTTTCGCGCACGATCTGGGCGATCTTGGCAACGACCGCCTCGGCCTCCTCGCGCGCTTCCGCCCGCATTATTTCCTCGACTCCAAGCCATTGCTGGAAATCCCCGTCGGGGATGACGTAGAGCAGCACCAGCCCGCCATTGGAATTCTTCGCGCGCCGGCCGGCATAATGAACGGCGCGTTGGCATTCGGGTGTACCGTCGATCACCGCCATGAATTTGCGGCGATGACCTTCGAGCCGTGAGAGTCGTTTCGATACCATGGCGCGGACTCTGACACCCGAAGCGGGAAATTTGCAAGCCCAGTTTTTGCCCTGATGTCCGAGAAGAAAATCCTCTTCTCCCGCGGCGGGGAGAAGAGGAGATCTATCTCAGTAGAGGAAGCCGATGACGTCGCGCACCTGGCGCATCGTCACCTCGGCGCGGGCCCTGGCGCGCTCGCCGCCCTGGCGCAGGATGGCGTCGATGTGGCTGGTGTCGTCCATCAGCCGGCGCATTTCGCCGGTGATCGGCGCCAGTACCTGGATGGCGAGTTCGACCAGCGCCGGCTTGAAGACGGAGAATTGCTGGCCGCCGAATTCGGCCAGCACATCCGCCTTCGACTTGTCGGCAAGTGCTGCATAGATCGCCACCAGATTGTCGGCTTCCGGACGGCCCTGCAGCCCGTCGACCTCGCTCGGCAAACCGTCCGGATCGGTCTTTGCCTTGCGGATCTTCTTCGAGATCGCGTCCTCGTCGTCCATCAGGTTGATGCGCGAGAGGTCGGAAGGATCGGATTTCGACATTTTCTTGGTGCCGTCGCGCAGCGACATGACCCGCGGCGCCGGTCCGCCGATCAGCGGCTCGACCATCGGGAAATAGGCATGCACCGGCTCGTTGCCGACGGTGATGTCGATGCCGTAGTCGGTCCTGCCGATATGCTCGGCATAATCGAGGTTGAACTTCATCGCGATGTCGCGGGCAAGCTCCAGATGCTGCTTCTGGTCCTCACCGACTGGCACATGGGTGGCGCGATAGACGAGAATGTCGGCGGCCATCAGGCTCGGATAGGCGTAAAGCCCGAGCGAGGCCTGCTCGCGGTCCTTGCCGGCCTTATCCTTGAACTGCGTCATGCGGTTCATCCAGCCGATGCGGGCGACGCAGTTGAAGATCCAGGCGAGTTCGGCATGCTGCGGCACGGCCGACTGGTTGAAGACGATATGTTTTTCCGGATCGATGCCGGCGGCGATGAAGGCGGCGGCGATCGAGCGCGTCTGGCTCGGCATGTCCTCATGCACGAGCTGGGCGGTGAGCGCATGCATGTCGACGACGCAATAGATGCAGTCATTGCCTTCCTGCAGCGCCACGAACCGGCGGATCGCGCCGAGATAATTGCCGAGATGCAGATTGCCGGTCGGCTGCACGCCGGAGAATACGAGTTTCTTGAATTCGCTCATGTCGTCCTCAATAGGCTGGTGGAGGGCCCACAGCGCCGCGCGTCTTTTCAGGCGCGCAAAGGACGCTGTAACAGTTCAAATTGCTGCGTTATGCGGCAGGGTTTTCACCCATGTTGCTAACGCCGCGGCTTATGCACGGCCGCCCGGTCGCAATCAAGGGGTTCAGGCCGCGTGATGCTGGATCAGATCGAAGGTGTTGCCGTAGGGATCCGCAAAGACCGCGACCGTGCCGTAGAGCTCATGGCGCGGCGCCTCCAGAAAACGCACGCCGGCGGCCAGCATCGCGGCATGGTCGCGCATGAAATCGTCGGTCTTCAGAAAGAAGCCGACACGCCCGCCCGTTTGATTGCCGATTGCCGCCCGCTGCGCCGCATTTGCCGCCTGCGCCAGCAGAAACGCCGCTCCGTCTTCGCCCTTGGGCTTCACCACCACCCAGCGTTTGCCCTCCGGCTGTCGCTCATCCTGCAGGCAGTCGAAGCCGAGGGCATCGCAATAAAAGGTCTTGGCGCGGTCGTAGTCGTCGACCACGAGGGTGACGAGGAAAAGCGACTGGATCGTCATGTCTATCTCCCGATTGAGACGTTTATTCCATTTTGGATCGGAAATATCCGTTATTTTAAGCCGAATTGATCAAGCTGTTTACTCACAATTGAGTATAAAATTTCACAGAAAAGCTTTTTTTGAACTGAAAATCCTCCGCCTGATGCCGGTGCCGTTGGGGTCGCCGGATAGCCGATCGGAGCGACCATGCAGAACGCAACTTTGCTCGCCATCGCAGGCCTTTTCGCCCTACAATCAGCAACGGGTGCTGTCGGTCAAGAGATCAAAAGGCACGCCGTCCATCTTCCCAAACATGAGGCGCGCACCGCCTACACAGTGCAGACCGTCAGCGTCCGGGCCGGCTGCTTTCCCGAACGGCTGCGGGCGATCTTGTCGCATATTGCCGCAAAGACCGGGCGACGCCCGGTAATAACCTCTGGCCACAGACCGCATCCCCGCCGCCATGGCTCCCTACATGGGAAATGCCTGGCGGCCGATATCAGGATGCCCGGTCTCTCGGAACGCACCATCATCGCGGCGGCAAGAAGTGCGCCCGGCATCGGCGGCATCGGCACCTATTGCAATGGCATCGTCCATGTCGACGTCGGACCGCAGAGGCGCTGGGTCGACTGCTAGAGCGCCGTGCGTCCTTTCGGACGCACAAAGGACGCTCTAACACTTTCAATCTTCGCATCGCGCTTTCCGAAAATCGATTCCGATTTTCGGGCCGATGCGCTAGAGCGCGATTACGCGTCTTCTGCCGGGGCCGGCTTGCGGTTCAGATTGCGCCTTATCATGCCGAGATCCGCCCCGCCGATCAGGAAGGCGGCGGCGAAATAGACCAGCATGGCGATCGCAATCAGCAGTCCGAGGGCGCCGATCTTGGTAAGAAGCGGCGCGCCGGAGGCGAGCCAGGGCGCCCAATATTGCTTGAGGAAGACGATGGCCGCCCCCATGACGGCTGCGGCGACGACCAACAGGGCGGCGCGTTTTGCCAGCGCCCATTCCCATGTCAGATGGCCGCGGCGCAACAGCGTGGTGAACAGCAGCACGGTGCTGATCCAGCCGGCGGTGGCTTCGGCAACGGCGATGCCGGGCGCGCCCATATAGGGGAAGAGGGTCAGCGCCGTGGCGCAGTTGGTGGCGACTGCGATGGCCGAAAAGCGCATCGGCGTCTTGGTGTCCTCGCGGGCATAAAACCCCGGCTGCAGCGCCTTGATCAGCACGAAGGCCGGCAGGCCGATGCCGTAAATCGCCAGGATCGCGCCGACGACGGCGGTGTTTTCCTGATGGAAGGCGCCGCGCTCATAGAGCACGCGGATGATCTCGTCGGAGAGGATCCAGAGCGCGAAGGCGGCGGGGATCGTCAGGAACAGCACGAATTCGATCGAGCGGTTCTGCAGGTTTCCAGCCTCGCGCAGGTTGCCGCCCTTCAGCGCCCGGGCAAGCTCCGGCAGAAGCACGACGCCGACGGCCACACCGACGACGCCGAGCGGCAGCTGGTAGATGCGGTCGGCATATTGCAGCGCTGCGATGGCGCCGTCGCGCGAGGAGGCGATCGCCTGGCCGATCAGCTGGTTGATCTGGGTGATGCCGCCGGTCACCGCGGCCGGCACCGCCAGGATCAGCAGCCGCTTGACGTTGGGCGTCATCTTCGGGAATCGGAAGCCGATGCTCATGCCGGCCGCAAGCACGCCGACATAGACGACGGCGAGCTGCAGCACGCCGGCGGCAAGAACGCCCCAGGAGAGATACCAGGCCGTCGCCAGCGGATCGGCGCCGGTATAGAGCGCATAAAACAGCGCCCCGATCATCACCACGTTGAGGAAAACCGGCGCGATGGCGGCGGCGAAGAAATGATGCAGCGAATTCAGCATGCCGCTCATCATCGCCGTCAGCGACATGCACATCAGATAGGGAAACATCACCGCCGCCATGCGGATGGTGATCGAGAATTTGTCGGGATCATCGGCAAAACCCGGCGCGATGACGAAGCGCACCAAGAGCGGCATGGCAAGCTCCATCACGATGGTGATGAGCAGCAGCACCGAAAACAACACGCCGAAGACTTCTTCCGAAAAGCGCTTGGCGCCCTCCGTGCCGTTCGCCTCGATCTCCTTGGCAAAGAGCGGCACGAAGGCGGCGTTGAAAGCGCCCTCGGCAAACAGCCGGCGGAAGAGGTTCGGAAAGCGGAAGGCGGCGTAGAAGACGTCGGCCATCGGTCCGGTGCCCAGCGCCGCTGCCATCAGCGTTTCACGGGCGAAACCGAAGATGCGGCTGCCGAGGGTGGCGCCGCCGACGGTCGCGAATTTCTTGACGAGGCTCATGCGTTGGGGCTCATGCTCATATGGGGGAACCGGCTTTCTTTTCGGCGGAAGTCGGGGTCCGGGCGGTGGCGGCCGGCGCGATGATGCCGGAAGGCATGCGCTCGCGCAGCTCGTCTTCCTCCTCGGCCATGACCGCCTTCATCCGGGCGGTGATGTTGGCGCGCTTGCTGTCGCCGGAGATTTTCTGGCCGACCAGATCGGTGACGTAGAAGGTGTCGATCACCTTCTCGCCGAAGGTGGTGATGCGGGCCGACTGGATGTCGAGCGACAGATCGGAGAGCACGGCGGTGATTTCCGACAGCAATCCCGGCCGGTCGAGGCATTCGACCTCGATGACCGTGAACTTGTTCGACAGGCTGTTGGTGATGTTGACCGACGGCGGAATGACGAAGGCCTTGCTTTTCTTGCGGTTGCGCGTGCGCGTGGCGATGACCTCGGGCAGCCGCTTGCGGCCGGACAGCACATCCTCGATCATCCGCCCGATCGTCGCGGCCCGGCGCAGCTCGTCGGCATCGTCGGGAAATTCGCGGCTGACATGGATGGTGTCGAGCGCCCGCCCGTCCGATGTCGTGAAGATCTGCGCGTCGACGATGTTGGCGCCGGCCGCGGCACAGGCGCCCGCGATGACGGCGAGCAGCCGCGGATGGTCGGGCGACAGCACGGTGATCTCGGTGATCGCGTGGAAACTGTCGGTCCGCACCGTGGTGGCGAGCGCCTGGCCCGCTTCGTCGGCCTGACGGATGAAATTCGCGTGGCGAATCTGGTCTTCCAGCGGCACGGAGAGCAGATAGGGCTGGTAGTGCAGCTTGGTATAGGTGTTGCGGTCCTTCTGGCTCCAGTCGGCAAGGGCCGCATGCAGCGCCTCGGCGGCGGCATTGGCCCGCTCCTTGCGGGAAACCTCGGAAAAGCCGCCGGCGAGCAGCAATTCGGTTTCATAATAGAGGGTGCGCAGCAGCTGGCCCTTCCAGCCGTTCCAGACGCCCGGACCGACGGCGCGGATATCGCAGATCGTCAGGATCAGCAGCATCTTCAGCCGCTCGAGCGACTGCACCCGGTCGGCGAAATCGGTGATCGTCTTGCGGTCGGTGAGGTCGCGGGTCTGCGCCACCATCGACATCGTCAGATGTTCCTCGATCAGCCAGACGACGATTTCGGTCTGCTTCTGCGACAGGGCGAAGCGGGCGCAGAGTTTGCGGGCGACGCGGGCGCCGGCGATCGAATGATCCTCCTGGCGGCCCTTGGCGATGTCGTGGAGAAGAACGGCGAGATAAAGCGCCTCGCGGTCCTCGATGCCCGAGATCAGCTTGTTGGCAAGCGGATGCAGCTCCTCGGCGCGCCCCTTGTCGATCTCGGAGAGAATGTCGACGGTGCGGATCAGATGTTCGTCGACCGTATAGTGGTGATACATGTTGAACTGCATCATCGCGACGATCTTGCCGAATTCGGGGATGAAGCGGCCGAGCACGCCGGCCTCGTTCATGCGGCGCAGGATGAGGGCCGGATCGCGCTTCGACGTCAGGATCGACATGAACAGGCGGTTCGCCTCGTCGTTTTCCCGCAGGCTGTTGTCGATCAGGGCAAGCGACCGGGTGACGCGTTTCAGCGCGTCCGGATGGAATTCCAGCCCGTTGATGTCGGCGACGTGGAAGAGCCGGATGATGTTGACCGGATCGCGCTTGAAGACTTCCGGATCGGCGAGCGTAATGCGGCCGCGGTCTTCGACAAATTCGACGCTGCCGGCGATCTTGCGGTTGCGATGGGTGAAGCGGCTGATGACGCCGGTCAGGCCGGGGATCGTCTTCGCCTGCTGGTCTTCGAGCGCGGCGCAGAGGATGCGCGTGAGATCGCCGACATCCTTGGCGACCAGGAAATAGTGCTTCATGAAGCGCTCGACGGCCGAAAGGCCCGGGCGGGTGTGGTAGCCGAAGGCTTCGGCGATCTCGCGCTGGATGTCGAAGGACAGGCGTTCCTCGGCCTTGCCGGTCAGGAAGTGCATATGGCAACGCACCGCCCAGAGAAAATCGTCGGCTTTCTCGAGCAGACGGTATTCGTGTTTGGACAGCACGCCGAGTTTGACCAACTCCGCCTGGTCGCGCACCTGATAATAATATTTCGAGATCCAGAACAGCGTGTGCAGGTCGCGAAGCCCGCCCTTGCCTTCCTTGACATTCGGTTCGACGAGATAACGTGTGTCGCCGGCCTTGCGGTGGCGCTCGTCGCGCTCGGCAAGCTTGGCGGCGATGAATTCCGGGCCGGTGCCGGTGACGATCTCCTTGTCGAAGCGGGTCTCGAGCTCGGTTTCCAGCCGCTGCAGGCCGCAGATGTAGCGCATCTCGAGGATGGCGGTGCGGATCGTCATGTCGGATTTGGAAAGCGCGATGCATTCCTCCACCGTGCGGGTGGCGTGGCCGACCTTGAAGCCCATGTCCCAGAGCACGTAGAGCATGAACTCGACCGCCTTGTGCGTCTCTTCGGCCGGTCTCGGCAGGAAGAGGAAGAGCAGGTCGATATCCGAACCCGGCGCCAGCGTGTCGCGGCCATAGCCGCCAACGGCGGTGACCGCGAACTTGTCCTTCTGCCGCGGAAAGATATGGGCGGTGGCAAAATTGTAGAGGACGGTGATGATCTGGTCCTGCAGCCAGGAAATCCGGTAGGCGCAATTGAGCCCGCCGCCGTCGGCCAAGAGGGCGGCGCGCGCCTTCTGCCGGCCTTCCGCGCTCGCCTTTTTCAGCACCGCCAGAAGATCGGCGCGCAGGAGGTCGGGCCGGTTGCTGTTGGCCTCGGCAACGGCGTCGCACTGCTTCTGCAGCAATTCGACATCGAGGATATTGGAGAAATCGAGGTCGCGCATCGCTGTCGCCGGGGCGGTTTCCTGTTCATGCCGGACTGCCGGTTCACGGCCTGCCGCTTGTTTCGTCTGCATGCGCTATAGCCCCTTTGCCCGGCGATTGACACGGGCTTTCATACTGCAAGAACCTTTAAATTTGGCGAAATGGTGTTGGCTCGCGGCAAGAGGCGAGGGCGCTTTGACGCAAGGCGCGGGCTTTTTGCGAAAACTTCAGCCGGCGGCCCGCGCATTCAGCAAATGCAGCACCTGGCGTGTCTCGCCCATGATCTCCTCGATCGTCTGCCTGTCGCATTCGCGATAACCCGCCTTGGCGATCGCGGAGCCGAGCTCGCAGATCACGGCGCAGCAGCGGGTGATTTTCAGCATGCCGATCGGTGAGGTCCAGCCACGCGCATTGCGGTCCTTATCGGCGCGCCGCATCGTGTCGAGCATGGAGCAGATGAGCGAGAGGCGCTCGGTTTCGCGAACCAGTTTTTCCATGAACATGGCGCGCCGCTCCTATTTCAGTTTCTTCTTGAGGTCGTAAAGGGCGTCCATTGCCTCGCGCGGCGTCATATCGTCAAGGCTCATCGCCTTCAGCGCCTCCTCGACCTTGGACGGGCCGCGGGCCGTGTCCTCGCGGCGCACCGCCACCTGGAAGAGCGGCAGGTCGTCGATCAGCTGGCTCGCCGGGTTCTTGCGGTCGGCATCTTCCAGACGGGTGAGCACATCGCGGGCTCGCGCCACGACCGAGGCCGGAAGCCCGGCAAGGCGCGCGACCTGGATGCCGTAGGAGCGATCCGCCGCCCCCGGCCCGACCTCGTGCAGGAAGATGACGTCGCCGTCCCATTCCTTGACGCGCATCGTGGCGTTCGATAGCCGGCCAAGTTTTTCCGAAAGCACGGTCAGTTCATGGAAATGCGTGGCGAAGAGGCCGCGGCAGCGATTGGCCTCATGCAGGTGTTCGACGGCCGCCCAGGCGATCGACAGGCCGTCAAAGGTGGCGGTACCGCGGCCGATCTCGTCGAGGATGACGAGCGAACGGTCGCTCGCCTGGTTGAGGATCGCAGCCGTTTCCACCATCTCGACCATGAAGGTGGAGCGCCCGCGCGCCAGATCGTCGGAGGCGCCGACACGGGAGAAAAGCCGGTCGACGATGCCGATATGGGCTGATGTCGCCGGCACGAAGGAGCCCATCTGCGCCAGGATAGCGATCAGCGCGTTCTGGCGCAGAAAGGTCGACTTGCCGCCCATGTTCGGGCCGGTCAAGAGCCAGATCGCCCCGTCCCGGTCGCCGGTCTTCGGCGACAGATCGCAATGATTGGCGACGAAGGGGCCGCCCGCCTGCCGCCGCAGCGCCTGCTCGACGACCGGATGGCGCCCGCCCTCGATGGCAAACATCTTCGAGCCGTCGACCTGCGGGCGGCAATAGGCCTGCTCTTCGGCGAGAAGCGCCAGGCCCGCGGCGACGTCGATGACGGCCAGCGCCCGGGCGCCCGATTTGATCGCCTCAGCTTCCGCAACCACGGCCGCCGTCATCCTGTCGAAGGCTGCGAGTTCGATCGAAAGCGCCCGGTCGGCGGCGTTGGCGATGCGGCTTTCGAGATCGGCAAGTTCGGTGGTGGTGAAGCGCATCGCGCTCGCCATCGTCTGGCGGTGGATGAAGCGCGCCTTGGCCTCCGCCGTATCGGTCATCGGCGAGGCATTACCGGCGGTGACCTCGATGAAATAGCCGAGGATATTGTTGTGCTTGATCTTCAGCGACCGGATGCCGGTTTCCTCGGCATATTGCAGTTGCAGGCCGGCGATGACCCGGCGCGACTGGTCGCGCAGCGCCCGGACCTCGTCGAGTTCGGCGCTGGCGCCGTCGCGGAGAAAACCGCCGTCGCGTTTCAACTGCGGCAATTCGTCGGCAAGCGTTTCGGCAAGCAGCTTTTCCAAGGCTGCGGGAAGCGCCTGCAGCCCGGACAATGCCTGGCCGAGCTCTTCGGGCAGCATCGCCTTGTCGAGCAGGCCCGCAAGTCCCGCCGCCGCTTCCAGGCCCTGGCGGATCGCCCAGAGATCGCGCGGGCCGCCGCGGTCGAGTGCGAGGCGCGACAGCGCACGCGGCATGTCGGGCACATGTTTCAGCGTGTCGCGCAGATTGCCGCAGAGCAGGGGTTCGTCGATCAGGAAACCGATCGAATCGAGCCGCGCATTGATACGGGCAGGGTCGGTCAGCGGCGACATTAGCCGCTCGGCGAGAAGCCTGGCGCCGCCGCCGGTGACGGTGCGGTCGATCGCTTTCAAGAGCGAACCATTGCGATCACCCGAAAGCGTGCGGGCAAGTTCCAGATTGGCGCGCGTGGCGGGGTCGATGAACAGCGTCGAAGCCGCACTTTCCCGCTCCGGTTTTCCAAGCGGCGGCCGCTCGGCGATCTGCGTCTTCTCGACATAGGCGACGGCAGCCGCCGCTGCCGCGAGTTCGGCGCGCGAGAAGGTGCCGAAGCCGTCGAGCGTCGCGACACCGAAATAACGGGCAATCCGGCCCTCGGCGCTGGCGCTGTCGAAGAGCACGGAAGGCTGCGGTACGGCTGTCCGGCCGAGCACGTCGAAGACCGGCTTGAGCTCGGGATCGTGGAAGATCGTGTCGGGCAGGATGAGTTCGCGCGGATCGATGCGCAGGATATCGGCCAGCAGCCGAGAGGCTTCGGTTTCGGCAAGCCGGAAGACGCCCGTGGAAATATCGATCCAGGCAAGCGCCAGCAAGGGCTCGGCCCCGCCGCGAATGCGGGTCAGCGCCATCAGATAGTTGGACTCCGAGGGCGAAAGCAGCTTTTCCTCGGTGATCGTGCCGGGGGTGACGAGGCGGATGACGTCGCGCTTGACGACGGATTTCGCGCCGCGTTTTTTCGCTTCGGCCGGATCCTCGATCTGCTCGCAGACGGCGACGCGGAAGCCGAGCGAGATCAGCTTCTGCAGATAATCGTCGGCCGCATGCACCGGAACGCCGCACATCGGGATATCCTGGCCCATGTGCTGGCCGCGCTTCGTCAGCGTGATGCCGAGCGCGCGCGACGCTTCCAGCGCGTCCTCGAAGAACAGCTCGTAGAAATCGCCCATGCGGTAGAAGAGCAGCGAACCCGGATTGTTCGCCTTGATCTCGATATATTGCTCCATCATCGGCGTCGCGGAGGCACGGCTTTCCGCCGTGGCGAGCTCGGCAGCCGAAAAGGCTTCATTCCCTGTGTCTATTCGTGCGTTCACGGAGGTGGAGTTTTTCCCAAAAAAACAGGTGCCAACCCTATCCGCCCGCCGCTATAGATGACAACAGCATTTGAGGAAGAGCAAAGCGTCGCCCACAGGACGTTGGAGGATTTATGCCCGATATCGATAAGAAGGACCGGCCGGTGACCTCTGTTACCGACCAGGAGGCGCTCGAATTTCACGCCATGGGCCGGCCCGGCAAGCTGGAGATCAACCCGACCAAGCCGATGGCGACGCAACGCGATCTCTCGCTGGCCTATTCGCCGGGTGTTGCCGTGCCGGTGAAGGCGATCGCCGCCGATCCGCAGACGGCCTATGACTACACGGCGCGCGGCAATATGGTCGCCGTCATATCCAACGGCACGGCAATCCTCGGTCTCGGCAATCTCGGCGCGCTGGCTTCCAAGCCCGTCATGGAAGGCAAGGCGGTGCTCTTCAAGCGCTTCGCCGATGTCGATTCCATCGACCTCGAGATCGATACGGAAAATGTCGACGAGTTCATCAACTGCGTGCGCTTCCTCGGTCCTTCCTTCGGCGGCATCAACCTCGAGGATATCAAGGCACCGGATTGTTTCGTCATCGAAAGCCGGCTGCGCGAGCTGATGGACATTCCCGTCTTCCATGACGACCAGCATGGAACGGCCATCATCGCCGCTGCCGGCCTGATCAACGCGCTGGAGCTGACCGGCCGCGACCTGAAGACGACAAAGCTCGTCTGCAATGGTGCCGGTGCTGCGGCGATCGCCTGCGTCGAACTCATCAAGGCGATGGGGTTTGCCCCTGACAATGTCATCCTCTGCGACACCAAGGGCGTCATCTACCAGGGTCGCACCGAGGGTATGAACCAGTGGAAATCGGCGCATGCGGCAAAGACCGACGCACGCACGCTGGAAGAGGCGATGCAGGGCGCGGACGTCGTTTTCGGCCTGTCGCAGAAAGGTGCGTTTTCGGCCGAGATGATCCGCTCGATGGCCGAGCGGCCGATCATCTTCGCCATGGCCAATCCCGATCCCGAGATCACGCCGGAAGAGGTCGCCCGCATCCGCGACGACGCCATCATGGCGACCGGCCGGTCGGACTATCCGAACCAGGTCAACAACGTCCTCGGCTTTCCCTATATCTTCCGCGGCGCTCTCGATGTCCGTGCCTCGACAATCAACGATGCGATGAAGATCGCCGCTGTCAATGCGCTGGCAAACCTGGCCCGCGAGGACGTGCCCGATGACGTTGTCGCCGCCTATCAGGGCAACCGGCCGCGTTTCGGGTCGCAATACATCATTCCCGTTCCCTTCGATCCCCGCCTGATCTCGGCGATCCCGGTGGCAGTCGCGCAGGCTGCGATCGAAAGCGGCGTCGCCCGCAAGGTCATCACCGACATGGCGGGTTATGCCCGCGAGCTGTCGGCACGCCGCGATCCGATCGCCTCGACGCTCGCCAGCCTCTACGAGCGTGTCCGCCGCCGCCCGAAGCGGATCGTCTTTGCCGAGGCCGAGGAAGAACAGGTCCTGCGCGCAGCTCTTTCCTATGCCAACCAGCAGCTCGGCACCGCCATCCTGCTCGGCCGTGAGGATCTGATCCGGGCGACGGCGGAACGCGCCGGCATCGATCTCAACCGGCCCGGCCTCGAGATCGTCAATGCCCGTATCTCCACCCGCATTGAGGCCTATGTCGATTATCTCTATGCGAGGCTGCAGCGGCACGGTTATCTCTATCGCGATGCCCAGCGGCTGATCCACAACGACCGCAACCACTTCGCCGCCACCATGGTGGCGCTCGGCGACGCCGACGGCATGGTGACGGGCATCACCCGCAATTATTCGACGGCGCTCGAGGATGTACGCCGCTGCATCGACGAGAAGCCCGGCCACCGCATCATCGGCGTGTCGCTGGCGCTCTGCCGCGGCCGCACGGTCTTCGTGGCCGATACGGCGGTGCACGACATGCCGACGGCCGAGCAGCTTGCCGATATTGCCGAGGAGGCCGCGGGTCTGGCGCGGCGCATGGGTTATTCGCCACGCGTCGCCCTGCTTGCCTATTCCACCTTCGGCCATCCCTCGGGCGAACGCTCCGAGCGGGTGCGCGAGGCTGTGAAGATCCTCGACAAGCGTCGCGTCGATTTCGAATATGACGGCGAGATGGCGGCCGACGTCGCTCTGAACCGCAAGGTGATGGAGCAATATCCTTTCTGCCGCCTGTCCGGCCCGGCCAACGTGCTCGTCATGCCGGCTTTCCACTCGGCCTCGATCTCGACCAAGATGCTGCAAGAACTTGGCGGCTCCACGGTGATCGGTCCGATCCTCGTCGGCGTCGACAAGCCGGTGCAGATCACCGCGATGGGCGCCAAGGATTCCGACATCGTCAACATGGCGGCGATCGCCGCCTATGGGGCGGGTTCGTAAACGCGCCTCTTGCGACATATGAGACGGCATTCCGTGCCCGGCCGACTGCCCGTCGGCCGGGCACAAGTTTTCGTGGCAGCTGATGAAGTCTGCTCTTCCGATAAGTCATACTTTTGATACAATAGGCCTGTAGGGGGCGGCATAATTTGCCCGCAGGGACATTGAAAGACCGCGGGCAATCGATGCGGTTTTGCAGCTCAGTTGTTTGATATCAGCCGGTTGGTGTCCCATGCCAGAAAACGCATCCGCCAATTTCATCGCCCGATTTCAGGGGGCAACCTTCGACGATATGGTCGAGGCCCTGACCAGGGGGTTCGGTTCGTTCGATGCATGGCGCAATGGTCGGGAGAAACCGCTCGACTGGAAGGTTGGCTTCTGGGGTGATGAAAGATTGTCGCTGGTCAGCAACCAGGATTCCGGCGGCTGGGGTGCAAGAACGGCCCATGGAACGCCGGAAACGCTGGCAATCATCATGCCGCGGAGGGGCGCTCTGGATGTAACGCTGGGTCGGAACGTGATCCAAGGGACACCTGGGCGGCTATTGTTGATGAACAATCTCGAGCCGGAACGGGTTTCCGTACGGGCAGCGCCTCACCGGTCGGATACACTGAGCCTGAACTGGACGATCATCGCTCAAACCGTCGCCTCCATACTGGAGACACCCCTGACCGGGCCAATGGACCTGGCGCCGCTCGTCGATCTTTCCACCGCAGCCGGACAGTTGATCGGCAGCCTCGCCCAAACGATCATCATCGGCATGCGCAACAACGGGCCGCTCCTTCACTCGCCAATCGCCATGTTGAACCTGACCCAGGGGTTTGCCGATCTGCTGGTGCGCTCGGTTCCTCATCGGCTCTCGCACCTTCTCGACAGGAAAATCCACCTGATCGCACCCCGGCATGTCCGTCGGGCAGTTGAATTCATGCATGCGAACATCGCACAGCCGTTGACGATGCAGAACGTCGCGGAGGCGGCCGGCATTTCTATTCGCGCGCTTGAAAGCGGTTTTCGTGCCTTCAAGGAAACCACACCGGCTGCCTACCTCAGGACGATCCGCTTGCAGGCGGTGCGAGAGGATCTGCGCGATCCTTCAAACCGGCAGCCGTTGCGGGACATCTGCTTGAAGTGGGGATTCTTTCACTTTGGCCGCTTTGCGGCAACCTATCGGGCGGCCTATGGAGAGAACCCGTCGGACACCAGAAGGCGAGCCGATCTGTGACGGACGATCGTCACTCGAAGTAGACCAAGTTAGCTCGCGAAGCGGCCGGCGTCGGCGCCGTAATAATTCAGGTAGCGGTCGGAAATGCTGGCGATCGGCAGCACGATCAGCACGTCGGTCGTGTTGAAGGCATGGTCGATGACCGCGCTGGAGCCGACCATGGCGCCGAGGCGCAGATAGCCCTTGATCAGCGGCGGCAGGGCCATCAGCGCCCGCTTCGGGTTGATGGCTTCGACCGGCATCAGGTCCATGTTGCGGGCGAGGTCCGGTAGGGCGCCGACGGCCCATTCGTTCTTCGCCAGCACATTGTGGTAGAGGAAGGACAGTGCCAGCGCATGGCTTTCCAGATAGACGCCGGGGAAGGAAGCGCAGCCGAACATGGCGCTCACGCCGTGCTTCAGCGCATAGGCCCAGTTGCCCTGCCACAGAAGTTCGACGGTGCGCTTGGTGCGGTATTCCGGCAGCACACAGGAACGGCCGAGTTCCATGAAGCGCTTATCCGGATGTTTGGCAATGAGGCCCTCGATCTCGAATTCGGAAGCCGAGTAAAAACCGCCATTGGCGATGGCGACATCCTGGCGCAACAGCCGGTAGGTGCCGACGATCTGGTCTTCCGGATCGCCCTCGATTGCACGGTCGAGAACGAGAAGATGGTCGCAGAAAGCGTCATAGGCGTCGACGTCGCGCTGGCGGCGCATGGCCTCCAGCGGCAGCTGCGCCTTCATTTCGTCGACGAAGACGCGGTAGCGCACAGCCTGGGCGGCATCGATCTCGCGTGCCGTGCGGGCCAGGCGAGTCTCCAGATTGCCGATGCGGCCGAGAATGTCGCCGTCCTTCTGTGCAGCAGCCGTCGAAGGCCGCGCAGCCTCCGCCGTGGTGTCACGATTCAGGATGTCGATGGCGGACATGGCGATTCTCCCGTTGCCGGCTTATCGACGCCATAAAACACTTCTATACGACAGGAAAGTGACATTTTGAATTTCCCAAACGCAAGGAGCGTACCGGTTTCGACGCGCCTTACCGCGCCTCAGCGCGGCGGGCGGAAAGTGCGGCGACCGCCTGAACTTCGGTCAGCAGCCGCACCGGGTCGACCGGCTTAACCATGACGCGGTTGGCGCCGTTGAGCAAGACCTGCCGGCGTGATTCGTCGCTCTTGTCGGCGGTGAGAACGATCACCGGCACCGGGGCAAGATCGAGCCGTCTTTCATGGCCGCGCAGGCGCCCCAGCATGTCGATGCCGTTCCCGCCCGGCATCGACAGGTCGCTGATGATGATGTCGGGCCGGGCATTCGCTTCGCAGAGCGCATAGTCGAGCAGCGACTCGAAATCCTCGACATGGCGCACCTTGTGCCCGCCCTTTTCCAGGACGACGCGCACCAGCATGGCATTGATCGGATCATCCTCGCCGAGCAGGATGCTGAGCCCGCTCGCCGCAACCAGCGTCTCCGTCAGCGAAAGGCCGAAGCCCGGCTGGTTGTCGTTCAGCGCGTCGCGTTTCTCCATGCCGCGCATGCGCCCGCGCAGCACGTCGATCAGCGACTGCTCGCGCAGCGGCCGGATCAGCCAGGCGTCGAAGAGGTCGAGCGGATGGGCGCTGCGCTCTTCCGGATTGACGAGCAGGACCTTGCGCAAGCCAAGAGCGGCGATGTCGGCGCGGTCGGCAAGATGGGCGGAAAATTCCGCCGACATCCGGTGGTCGATGATGATATCCGTCGGCCGCTTTCCGCTCTTTGCCAAGCCGAGCAGCGTCGCCCGCGCCGTTTCGCCGTCGCCGACGAGATGGCAGAAGCCACCGAGTGTGCTGATCGTCTCGGCAATGGCGGTGCGGGCCGCACCTGCCGGCGCCAGCAGCACGACGCTGTTGCCGGCAAGCAGCGTGTTTCGCCGGTCGGGGCGCTCGCTGCCGATGTCGACGGGGAAGCGGATGGTGAATTCGCTGCCTCTGCCCTTTTCGCTGGCAACCGTCAGCGCGCCGTTGAATTCGCGCATGATGCGAGCGGAGATGGCAAGGCCGAGCCCGGTGCCGCTGCTCTTGTCGGCAAAGGTCCCGCCCTGCTCGAATTCGCCGAAGACGCGCGCCTGTTCCTCGGCCGTCATGCCGGGACCGCTATCGGTCACGGTGATCAGCAGATCGCCGGCGTCGAGCGACACGCGGATGAAAACGCCGCCGACCTGGGTGAATTTCACGGCATTGCCGATGACGTTGAAGAGAACCTGGCGCAGCCGCGCCGGATCGAAGCTCATATTCTCCGGCACGTCGGACGATACGGTGGCGCCGATCTCGATACCCTTTTCATGCGCCCGGTGGGCGAGCATCTCGACGACGCTTTCCAGAAGCTTGCGCAGCGATTCCGAGCGCGGGTGCAGCGCGAAGCGGCCGACTTCGATGGTGGAGAAATCGAGCAGGTCCTCGACCAGCTGGGTCAGCGCGTGGCCAGACTGGCGGATGTTCGCCAGATAGTCCTGCTGCTCCTGCGTCAGCCGCGTCTCGGCGATCAGATGCGTCATGCCGAGAATGCCGGAAAGCGGGGTGCGCACCTCATGGCTGACGGTGGCAAGCAGCCTGGATTTGGCGGCGCTGTTATATTCGGCCTTCTGCCGCGCCTCCTCGCGGCCCTGTGCGATCAGCCGCTCGTCGGTGACGTCGCGGGCAACGCTCTGCAGCAGCAGGCGACCGTTTGCCGGGTCGCGGGTGACGACGTCGCGCCACAGGAAGATGCGTTGGCCCTCCGGCGTCGAGATCTCGACGTCGTAGCAGTGCGGGATCGGGCCGGGGCGGAAGGCAAGCCCGATCTCCTCGCAGGTTTTGCCTTCCGGACGCAGCCGCCCGGTCAGGCGGCGAAACGTGTCGTTGGCGGAGATGATGCGCCGGTCCATAGTGCGGCCGAGGGTGATGTCGCCGAGCACGTCGTGCACGTCGGCAAACAGCTTTGCGCCATCGTTCCAATCCGTGGATTTGCCGTTGCGCTGCCCGGCCCTGCGCGACCGTACCATCAGCAGGGCGTAGCTGGCGATGACGGCAAGGCCAAGAACGACGAGACCGCCCGAAAGCAGCAGCGGATCGCCGGCATGGGCAAGCAGCATCAGGATCGTTGCGGCAAGCAGGCCGGCGCCGCCCAGCCAGTAGAACAGCAGGCGCCGCGTCGCGGCAGGCCCGTTCTGGCGGTCTTCGGTTCCCCGGGGTGCCGATGCTTTCGGTCGTGAAAAGATGGCCCCGATCCGCTCTTCATGCGGCTTGGCGGCGGGTCCACCGAAGGCGGCGGACAATCTTTCGTGCAACTGTCCCAGGTTGTGCATGGTACCTGGATAACATGAGGCCTCTTCCGAATGCCTTCAGGAATTCGATAAGATTTTAGCGGCCGGTCTTTTTCGGCAGCAGCAACTCATCGAGAATGACACAACCGGCGCCGATGGTGATGAAACTGTCGGCGAGATTGAACACCGCGAAGGACCAGCTTTCGGTGTAAAAAAGAATGTAATCGATCACATGCCCATAGGCGAAGCGGTCGACGAGATTGCCGATCGCCCCGGCGATGATCAGCGCATAACCGAGATGGGCGAGCCAGCGGTCCTTCGCCGTGCGGTACCACAGCCAGATGACGAAGGCGACGATGACGAGCCGCATGCCGACGATGAACCAGCCGTCCATGCCCGACAGCATCGAAAAGGCGACGCCGAGATTGTAGGTGCGGTAAAGCGCCAGCATCGGAACGACCGGCACGACCTCCTGCAGCGGCAGGGTGTGATCGACGGCGATCTTGACGATCTGGTCGATAAGAACGGCGACGACGATGAAGAAAAGAATCGGCGCCGGGCGCGAAAACAGCGCGGGGCGTGCAAGCGTCTGTTCGGTCATTTGCCCTCGGCAAGTGAGAGGAGATGGCGGCGCGCCTCGAAAAGCATGACGGCGGTGGCGACGGCGAGGTTCAGGGAATCGGCGCGGCCTTGCTGCGGAATGCGGGCAAGCGCATCGGCTTCCCTCGCCAGCTGGTCCGGCAGGCCGGATTGTTCATTGCCCATCAGGAGCACGACGGGCTTTTTCCGGTAGTCGATCGTGCGGTAATCGACCGCGCCGGCCAGATGCGTCGCGACGATGGAAACGCCGGCCGATTTCCGCCAGGCGATGAATTCCTCGGGGGTCGCCCGCGCCACCGGAACGGCAAAGACCGAGCCCATGGTGGCCCGCACCGTTTCGAGCGAGAAGGGATCGGTCGTTTCTCCCAGCAGAATGATGCCGGAAGCGCCGGCCGCATCCGCTGTCCGGATGATCGTGCCGAGGTTGCCGGGGTCGCGCACCCGGTCGAGCGCCACCCAGGTCTCGCCATCCCTTGGCCGAATATCCCGCAGCGGCTTCCAGCGCTGCTCGAAAATGCCGACGACCATCTGCGGATTGTCGCGGCGGGTGATCGAGGCGATCACCTTTTCGCTGACTTCGAGCACCAGCCCGCCCGAGGCGACGGTCCTGGCCGCCATCTGCTCGACCAGCGGCTTGCCCTTGGCGGCCTTGGCATAGACCAGCGTGCGGATCGTCCAGCCGAGTTCGATCGCATCGATGACGAGCTTCAGTCCTTCGGCGAGGAAAGTACCGCTTTCCTCGCGCGACTTCTTGTTCGTCAGCGCCTTGATGTCCTTGATGATCGGATTGGCGAGCGAGGTGACTTCCTTCACCTGTCCGACCCTGCGCGGTCCCTGATCGTGGAAGTCCTTGCTCATTTCGGCACCCAGCGGGAAAAGAGGGAAGTGGAAAGGGCGCGGCCCTCAGTCTTGCCGTCAGTGCCGGCTTCGCGAATCACCAGCTCGCCGGATTCGACCACGCCGCCGGCGCCGCGCATCGTCTCGCGCATCAGCTCGTGGATCGAATAGAAGCTGGCGCGGATCGAATAGGCCGTCAGCACCAGGCCCACCGCCTTCGGCGACAGGATCTCGCGGCAGATGTCGAGCATCAATGGCAGATGCTCGAACAGATGCCAGACCTCGCCATTCGGGCCGCGGCCGAATTTCGGCGGATCGGTGAGGATGATGTCGTATTGGCTGCCGCGGCGTTCCTCGCGCAGGATGAATTTCATCGCATCCTCGCAGATCCAGCGGATCGGCAGCTTCTCCATCCGCCCGAGCGCCTGGTTTTCGCGCGCCCAGCCGATCGCCTTCTTCGAGGCGTCGACATGGGTGACCTCGGCGCCGGCGGCGGCGGCAACCAGCGAGGCGACGCCGGTATAACCGAAGAGATTCAGCACCTTCAACGGCCGGCCGGCCTTTTCGACCTGCTCCTTCATCCAGCTCCAGTGCACGATCTGCTCGGGGAAGACGCCGACATGACGGAAAGAGGTGAAGCGGCCGAGAAAATCGACGCCGAGCAGATTGAGCGGCCAGGTCTCGCCGAGCGCTTCTTTCGGAAAGCGCCAGCGGCCGGTGCCTTCCTCGTCGGTATCGCCGGTGAAGACGGCATCGACCTTTTCCCAGACATGGGCCGGCAACGATGGCCGCCACAGCGCTTGGGCCTCGGGACGGATGATGCGGTAAGGGCCGTATTGCTCCAGCTTTTCGCCATTTCCGCTGTCGATCAGGTGAAAGTCGCCGGCGCCGAGCGATTCGAGGATGACAGGCACGCGCTCAGCCGGACGCTCGCCGCTGCGCGTCATCAGGGGGCGCATGACGGCAGCCTGCGCGGCAGCCTCGCGCACAGTCTCGCGGGTCGCCGGTGGCCGCGCGACCGGCTTTGCCGGCCGGCCGGCCCGATCGTCCCTGCGGCTTTCACCGGAGGGACCGGATGTCTTCTTCTGGCCCGGCCGGCGTTCTCTTTGTTTCAACGTGCTCTTCCGCGTCTCTGTCGGGGTGTCTTATAGGCTATGCAGTAGCCCAGAAGACCGTGCCGGATCAACTGCGCGCTGGCCGGCCCCCGCGAGAGGGCGGGTTCTGCAGGCACAGCGCCTATTTCAAGCCCTCGGACGCCTCTCTTCGAAGCCAGCTTTCCGCCGCATAAAGTGCAGCGACATGCATCGACTGCATGATGACGGCGCCGGATTGCAGGTCGCTGAGGATGGCGGCAAGATCGGCAAACAGCAGCTCGACCTTCTCGCCAGGGTCGAAACGCGGTTCGCCGGCCCGGCTCAGACCGAGCGCCAGCCAGCTCGTCACCGCGTTGCTGTGGCTGGCCGCATTCGGATAGGAGGTGAGCAGCTTGACGAAGGTCGAGGCTTCATAGCCGGTCTCTTCCCGCAGTTCGCGCTGTGCCGCCGCCAACGCCGCGTCGCCGGTCTCGCCGTGGCCAGTCTTGCCATCGTCTGGTTCGACGCCGCCGGCGACGAGGCCGAGCACGATCTCGCCGCGGCCGTGCCGGTATTCCCGCGTCAGCAGCACCCGCCCGTCGGGCATGACAGGGATGACGTTGATCCAGTCGGGATAATCGAGCACATGGAATGGCGCGATGACGATTCCGTCGGCGGTGACACAATCGTCGCTCCGCACCCGGATCCAGCGGTCCTCATAGGTGATGCGGCTTGCCGTCACGCTCCAGGACTTCAGTTCGTTCATCGGCCAATTCCTCGCTCGGTATGGTCACGCAGATAACATTCCCCTCCGCCTTGGCAAAGCGCTCTCCCGCTGGATAAGTTGAGCGAATCGAAGATGGGGCTGCCGAATGGATTTCACCGGCGAAGAACGCATCGCCGCACCGCGGGACGTCGTCTGGGCAGCGCTCAACGATCCCGAGATCATGCGCGGCTGCATTCCAGGCTGCCAGGGCATCGAGCGGCTGTCGCCTGATGTCTTCGAGGCGACGATCAAGGTCAAGTTCAGCCTGCTGTCGGCCACCTTCCACGGCTTGCTGACGCTTTCCAATGTCGATGCGCCGAGGAGCTATACGCTGTCGGCCGAAGGCAAGGGCGGTCTTGCCGGTTTCGCCAGGGGCAGCGCCGATGTCGTGCTCGAGCAAAGCGGCGTCGAGACCATCCTGCACTACCGGGCGAGGGCCGAGCTCGGCGGAAGGCTTGCCCAGTTCGGCGCCCGCCTGCTCGATTCGACCTCGCAGAAGCTCGCCGAAGGGTTCTTTTCGGATTTCAACGCCGCTATCGTCGCGAAGATGACGGCGGGGTAGGCTTGGCGCGAGCACAGGGTTTGTTTAAATCGACGTCATGACGTGGACCATCAGGCCGCCGCGGGAGGAAGACCAGGAAATGCTCGCGGAGATCTATCTTTCCGTGCGCCGCGAAACATTTGTCTGGGTCGATCCCGGCAAGTTCCATCGCGAGGATTTCGCCGCCCATACCAACGGCGAGACGGTCTTGGTCTGCGAGCATGCGGATGGCCGTGTCGCCGGCTTCCTGTCGCTCTGGCCGGAGGACGATTTCATCCACATGCTCTACCTGAGACCGGAATTCCAAGGGAAGGGCGCCGGCACGGCGCTGCTGCAGGCGCTGCCGGAATGGCCGCAGCACCGGTACCGGCTGAAATGCCTGGTGAAGAACCGGCGGGCGAAGGCGTTCTACCTCTCCCACGGCTTCCAGGTGACCGGCAATGGCGCCTCGCCGGAAGGCGACTATGAGGAACTGAGTTTTTTTCCGGTTTGACGGCGCCCAAAGCCGTTGAAATCGAGCCGATCTTATCGCGACGGCAGCTGCCCGGCGATTTCTTCGGCGCGGTTCTTGTGACGATCGGCCTCACCCTGCCAGCGGATGGCTTCCTTGGCCTCGGTGCGGGCGCGCTTGCGGTGTTTGCCCTGGCTGAACCAGGTGGCGGCCGAGCCGATCAGCATGCCTGATATCAGCGCGATGAACAGGAAGACGAAGAAGGGCGCGGAAACCGCAAGCACCTGGTCCTCCGGCCGGAACGGATTGAAGGCGAGCGTGACGCTTTGCCGGTTGGCGACGCAGAAGACGATGAGGATGACGCCGAGCGGCAGCAGAATCAGCAGGTTGACGATCTTCTTGGCCATTTGAGGTCTCCACGCGGCATATTGCGCCGGTTTTTTTGAAGGGCGCGTTTGATGCTTGGCAGGATAGGAAAACGGCTCTCGAATTCAAGTGCGGTTTCGCCGCAGGCGGCAGCCGCTGCTCAATCCTCTTCGTCGGCCTGGCCGGGATTGAGCCGCTCACGCAGCTCCTTGCCGGTCTTGAAGAAGGGAACCCACTTCTCCTCGACGAACACCGTATCACCGGTCCGCGGATTGCGGCCGGAGCGGGACGGGCGATTCTTGACCGAAAAGGCCCCAAAGCCGCGCAATTCGACTCGGTTACCCGCAGCCAGTGCATCCGTGATCTCGTCGAGAACCGCGTTGACGATATTTTCGACGTCGCGATGATAGAGATGCGGGTTGCGTGCCGCAACTATCTGCACCAATTCGGACTTGATCACAGTCGCCCCCTTAAATTATTGATTTCTTATCAATCGCGGCCAACCTGCCAAACTGAAAGCAGCCCGTCAAGAAGCAACTTTGGGGGCAGGATTCCATTAATATCCTGGGTTTTCATGAGATCATCATAACCGAAGATCGTAATCAACCGCGAAACAGCCCCAGCGAGCAGAAAGGGCGTATTGCTCTTCTTGTCCCAGTCGACCATCGGCAGGTCGGCATCGACGCCGCGCGATTTGAGATAGGCGCGGATTTCGGGCTCGCCGCCGATCGTATCGACGAGTTTTACCTTCAGCGCCTGGCGGCCGGTATAGATCGTGCCGTCGGCGAGTTTCAGCACCTCGTCGCGCGGCAGCTTGCGCCGGTCGGCGACCAGGTCGACGAACCAGTTGTAGCTGTCGACCACCATGTTGCGGATCATCGCCTTGGCCTCTTCGCTCGCCTCATGGAAGGGCGAGGGCTCGGCCTTCAGCGGCGAGGACTTGATCTCCTGCAGCGAGACGCCGATCTTGTCGAGCAGCGGCTGGATCTGCGGATACTGGAAGATGACGCCGATCGAGCCCGTGATCGAGCTGTCGCCGGCAATGATCGTATCGCCGGCGGTGGCGATCATGTAGCCGGCGGAGGCGGCAAGCGTGCGCACGTCGGAGACCACAGGCTTCTTGGCTGATATTGCCCGGATGGCGTTGAAGATTTTTTCGCCGCCATAGGTCGTGCCGCCGGGCGAGGAGATCGAAATCACCGCCGCCTTCACCTGGTCGCTGGTTTCGACCTTCTTCAGCCGCTCCAGAAGCTCGTCGTCGTCGACGATCAGTCCCGATATCGTCACATGGGCAATATGTGGGCGCTGCGTCCCGGCATCGCCGACGGCGAAGTGGTAGAAGGCGAAACCAAGCGCCACGATGAGGGCAACGGCAATGAGGCGCCAGAAGCCGAGCTTGCGGCGCAACCGCCGGCGATCCGCGATGATCGAACTGTCCATAGAAACCTCCAGCGCTGGCCCGGCTTCGGCATGCCGCCGAGAGGTCCGGTAAAATAAGGCGGCCGCGGCGCGTACGAATGCCACTTTTTGATGTTTTTCCGTTTTGTTGCTTGTTGCAGAAAAAATTCCATATTGGCAAGCCAATGTAATAATGCGAAACGAACTGTGATTGGCGGCCGGCTTTGTTAGAGAGGCGCGGCGATCACCGCACATGGACGAGGCCTATGCTCGACACCCTGAAGAACAACGGAAATGCCGCCTTTACAGGGTCCGGCAGAAGCGCCTATGGCGACGCGTTGTTCCATTCTGCCCGCGTGCGCCGGCTGAAGATATTGCTGCCGGTGGCCGCCCTCATCGTCGCCGCAGGCCTCACCGCGGTGGCGTTGATCAGCATCTATCTGCCCGAGAACATCAAGATGGAAGGCGCCAAGATCGAAAACGGCAAGGTCGTGATGGAGAAGCCGGCGATATCAGGACGCAATTCAGACGGCATCAACTATTCGATGTTGGCCGAAAGGGCGCTGCAGGATATCCGCAATCCCGATCTCATCACGCTCGAGACCATCAAGGCCGCCGTGCCGATGAATGACGGGCTGATCGCGCGCGTCGTCGCCTCGACCGCCGATTACAATCGCGCCACCGACAATCTGCATATGACGGCCCCCTTCACCCTCGTGCTGAGCAGTGGCCTCAATGCGCAGTTCCAGTCCGCCCGGCTCGACATCAAGGGCGGAAACATGCGGAGCGACGATCCCGTCACCATCACCAAGGACAATGCCTCCATTGTTGCGCGGACGATGGAGATAACCGATAAGGGGCGGGTGATCACATTCGAGGGGAATGTTCGCATGAATGTCGATCCATCCACCATCCATAAACAGGGCACTTAACCAGCCGGGTCACCATGACAAAAGATTGTCGCATATCCACTTGCAAGACTGGCATGGCATTCATTGCCGGCGCATTTGCCCTTATCCTGACGGCTTCGGGCGCGCCCGCGCAGCAGGCGGCCACGATGTCGGGCATGAAGCTTTCCAACGACCAGCCGATCCAGATCGAAAGCGACAAGCTGGAGATCCACGACCAGGAGCACACCGCGCTCTTCACCGGCAAGGTCAAGGTCGTCCAGGGCACGACGACGATGCAGTCCGGCAAGATGACCGTCTATTACAAGGACAAGGCGGCAAAGCCGGCCGCTGACGGGGCGCAACCTGCGGCCCAGCCGCAGCAGTCGGGCTCGCTTGCATCGGGAAGTGCTGATATCGACAAGATCCTGGTGACCGACAAGGTCCTCCTGACCTCGGGCACGCAGACGGCGACTGCCGATGACGGCAATTTCGACATGGCCTCGCAGACCTTCATCCTCACCGCGGATGAGGGGAATAAGGTCATTCTGTCGGATGGACCGAACGTCTTTACCGGCTGCAAACTGACGGTTCACATGCAAACCGGCCAGGCGGAGCTTGAAAGCTGCGGCGGGCGTGTCCAGATTCAGCTCGATCCGAAGTCGCAGCCGAGTACGCAGCAGAAGCAGAACTGAGAAGCCGGCCTCCCACGTGAAATTATCATCGCTATCCACCATGTTCGGCAAGCCCGGGCCACAAGCTGCGGGTGCCGCCGACAAGAGCCGCTATCAGGGAACGCTGATCGCGCGCGGTCTGACGAAGACCTATGCGACGCGACGCGTCGTCAACGGCGTCTCGCTGGTGGTGCGCCGCGGCGAGGCCGTCGGCCTGCTCGGCCCGAACGGCGCCGGCAAGACCACCTGTTTTTACATGATCACCGGCCTAGTGCCGGTGGATGAAGGCACGATCGAGATCGACGGCAACGATGTCACGACCATGCCGATGTATCGCCGCTCGCGCCTCGGCGTCGGTTACCTGCCGCAGGAAGCCTCGATCTTCCGCGGCCTGACGGTGGAAGAGAATATCCGCGCCGTCCTCGAAGTGCATGTGAAGGACAAGGCCGAGCGCGAGCAGAAGCTGAACGAGCTTCTGGAGGAATTCCATATCCAGAAGCTGCGCAAGAGTGCCGCCGTCGCCTTGTCGGGCGGTGAGCGCCGCCGCCTTGAAATCGCGCGTGCGCTTGCGACCGATCCGACCTTCATGCTGCTCGACGAACCTTTCGCCGGCGTCGACCCGATCTCTGTCGCCGACATCCAGAACCTCGTTCACCACCTGACGGCGCGCGGCATCGGCGTTCTCATCACCGACCACAATGTGCGTGAGACGCTGGGCCTCATCGACCGGGCCTATATCATCCATGCCGGTGAGGTGCTGACCCATGGCCGGGCCAACGACATCGTCAACAATCCGGAAGTGCGCAGGCTTTACCTCGGCGACAATTTCAGCCTCTGACGCCAGATCCGGATGATTTTGGCCCGGATCGGCCTGAAATCTGGATCTGGATCGAAATCCAGGGATGAGAGTATGATGTCGTTCGAAAACGGCTCACACGCCCCGGCCGCTCGCCCATGCGACTCGGTTTGAGCCAACAGATTGCTTCAATCTGACCAGGAAAGCCTCCAGCCGCAGAAATTCACCTTGTTGGCATAGTTCCGCTTGACCAAATAGAATAAAAAAGCAATTTTTGGGCCAACTTGGATTTCCGTGGCCTGAGGCCTTGATCAGACACGGTTTCCCGGAGGAATTGAGGGGAGTTTCGCGTCCGTCATGGCACTGTCCGCCAATCTTTTCCTGCGCCAGACCCAGTCCCTGGTGATGACACCGCAACTGATGCAATCCATCCAGTTGCTGCAGATGACGCATTTTGAACTCAACCAGTTCATCGCCCAGGAAGTGGAGAAGAATCCGCTGCTCGAATTCCCGTCGAATGACGGCGAGGCGGGCGGCGAACGCGGCGAAAGCGAAGATGAGCAGTATGCTCATCAGCCGGAGGATGCCGGTTCCGACGACGGCTACGACAACCGCACCGACGCGCTCTCCAGCGACTGGTACGACAATGGCGGCAGCGCCAGCACCAGCCGGCTGAACGACGAACTCGACGCCAACTACACCAATGTCTTTCCCGATGACGGTGCCCCGCAGCGCCTCGATGCGCCGGAGCTCGTCAGCCAGTGGAAATCGATGCCGGGCAGCGGCGAGGGCGCCGATTACGATCTCGACGATTTCGTCGCCGGCCAGGTGTCGCTGCGCGATCATCTCGGCCAGCAGATCCCCTTTGTCCTGCCTGACATGGCCGACCGGCTGATCGCGCAGAATTTCGTCGACCAGCTCGACGACGCCGGTTACCTGCACGCCGATATCGTCGAGGCGGGCGAGAGGCTGGGCACCAGCGTCACGCAGGCCGAGCGCGTGCTTGCCGCCCTGCAGACACTCGATCCGCCGGGTGTTTTCGCCCGCAGCCTTGCCGAATGCCTGGCGATCCAGCTCAGACAGAAGGACCGGTACGATCCCGCCATGCAGGCGCTGGTCGAAAACCTCGAACTTCTGGCGCGGCGCGATTTCGCCACGCTGAAGCGGATATGCGGCGTCGACGAGGAAGATCTTCTCGACATGCTCGGCGAGATCCGCCAGCTCAATCCCAAGCCCGGCAGCGGTTTCGAGGCGGGTGTTTCCGAAGCGATCATGCCGGACGTGGTCGTCAGGTCCTCCTCGGAGGGCGGCTGGCTGGTCGAGCTCAATCCGGATACGCTGCCGCGCGTTCTGGTCAACCAGTCCTATTTTTCCCGCGTGACAAAGAACGGCGAGGATCACGCCTTTCTCGCCGATTGCCTGCAGAGCGCCAATTGGCTGACGCGCAGCCTCGACCAGCGGGCAAAAACCATCATGAAGGTGGCAAGCGAAATCGTTCGTCAGCAGGACGCCTTCCTGCTGCACGGCGTCGACCACCTGCGGCCGCTGAACCTGAAGACGGTCGCCGAGGCGATCAAGATGCATGAATCCACCGTCAGCCGCGTCACATCGAACAAATATATGCTGACGCCGCGCGGCCTCTTCGAACTCAAATATTTTTTCACCGTCTCGATCAGCGCCGTCGAGGGCGGCGACAGCCATTCGGCCGAGGCCGTCCGCCACAAGATCCGCGCGCTGATCATGCAGGAGAGCCCGGACGCAGTGCTTTCCGACGACGATATCGTCGACATGTTGAAGAAGGGCGGCGTCGATCTCGCCCGCCGCACGGTTGCCAAATACCGGGAAGCGATGAACATCGCCTCCTCGGTCCAGCGTCGCCGCGAGAAGCGGGCGCTTGCCAAGGTCGCTGGCTTCTGAGGCGGCATACTTCGAGCTTGATCGAAGCATCCATCTCCAAATCCCCGCTATTACGCTGATGTCTTGAACCAACATCGAATGCCGACCATGCAGCCGCAAAATGCCAGCTTTGCCAGAGAGCTTGTCCTGCTGCTGGTGCTGGCGACCCTCTGGGGTTCCTCCTATACCTTCATCAAGATCGGCGTCGAGACGATCCCGCCCGTGACGTTGATCGCCGCACGCACGCTGATTGCCGGCGGTCTTCTGCTGGCCGTCCTCCGCTACCGGCGTGTCCGCCTGCCGCGCGATCACGCGACATGGCGCCGGTTCCTGCTTCAGGCCTGCCTGAACAGCGTCGTCCCCTTCACGCTGATCGCCTGGGCGGAACAATCCGTCGATGCCGGATTGGCGGTGATCCTGAATTCGGCAACGCCGATCTTCACCTTCCTGTTGACCGTGCTGATTACCCGCCATGAGCAGGTGACGTCGCGAAAACTTTGCGGGGCCATGGCCGGGCTCGCCGGCATCTGCCTGGTCATCGGCATCGAAGCGCTCGGCGGTCTCGGCGAAAACCTGATGGCGCAGCTTGCCATCATCCTGGCGACCATTTGTTATGCAGGTGCCGCGATATTCGGCAGAAACTTCAAGGGGCTCGATCCCGCCGTGCCGGCCGCCGGCTCGTTGATCTCAGGCGCGGTCATCCTCTTGCCCGTCAGCCTCGTCGTCGACCGGCCGTGGGAACTCGATCCGTCGGCGGCATCGATGCTGGCGCTGCTTGGCCTCTCCGCCTTTTCGACGGCGCTGGCTTTTGTGATCTATTTCCGCCTCGTCCAGACGCTGGGTTCGGTCGGCACCACCGCGCAAGCCTATCTCAGAGTGCCGATCGGTGTTGCGATCGGCCTGGTCTTCCTCGGCGAAAGCCTCAGCCCGACAGCCTGGATCGGCCTCGTCTGCGTCATGTCCGGTGTGGCCGCCATGACGGTCCCCGCAAAGGCGGGCACAACGAAAGCGCGAAGTGCTTAAAGCCGATCAGATGGCGATTCGCGATGGACCTGCCTCACCGCGCCTTCCATGCACGTTTATCGAGCATCACTTATCGGGAATTTCCACGCTATTGACTTTTTGGTAACCTCTGGCTAGAAGCGCGCCGCAATCGATGCCGTGAACGGCGTCTGGAGTTATCCCCATCATCCCCAAGGCACCAAGGACCCGCAGGCCTAAGCCGATCTTGCTTGAGATTGCGCGAAGTGCTTGGATGAACCTGAGGCTTGGCGTAAACTGATACCCGCAAACGACCATAAGAAGGGAAACTCCATGAGTGTGCGTGTATCCGGGAAACATATGGAAATTGGTGAATCCTTCCGTCAAAAGATCGAGGACCAAATTGGTATGGCCATCACGAAATACTTCGACGGGGGGTATTCCGGCCAAGTGACCGTGGAAAAAGCGAGTTCTCGTTTCTCCGCAGACTGCAAGCTTCATCTCGACAGCGGGGTGGTGCTGCATGCAGCCGGCGAGGCGACCGATCCGCAGCTTGCTTTCGACGCCGCTTCGGAGCGCATCGAAAAGCGCCTGCGCCGCTACAAGCGCAAACTGAAGGACCATCACGCCGGAAACCACCTGAATGGTTTTGCAGAAGTCGCCTACACGGTCATGGATTCTGTTCCTGATCACGAAGATGAAATTGCCGACGATTTCGCTCCGGCGATCGTCGCCGAAAGCACGAAGCAGCTGAAGACCATGTCGGTCGCCACCGCCGTAATGGCGCTCGACATGACCGATGAGCCGCTTCTCCTGTTCCGCAGCCCCGGCAAGGAACATCTGAACATCGTTTACCGTCGGCACGACGGAAATATTGGCTGGATCGATTCAGCCAATATCAAAGGCTGAGATCAGGGTGATGAGCGGCGGTGTTGCCGCCGCTCCTTGCATCATCTGATCCCGGCGACAGAAGGAAAAAGAAATGGCATTGGCAGATTTGCTCCATCAGGATGCGATCATTCCCGCCCTCAGAGTAAATTCCAAGAAACAGTTGCTTCAGGAATTGGCTGCAAGAGCCGCCAGGATCACCGGGCTTTCCGAGCGGGAGATCTTCGACGTCATCCTGCAGCGCGAACGCCTGGGCTCCACCGGCGTCGGCAACGGTATCGCCATTCCCCACGGCAAGCTGGTCAACATCCATTCGATCGTCGGCATCTTCGCCCGGCTGGAGCAGCCGGTCGATTTCGAGGCACTGGATGACCAGCCTGTCGATCTCGTATTCCTGCTGCTGGCGCCGGAGGGCGCGGGCGCCGACCATCTCAAGGCTCTGTCGCGTATCGCCCGCGTCCTGCGCGATCACGATCTGGTCGCCAAGCTCCGCGCAACCGATTCCGCCTCGGCGATCTATGCCTTCCTCAACGAAGAGCAGACGTCGAACGCCGCTTAACGCCGTATCGATGAACGCTGACATGTGAAAAGGCGCCGGGTTCCCCAGGCGCCTTTTTCAGGATGAGCGGCTGAAACGATCAGAATTCTTCCCAGCTGTCCTGGGCGACGGCCGCCGAACCGCGCGACGGGGCGGCTGCGTGGCGAACCGCAGGCGCGGCCACCCGATGCGAAGAGGCCGCGGCAACAGGGGCACGCATCCTTTGCGCGACGGAGGCGAGTGCGGCGGAGTTACCCCCCGAGACGCTGAAGCGGGTGGCGAGCGTCTTCAGCGTCTGCGCTTCGTCATTGAGGACCATGCTGGCGGCGGTCGCTTCCTCCACCATGGCCGCATTCTGCTGCGTCACCTGGTCCATCTGGTTCATGGCCTGGTTGATTTCCTTCAGGCCGACAGCCTGTTCGCTGGCCGATGCCGAGATTTGCCGGATGAGGTCGTTGATGCCCATCACCTGTTCGGCGATCTTGTGCAGCGTGCCGCCGGCGCGCCCGACGAGATCGACGCCTTCCTTGACCTGGACAGCCGAGGTGTTGATCAGCGTCTTGATTTCCTTGGCGGCATTGGCCGACCGTTGCGCGAGTTCGCGCACCTCCTGGGCGACGACGGCAAAACCCTTGCCGGCCTCTCCGGCACGCGCGGCCTCGACGCCGGCGTTGAGTGCCAGGAGGTTGGTCTGGAAGGCGATCTCGTCGATGACGCCGATGATCCGCGAAACCTCCGTCGAAGACTGTTCGATCCCTTGCATCGAGGCAATCGCCTTCTGCACCACTTCGCCGGATTTTTCCGCATCCTGGCAGGCGAGGTTGACGTTGTCGGCAGCCGTGCGCGCATTCTCGGCGCTGGAATCGACCTGCGCGGTGAGCTCGTTGAGCGCGGCCGCCGTCTCTTCCAGGCTTGCCGCCTGCTGTTCGGTGCGCTTGGCGAGGTCGGAAGCGCTGCTGCTGATCTCACCGGTGCCGGAGCCGATATTGGCGACGCTGAGGTTCATCGTGTTGATGGTCTCTTCCAGGCTCGCCAGGGCGGCGTTGAAATCCTGTTTCAGCTTGCCGTATTCGCCGGGGAAGTCGTCGGTGATGCGGTGAGCGAGATTGCCCTGCGACAGCTCGGAAAGGCCGGCGCCGACGATCGAAACGATATGGCGCTGCAGCGATAACGATTCCTGGCGTTCCGATTCCGAGCGGCCGCGCTCGGCTTCCGCAGCCTGACGCTCTCGGGCCGCCTCGTCCTCAAGGCGCCGGCTGTCGGCGAGCTTGAAGCGGAAACCTTCGAGCGCCTTGGCGACCGAGCCGATTTCGTCGCTGCGCTCCTGGGCGGCGACCGGTTCGGCATATTGGCCGTCGCTGAGCGCCTTGACGCTGGCGACGAGACCGCCGAGCGGCCGCTGCACGAAAGAGCGGACGGCGAAATAGAGCGCCAGCATGACCGCGCCGAGCACGATCAGGCCATTGACGATCATCATGTAGGTCTGGTCCTGCACCGGGGCGTTGATCGCCGTGTGCGGGACGTCGACGAGCACGACCCAGGTGGCGTTGACGCCGGGAACCGCGAAGGGATAGACGACGCGGTCGAAGGGAGCGAGGCCGTCATAGGTGAGGTTGCTGACGAGGCCGGGCTGCTTGCTCGACAGCGCCGTCTTGACGATGTCGGCGCCTTCGCCGCTATATTCCTTGGTCATCAGGTCGGGGATCGGCGCGACAATCCAGTTGCCGGCCTGCGACAGCAGCGTGACGCGGCCCGAGCCGAAAGGATGCAGCGCCTGCAGCTTGTCGGTGAGCGACTTCAGCGAAATGTCGACGCCGGCGACGCCGATCATCTTGCCACCCGACATGACCGGATAGGCGATCGAGGTCAGCAGCGTCGGAACATCCGTTCCTTCGGCCATATAGGGCGTCGTGATCGCGCCCTTGCCGCTGTCGGCGGCGAGCTTCCACCATTCGGCGGTATAGTCATTGTCGAAGGTCGAATACTGGATGCCGCCATCCTTGGTCTTCGACCAGTAGGGCGTGAAGGCGCCGTTCTTGTTCGTGCCTTCGTCATTATTGTTGGCGATCTCGGTGGTCTTGCCATCCAGCGCGCCGAGCTGCTCGCAGAACCAGCTGCCGAAGGCGAAGGCGTTCTGTTCGAGATTGGCCTTCAGCACGTTGATCATGCCCTTGCGATCGAGCGACTTGCCTTCATGGCCGCGGCCGACGACGCCCGACATGGTGCGCGCGGCGCTGGCGAGTTCGCCGACATTGGCGGCGATTTCATTGGCGATCGATTTTGCCTCGAGGTTGGCCTGATCCATCGTCAGGATCTGGACCCGATCCCGGGTCTGACCGATGAGGAAAAAATTCGAAACGATGAGAACAAGCGCGATGGCGATGCCGGTGATGACGATGAGTTTCGCCGCAAGCGATTTCATTCGAAAAATGAACATGAGGTCCTCGGACAAGGATGCGCCGAACGGGCATTCTCCGGCGCAGGAGCGAAGGCATCGCCCCGTCATGGAGCCGCCGCGTGGTTGCCGATTCCTGAAAGCGCGAGGAACCTGCGACCGCGGGCAACATCGCCAGAGATCTCTTAAATTTGAATGAAACTTGCTTGATCAAGGCAAGGAAAACCGCCGGAACACCCTGAATTACCGGGGGTTTTGCCGGCGGCTTCGCAAAGGGACGCTTCCTATATTCTGTCTGCGACTTCCTCGCTCCAGGGGATCGAAGGTTGCGCGCCGGCCTTCAGGCACGCGAGCGAACCGGCGACGGCCGCACGGCGCAGCGCCGAGGCAAAATCGAGGCCGTCGTCGAGGCTGGCAGTGAAATAGCCGCAGAAGGTATCTCCCGCGCCGACCGTATCGACGGGTTCGATCTTGAGGCCCTGTGCCCGTGAAATTGCCCCGTCGCGAATGGCGATGACGCCATCGCCGCCGAGCGTCACGATCAGCGTCTGGCCCGTCTCCGCATGCAGGCGGGTAAGGGCGGCCTCGCGCGCTTCAGCGTCCATGCCCTCCTGGCCGGCCAGCCGCTCGAACTCGGTCTCGTTGGCAATGACGATATCGGCGAGCCGGCCGAGTTGGGCCGCATCGGGGATGAGCGGCGCAAGGTTGAGGATGCTGGTGACGCCCTTGGCGCGGGCTGCCGACAGCGCGCGTTCGACGGCGGCCGCCGGCACTTCGAGCTGCAGCATCAGGAGATCGCCTTCGTTCATGCGGCCGACCGCTTTCTCGGCATCGGCAGGCGTGACCAGGCCGTTGGCGCCGGGAACGACGGCAATCATGTTTTCGCCGTCGCCGCCGACAAGGATCAGCGCCGTGCCCGTGGGGCCGTCGACATGCTTGACGAGAGAAAGGTCGGTGCCGGCATCATCGAGCAGGGCCAGCGCATCCGCGGCGAAGCCATCCTTGCCGACGGCGCCGGCCATATGCACATAGCGGCCGGCGCGGCGCGCTGCCAGCGCCTGGTTGGCGCCCTTGCCGCCGGCGGCCGTGGCAAAGCCGTTGCCGGCCACCGTCTCGCCGGGCTTCGGCAGGCGCTCGGTCGTGGCGATGAGATCCATGTTGATGGACCCGAAAACTGTGATCATCAGGGTGTCCCGTCTTTTGGAGCCTGCAAGCGACGTCATGGCGAAAACTAGGCGCGGTTTTCGGACGGCGTCATGCTCCTGCTGTTTCATGCGGGCGAGACACTGCCCGAAGCGGTCACTCCTCGTCAACCACCCGGAGCTTCAGAAGACCGGTGCGGCTTTCCACCGATTTGGCCGCGGCTTCGCTGTCGCGGGCAGGCTTTGCCTCGCCGCCGCCCGCCTCGAATTCCAGCGCTTCGATCCTGGCGCCGCGCTTGGTGAGCTTGTCGGCTGACGTGACCACCATGTCGATATCCTTCTGCGCCATGGCGAAATGGCCCTGCAGCTTGCGCACCCGCTCGTCGAGCCGGCCGAGATCGTCCATCAGTATCGCCACCTCGCCCTGAATCAGATGCGCCTGCGCCCGCATGCGCTGGTCCTTGAGCACGGCCTGGATGACCTGGATCGACAGCATCAGCAGCGACGGCGAGACGATGACGATGCGCGCCCGGTGCGCCTTCTGCACCACGGCCTCGAAGTGCTCGTGGATCTCGGCGAAGATCGATTCCGAGGGCACGAAGAGAAAGGCCGTATCCTGGGTTTCGCCCTGGATCAGATATTTCTCGGAAATGTCCCGGATATGGATCTCCATGTCGCGGCGGAACTGCTGGCCGGCGATCTTGCCGGCCTCGGGGCTGCCGGCGTCGCGGATCGCGTTCCAGGCTTCGAGCGGAAATTTCGCGTCGATGACAAGCGGCGGCGCGTCGTTCGGCATGCGGATCGTGCAGTCCGGCCGTGAGCCGTTGGAGAGCGTCTGCTGGAAGGTGTAGGCGCCCATCGGCAGGCCGTCGGCGACGATCGTTTCCATCCTCGACTGCCCGAAGGCGCCGCGCGTCTGCTTGTTGGACAGAATGGCCTGCAGCCCGACGACATCCTTGGCGAGGCTCTGGATATTGTTCTGCGCCGCATCGATGACCGCCAGCCGCTCCTGCAGCCGCCGCAGGTTCTCATGCGTCGATTTCGTCTGTTCGGTGATCGTCGAGCTGACGCGCTGCGACATGCCGTCGAGGCGTTGGCTGATCGTCTGGTTGAGTTCGCTCTGGCGCGCGCCGAAGACCTCGGTCATCGCCGCAATGCGGCCCTGCATCTCCGCCTGGATCTTCAAAAGCTCGGCCATGCGCGCTTCGTTTTCCCCGGCGCGGAAGCTCGCCTCCTCTGCCTGTTCGCGGCGAAGGTTGGCGCCGCGCAGCAGAAGCACGATCACCAGCAGGACGAGGGCGGCGAGAACCCCGCCGCCAAGCGCCAGCATGGCCGGACTGATCGAGGCAAGGGAAAGGGCGAGCGATTCGGAATGGACGGTCATACCGCGAGCATAACAGAAGACACGGCAATATATAGATCAAAACGTGAACAGAATTGCCGGCCCTTACGATCTTCACAGGCTGCTGCTCTTCCCAGCTGATGAAGAAGAAATCGCCGGCCGATTTAACGATTGCTCAACCATATTCGCCAAAACCTGTGGCGCAGAAATTCCTTCCCGCGCCTTGCGCCAAGTACAGAGACCCTCCATGACATCCCAGCAGACCGACAGTGCCCTCAGGCAGCGCCTCGATTTCATCGAACTGGATGAGGCGGCGCGCAGGTCGATGCGGGATCTGCGCCCCGTCATATCGGAACTGATCGGCGGCGCCCTCGATAAATTCTACGCCAAGATCGCCAGGACCCCTGCGGTCGCAGGCTTTTTCGCCGATAAGAACCACGTCGGCCATGCCAAGAAGCGCCAGCAGGATCATTGGGCCAATCTTGCCGGCGGTGCATTCGACGAGAGCTATGTCGACGGGGTCACGGCGGTCGGGCGGACGCATGCCCGCATCGGGCTGGAGCCGCGCTGGTATATCGGCGGTTACGCCATAGTCATGTCCGAACTCGTCAAGGGCATCATGGAAAAACAGTGGCCGTCGGTCTTCGCGCGCCGGCAAGGCAAGCAGCTGGCCGAGAAGCTGTCGGCCGTCATCAAGGCCGGCATGCTCGACATGGATTATTCCATCTCGGTCTATCTCGAGACGCTCGAAGCCAAGCGCCGGGCCCTGGAAGAGGAGCGCACCCGGGCCGAATCCGACCAGGCAGTCGCGCTGGAACAGCTGCGCCGCGGCTTGGAAGCGCTGTCGCGCGGCGATCTCGAAGCCACCCTGCCGTCCGACCTGCCGGGCAATTTCAGGCAGATGGCCGAGGATTACAACCGCGCCGTCAGGGCGCTAAGCCAGTCCTTCGCCTCCGTGCGCGAGACCTCGGGCCATATCATGAGCGGCGCCGACGTCATTGCCAATGCGACCAACGATCTGGCGCTGCGCACCGCCCAGCAGGCGGCCGGTGTCGAGGAGAGCTCGGCGGCGCTGCAGCAGCTTTCCGTCAGCGTCGGCCAGACGGCCGCCAATGCCGAGAAGGCTTCGGCCGCCGTACGCGAGACGCAAGAGAAGGCGAAGAATTCCGGTGAGCTCGTCACCAGCGCCGTTTCGGCGATGGCCGGCATCGAGAAGTCCTCGACCGGGATCTCCAAGATCATCGGCGTCATCGACGAGATCGCCTTCCAGACCAACCTCCTGGCACTGAACGCCGGTGTCGAGGCAGCCCGTGCCGGTGAGGCCGGCAAGGGTTTTGCCGTCGTCGCCCAGGAGGTCCGCCAGCTCGCCCAGCGCACGGCGGATGCGGCCAAGGAGATCAAGAACCTGATTTCGCAGAGCTCGACCCAGGTCAATCAGGGCGTCGGCATCGTCTCCAGCACCGGCGAGGCGCTGAACGACATGATCAGCCGTATCGACATCATCAACCGTTTCGTCGCCGATATCGCCGCCGCCGCCCGCGATCAGGCGACCGGCGTCAACGAGGTCAGCGTGGCGGTCCGCAACATGGGGGCGATCACCCAGCAGAATTCGGACATGGTCGAGCACTCCTCAGCCGAAACCCGCCGCCTCAAGGACGAGGTGGAGAAGCTGATTGAGCTGCTGCGGCGCTTCCGCGCCCGGCCGGAGGGTCATTCCGCCATCGCTGCCCGCCGGGCGGCCTAAGGAGAATATGGCAAAATTCCAGGCGGGGATGCAAAAAAGCGTATTCCCCGCCTGCCGGATAATTCCATAGTCGGAAAAGATGGGTTATGGGAACGCCATGACCATCAAGCCACTCATCATTCTTCCCGATCCTATTCTCCGCCAGCTGTCCAAGCCGATCGAGCGGGTGGATGCCGACCTGCAGCGTCTCGCCGACGACATGCTGGAAACCATGTATGACGCACCGGGCATCGGCCTTGCCGCAGTCCAGATCGGCGTGCCGCGCCGCATGCTCGTCATCGACGTCTCGCGCGAGGGCGAGGAAAAGCAGCCGCAGGTCTTCATCAATCCGGAGATCGTCACATCGTCCGACGAGCGCTCCGTCTATGAGGAAGGCTGCCTGTCGATTCCGGATTATTATGCCGAGGTCGAGCGCCCGGCCGTGGTCTCGGTCAAATATCTCGACCGCAACGGCAAGGAACAGACGGTCGAAGCCGATGGCCTGCTCGCCACCTGCCTGCAGCACGAGATCGACCACCTGAACGGCGTGCTCTTCATCGATCACATCTCACGTCTGAAGCGGGAGATGGTCATCAAGAAGTTCACCAAGGCGGCGAAGTCCAAGGCGCTCTGAGCAGCACGTTGAAAACTTATCGGCAAAGCACTATGATATCAGTGATATCATGATGGAGGCGCCGCATGGGTGATTTTCTGATCAGGAATATTTCCGAGGCGATGAAGCGAGACATTGCGGAATCGGCGCAGCGGAGCGGAAACAGCCTTTCTGACGAGGCCAAGGAACTTTTGCGGGAAGCGCTGAAAAGGAAAAACGAAGCAAAGCCCGAGACTTTGTCGGCCTATGAAGCAATACGCGCCGCTTTTGTCAGCGAAAACGCAGTGGACGATGAATTTGCTGCAATCATGGACGAAATCGAGGCCGCGCGGAAAAAGGATTTCGGCCGGCCGTTCGAGGATTTCGAATGATCGTTCTCGATACCAATGTGGTTTCCGAGTTCGCCAGGCCATATCCAAGTGAAAAGGTGAAGGCTTGGATATTGCGGCAGGATAGCTCGCGAATCTGGTTTTGCACGGTCGGCTTGATGGAGCAGATTTATGGAGCCGAAAGGGTTTTCTTGAAGACCGGATCGGACCGCTTCTTCCGGGCTATCCAGAATTTGGTAAAAGGCCAATTTCGTGACCGCATCGTTGGCTGGGATTTGGAAACGGCTATAGTGACTGGTCGCTTGCGGGCGAAACGCGAAAGCATCGGGCGGCCGATTTCGGTCCAGGACGCCATGATCGCCGCTATCTGCCTTGCCAACGGTGCGACGCTCGCCACCCGCAATGTCAAAGATTTCGAGGGGCTTGATCTCAAGCTCGTAAACCCGTTTGAAGACGGCTGATCCTCAATTGGCGAGATAGAATGTCTCTTCGCATCATCTTCATGGGAACCCCCGAGTTCTCGGTTCCGACCCTGCGCCTGCTCGTCGATGCCGGCCACCGGATCGTTGCGGTCTATACCCAGCCGCCGCGGCCGGGCGGGCGGCGCGGGCTCGATCTGCAGAAATCGCCGGTGCATCAGGCAGCCGAATTGCTCGGTCTGCCGGTTTTCACCCCGGTCAATTTCAAGGACCCAGAGGAGCGCGAGAGGTTTCGCGCCCTCAATGCCGATGTCGGCGTCGTCGTTGCCTACGGATTGTTGCTGCCGGAGGCGATTCTGAACGGCACGAGGGATGGCTGCTACAACGGCCATGCCTCGCTGCTGCCGCGCTGGCGAGGGGCTGCACCCATCCAGCGGGCGATCATGGCGGGCGATGCAAAGACCGGCATGATGGTGATGAAGATGGACAAGGGTCTCGATACCGGCGCCGTGGCGCTGACCCGCGAAGTCGAGATCGGCCCGAACATGACGGCTGGCGAGCTGCACGACCGGCTGATGCTCGTGGGCGCCAAGGCGATGGCGGAAGCCATGGTGAAACTCGAGATGAACGAACTGCCGCTGACGCCGCAGCCGGAAGAGGGCGTGCTCTATGCCGCCAAGATCGACAAGGCCGAGACCCGCATCGATTTCGCCAGAAACGCCAGGGACGTGCACAATCATATCCGCGGCCTGGCGCCGTTTCCGGGCGCCTGGTTCGAGCTTGCGATCGGCGGCAAGCCGGAGCGGGTGAAGGTGCTGGCCTCCGAGCTGGCCGAAGGGCAAGGCGCATCAGGCGAATTGCTGACGGACGATCTCGTCGTCGCCTGCGGTTCGGGCGCGGTGCGGCTGACCAGGCTGCAGAAGGCCGGCGGCAAGCCGCTGGCCGCGGCCGATTTCTTGAGAGGCACGCCGCTTGCGGCCGGCACGAGGCTTAGCTGATGCCGCGTTTCCGCATGACCGTCGAATATGACGGCGGCCCCTATGTCGGCTGGCAACGCCAGGAAAATGGTCCCTCGGTGCAGGGCGCGATCGAAGCGGCGGTGCTGTCGCTGACCGGCGAGACGGTGTCGGTGCGCGGCGCCGGCCGCACCGATTCCGGCGTCCATGCGATGGGCCAGGTCATCCATGCCGATCTTTCGAAGGACTGGTCGCCCTACAAGCTGCAGAATGCCTTGAACGCGCATCTGCGGCTGGCCGGCGAGCGCGTCTCCATTCTCGACGTCGAGGCGGTTCCCGAATTCTTCGATGCTCGGTTCTCGGCGCTGCGGCGCCATTATCTCTACCGCATCGTCAGCCGCCGGGCGCCGCTGGCGCTCGACGCCGGCAAGGCCTGGTGGGTGCCGAAGGGGCTCGACCACGAGGTCATGCATACCGCCGCTCAGAGGCTGGTCGGCCGGCACGATTTCTCCACCTTCCGCTCGGCCCATTGCCAGGCAAACAGCCCGGTGCGCACGCTCGACCGGCTGGATGTGACCCGCAATGGCGAATTGATCGAGATCCGCGCCACGGCGCAGAGTTTCCTCCACAACCAGATCCGTTCCTTCGCCGGCACGCTGAAGCTTGCCGGCGAAGGCAAATGGGCGCCCGACGATGTCGAGGCGGCGCTTCAGGCGCGTGATCGCAAGGCCTGCGGCCCGGTGGCGCCGCCCGACGGGCTCTATTTCATGCAGGTGGATTATCCCGACGTCATCATCGACCGCCGCCGGCAGGTCAGCGATACCGATGATGATGCCGATCTTTCGTAGGCCTGATCAGGCGGGATAGATGCCGAGGAAGTGCTGAAGATATTCCGAAAGGATCATCGATGGCACCAGCAGCACCAGCGTCATCGCCCCGACCATCAGCGCGTGACCGTGGCAGATCATCCGCAGAATGCGCGCCAGTGCGAAGACCTGCGCCAGCATGAAGGCCAGCAGCAGCAGCGAGACGAGGCCGACGGAGCCGGGCAGGAAGACCACCATCGCCAGCAGCAGCCCGTTGATGTAGGAGAGCGGCACGCCGAGCCAGTTGACGCTGACGACGACGGGGGCAAAACGCTCGCCCATGCGGAAAGCAAGCAAGAGCAGCCCGGCAAAGACCAATGGCACGAACCAGTTGGCGATCTCGACGAGGCCGAGCCTGAGATAGAAGGCAACATCGACATCGGTTTCCGGCGGCATCGACCGCAGGAAGGCCTGCCGCCACCAGAGCCAGGAAATCCCCATCGGCGGCAGGCACCAGGCTATTGCCCAGAACGAGCGGTTGACGCCGCGCTCGGACATGTCGAGGTAGCGGAAGCCGCGCGGATCCAGCCGGATCAGCAACCAGAGGCCGGCCAGATAATATTGAACTTCTCTAAAGCCCGGCATTGGCGAACCAGCGGGCGATGAAGGTCTCGTAGATCGCCGTCAGCATCTCCAGATCGGCGACCGCGACGCGCTCGTCGACCATGTGCATCGTCTGGCCGACGAGGCCGAATTCGACGACCGGGCAATAATCCTTGATGAAGCGCGCATCCGATGTGCCGCCGGTGGTCGAAAGCTTCGGCGACTGGCCGGCAACGCTTTCGACGGCCGAGGACAGCGAGGCGATCAGCGCATTGTTGCGCGTCAGGAAGACATGGCTCGGCCGGTCGGCCCAGACGATGTCGTATTTCACCGGTTGGCGGCCCGGTCGCAGCGCCCCGTCCCCGGCGGCGGCTTCCAGCCGGCGCAGGATTTCGGCCCGCAGCGTCTCGACCGTCCAGCTGTCGTTGAAGCGGATATTGAAGCTCGCCGACGCCTTGGCGGGAATGACGTTGGTCGCCGGATTGCCGACATCGACCGTGGTCACCTCGAGGTTCGACGGCTGGAAGTCGTCGGTGCCGCCATCGAAGGCCGGATCCATCAGTGCCTGCGTCAGCTGCAGCATGCCGCGCACCGGATTGTCGGCAAGATGCGGATAGGCGGCATGGCCCTGGACGCCATGCACGGTGATCTTGCCCGACAGCGAGCCGCGCCGGCCGATCTTGATCATGTCGCCGAGCCTGTCCGGATTGGTCGGCTCGCCGACCAGGCAGGCATCCCAGCGCTCGCCGCGTTCGGCGGCCCATTGCAGCAGCTTGACCGTGCCGTTGATCGCCGGCCCTTCTTCGTCGCCGGTGATCAGGAAGGAGATCGAGCCGGCCGGCGGCCCGTTTTTCTCGATATGACGGGCGACGGCGGCGACGAAACAGGCGATGCCGCCCTTCATGTCGACGGCGCCGCGGCCGAAAAGCTCGCCTTTCGAAATCTCGGCGGCAAAGGGCGGATGCGTCCAGGCGGCTTCGTCGCCGACCGGCACGACATCGGTATGGCCGGCAAACATCAGATGCGGGCCGTCCTTGCCGAGGCGGGCATAGAGGTTTTCGATATCGGCTGTTCCCTCTTCGCTCGCCTTCACCTTGTCGACGGCAAAGCCGAGCGGCGCAAGCATAGCCTCCAGCGCCGTGAGCGCGCCGCCTTCGGCGGGCGTCACGGAAGGGCAGCGAATCAGCGTCTGGAGATTGGCGACGGGATCGGTAGCGGTCATGGCGGTCGAACTATCCGGCGGGAATGGCAAAGACATGGCAAGGCAGGGCTGCCTCGCGTAAAAAGACGCCGTCTGTTTACCGGATCAATGTCCCGGTGTCATCAATCTCTGAGCAGCTCGTTGATGCCGGTCTTCGAGCGGGTCTGTTCATCGACGCGCTTGACGATGACGGCGCAGTAGAGATGCGGCGCCGGCTTGCCGTTGCCCATCGTCGCATTGCCTGACGGCATCGAGCCGGCGACGACGACGGAATAGGGCGGCACTTCGCCGTAGGTCACCTCGCCGGTGGCGCGATCGACGATCTTGGTCGACTTGCCGATATAGACACCCATGCCGAGCACCGAGCCTTCGCGGATGATGCAGCCTTCGACCACTTCCGAACGGGCGCCGATGAAGCAATTGTCCTCGATGATCGTCGGGCCGGCCTGCATCGGTTCCAGGACGCCGCCGATGCCGACGCCGCCGGAGAGATGCACATGCTTGCCGATCTGAGCGCAGGAACCGACCGTCGCCCAGGTGTCGACCATCGTGCCTTCGCCGACATAGGCGCCGAGATTGACGAAGGAGGGCATCAGGATCGCATTCGGGGCGATATAGGCCGAGCGGCGCACGACGCAGTTCGGCACGGCGCGGAAGCCGGCGGCGCGGAAATGATTCTCGCCCCAGCCTTCAAATTTCGAAGGAACCTTGTCCCACCAGGTGGAATTGCCCGAGCCGCCCTTGACCACTTCCATGTCGTTGAGGCGGAAGGACAAGAGCACGGCCTTCTTCAGCCACTGATTGACCGTCCAGGCGCCGTCGGCACCGCGCGTCGCGACACGGACCGTGCCAGCATCGAGCAGATTGAGTGCTGCCTCGACCGCATCGCGAACCTCGCCCTTCGTCGACATGTTCACATTGTCGCGATTGTCGAAGGCGGCTTCGATGGTCTTTTCGAGGGATGCGAGGTCGGTGGCGCTCATGAGAATTCCTTAAACTTCGATCTTTATCGTGGAGACGGCGAAGTCTCCGGAATTGCGGTTGGCGGGGGTCAATCCTGCTCTACAGCATGAACCCGTAGAACGGAATGATTTTTCCGACAAGATCATATCTGGATTCAAGGCGTTATAGCGACATATCCGGCTTCTTGGCCGGCAATACTGAAAGGCATTACGATATGGCGAAGGGACGAAACGGCGGTTCGCGGCGCAAGGATGGCGTATGGGACCCGCTGAAGAGCAGCTCGACCGACAGGCAGCGTGCCGAAGCCGTGCCGAAGACGCCGCAGACGATGTCGCCGGCCTACCGCCTTGCCTATGTCGACGAGGATTTCCTTTGCCGCGAGGAATTGCGGCCGATCCGCCTGCAGCTGGAGTTGCTGAAGACGGAGATGATGCTGACCGAACGCGGCATCAAGTCGACCGTCGTCATGTTCGGCGGCGCCCGCATTCCCGCCCCCGGCCAGAGCGCCTGGGCAGCCCGCAACGATATCCAGCGCGTCAACCTGGAGGCGGCCTCCGTCTATTATGACGAGGCGCGCAAATTCGCGCGGCTCTGCTCGAAATATTCTGCCAAATTGAATTTCCACGAATATGTCATCGTCACCGGCGGCGGCCCCGGCGTGATGGAGGCCGGCAATCGCGGCGCCGCCGACGAAGGCGCCCCGTCGATCGGCCTCAACATCGTGCTGCCGCACGAGCAGGCGCCGAACGTCTATGTGACGCCGGAGCTCAGCTTCAACTTCCACTATTTCGCCATCCGCAAGATGCATTTCATGGTGCGCGCCAAGGCGATCGCGGTCTTTCCCGGCGGCTTCGGCACGCTCGACGAATTCTTCGAATGCCTGACACTGATCCAGACCGGCCGCATGGAGCGCCTGCCGCTGATCCTCTTCGGCGAGACCTTCTGGCGAAGCATCATCAATTTCGATGCTTTGGCCGAATTCGGCACGATCGCGCCCGACGACGTCAAGCTGATCAGCTTCGTCGATACGGCCGAAGCCGCATGGAAGATCATCCAGGATTTCTACGAACACCGCGAATAAGGACAAGAAACGTGGCGTTTCGCCGAACCTCCCACTCTTTCCCCGCCGGAGCGGGGAAAGATATCGGTTTGTCCGGCCTTACAGAAGCGGCCGGTCCGGCATGTCGTCGATCGAGATGACGCCGTCCTTGTTGCGGTCCATCCGGGTGAACAGCTTGTCGATGGCGGCTTCGGCTTCCTGTTTGGAGATCTGGCCGTTCTGATCGGTGTCGACCCGGTGCATCATGATCGAGGCACGCATAATGTTGCCGCCATGGCGCATCCAGCGATGTCCGTCGCGACCCTCGTGGCCTTCGCGAGGCTGCCGTCCCTGGTCGTCATTGTCCGCCGTCTCGGCTGCGGCGTTCGCATCCTTGTTTTCCCCAGCCTCCTGCTTGCGCTGATCTCTCATCGCCTGCATCTGCGCTTTCTGGTACGCTTGGATTTCGCCCGGGGTCAGCGAGCCGTCATTATTGGTGTCGATCGCAGCGAAGACCTTGTCGATGCCGGCGGTCGCCTCGTCCTTGGAGATCTGTCCGTCCTTGTTGGTGTCGAACTGCTTGAGCATGCGGACATAGGTGATTTCGCGGAAGGCGGCAGGTCCCCCACCGTGCATGGGACCGTGCCTGCCGGGATGCTGACGCGGCCCGTCACCGGGTGCGGCATAGCCTGCTCCGGCGGCTGCGCCGAAGATGAGGGTGGAGGAAAGCGCTGCCAGTATCAGCTTGTTGCGGTACATCGTGTTTGCCTTTCGTAAGGTGTCCCCTCACGAAAGAAGCTACGGCAGCAGCCCCGAAAGACCCAGTTAAACATCGGTAAGCTAAGTGAAAACTTCGTAATCAATGCAGGTCGGCCAAAACTGTGCAGCGGTTTTGGGACAACGACATGGATCAAATAAAGACTGGCTGTCAGCCGGTAATCTTGCCGAGGAAGGCGGCGAGGTCGTCGGTGACGAAATCGATATGATCCTCTTCGCCGCTGGTCTTTTCCCACCATTCGACGACCGTCTCTTCGAGATTGCGCGGCACCAGCAGCACGGTCTGCATGCCGAGCGCTTTGGGCACCGTCAGGTTGCGCGGCAGATCCTCGAACATGGCCGCCTTGCCGGTTTCGACGCGCTTCAACGCCGTGAACTTGTCGTAGGTCGCCTGCGCCGGCTTCGGCACGTAGTCGGCGGCGACGATGTCGAAGATATCGTCGAAATGCTCGAGAATGCCGAGCGCCTCCGCCGTCATTTCGGCATGCCTGACGCTGCCATTGGTGAAGATGAACTTGCGACCCGGCAGCGCCTTGATCGCCTCGCCGAGTTCCGGCTGCGGCGTCAGCGCCGAATAGTCGATCGCATGCGCCTTTTCGAGGAAGTCGTTCGGGTCGATGCCGTGATGGATCATCAGGCCCTGCAGCGTCGTGCCGTGGTCGAGGTAATATTGCTTCTGCAGCTTGCGCGCCTCTTCCCGCTCCATCTGCAGGAGCGCCGCGACATAGGCCGTCATGTTCTTGTCGATCTGCGCGAACAGATTGACATGATGCGGATAGAGCGTGTTGTCGAGGTCGAAGACCCAGTCTGTGACGTGCGCGAAATCGGCTTTATCAGGTTTGCGGTCGATCTTTGTCATGGCGGTCTTATGGCACGGCTGTTCGCCCAAGGAAATCGACAAGAAGAAATAGACGCCCGATTTTCGGCGGACGGCCGCGGCCGAGGATGCTAGAAAGCCGGCATGCTTTTCGAACGCCCCGATGACGATACGCTCTATGACGCCCTGATCGCGCGCAGCGCCGATTATGAGGGCCAGGCCTATGTCTGCGTCAAGACGACGGGCATCTTCTGCCGGCTGACCTGCCCGGCACGCAAGCCGAAGCGGGAAAATACCATCTTTTTCGACACGATTGCCGCCTGCATGCATTCCGGCTTCCGCCCCTGCCGGCGTTGCAGGCCGCTGGAGCAGCCGGGCAGGGAGCCGATCGTCGACGCACTGCTGGCAGAGCTCGATCGCGCGCCGCAACTGCGCTGGAGCGAGGATGAACTCGTGCGCCGGGGTCACGATCCCTCGACCGTGCGCCGCGCCTTCAAACGGGCGCTCGGCATGACCTTCCACGATATCGTCCGCTATATCAGGCTCGGCGAGGCGGCGCGGCAACTGGCCGACGGCGCGCGTGTCATCGATGCGCAGCTCGATGCGGGATATGAATCCCCAAGTGGTTTTCGAGCGGCTTTTCAGCGGCTCATCGGCAAGGCGCCGGCGCTGTCGCAGAACCGCGAACTGCTTTTTGCCGACTGGTTCGACACGCCGCTCGGCCCGATGATCGCGGTTGCCGACAAGACGCACCTGCATCTCCTCGAATTTCATGACCGTAAGGCGCTGCCGACCGAGCTCGAGGCGTTGCAAAAGCGCGTCCGCTCCTCGGTCGCAATCGGCCGCACGCCTGTTATCGACCAGATCGAGGCTGAGATCAGGGACTATTTCGAGGGGCGGCTGACGGTCTTCAAGACGCCGTTGGCGCTTGGCGGCACGGCCTTCGAAAAACATGTCTGGGCAAAGCTCATCGATATCCCTGCCGGCCAGACGCGCGCCTATGGCGATCTCGCAAGAGAGATGGAACGGCCGGAAGTGGTGCGCGCCGTCGGCCGTGCCAATGGCGCCAACCAACTCGCCATCATCGTGCCATGCCATCGCATCCTCGGCGCGGACGGATCGCTGACGGGATATGGCGGCGGACTATGGCGCAAGCAATGGCTTCTGCGGCATGAAGAGAAGATCAGAGTATAAGCGTGAGATGGAGGAGACAGCATGAACCAGAACGAAAAGGCCAAGGCATTCGGCGCATTGCATCGGAAGGGCGATCCGGTCGTTCTCTACAATATCTGGGATGCCGGGACGGCCAAGGCCGTTGCCGATGCCGGCGCCAAGGCGCTGGCGACGGGAAGCTGGTCGGTCGCCGCTGCCCATGGTTATGCCGATGGCGAGAAGTTGCCGATGTCGGTGCTGGTCGAGACCGCGAAATCCATCACCTCGGTCATCGACCTGCCGCTTTCGGTCGATTTCGAGGGCGCCTATTCGGCCGAGCCTGAGGGGGCTGCGGCCAATGTGGCAAAACTGGTGGAGGTCGGTGCGGTCGGCATCAATTTCGAGGATCAGGTGGTCGCCGGCAGCGGGCTCTATCCCATCGACAGGCAGGCGGCCCGCATCCGCGCCATTCGCGCCATGGCCGAAGCCAAAGGCATCGCTTTCTTCATCAACGCCCGCACCGACCTCTTCCTCGCCGAGAGCGATCTTGCCAAACATGCCGGTCTGGTGGATGAGGCGATCGAGCGCGGCAGGGCCTATGCGGCGGCCGGCGGCAGCGGCTTCTTCGTGCCGGGCCTGATCGATCCCGCCTTGATCGACAAGATCTGCGCGGCATCGCCGCTGCCGGTCAACGTCATGATGAGGACGGGCGCCCCTGACGTGAAAACGTTGGCTGGGCTCGGCGTCGGCCGCATCAGCTATGGTCCGGGGCCTTACCGGTCGATGATGGACAAGCTGAAGCAAGAAGCGGCGGCGATTTATAGCCAGCTTTGACGCCGATATCCCTGGCGATAGTCGCGAGATCAGGACGATGCGCCCTTCGCAGCGAAGGGCGCAAGCCTCGATCAGGGAACGATCAGCGTTCCGATGCCGTGCTCCGTGAAGATTTCGAGCAGCACGGAATGCGCGGTCTTGCCGTTCAGGATGACGACGCCCTGGACGCCGGCCTTGATCGCATCGATGCAGGTCTCGACCTTCGGGATCATGCCGCCTGAAATCGTGCCGTCGGCGATCAGCGCATGCGCCTCGGCGACGGAAAGCTCCTTGATGAGCTGGCCGTTCTTGTCGAGCACGCCGGGCACATCGGTCAGGAAAAGCAGCCGGGTGGCGTTCAGCGCGCCGGCGATGGCGCCGGCAAAAGTATCGGCATTGATATTGTAGGTCGCGCCGTCACGGCCGGGCGCCACCGGCGCGATGACCGGGATCATCTCGGAGCGGGCGAGCAGATCGAGCAGTGTGCGGTCGACCTCGACCACTTCGCCGACGAAGCCGAGATCGAGCACGCGCTCGATGTTCGAATCCGGATCCTTCACGGTCTTGCGTGCCTTTTCGGCGAAGACCATGTTGCCGTCCTTGCCGCAAAGGCCGATCGCCCATTCGCCGGTCTGGTTGATCAGCGCGACGATTTCCTTGTTGATCGAGCCGGCGAGCACCATCTCGACGATCTCGACCGTCTTCTGGTCGGTGACGCGAAGCCCGCCTTCGAATTTCGATTCGATGCCCATCTTGTTCAGCATGGCGCCGATCTGCGGGCCGCCGCCGTGAACGACGATCGGGTTGACGCCCGATTGCTTCAAGAGCGCGATGTCGCTGGCAAAGGCCTTGCCGAGCTCGGGATTGCCCATGGCGTGGCCGCCATATTTCACGACAATCGTCTTGTTCTCGTAACGCTGCATGAAGGGCAGCGCCTTGGCCAGAAGCCGTGCCTGCAGTTCGCTTTCGGTTTCGTTCATGGGAACCCCGCAGAATTGATCGCGGCCTTTTATCGCAAGTTTCTGACAGAGGGAATAATCCAGAGGGTAATAGTTTTTCGTATCTGGCGCGGAGCCGGAGCACTTCGCCGCCCGGCGCACGCAAGCTTGATATGAGGAACGCCATGCAAGGCGATGAGATCGCAGACCTGATCGGCCGCGTCGCACTCGGCGACCGCAGGGCTTTCGTGGCCCTCTACAACCAGACCGGACCGAAACTTTTTGCGGTCTGCCTGCGTATCTTGAAGGATCGCACGGAAGCCGAAGAAGCCCTGCAGGAAGTCTATATCAGCATCTGGCAACGCGCTCGGAGCTTCCAGCCAGCCACGGGTTCGTCGTCGGCGTGGCTGGCCGCAATCGCCCGCAACCGGTCGATCGATGCGCTGCGGGCGCGCAAGCCTGTCGCCGACGAACTCGACAGTGCCTACGATCTTGCCGATGCCGGACCCGACCCGGAAATGCAGACGGTGACGAAGGATGAAGGAAGGCGGATTGACACCTGCATGGAAGAGTTGGAAGCTGATCGTGCGGTCGCGGTGAAACGGGCTTATGTCGAAGGGCTGAGCTATCAGGAACTGGCCGATCAGTTTGGTGTCCCGCTGAACACGATGCGGACCTGGCTCAGGCGCAGCCTCTTGAAACTGAGAGAGTGCATGGAACGATGACATCGCCCGACAAAAGCAAGGGAGACCGCTCCCGCGACGAGGTTCTCGCCGGCGAATATGTGCTTGGCGTCCTGTCGCTGCAGGACCGCCGGGTGGTGGAAGAGCGCATGCGCCACGATCGGCCTTTCGCGGCGATCGTCAGCCGCTGGGAAACCAATCTTTCCGCCTTCAATGACGAGTATGAAGGTGTTGCTCCGAACCGGGAAACCTTCAAGCAGATCGAGGCGCGGCTTTTCGGCGATAGCCAAAAGGCCGCATCCTTTTCGCATGGGCTCTGGAATTCCGCCGTTTTCTGGCGCTCGCTGAGCTTTGCTTGCGTCATCGTCGCCGTCAGTGCCGTCATCTTCGCCTCCGGCGTGGTGCCGCAGCCGCAGGGGCCGGCGCCTTTGGTGGCGTCGCTTTCGGGCCAGAACAGCACCATCAATCTTCTTGCCTCCTATGAGCTGCAGAGCGGCCGGCTGAAGATCGTGCCGGTCGCGGCCGGCAAGCCGGAAGAGAAGTCGCTGGAACTCTGGCTGGTGCCCGGCAGCGGCCTGCCGAAATCGCTCGGCGTCTTCCAGCCGGGCGAAAGCGGCGAACTGGTCATTCCCGCCGATCTGCGCAGCCATATCGCCGATGGTGCAACGCTCGCCGTCAGCCTCGAGCCCTTCGGCGGCTCGCCGACCGGCCAGGCGACCGGCCCGGTGATCGCAAGCGGCCCCCTGCACCGGCCGTAAAATCACGCCGGCCGTAAAAATCATTTTCTCCTGTCTGAAACTCTTCGGCGCGGACCGTCGTAGTTCGAAATGTCCGGACGACGCTCAGGCATAAAGCCGGCGGATGGGGTCCGGTGAGGAGAAAATCATGATCAAGTCCGTATTGCGCGGCTTCGCGCTCGCCACCGCCATGTCGGCTGTCGCCTTTGCTGCCGCCAAGAACCCGATGGTCGGCGGTGCTGCAATGTTCGACAGCAAGAACATCATCGAGAACGCCGTGAATTCCAAGGATCACACGACGCTGGTCGCAGCCGTCAAGGCCGCCGGCCTCGTCAGCACGCTCGAGGGCAAGGGTCCCTTCACCGTCTTCGCGCCGACCAACGAAGCTTTCGCCGCCCTGCCGAAGGGTACCGTCGAAACGCTGCTGAAGCCGGAAAACAAGGCGACGCTCACCAAGGTTCTGACCTGCCACGTCGTTGCCGCCGATGCGATGGCCAAGACCGTTGCCAAGATGATCAAGGATGACGGCGGCGAGCACGACATCAAGACCGTCGGCGGCTGCGTGCTGAAAGCCCGCGAAAGCAAGGGCAAGATCACGCTGACCGATGAAAACGGCGGCGTTTCCCATGTGACCATCGCCGACGTCAAACAGTCGAACGGCGTCATCCACGTCGTCGACAAGGTGCTGCTGCCGAAGATGTAAGTCTCGTATCGACGAAGGCATGGGGCGCTGTTGAGGCGCCCCTAACGCAAATTGACGAGGTGGCTATTGGGCCGCTTCCGCTCTCGGGAAGACGAGGGAGACACTCATGCCGGTGCCAGGGGACGAGCTTACTTCAACCTCGGCGCGGGCATTCTGTTTCAGCGACTGTACGATCATCGCGCTCAGTTTTCCCGGCTGCGGCCAGGTCACATCTTGGGGAAGGCCGACCCCGTTATCAGCAACGGTGATCCTGCACCCGGTATCGCTGACGACACAGCGGAGCGTGATTTCGCCGCCATCACGCCCCACGAAGGCATGCTTCAGCGTATTGGTGAGGAGTTCGTTGATGACGAGGCCGGCCGGCATGGCGACATCGACCGAAACCGGCCAGGTATCGACCTTCATGTCCAGCCGGATCCCTTCCACCGCGTGGGCCGCCATCACCGAGGCGGCAATCTGGCTGACATAGGTGCCAAGATCGACAGTGGCGCCTTTCTCTTCGTCTGACAGCGAGCGATAGAGCAGGGCCAAGGCTTCAATCCGCCCGGCAAGCCGTGCAAACCTCTCGCTTTCCTCATTCTGTTGAGCGTTGCGCGCCTCCATTCGGATGAGCGCCGTGATCATCTGAAGATTGTTCTTCACGCGATGCTGAAGTTCCCGCAGAAGGACATCTTTCTCCGTCAGCAGTTCGCTGAAGCTCTCAGCGGCCGTCGCCTCATTGCGGGCAGCAAAGGCCACCAATCGGAAGAGTGGCGTGTCGTCATCGTCGACGATCGTATTCGACCAGACATCGACAATGACGGTGCTGTCGGGTTCGGCCACCAGCGAGAAGGCGCCAATATAATCCTCCGCAGTTGTCACAGCGGCCGTGAGCGACGCCTCTCCGGAGACAGCGGTGGAGTTCAGTTTAATTTCCGGCCAAGGTTTTCCCTGGACCTCGATTGCCTCTAGCGCCGTCAGCCGTTCGAATTCGAGGTTGACGTAAATCAGCAGCTCGTCGCCACTGAGTTGGGAGACAGCCACTGCGAATGGCACATGATCGAGAAAGTGTCGAAACCGGTCGTCATCAAGGGCTTCGGCAAGATGGGGCAAGTTGCCGACGCCTTCCGGCGAAATCGGCTGGTCTTTGCTATCGGTCATCAAATCTTACTCTTGGACGCGGCTGCTCCCGCACAGCAGGAGAACTAGGGTTGCTTTAAAACCTGCGGGGACGCAAGCGTTGATCGGCGGCACGTCCGCCGATTGCCGGCCACAGGATGATTTAGGCCCGGTCATAGGTAAATGACGTCAGCAGGGTCGTGACGAAATTGCTCGCCCTTTCCTTGACCAGCACTTCCGTCCATTCATCTGTCCCGCGCAGCCGCAAATCCGTGTAGATGCTGTCGACGGCCGCTTCTTCGATACGCTTGATATGGGTCCTGAACGACGCTTCGCCGCCGCCGTGATACATGTCTCTGATCACCATGCGCAGGATCTCCTGAATGGCGATCTGCCAGGCCGTATTGATCGATTGAAGTTCGTTCGCAGTCTCTGCCATTGACGCTTCCTTGGTGCGAGTGAATGCCAGCACGCCTTCGGCATGCTGCAGCGCGCGATCTGCAAGCCCGTCATTTCAGATGCGGTTTAAATCCCGAGCCTTGTCGATCGGGTTGTGATCTCAGCGGGCCCTGGCGCGTTTGGCAATGAGGGCCGAGGTTGCCGATACCCGGTCACTCTGTTCCCTAGCAAGCCGGGCTTCCCGAAGCCGCAACGTCTTCGCCTGTTGCGATTGGGCGTCGGATTCAAGCTCTTCGGCCGCCTGGTTCTTCGCGAAGAATTGGGTATGGACGTTGCCGAAGGCAATCTCCGCCCGCTGGCGAGATTTGCTGTATGTCTCAGTCATGTTGGCTCCGATATTGGAGGGCTCGACGCGCGAGCGAAAACAAAAAAGGCCAGGCAAATCGCCTGGCCTTGGATTGATAACGTGCTTCCGGCAGTGCCAGTACATCCGTGGTCAAAGGGAAGCAGATACCGATTTAAGCGTTCTGGAGATTGCAGGCGGACATCTTGCCCGACTTGTTGTCGCGCTCGAGATCGAAGCCGATCTTCTGGCCTTCGACGAGTTCGCGCATTCCGGCGCGCTCGACGGCGGAGATGTGAACGAAGGCGTCATCGCCGCCATTGTCAGGCTGAATGAAGCCGAAGCCTTTGGTGGAGTTGAACCATTTAACTGTGCCAGTGGCCATGATGATGAACCCTTTCATAGCAATATTGAAGAACCGCAACGCCAAGGCGATGCGGATGATGATAGCGATTTTTGAAAGGAAGTTCGTTCAGAGCGCGGTGCCAATCGCGCGATAACCAAGCCAGCAAGCAAAATTCGATGCTCGCTATCTAGCTCATCAAGCTTGCGTCGTCAACCGTTAGTTTTTCGATTGCGCTGTCTTCAACTTATGGGTGCCGCGGAGACCTTTACACCAAACAGGGCTCCGCGTCCGGGGCGCGTGCGCCTTCTACTTCCAGCGGGCGATGCCGACGGTTTCGCCAATCGCCTGGCGCAGATCGTCCAACCCATCGCCCTTTTCCGATGAGGTGGAGAGCACGCCGGGATAGGCGGCCGGGCGCTTGCGGATCTTGTCGGCTGTTTCGGCCAGCAGCTTCGGCACGCCGGCCGCCTTGATCTTGTCGGTCTTGGTCAGCACGATCTGGTAGGAGACGGCGGCCTTGTCGAGCAGGTCGAGCACGTCGTCGTCGTTCTTCTTGATGCCGTGGCGGCTGTCGATCAGCACGTAGACGCGCTTCAGCGTCGCGCGGCCGCGCAGATAATCGAAAACCAGCTTGGTCCACTTGTCGACCTGCTCCTTCGGCGCCTGCGCATAACCATAGCCCGGCATGTCGACGATCGCCATCGGCGGCAGGTCGCCGCCTTCGCCGGAATAGCCGTCGGGAACGAAATAGTTGAGTTCCTGCGTGCGTCCCGGCGTGTTCGAGGTGCGCGCCAGGCCCTTCTGGCCGACCAGTGCGTTGATCAGCGAGGATTTGCCGACATTCGAGCGCCCGGCGAAGGCCACCTCCAGCGGCCCTTCCGGCGGCAGGAAGTTCAGGGATGGCACGCCGCGGATGAAGATCCATGGGTGGCCGAAGAGCGGCTTTTCGGTGTCGGGCATGCGGGCTCTGCAATCTCTGGGTTGGGTGTCTTACCGGGCTTCATGGTTTTGCGGGCAGATGTCAAGCTTTAGAGGCGGCTTGCAGGGTCTTACCCTGCGTCCTTCTCCGACGCCCGGAAAAGAAAAGCCCCGCCGGAGCGGGGCTTGGCAGGCGTCATTTCGATGGCGCTTCTTTTCGTCGGAACAGACCCTTCAGATTGTCGAAGAGTTCGACCTTGACGCCGTGGCGCCTCATGATCACCGACTGCTGCAGCACCGAGAGCGTGTTGTTCCAGGCCCAGTAGATGACGAGGCCGGCCGGGAAGCTTGCCAGCATGAACATGAACACCAGCGGCATCCAGTTGAAGATCATCGCCTGGGTCGGATCGGGCGGGGTCGGGTTCATGCGCATCTGCACGAACATGGTGATGCCCATGATCAGCGGCCAGACGCCGAGATGCAGCAAGGTCGGGGCCTCGAAGGGCAGCAGGCCGAACAGATTGACGATCGTCGTCGGATCGGGCGCCGAAAGATCCTTGATCCAGCCGAAGAAGGGCGCATGCCGCATCTCGATGGTGATGTAGATCACCTTGTAGAGCGAGAAGAAGATCGGGATCTGCAGCGCCACCGGCCAGCAGCCGGCGATCGGATTGATCTTCTCGTCCTTGTAGAGCTGCATTGTCGCCTGCTGCAGCCCCATGCGGTCGTCGGCGAATTTCGCCTTCAACTCCTCCATCTTCGGCTGCATGCGCTTCATGTTGGCCATCGAAGCATATTGCTTGCTGGCGAGCGGGAAGAACAGGAGCTTGACGACGATGGTGGTGCACAGGATCGCCACGCCGAAATTGCCGAAGTAGCGGAAGAAGAAGTCCATCAGCTTGAACATCGGCTTGGTGATGAAATAGAACCAGCCCCAGTCGATCAGACGGTCGAACTTCGGGATCGAGTAGCTCGCCTCATAGCCGTCGATGACGGGCACTTCCTTGGCGCCCGCAAAGACGAGGTTCTTCAGCTCGATCGATTGGCCCGGCGCAACGGTGAAGGCATCTTCCTTGTAGTCGGCCTGATAGCGCGGCTGACCGTCGGGAAAATGCGAGAAGCTTGCCTCATAGGGACTGGCCTGCGGCGGGACGATCGTCGCGGCCCAGTATTTGTCGGTGATGCCGAGCCAGCCGCCGGTGGATTTGGCCGGCTTCACGGCTTCCTTCTCGGCGGCGGTATATTTGGTTTCCACCAGGCCGTCATCGCCGATGACGCCGATGAAGCCTTCATGCAGGACGTAGACCGATGGCGTCGTCGGCTTGTTGTAGCGCGTGACGCGGCCGTAGGAATTCAGCGAAGCGGGCGCCTGGCCGGCATTCTGGATCTTGTCGGCGACGGTGAACATGTAGCGTTCGTCGACGGAGATGGTGCGGGTGAAGGTCAGGCCCTTGTCGTTCGTATAGGTCAGCGTCACCGGCGTCTTTTCGGTGAGCTTGGCGCCCTCAGGTGCGGTCCAGAGCGTCGAGGGACCGGGAACGCTGCCCGTCGCATCGCTGCCGATATAGCCGAGTTCGGTGAAATAGCCGTCCTTGGTTTCGGCCGGGCTGAACAGCGTGATGATCGGGCTCGAGTCGTCGACGGTCTCGTGATAGCCCTTGAGCTTCAGATCGTCGAGGCGGGCGCCGGCAAGGTTGATCGAACCGGAAAGTGCTGGGGTATCGATGACAATGCGCGGCGACTTCTGCAGCGCTTGCTCGAGCGTCGCCGTCGCGGCCGCCTGGCTGGAAGGGGCCGCACCGCTCGGCTGGGCCGGCGCCTGACCGCTTGCTGCGGGCTGCTGCGCCTGCTCGGTCTGCTGCTGCGCCTTCTGGGCTTCCTGCGCCTTGCGCTGGGTCTCGATGCGCGGATTCATATAGAGAAACTGCCAGCCGAGGACGATCAGCACCGAGAGAGCGATCGCAATGAAGTAATTGCGGTTGTTTTCCATCATACGTTCCTGGGGCGTCCGTCTCCGGAGCGCCGGTGTTTCGGCCTGGTTTCCACGCGGGATTTCAGTTCCGCGGCCAATTCTTTGAAGGACGCCTGAAGCACGTCCCTGCGCGCGACAACCACATAGTCGTGTCCGGGCTGCATTGCAAACCCCGCATGAAGCCGCACCGCCTCTTTCAGGCGGCGGCGCATACGGTTCCGTTCGACCGCGTTGCCATGTTTTTTGGTGACTGTAAAACCGACACGGGCTTGGCTGTCGGGTTCCTTCCGGTCGAGGACTTCGAGAAGGAAGAGGCCGCCCCGGCGTTTTTCGCCCTCGCGCGCGGCAAGAAACTGCGGGCGGCTCTTCAGCCGCCCGACAGTGTGTTTCTTCTCACTGGTCGTCAATTCGCCCGCCATCTCTTACCGGGCAATCCGGCCTTAAGCCGAAAGACGCTTGCGGCCCTGCGCGCGGCGGGCAGCGATGACCTTGCGGCCACCCTTCGTGGACATGCGCGCACGGAAGCCGTGGCGACGCTTGCGAACAAGCTTGGATGGTTGGTAGGTACGCTTCATTTATTTGAATACCGCGGAGTGCGGCCCTTCTTGAATTTGCATAATGCAAGGAGCGTTGTTTTTCGAACGGGCGAGCCAAAAAGGCTGAGTGACCGGACGTGCGGCGGCTTATACGGATGAAGCCTCAGAAAGTCAATTATACCCGATAATTTCACTTTGCGCCGTCGGCCCGAAGTAATTTTCGCACTCTGGTGTTAAGAATTTCCGCTTGCTCCGAGCGGTTGTAATTTGGTGCCGCAAGCGATCGATAAGCCTGGTTTGCAGGGGGTTACGTCCCGCGACCGCGTCCAACAGGGATAATTTTCCCTCGGCATAATCGTAAATATTGGAAATCTAACTTTAATAAATGTCGCCGATATTCAGCGCATGGGCTGGAATTTGCTTTCCAGGCAGTGGCGTAGCTAGGAGGGCATTGCATTGAAGATCCGTGGCAAAATTAATCTGCTGGTGTGCGTGATGGGCGCGGTCGCGCTTCTGATCGGCGCAACGGCATTGTCCGCGATGCACGAATACAGTCGCAACCTGACGGCTTACGAACAGGCCGCCACCCGCGCCTATGCCGGCGAACGTCTCAACCGTTTCGTGACGGCCGTGGTGATGGAATCGCGCGGCATTTATGCCGCCAAGACGATCAAGGATACGCCGAATTTTGCCAAGGGCCTGCTGGCCGGCCTCGACGAGATCGACAAGGTCATCGCGGGCTGGGCGCCGCTCGTTCCCGAGGATGAGAAGGACAGTTTTGCCAAGCTTGTCGCCCGCGCTGCGGAATTCCGCACCTTCCGCGCGGAAACGGCCCGCCTCGGTACCGAGGTCGGCCCCGAGGCCGCCAGCCAACAGGGCAACAATGAGGCCAACCGCGCCAACCGCAAGGCGTTCCAGGCGGAAATCGACGCGGTCGTCGCCATCGACAAGGCCGCGCTGCAGACCGTCAACGCCGAGATCGAAAGCTTCCGCTCCTGGGTGCTGATGCTCGTCCTCAGCATCACCGGCATCGGCATTTCGGCCGGCATAGGCATGGGCTTCTACATCGGCACCAGCCATCTGAGCCGCCCGATCAAGCGCGTCACCCATGCGATCAAGGAGGTTGCCGACGGCAATTTCGAGGCCGAGGTTCCTTTCGCCGGACGCCAGGATGAAATCGGCGAGATGGCCGCAGCGGTCGCCGTCTTCAAGGCGAACGGCCTTGCCATCAAGCGCCTGAACGCTCAGGAGGCGGCGATGCGCGCCAAGAGCGACGACCTCCAGTCGAGCATGTCCGTCGTCGTGGCTGCGGCCGCGGCCGGCGATTTCGGCCACCGCATCGATAAGGACTACGAGGACGAGAACCTCAACCAGTTCGCCGGCAACATCAACACGCTGCTGGCGAGCGTCGATGCCGGCATCGGCGAGACCCGCCGCGTCATCGCAAGCCTTGCCGAAGGCGACCTCACCCAGACGATGCGCGGCAGCTTCCAGGGCGCCTTCGCCGAATTGCAGCAGAACGTCAACAATACTTTCGTCACCCTGCAGGCGACGATGCGCGAAGTGCGCGAGACGACGGAAGCGATGAACGGCAACACCGCCGAGCTTCGCAATGCCAGCGACGACCTGTCGAAGCGCACCGAGCAGCAGGCAGCCGCCCTCGAACAGACTTCGGCCGCCCTCGATGAGATCACCGCTGTCGTCCAGAATTCCACCGAGCGGGCGCATGAAGCAACCATCATGGTGTCCGAAGCCAAGGAGAATGCCGGCCGCTCCGGCGTCGTCGTGCGCAATGCCGTCGAGGCCATGGGCCGCATCGAGCAGGCGTCGCGCGAAATCAGCCAGATCATCAACGTCATCGACGAGATCGCCTTCCAGACCAACCTGCTGGCGCTGAATGCCGGCGTCGAGGCCGCCCGCGCCGGCGAGGCCGGAAAGGGCTTCGCGGTGGTCGCCCAGGAAGTGCGCGAACTCGCCCAGCGTTCGGCAACGGCCGCCAAGGACATCAAGGCGCTGATCACCAAGTCGGGCGACGAGGTGCAGGTCGGCGTCAAGCTGGTGCAGGCGACCGGCGAGGCGCTCGCCGAAATCGGCACCCGCGTCATCGCCATCAACGACCATATCCATTCGATTGCGACAGCCGCGACCGAACAGTCGACCGGCCTCAAGGAAGTCAATACCGCCGTCAACCAGATGGACCAGGTAACCCAGCAGAATGCCGCGATGGTCGAAGAGACCTCCGCCGCCACGCACAGGCTATCGGCCGAAGCCAATGGGCTGGTGAGCCTCATTGCCCGCTTCAAACTGTCGGACGGTGCGCCGGCGCCTGTGGCGCTCGTCCGCAACGAGCCGCACCGGCCCGTCGCCTCGCCTGCCCGCCGGGCGATCGCCAAGGTCGCCCGCGCTTTCGGCGGCAACGCGGCGCCCGCCGAACAGAGCTGGGAAGAGTTCTAAGCTTTACTGATCACGCGCCTTTCAACGCCGCCTCCGGGCGGCGTTGGTTTTTTCTGCCCGGCCCGCGCCGGGCAAAGACCCCGCCCCAAACCCCTCCCCACAAGGGGGAGGGGCTTAACCTGTCGCACCGCGCTTCCCACTTCGTCGTTTCACCCGCGGAAAGGCTGATATTTGCCGCGTGGGCGCCGCAAATTAGTCCCTCCCTTTTGTGGGGAGGGGTTGGGGGGGCCTTCCTTCTCCAAGCTGGACGCTTCTTTGTGACGACGTGACGCTGCTCGCAAAGATTTGAAAGCGGAGCATCTTGGTCTAATATAAAGCTCCAGCGGTAAGGGCGGCGCAAATGCTGCCGATCGGGCGAGACACGAATGCCGATGAAAGACCAGGGTGACAATCCTTGGGCGGAGACCCCGGCGGCCGGCGAGGCTGCGAGGGCGCCGTGCCCGTCTGCCCGCATGTTCGGCGGGCTCTCCGGCAAGCTGCTCTGGCTCACCGTCTTCTTCATCATGCTCGCCGAAATCCTGATCTTCTTCCCCTCGGTTGCCAGCATGCGCATACGCTGGCTGGAAGACAGGCTGAACACGGCCGCCGCCGCCGCCATCGTCATCGACGGGCTGCAGCCGGTCGAGCTGCCGCGGGCACTGCAGAAGGAAACGCTGGAGGCAACCGGCACCAAGGCGATCGTGCTGCGCAAGGACGGCACCTCGCGGCTGCTGGCGACCACCGATATGCCGACCTCCGTCGATGAAGCCTATGATCTCACCGACGTGCCGCCAATGACGGCGATACGCGATGCGCTCGACACGCTGATCTTCGGCGGCAGCAGGATGATCCGCGTCTATGGCCCCGTCGGCGACACCAACACCGGCGTCGAGGTGGTGATGAGGGACAGGCAGTTGCGCACGGCGATGTTCGCCTATTCCCGCAACGTCCTCCTTCTGTCGGTGCTGATCTCCGTCTTCACTGCGACGCTGATCTTCTTTGCGATCAACCGCATCCTGATCGGCCCGATCCGCCGGCTGACCGGCAGCATGCAGCAATTCTCCTCCGATCCGGAAAACCCGGCCCACATCTATATCGGCGACGGCGCCCGCGACGAACTGGCGGTCGCCGGCCGCAACCTTACCTCGATGCAGATGGAGCTGCAGAAGACGCTGAAGCAGCAGAAGAACCTTGCCGCTCTCGGCCTTGCCGTCTCCAAGATCAATCACGACATGCGCAATATCCTGGCGTCGGCGCAGCTTATGTCGGACCGTCTCGTCGATGTCGACGATCCGATGGTCAAGAGCTTCGCCCCGAAGCTGCTGCGCACCATCGACCGCGCCGTCGGCTATACCACCGAGGTGCTGTCTTACGGCAAGGCGAGCGAATCGGCGCCGCGCCGCCGCCATATCCTGCTTTTGGAACTGACCCAGGAGGTCAAGGACATACTGGCGATCGATCCGCAGAGCGGCATCGAATTCGTCGAGCAGATCGGCGCCGAGCTCAAGGTCGATGCCGATGGTGAACAGCTCTTCCGCGTCATCCACAATCTCTGCCGCAACGCGCTGCAGGCGCTGACCGCGCCGAGCGAGGGCGCCCCGGGTACCTTGAGGCGCATCACCGTCGCCGCCCAGCGCGTCGGCAGCGTCGTCAGCATCACGGTCGACGATACCGGCCCGGGCATGCCGCTGAAGGCCCGCCAGAACCTCTTTGCCGCCTTCCGCGGTTCCGCCCGCTCCGGCGGCACCGGCCTCGGCCTCACCATCGCCCGCGAGCTGGTGCTGGCCCATGGCGGCACGATCGCGCTGGTGGAAAAGCCGACGGTCGGCACCCAGTTCCGCATCGAGATCCCCGATCGCCCGGTTTCGCTGGAGGATTACCGCAGCCGGACGCACTTGGAAAAGTGACCTCGCCCGGCAAGGCACAGCCGCGAACAGGTAAAGACGCGATTTTTTCAGAAATGCTCTTGCATTGTCCCGAAGGACGTTTTAGAGGATCGCCACGCAAGCGGCACCGCCGCATTTTGCACGCACCCGTAGCTCAGCTGGATAGAGCACCAGACTACGAATCTGGGGGTCAGGAGTTCGAATCTCTTCGGGTGCGCCATTCTTCCCAATTACTTAGCCCAGAGCCGCAGGCACCCAGTATGACTGGGTGCACACGGGCGGCATCATGTGCCAGAACCCTTGGCTTCATTCCTCCGGCTTCGATCGCAGCGTCGATGAACGCCTGCCGCGCCCCGGTCGGCCAGTCTTTGACCAACGCTCATGTTGCGGCCTGGGTCGCCTGAATAACCACCCACTGATCCGGGCCCTCAAGGGCGATTCATCCGGCGTGGCGTGCGGCATGGCCGAGATGCTCTTCTCGATCAGCGAACTGTTGGTATGTGCATTTCGAAAGGGGGTTGGTGCCGCTGTTTTACGCGCTTATGCGCTTCTTAAAATTCCTGAACGAATTCACACGCCAGCAAGGTTTTGCCTGGCAGGGCGTTGCCTTGGCGGGCAATGATGGAGACCTTTCCGGGTCCGGCCATTCCCGGTTCCGGCTGCAGATCTGCCGGCAGCTCGCGCGAATAGCCCTTGGTGGATGTCCCCAGCAGGTCCGAGGTCTCGCGCTTCAAGCCGTATTTTGCGGCCAGATCGTCGGCGCGTTCACCTTCGACCAATATTCCAACCGCGTTGCTTGCAAAGAAAACCTCGGTCGACTTAAAGCCGTCGCGGACTATCTGGTTCGGGAGTTTGTAGATCGCCGCACCCAGAGACGACGTGTCCGGCTTGGCCAAAGCTTCCACGACATCATAGATCTTCATTGCCGATGTCATCGTATAGGGTGGATTGCAAAGGGCTGCGTCAAAGAACTTGTCATTGGCCGACTCGGCCAGAGCCTCCCCGGCGTGGAATGCCGCAAAAGCGACGCATGCGGAGAAGCCAGCGTGGCGAATAAATTTGGCGTTGTGCATGGATCATTCCCGAGAAAGTGGCTGTAGCGGATTCGTGTGTTGCGAGTTCGAATGCCTAGGGGATTCGAAGCAACTATGCTACCCCAAGTTTAATCTCTGGGCTCCACTCTTCTCATCCGTCTGGCCGTTCGCATGGGTAGGATGAGTGGCATCGGGCGTGGAGACGGAAATCGCAGCGCCGATCCAGAGGCAAGAGAGGCAATGATCGCAGCCTATATCGATGAAATCATCATGTTTTGCGCCGGCCTGTGGATGGCGTCCGTCGGCTTTGGTTATCTGCCCTTTCCCGGCAATCCGGCCAGCCGGCCGCCGGTGGTCCGCCACTTCAAGTGGATGGGTCCCCTGCTGCTTGCCATCGCCATCATTCTGGCCGCCGCCTCATAGGCTCATCCGCAATGAACGATATGTTGGCCTGCCCGTCCTGCGGATCGGATAAAACCGAATCGATCGTCCATGGCGGTTCGCACATTCTTCGATGCGCCGCCTGCGGCGAAGCAATCGTCGCCACATCATTCATGGCGATGCTCGACTCGGATCACCGGTGTTCAGCCTTTATCGATCCGGGTCCCGGAAAACGTCCTGCGCTAGATATGTTCATCGCCAGTGGACCGCTCCGGTTGATCGCAACGGCAATCAATGCCGCGGCGAGGGATGGGACTCTGATACGCCTGATCCCCGAAGCACAGGATTGAAGTCCCTCGCCGGTTCCCCCGTTTCTTTGCCGTTAGCGACCGACCCAGCGGCTGAGATGAAGGGCAGCTGATCAGGGCGCGGCCGATGATGCCGCTGGCAAGGCGGACGACACAGGTGGCACCCTCATGGGCGTACCCGGACAAGAATCTTGGCCCCGGGAACCTTCAACTGCTCCGCCAGCGCTTCCAAATCTTTCCTATCTGTTCCTGTCAGGACAATGCGGCCATCCATGATCGGCTCCCTCATCCAGGGTTCCATGACGACCTTGTCGTTGATCAGCATCTGCGTTTGTCGCCCCAATGCCGCCTGGGTGAAATCTCGGAATTCGGCAGCGCCTTCCGGGGTGAGCTCGATATTCAGTCCGTGGTCGTAGGACCCGGGGGACAGGGTTACCTCTGCGCTTTTCACCTCAAGCGAGACAGGCGCAATCGCCTTGGCCCCGTCATCATCTGCGGCAACGGTCGTATCTTGTGATGCCGTTGGCGGGGCAGGAGGTGTCGAAAGTTCATCCAGGATGCCCGGCCCGGTCTTGGCCGATGGCAGCGGCTCGATGCCCAAATCAGGCGTCTGCAAGTCTTTTGCCGTGAGCACGGCAGGCAGCGGCAGCTTGGCCGGCATGTCCTCGCGTTGGATATGGGTATATGTGCGAAACGTTGCCCCTCCTGTCGTAACGGTCACGATCTCCGATGCTTCGAGCGTCGAGCCATCGTTCAGGGACACCACGAACTCGACGCTTCGGTTCTTGCTGGCGCGTTTTACGGAAGCCAGTTGATCGGCGGTCAGGCTCTTTGCCCGCTCGGCAAAGCTGCTCATCAAATTTGCGATCACCGGCTGCTGCGATTGGCTGAGCGCTGCGGCGTCGGCTTCCTCCGAGAGGGAAAGGGTTGCCGTGCCTGCGGTTGCGTCTGTGGATTTCAGGGTCCAGGTCGAGGTCACCGGGACGTTGATGCCGCCATAGTCCTCGTCTCGGGATACCACTGAGGCCCGTCCCATTTCCATCGTCTCCGCCTGATAGGATTGCCCTGTGGCAAGCAGTTGCGCCTCCGGCACCAGGGCGGCAACAATCAGCAGAGGGTTCGCCTCTATCTTGTTGATGATGTCATAGCCCCCGCTTTCCCGTGCCGCGGAGCCGCCGGCTGCGGGAGCGCCGCCGGCGGCCATCTCCCGCATATGCGCCACGATCTGATCGGCATCGGAGAGAGTGCGCGGGTTGCCGTTCAGGTCGGTTTCGAATTCGAGCGTGGCGGTGCCATAGGCTGTGAGGGAAGTCCGATAGAGCAGGTTCATCTGATAACTATCGGCAAGGCCAGCGGTGACTTCCGGCAAATCGGCGCTGAGGGACCAGCGGACCCGCATGCCGTCTTCATCCCGCGACAGCATCGTCATACGCTGGCGAAACGCGCCGCGCATCGTCATGGCCGAGGCGCCTGGCTTGTCGAACCAGAACGACATATCGGTCTCAGTTGCTTTTTGAACGCGGTAGCTGCGCTCGACGCCCGTCGCCGGCGCGTAGCCCGGGATCTCGATGCCGTCGGCGGACCATGCTGGATGGGAGAGTGTGAGGCACAGGAAAAACCAGACAAAACTCTTCCTGTACAATGACGTCATGCTGGCAAGGCCTCTGAACATTGAAGGTTGCGGCATCTTCCGGCTGCCGGTAGCGAGCATATTTGCCGATGAAGAGGATGGGTAGTACCCCTGTCGCAATAATCGTTTTGCGCGAAGCCGCTTCAGGTTTTCAACATCGAGATCGGGAGATTAAGGTTAACTTCTCAGCGGCCGCTCCGGTCTCTGCCCCAAGACAGCGAAGCGAAAAGCCTCAAGACAGCGAAGCGAAAAACTATTGCTCGTCCGGATGGTCTTTCATATAGGCTTCCCTTTCTTCCTTCCCGAACAAGGATGAGTAATAGCCGCTGCAAACCAGGTATGAGCACTCATCCGGGTTGCCCGTTTGCCATCCCGGCTGGCAGAGGACGACGCGACGGAATTTGGCGTTGCAAAGCCCGTGGTTTGCCAGGAGCCGCGGATCGTTTCCGAAATACGCGCTTATGGCGTCCTGGTGAGTCCATGCGGGAACGATTTTCCAATCAGCGGCGCCGCCCTCAGCGCTCACATTGCCGGTCGCACAGAACGACCAATTCGAGATCACGACCGGCTGATCGCAGGGAAAGGCCTGGACGGCGCTTGCCAGCAAGATCGAAAACAAGACCAGCAATCGCTTGCCGCAAACCACCACGCTCTTTTTTCCCATGCCGATCATTCGCATCGCGCTCCTACCCTTCGAGATTCAGCGCCCTGATCCTAGCAGACGCAACCGAACGATGTAAGATCGAAACTAAGAATATTTTCCTAGTTCATGGATCGTTCTTGCGCTAGGTTGCCGTGATTGCAACCATGGAATGCCGGATGTCGAGCAAATTTTTCCTTATCGGCGAGTTGGTCGCCGGGACGAGCCTGGGCCGTCGCCCGCTTTATGAACAGAATTCCCGGTCTCGCAGGGTGAGTAGATTGCCGAAGGATCGACCGGCAACGCGGGCGAGGGGCTGATGGTCAAATTCAACCCTCGCGACAAAAGCCGAACCAGTCAGGGAAAGACGCGGGCGATGGTGCGCAAGCATACTGCTCCGCCAAGCGGCACGGATAACGGGTGCCTTCGCTGGCAATGGTTCACCATTCAGTTGCTGGAATCTGCGGCCTTCACGACATTGAGCGCGAATGCCTGCCGCGCCTTTTTCCGCATCGTCATCGAGCACACGTCCCACGCCGCCTTGGAAAACGGCAAGCTTGTCGTGACCCATCCGCAGTTCGTTTCCTACGGCGTGACCGGCGAATATGTGGCCGATGCGCTCGATGAGCTGGAATATAAGGGGCTGATAAAAGTTCGCCGCGGCCGGGCGGGCAGCGGGGTCGCGCATCCCAACCGGTTCACGCTCACCTTTGTCGGTGATCATGAAGGCGCGCCGCCCACCGACGAGTGGAAGCGGTGCACGGCCGAAAGATGCCGGAAATGGTCCGAGACCGACCGCAAGATTGCCGCCGACAAACGCGGGCGCCTCGGCAGGAAGAAAAAAACGCCACTTCGGGATCCCGAAATTCCCCCACTTCGGGATTCCGAAATTCGCCGCGCTTCGTGAGGCGTCGGCATCAGGAAATATGGAATGATTTCAATAGTGCAGCCAATTTCGGGATTCCGCAGTGCTATATAGATTTTGGTGGGGAGTTACTGTCGAAGGCACTTGGCGACGATCAGGAACTCCGTCTCCCGTCCCCCGATCCTTCCGGCCGAAACTGTGCGCAGCAGAAGGCCGAAAGCCTCATAGAGCCAATAAAGCGGGGGAATTCTGTCTTTGAGCGCATGCACCTGGGTCGACACATATTCGCCGACGAAGACGATATCCATGCCGAGTTCCTTCAATGTCTGGGCAATCTCCGAATGGGATGCCTCGGCGGCGTGCTCGACGCGAAACGGCGCATAGCCCGGCTTCCCCGCGTTTTTCTGCCGCAGCACGTAGCGATAGAACAGGACATGGCTCCACCAGGGTGTGAGGTCGGTGAAGATCCCCTTGGCGGAACTGAGGATCGGACCTTTGACGAACACCAGACCGCCGGGAGACAAGGTATCATGGGCTCTCAACAAGGCGGAGCGCGGGTTTTCCAAATGCTCGAGAACGTCCCAGAACACGCAGGCGTCGAAGCGGCGATCTCCATAGTCGATGGTTTGAGCATCGCCGAGGATCCTTTCCGCGGCGTCCTTGTTCTTCTCGAGCTGCTCCTTGGAGATGTCCAGGACCGTATATCGCGCGCCTTTTAGTGGGATATGCGTGCGAGAGCCGCCCCCAACCTCAAGGATATCTGTGTTGATCTTGCTGGAAAACGCTGATTGTGCATGTGACAGTGCGTCGTTTACCCACGGCGAAGCCATAATCTTCCTCCCCCGGAGAGATTAGTGTCTACTATTGTAAGTAAGCATCAATGTAATAATTTAGCAATATTTTAAACATATTCGGGGCGCCCGCCATTCTTGGCCCGCATGCCCGAAATAGACAAGCGGCGGCTTTTGTCTGAAAGGGTGATTTGCCTAGTTTCGCGCAACCTTCCTGATGTATCCGCAGCTCTGATGATCTCAGAGGCGCTTCGGCCGGAGGAATGCATGATGGTGGGAATTTTTCGGGCTCCGGCTGCCCTGGCGATGATGACGGCGCTTGCCGGCTGTGTCGACCATGCCAATGATCCCGTGCTCCTGGCAGTCGGCGTGCCGGTCAACCCGCCTTCTGTTGCGCACGGCATTTGCATGACCGACGGCAACGCCATGTATGACGAGGCGCGGAAGCAGTATCAGCTGCGCGCCCAGCTGACCGGTTATGCCGGGGCCGATGAACTTGAGGCGGAAACCACGGCGCGCGCCGCCGCCCATCGTCAATATGTCGCCTGCCTCTCCGGCCAGGGCTACCGGACATTATACGCGAATTGAGAACAGAGAATTCACGGTGCAGCCCGGCTGCTCTTTGAGCTCCTCTTCTGATCGCGACTTTTCACGTTTTTCGGCGATTTAGTCACGCCGGATCGCCTGCAATCACGAGTTTTGGAATTGCATGTGAGCCACGGAACTCCGCCGGTGGGGAAGGCATTCTCCCGAGATAAATCCAGTAAGGAGGGTTTATCATGAAAATGCTCAGACTTGCCCCTTCCACCGCCGCGCTCGCCACCCTTCTCGCCATCGCCTCGATTGCATCAGTGCAGGCGGCTCCCGTCCAGACGGCTTTCCCGCCCGGTATTTCGGAGGTAAAAACGGTGCAATATAAACCACATGCCGGATCCTGGCATGGTTATCAGGGCTTCCGCACCGAACGCCCCGGCACCCGCCGCCATTCCGATGGCTATTGGTATCCGCTGGCCGCCTTCGGCGTCGAAGCCGGCACCACGGGCTCCATTATCCGCGAGCCGGTGAACAGGCCGGCAGCACCGGAAATGTGCAACCCTACGTTTTCTGGATCGATCGGCCCCGGCAGCATGCCGTGTGATAACGGCTATTGAGCCGGCACAGGAAAGAGGCGGCGACGAGCCGCCTTTTTCTTGCTCGGCGTGCCGCTCACATATCCGTGACCTCTGTTTCGGCGTCGCCGCTCGCGGGGCGAGGGGACGTGCCCCGCGAAAGGTTAGTGGGAACGGAGAGGTCGCGGCATGGTCCCTTCGCCCCGTTTGCGGGGGTCCGAAGGACGGGTCGGGACCCGTGGGTCGACCCCGGTCGGCGCCGGCAGGCGGATGAGGGGCGGGACCCCAGCCCACGACATGGCCTTCCGCAACGGTCACGCCCATATCTTGCATCAAATGCAAAAATGCAATAAGTACAGAATCAAACAATATTGGATGCCGGCGCTGCAATAAGCCGCATCGAAGAGCGATTGACCTGTCTGCCTTGGAATTGCCATGCTCGCCGCGATGGTCGCTTTTCATAATCAATCGAATTTCAGACAGGTGGGATAGTCATGACCGCAAAGGCCGCATGCTCCGATTTCCTGCATTTTTTCCGCTCCTGGATCAGCAACCCGCTTCGCGTCGCGGCCATCGCGCCGTCGGGCGATTCGCTGGCCAGGATCATGACCAGTGAAATTGCCGCACTTGACGGGCCGATCATCGAGCTCGGCCCGGGCACCGGCGTCTTCACCCGCGCGCTTTTGGCGCGCGGCGTCAGTGAGGCGGATCTGACGCTGATTGAATACGGTCCGGAGTTCATAAACTCTCTGCAGGCGCGTTTCCCCACGGCGCGTGTGTTGCAGATGGACGCGGCCCAGCTCGCTCATGCCGATATTTTCGACGGCGAACCGGTTGGCGCTGTCGTCAGCGGCCTGCCGCTGCTCTCCATGTCGCCGCGCAAGATCGCCTCGATCATGGCGGGCGCCTTCGCCTATATGCGGCCGGGCGGGGCGGTCTATCAATTTACCTACGGTCCGCGCTGCCCGGTGCCGCGGCCGATCCTCGACCGTCTCGGCCTGAAGGCCGTGCGCATCGGCGGCACGGTCCGCAACCTGCCGCCGGCCTCCGTTTACAGGATTTCGCGCCGTAAGCCGCTGGAACTGTCGCGCGAGCGCTTCAACTATCGCAACAGCGAGACCGAAATCGACGATGTCGCCGCTTTTTCCAACGAAACCGGCGGCTGAATTGTGATGCCGGGCAGGAATGGCTGAGAGCAAGCGGACGGAGACGGGGGAGGGCCGGCGGGAACGCAAGCGGCGGCAGACGCGCGAGCGCATCGAAAACGCGGCGATGGCCCTCTTTCTCCAGCGCGGCTTCGACGCCACGACGATCGAAGACATCACCGAGGCGGCTGATGTCTCCAAGCGCAGTTTCTTCGACTATTTCCCCTCCAAGGAAGAGGTGGTTTTCGCCTGGCAGGATAGCTTTGCCGATCGGCTGATGGCGGAAATCGCCGCAAGGCCTGCAGAGGAATCCTCCGTCGAGGCGGTCGAGGCCGCGATCACCACAACCGTCATCGCTTCCGTCGACGAGCGTGGCCTGGCGCTCGGCGAACTCATCCGTTGCACGCCGGCGCTGAAAGCCCGCGACCAGCTGAAATACGCCAAGCTCGAACAGAAGCTCGCCGAGGCGCTGCTGCTGCGCAAGGGAAATGACTCGGAGCAGCGGTCGCGGATGCGCGTCCTGGCGGCAATCGTCATCGGCGCGCTGCGTGTCGGCGGCGAACTCTGGCAGCAGCGCCCGGCAGGCGCCTCGCCACAGGATGTCGCGCATGAGATCTTCGCCGAGCTTTGGAAAATGCTGTCGGAGTTCGGCGACCAGGCGAAGACCAGGCTTTGACGTAGGGCGCCTCGCAGTCGCCTGTACGCGCTGCGCGTCCGTCCGACGGCAATGTTTTCATCGCCGTCACTGTTATCCCTGCAGTGCCATCCTATATGTGCAAGCGTCGCAGCGACCACATTCTCATTCATCATCTCGATGGGCGGGTCATCACCATGCCGGCATTCCTTTCGATCAGGGCGCATTCGCGCTCGAAGGCATCCCAAAAGCCCAGGCATCTCCGACCGTTTCATCGACTTTCAGTGATCTATTGACCCAAGAGAGGAAAGACCATGTCCAGTTACAACGCAGCCAAGTCAGGCACCTTCAAGATCGGCGGCGAGATCGAGGTCAACCGTCTCGGATACGGCGCCATGCGCGTGACCGGTGACGGAATCTGGGGCGAGCCCGCCGATCATGCCGAATCCATCCGCACGCTGAAGCGGCTGCCGGAGCTTGGCGTCAACTTCATCGATACGGCCGATTCCTACGGCCCCGATATTTCCGAATGGCTGATCAAGGAGGCACTGCATCCCTATGCCGCCAAGTCCGTCGTCGCCACCAAGGGCGGGCTCACCCGTCACGGCCCGAACATCTGGCTGCCCGTCGGACGTCCGGAATATCTGATCCAACAGGCGCATAAGAGCCTGCGTAATCTCGGTGTCGAGCAGATCGATCTCTGGCAGTTGCACCGCATCGATCCGAAAGTGCCGGCCAAGGAACAGTTCGACGCGATCAAATCGCTGCTCGATGCCGGCCTCATCCGCCATGCGGGGCTGAGCGAAGTGTCGGTTGCCGACATCGAAGCGGCGTCGAAGCACTTCAAGGTCGCGACCGTCCAGAACCGCTACAATCTCGTCGACCGCACCAGCGAGGACGTGCTCGATTATTGCGCCAAGCACAATATCGGTTTCATCCCGTGGTATCCGCTCGCCGCCGGCGATCTCGCCAAGCCGGGTTCGCTGCTCGATACGATCGCCAGAAAGCACAATGCCGCCCCCAGCCAGATCGCGCTCGCCTGGGTGCTGAAGCGCAGCCCGGTCATGCTGCCGATCCCCGGCACCTCAAAGGTCAAGCATCTCGAGGAAAACGTTGCGGCGGTTGATATCACGCTGTCGGACGAGGAATTCTCGGCTCTGGATGCCGAGGGTCGGAGGGTGTTCAAGGCGGCTTGATTTGCACCCGGTGGCTGCCCCTCACCCTCACCCTCACCCTCTCCCCGTAAAAGCGGGGCGAGGGGACGTGCCATGCGAGAGCGAGGTGGGAATGGAGAGGTCGCGGCATATCCCCTTCGCCCCGTTTACGGGGGTCCGAAGGACGGGTCGAGACCAGTGGCTCGACCCCGGTCGGTGCCGGCAGGCGGATGAGGGTCCAGCCTCGCCGATCTCCCAGGCCGCAATTTTCGGCATAATTTTGACCACATGGTCAAACATGCCGTAAAATGAGGCGCTGGCCTGTTATTTTAGAGGCAAGCCATGCGCTGATTGCATTGCTGCATTGCGGTATTTTCGCTATTCCCGATCAAAAGAATTGGGTATTACTATCTTCGTAAGCAGCGCACTCCTCCTCCCAGCGCTCTTACATCGGACTGACAACACTCCTCCTCCCAGTTGTCAGTCAGGATCAAGAGCCCGGCGCACCTCCTCCCGCGTCGGGCTTTTTTCGTTTCCCCATCGAAATCGATCAATTGCCGATCCGTGCCACGCCGGTCCTGCCGTTATCCCGGGTCCATTTGACCTTGTTGGCGCCAGTGCGTTCGAGTGCGAAGCACATCGGCCTGCCCTTGTTCCAGCTCTGGAATTTTTGACAGAGGCGGTTGGCGTCGATCCACCATCTGCCGCTATCGCTGGGCTTGAAATAGCGGCCGAGACCGATCGCCTTGCCGTTGCCGTCGACCTTGCCGGAGGAGCGGAAGATCAGCGGCAGTTCGCCGCCGAGCGGGGTGGAGAGGTAGACCGTCCTGCCGATGATATCGCGGCGGATCTCGGCCTCGCCGAGCGTCTCGGTCGAGCCGAGCGAAGGCATCAGCACCAACGTCGATAAGCATGTGATCCCGAGCAATTTCATCACCGTGATCCATCGATTGAATGCGATCGGGAAAAACGCCGTGGACGGCAGAAAGTTCAAGAGCAAGCCCGCAAAACTGCGCCGCGGTCCGGGTCCGGGATTGCGCAAACAAAAGCTTCCAGCCCGCGCGGTTTGACTCGGCAAGCCTCGTCGGACTATTTGAACGGGCGCCGCCTGTCCGGTGCGTGAACCGATTGGAGTTTGGTCATGATCGGCAAAAGGCGCGGCTCGCGTGCGGCTCTGACAGGTCTTCTGGTGGCGATCATGGCGCTTTCCGGCTGCGGCGGCAGGCCGGTCGGTGTCATGCAGGCGGCCGGCAGCGTGCCGCCGGGCACCTCGAAGGTCGATCTGCTCGTCGCGACGACGCGGGCTGCCGATGACAATCCCGCCGTGCTGTTCTCCGGCGAACGCGGCACCGGGCTCGCCGTCAATGCCGTCGACGTCTCCATTCCGCCGGACGCCAATCGCAAGGTCGGCCAGGTGCAATGGCCAAATCGGCTGCCGGCCGATCCGCTGCGCGATTTCGTCACCGTTTCCGTCGATCCGCTGGAAGGCGAGCGGGCAGGCGAGACCTGGCTGAAGAGCCACATGCCGAAGAGCCGGCGGGTGCTGGTCTTCGTCCACGGCTTCAACAATCGTTATGAGGACGCCGTCTACCGCTTCGCACAGATCGTCCATGATTCGCATGCCGACGTCGCGCCGGTCGTCTTCACCTGGCCGTCACGCGCCAGCATCTTCGATTATAATTACGACAAGGAAAGCACCAATTATTCCCGCGACGCGCTGGAGGAGCTGCTGACCCGCACCGCCGCCAATCCCGCCGTCAGCGACGTCACCATCATGGCCCATTCGATGGGCACGTGGCTCACCGTCGAGGCGCTCAGGCAGATGGCGATCCGCAACGGTCACCTCGCTTCGAAGATCAATAACGTCATCCTCGCTTCGCCCGATCTCGATGTCGACGTCTTCGGCCGCCAGTTCGCAAGCCTCGGCAAGGACAAGCCGCACTTCACCATCTTCGTCTCGCAGGACGACCGGGCTCTGGCGCTGTCGCGGCGCATCTCCGGCAATGTCGATCGCCTCGGCCAGATCGATCCCTCCGCCGAGCCCTATCGCAGCAAGCTCGAGGCGGCCGGCATCACCGTGCTCGACCTCACCAAGCTCAAGGGCGGCGACCGGCTGAACCACGGCAAGTTCGCCGAAAGCCCCGAAGTGGTAAAGCTGATCGGCGACCGGCTGATTGCCGGCCAGACGATCACCGATTCCAATGTCGGGCTCGGCGAAGCCGTCGGCGCGGTGGCGATGGGCGCTGCCCAGACCGCCGGAAGTGCCGTCAGCGTCGCCGTCAGCACGCCGATCGCGATCTTCGATCCGCGCACCCGGCGCAACTACGACGCCCAGCTGAAACGTCTCGGCCAGTCGATGAACAATACCGTCGGTTCGGTCGGCGACAGCGTCGGTGCCGGTCTCCCCGAAAGCCAGTAAGAATTCCATAGGCATCATCGAAGATCTGATATATCAGAGTCGCGACGGCAATCCTGTCTGCCGTGCGATGGGTTGATTCATGGCGGATGAGACGAAGAAGAGCGTGGTTGTCGTCGGCGCGGGCGTGATCGGCGCCTCGATCGCCTTCGAGCTGCAGCGGCGGGGCCTGGCGGTGACGCTGATCGACAAGGGCGAGCCGGGACGCGGCACCTCTTTCGGCAATATGGCGAGCATCGCGCTGGATTTTGCCGCCGGTTCCGGCCCCTCGACCTGGAAGAAGATCCCCGGCTGGCTGCTCGATCCGGAAGGCCCGGTCTGGCTGCGGCCCTCCTATGCGGCAAAAATGCTGCCCTGGTTCCTGCGCTTCCTCGCCGCCGGCCGGCCCTCGCGGCTGAGAGCGATCGAGGATGCCGGCATGAGCCTGTCGAACCGTGCGCTCGGCGATTTCAGGCAGATGTTGCAGGCGATCGGCGCGCCTGAATTGATGACCGAGGAAGGATGCCTGGCGATCTACGAGACCGAGGCGGAATTTGCAGCCGATCGCGGCCACCTCGCCATGATGCAGCGCTACGGCCTCGAATTCGAGGTCTTGAGCAACGGCGCCATCCAATATTACGAACCCGCACTATCACCGGCGATCGCCAAAGCCGTGCTGCTCCCCGACAATAAGTCGATCCGCGATCCCTACAGGCTGGTGGTCAAATTGACCGAGGCCGCCCTGGCCGCCGGTGCTGCCTTCGTTTCCGGCGCGGTGAGGAATATCGAGCGCCGGGGCGATGGCACATCAGTCATTCTCCTCGAGGATGGCAGGCGCATCGAAGCCGGTTCGGTTGTGCTTGCCGCCGGCGTCCACACCCGTTTCCTCGCCGAAAACCTCGGCGAGCCGATCCCGCTCGAAACCGAACGCGGCTATCACACCCAGATCATGAAGCCCGGCATCTCCATGCGCTATTCGGTGATCTGGCCGCATCGCGCCTTCATGGTGACGCCGACGGCGGGCGGCATCCGGGTCGGCGGCAATGTCGAACTCGCCGGTCTCGACGCGGCTCCGGATTTCCGCCGCCCCCGGGTGCTGGTGCGCCATGCCCAGCGGGCGCTGCCCGGCCTGACGGTCGAGGAGGCGACGGAATGGATGGGTCATCGCCCGGCGCTGCCCGATACGATCCCGATCATTTCGCCGTCCTCGAAGATGCCGGGTGTTTTCTATGCGACCGGCCACGGCCATCTCGGCCTGACCCTTTCGGCAACGACAGCGCTTGTGATCGCCGATATGGTGACCGGGGCGAAACCATCCGTCGATTTGACCCCGTTCCGCATAGACCGGTATTAACTTGGAACGATCCGCGTCGATGGCGGCGTCACCCGTCACGTCCGAACTGGAGTTTTCGATATGAGATGGAAGCGCACGATCCAGCTGCTGGATGTCCATGCCGAGGGCGAAATCGGCCGCGTGGCGATCGGCGGCGTGCCGAAGATCCCCGGCGACACCATCGCCGCCCAGCTGCATTGGCTGAACACCGATCCGAAGGGCGATGAGCTTCGCCGCTTCCTCTGCCTGGAGCCGCGCGGCGCGCCGATCGGCTCGGTCAATCTGCTGCTGCCGGCGCGGCATCCCGACGCGGATGCCGCCTTCGTCATCCTGCAGCCCGACCAGGCGCATGCGAGCTCCGGCTCGAATTCGATCTGCGTCACCACCGCCCTGCTCGAATCCGGCATCGTCGAGATGCAGGAGCCGGAAACGATCGTCACGCTCGAAACCGCCGCCGGCCTGGTCAAGGCGACGGCAACCTGCCGCGACGGGCGCTGCGAGAAGGTCAAGCTCACCATGGTGCCCTCCTTCGTGCATGAGCTCGATGTCGGCGTCGACACGCCGCATTGGGGAAGGATCAAGGCCGATATCTGCTATGGCGGCATTTTCTATGCCCTTGTTGATGTCGGCCAGATCGGCCTTACGATCGAGAAGGCCAATGCCGCCGGCCTCGTCCAGGCCGGCATGATCCTCAAGGAGCTGATCAACCGCGACATCAAGGTCGTCCATCCCGAGATCCCGGCGATATCAGGCGTCGCCTATGTCATGTTCCGCGATACCGAAGCCGACGGCACGGTGCGCACCTGCACCACCATGTGGCCCGGCCGGGCCGACCGTTCGCCTTGCGGCACCGGCAATTCCGCCAATCTTGCCACCCTTTATGCTCGCGGCAAGGCCAAGGTCGGCGACACCTTCACCTCGAAATCGATCATCGGCTCGGAATTCGAGGTCGGGCTACAGGCGGTGACCGAGGTGGCCGGCCGCCCGGCGGTCATCCCCACCATCACCGGCCGCGGCTTCACCTTCGGCCTGACCCAGGTGGCCCTCGACCCCTTCGACCCGCATCCGAACGGCTTCGCCCTGACGGATGTCTGGGGACCCTCGGCGGGAGAGATTTGACGCTCAGGCTCGATCCGGCGAAGGCCGGGCCTGGCATCGGCATTAGCCAGATGGGTTGAAAGCGAGCATCGTGTCGGAGAGTTTGTGGCCGGCCGTGGGCGTAGCGTGCAATGCCCGCTGCGAGTACGCGTGCAGCAATGCGGGATCATCGATCACATGGGCCGGGACTGCGTAGTAGCGGCGAACCGTCACCTCCCGGCCGGCCGCACGGTAGCTGAACGGTTCGGAACCATCGGCCTCGAACTCCGCGCGCATCGCATCGTCGACGCGGAGATACAAGATGCCCTTCATGACGAATCCGAATTGCGCGCCGTTTCGGACCAGAGCGGATCCGCCGAAGAAGCGTCGGACATCGATGGAGCCGGCTGGAGCCATCTGGCCCGCAAAGTCGAGCGCCAGCCTGCGTGTCGCCTCGCTACTCATGCGGCTGTTGCGCCAGAGGATCGAAGAAGCCGGTGATCGCGCCGAGCCGGCCATCGGAAATCAATCCGAAACTGGTGCCCGTCTGCAAGACCATGTCGTCTTCCCGGCGCAGTGCCCAGCGTGCCAGCGAACGTTCATTATGATGGAGAACGCTCAATATCTTGAACCGGCCGCCCGGTACGCTCTCCTGAAATCCGGCCATGTAAGCCGAGAGACCGGTTCGTCCCGCGATCGTTCCATTCGGATCGCAATAGGTCACATCGTCAGCGAGGCAAGCCAACATTTCCGGCTCGCGAGCGGCAGCATCCAGCGACCAGATGGCTGCATATCGATTCCATAGCGCCTCAGGTGTCATGACAGCGTCTCCAGTTGATTGAATTCGTCTTCTATTGCCTGCCGCAGGCCGGTCTTGTCTTCGCCGCCGCGAATGAGCACGAGGAGGCCCTGATAGAGGGCAAGAAGGCGGATGGCTGTCCTCGTCGCCTTGGCGCCATCGGCATCCCGAGCGAAGGTCGACGCCTCGGTAAGCCTCGAGCCGAATGTGGTGCGGAGGAGACCGAGCGCGGCCTCGACACGGGGATGCGGTTGGACACCACCGCCGAATTCCACCGCCGTGTTTGTGATCAGGCAGCCGAGGGAGCCATCGTCGGGCTCATGCAGGAGTGAAAGGAACAGTTCGCGCAAGCCTTGAAGTCCGCTCCCTGGCGGCGCATATCGCGCGATCCGCCCTTCCAGGACAATCCGGTGGTAGTGTCCGAACGCTGCGTCGAAGAGGCCGGCCTTGTCGCCGAACGAGTGATAGATGCTGCCGCCTTTGAGGCCCGTCGCCTCCTCGAGGTCCCGGATTGATGCGCCTTGATAGCCCTGCTTGCGAAAGATGTGCATCGCCCCCGTCAGCACCGCCTCCTCATCGAATTCCCGCGTCCGGCCCATAGTCGCTCCGATTCTTTATCGTTCATTCTAGAATGGCTGATAAAGAATGCAAAAGCAACCGCCTCCCGTGACTTTCCGGAAAATCCCGCCAGATCGACCTCGGTCGAGCCAGGCGATTCCGCGGGATTGGAATGTGCCGGGGAGCGGCTCAGGACTTCGTACGAAATTTGGCGTGAGAAGAGACTGCCTCGTCTCAGCCTAGAGCAATTCCGGGAAAAGTGCGAAGCGGCTTTCCGTCCGGAATTGTGTAAAAACAAAAAGTTAGAGCGGTTCGGCATCCGCGGTCCGAGTGTCCCAACCCAGCATGGCCAGCTCGGCGACTGCCTCCAGTTCGCTACGGCTCGCTCCGTCACGGGCCAGGATCGACATGCCGTTCTGAACGGTCTGGATGAAGCGGGCGAGCGCATGGACGTCGGTCGAGACCGGAATTTCGCCTTCTGATATCGCCTGGTTCAGGCGCAGCTTCAGGCGGTCGAGCGTCACGGTGCGGGCGGCTCGCACGAGTTCGCCGAGTTCCACATAGCCCTCACTGCCGACCGAAGACAGCGTCACCATGCAGCCGCGGGGAATATCCACGACACAGCCGGTCAGGACAGCGGCCGAATCCATCAGAAGCGACTTGACCGCTTCGCGGGCCGTGCCCGCCGAAAAGAAGCCTGCCCAGACCAGCGCCTCGTTGTCCTCGCGATAGTGGCGCAACGCTTCGGCATAGAGCGCCTCCTTCGAGCCGAATGCGGCGTAGAGACTCGGCGATCCGATCCCCATCGCCTCGGTGAGGTCGGCGATTGAGGTCGCCTCGAAGCCCTTGATCCAGAACAGGCGGGTCGCCTGGGCGAGGGCTGCTTCCCGATCGAACGCCCGCGGCCGTCCGCGGCTACGGGCAGGGCTGTCATCGACTTTCCGGTTCTCATCCGATTTCTGCATCGATCATTATATAAACCCGTTGACACCTCGCGGCAATGCGCCTAGCTATTTATGTATCGATCATTACAGAAAGAGAAGATCATGACAGAACTGGCTGGTAAGCGTGCCCTCGTCACTGGTGGTTCGCGTGGGATCGGCGCCGCCATCGCATTGGCGCTTGCCGACAAAGGCGCTGATGTCGCCATCACCTATGAGCGTTCGGCCGATCGCGCCGCCGAAGTCGTCCGGGCGATCGAGCACAAGGGCCGCAAGGCGCTTGCCATCCAGGCCGACAGTGCCGATCCGGCGGCCGTGAAGCGTTCGGTCGACGAGGCCGCCCAGGCGCTTGGCGGTCTCGACATTCTCGTCAACAATGCCGCAATCGCGCTTTACGGTGCGATTGCCGACGTCAGCGTCGAGCACATCGATGCGCTGCTGGATGTCAATGTGCGATCGCCTTTGCTCGCTTCGCAGGCCGCCATTCCCTATCTGCAGGCGGGAGGCCGAGTCATCACGATCGGCTCGGCCGGTGCCGAACGCATCGTCGGTGACACCGGTACGGTCTATTTCATGACAAAATCCGCGCTTCATTCGTTTACCCGCGGCCTCGCTCGGGAACTCGGATCTCGCGATATCACCGTAAACCTGGTCCAGCCGGGCTCGACCGACACCGATATGAATCCCGCCGATGGCGACTTCGCCGACTTCCAGCGTGCGCTGATCCCACTTGGTCGTTACGGCAAGCCGCAAGATGTGGCGGCGGCTGTGGCTTTCCTCGCGAGCCCGGCTGCAAGGCACATCACGGGAACCATTCTCACGGTGGATGGCGGCTTGAATACCTGACCTTGTCGCGGCACTCCAATTGTCCTCATCGTGAGGCGGCACAGCCCGCAGGGCGAAGCCTCGAAGGACACGCCGCGACGCCGCTCCTTGCATAGATCCAACGCCGGAACGCCCGACCTCGCATCCGCCAAGAATAGGCACGCGCTTGAAAACTCCCAGGGCCTGTCATAACCTGTTTGAGCAAAGCTTGCTGTATTGATCGGCCACATCAGTGGCGACTGCAGCACTGCCAGGCGTATTGTCCTGGTGCCAAGCTTTGCCGATTATCCCAAAATATCCGGAGATTTCCGAATGACCCGTGCGCAATGTAGTTGCGGTGGACTCACCGTTACACTCTCGCAGCAGGCAAGATTGGTCGTTGCATGTCATTGTTTCGATTGCCAGCGCAGAACTGGCAGTCCATTCGGCGTCGGTGCGTTTTATCCCTCGGACTCCGTCGCCGTTTCGGGAAGCCAGCGTGAATTTAACCGGACAGCCGCAAGCGGTGGAAAGATCCGCAACTATTTTTGCCCGAACTGCGGGTCTACGGTCTATTGGAGGGCCGACAACCTGCCAGGTTTTACCGGTGTTGCCGTCGGTGCGTTGGCAGACCCGCGATCTCCGGCTCCTGCCCTGTCCATCTTTGAGCAATCAAAACATCACTGGCTTCATATCGACGGCGCCGTTGGGCATTTCCAACAAAGCAGCGCGACAAAGAATTCCAAGTAAGACCCGTCGACCCGTCGACCCGTCAGCGCCGTTGCGAAAGTCTGGCGCTGACATGGTCTGCGGCGAGCATCTCGGCCGGGGCTGGCCTGCCGAGCAGATAACCCTGGCCGATGTCGCAGCCCAAATCCTGAAGCCGCTGAAGCTGGCTCTCCTCTTCGATGCCTTCGGCGGTTATCGTCACGCCAAGCCCGGCGCCGAGAGCGATGATGGCCTTGATCACCTTGTCCTGCTTGTCGTTGGTTTCGAATGAAGCGACGAAACTCCTGTCGATCTTGATCTTGTCGAACCGGTAGCTGGAGAGCTGCGAGAGGCTGGAATAGCCCGTTCCAAAGTCGTCGAGGGCAATCCTGACACCGGCGTTCACCAGATCGTCGAGCACGATACGTGCCGTGACGGCGTCCTGGATGATGGCGCTTTCGGTCACTTCGAGCTCGACCCTGTGCGCGGGCAGACCGACATCGCCCAATATCTTGAGAATTCTGAGGCCCAGCAACCGGTCGCTCAACTGGATCGGGGAAAGGTTGAATGACAGGACGAGCTCATTTGGCCAGGACAGCGCGTCGGTGCAGGCGCGGCGAAGCAGTTGGTCGGTCAATTCGACGATCAGCCCGGCTTCTTCCGCCACAGGAATGAATTCGTTCGGCGGGATGAATTCGCCGGAAGCGGTCTTCCAGCGTGCCAGTGCCTCGAAACCGATAATCTTGTTGGTCTTCAGGTCCACGAGCGGTTGATAGTAGGGAACGATCTCAGCCTTCCTGATGGCGGCTCTCAGATCGGCTTCCACCCGAATCCGTTTCGCCAACTCTTCCTGCATCGAAGGCACGAAGGGCTTCACCAGATCGCGCCCCTGCTTTTTGGCGACATACATCGCGCAGTCCGAATGTCGGATGACCTGGCTGAGGTCATCACCGTTCTCCGGATAAAGCGCGAAGCCGACACTGGCGCCGAGGTCGACGGCGACGCCATTGAAGGTGAAGGGCTTGCCGATCACGCTCACGATGCGGTTCCCCAAGGCGGCCAGATCGGGATTTCCCGTGCGTCGCGCCAGAACGACAAACTCGTCTCCACCAAGGCGGAAGACATGCTCACGCGGAAAGAGGGAGGAGAGCCGTTGCGCAACGGCCTTCAGCACCGCATCACCGTGATCGTGCCCCAAGAGGTCATTGATCTTCTTGAAGCCGTCGAGATCGATGCTGAACACGGCATAGGTCTCTTGGCCCCTCTGATCGCTCATCGACTGCGCGCAGACGGATTCCAGAAATCTGCGGTTCGGCAGTTCGGTCAGCGTGTCGTGACAGGCAATCCAGTCCACGTTCTTTTCGGCCTGCAGCCTGCGACGAACCTCCCTCGAGAGATCACGGATCCGCAGTGCGGAATAGATCAGCCCGAGAAACCCGGAGATATTCAGGGCAAGGAGCGCGTGGTCCAGCGGATAGTCATGATGCTTCTCGATGAACGCATCCAGCCCCTCATGCCAGTGGAAGAACCACGACAGGCAGAAGAGAAGCAGGAAGACCGCGAGCCAGACAAGGATCTCCACCTGGGGTCTGGTCGGTTGGACGCGAGGCATATGAACAGGCTCCTGTTGTGCGAAGAGCCCTCATGGCCAGTTTGGAGAACCGCATCGTCTCCGACATGTTTCAATCAACAGCCGGCACGGCTGCTGCTCGTGTCACCGGATACCGGCGACCAATGGGCAACTTCACGGCATCGGCGTCCTGTCCGTGATTGAAGACCGCCACAACTCATTCGGGCGGAATTAAGAAAGTCGGGCAATACCGTCGTTGATAAAGCCGCACAGGTCCGTAAGTCGTTTGTGACCCTTGAAAGTTAATGGCGGGTTGCATTGAAGAAGGGGCGGGCGATTCGATGCGTGAAACGGATATTTCTCCCGCAAATCGGATGAGGCTTTACCAGGCCGGGAAAATCCCGCTTGACGACTTTGATTAATCAACCGCTTCCACGATGCATTACCTCGCTTCAACGGAAACCATGAATTAGACATCGGCGCCTTTTCATAGGCCGGATTGTCAAGGCAATTTCGATTGGTGGAGCGAGGTGAGTTGGGCTTTTGCTTCAGCGAGGACGTTGTTCGTCATTCGAAGGTAGAGTGATGTGCCCGTCTGTTCGAATAGCGGCTTGACGCCTTCAGCTAAATTGACCGCCTCGTCCAACATCGCGATCCTCTCGTTTTTCGGAACCGAAGGAAGCTCTGCCTTTGCATAGTGCTGCAGGGTCCGCGCAAGTTTCATATTCATATAGGCGGAAGCGTCTTGCGAATTCTGCTTTTCCGTTATCGCGTATGCGTCACGATGAAGCTTCAACGCTTTCTGAAATCCAGCTTCCTGCTGGCTCAGTTCGGCTAGGAGTAGCGTGTCATCGCCAAGGTTCGCCATGTTTTCCCAGCTGGGGCCGTCCTTGTCTAATTTTCTGGCTATTTCAAATGCCTGACTATTGAATTTTACAGCCTTTTCAGCGTCTGTGCGCTGCTGGGTATCCGATGCGATGCGTCCGTATGCTGTGCCAAGTTTGCTATAGATGTATCGCAATTCACGTTCATCGGTGCTGTTTTCAAATTTGCTCAGCCACTCCTCCAGCGGCTTCACACCCCGCCTGGCGTGAGCGCTTCCGTTTCCTGGATTGAGCTCATTGGCATAGCCCAGCGTTGCAGAAAAGTCCTCAGCAAAGTCGAGCTCCGCTTCTTTGTCTGGATCTTTGATGCCTTTGTGTTCACGTTCCAATAGTTCTGCAGAACGCAACAGCAGGGTCTCGTTGGATTTCCAGCGCCCAAGCTCTTCCAGAGCCTTGGGCATTCCGCTTGGTACGAACCTATCGCAGTCGGTCCGACCGGCAAGCGGGCACAGGGTCAACAGCGCTTCACCAGATTCAGCTTTCATGGCAGAGCCAAACAGGAAGGGTGGATAATAACCGGTAGAGGCACCGCTCGCATTATTTGCGATCCAAAGGCTATCGAGAGCAGAGAAGGCTTCTTTCGCAGCATCCGGCGCAGCCGCATCCAGTGCGGCTCTCAGCATCGAGATTGCCAGGACAGCGCGCCTGTTTCGATCGGTTTCGTTGTCGGAAAGAGAATAAGTATACTCCTCGTCCGCGTCGCCAAGGATCATGGCCAACCAGATACGTTTTTGGCTTATCTCAGCTGCGCTGCCCGTTGAAATGTTGCCGCAGGCGTCTAGAAGCTCTTCTGCGGCATCCGCATTGGATTTTGTCATTTCCCGTAGTTCGATGCAGAGGTCGGCATCTCCGGCATAGGAGAATTTGTCTAGCAAGGGCGTCGCAATATGCGCCTCGCGCCCTGAAGCATCCTTGTAGATCCTGGAAGGCGGCGTTTCGCTCGCCGGTGGGATGCCGTCTGGCTTGATAGGGGTAGACAATCGAGTTTCTGTCGGGAGCGCCATGTAGGCGGCGGCAACGAGCACGCAAGCAATCACCAGGCGCTCCTTCATTTGATTTTCCCAAACCAGTTCGACGCACACAGATGATCGATCAATCGACACTCCCGGATTCCACATGTCTTACGGCGTTGAGCGCTTGACACCCAACCGCTTCATCACCCGGTAGATCGTCGTCCGCGATAGGGCGCGAGGCGCTGCACGGAAAGAGATCAGACAACACTATTGCAGATCCAGGTTGTGAAAGTCTAACTTTTGTTTGAGGTTTTGCGACTGAGCGACGGCTAATGAAGCCGATCCCGACTGGAATTTCCCATCACCGAACGGCGGTTTTCACCCGACCGTAGAAATCCTCAGGCTTCTTCGGCGCCGATCCTGAGCGGCCTTTGCCAACCGGTCGTTCTAAAGTTCCGCCTCTCGCAGCAGCTCGTCCAGGCGGGTGGCCCATTCCTTGTTGCCATCTCTGAAAGGACCAAGCGCATCGCCGGCAGCTTCGGGAAAGTCGCTGGCCGCCGTAGCAAAGCGGCGAGCCTGCTCACGATGTCCCGCGGCCGCATGGCAACACGCCTGAATGCGCAGAAGCGCCGGCCAGTCAGGCCGCGCCTTTAACGCCGTACGCCCCGTTTCGAGCGCGCTCTCCACGTCGCCCGAAAACAACAATGCAAGCATCAAGAGGCCGAACCAAACCCCATTCTGCGGATCATGGGGGTTGAGTTCGAGGCCGCGAGCCAGGGGCTTGCGCGCACCGGCGGCATCACCCGAAAAAAGACGGGCCATGCCGAGGACGAGATAGCCCAACGCGAAACTCGAACCGAGTTCGATGGACCGTTCCGCTGCGAGGATCGCCTGGTCAGCCCTGCCTGTATAGGCCGACACAATCGCCAGCGCATAGTGCGAATACGGGTTTCGCGCGTCGAGATAGATCGCGCGCAGCGCCGCATCCAAACCCTCCTTCCCGTCCGCGGCGGGGTTATCGGTCCAGCCGTAGGCAATGAGGCCCGCATTGACCCGCGCCCGCCAGATCTGCGCCTCCGGCAGCAGGGGATCGAGCTCCGTGGCCTCGCGGAAAAATCGCCGGGCCATGAGGTGGGTGGACTGCGTGACCTTGTGGAAATGGAATGTGCCTTGCCGGACAAGATCCCAGGCAGTGATGTTGCCGGTGTGCGGAGCGACCTGAAGCCCATGGCGCAACAGCAGCTCGGGCTCGACCGCCGCTGCAATCCGTTCGGCGATGGCGTCTTGCACCGCAAATACCTCGGCCACCTGAAGATCGTAATGTTCGGACCAGACGGTGGCGCCTTTCGCGACGTCGGCGAGGTGCACCGATATTCGTATCCGATCGCCGGCATGCCGAACAGCTCCATCCACCAGAAAATCGACGCCAAGTTCGTGCGCGATGGATTGCTGATCGCTCGAGCCATTCCTCCTTGTGAAACTCGCCCCACGTGACGCGACGCGGAACCATCTGAACCGGACGAGCGCCATGATCAGGTCGTCGGTGATGCCGTCGGCCAGATACTGTCTTTCAGCATCGCCGCCGAGATTCTCGAACGGCAGTACCGCAATCGCCGGGATCGAACTGGTCTGCGCATGCCATCCGCTATCGGCTGCATCGGTCCGGCTCTCCACCGGACCGGAGAATCTGTAGCCGACCCGCGGAACCGTGACGATCCATCCGCTGCCGTCTGATGCGGGGCCGAGCAGCTTGCGAAGGGCGGCAATCTGAACGGAAAGATTGCTTTCCTCGACGGCCAATCCCGGCCACGCGGCATCCATCAAGGCCGACTTGGAGACGACACCCCCCTGTGCCGAAAGCAGAACGGCAAGCAGCGAAGCACCTCGGGCGCCGATAGCGACAGGCCTATTGTCGCGAAACAGGCATCCGTTCTCGGCAATGAACTCGAAGTGGCCGAAGGCAAGGTGCTGGGTGTTCATGGCCGGGAATGATACCGCGATTTCGCAGCTTTTCGGAAACTTTTCGGCCCCGCTTCAGGACTTGCGCCGGCTGAACGCGCAGTCTGCTCCAGTGCAGCGGTTGAAGTGGTGAAAGCGATGAAGAACGAAGCAACGCAACCGAAAAATCCGCATCTGTTAGCCGCGAAAGTCGTACGCGGGAGCGGCAGCCATGTCGCCGAGCAGGGGTCTGTCTATCGCTCGGGCGTCTCGGCGGAAAGCGTCGGATCAACCATGCTGTGGCTCGGGACGATTTCGCTACCCGCAGGCAGACGAACCAGGGCCCATCGCCATGAGGGACACGAGACGGCCCTTCTCATGACCGCGGGTCACGAGATCGAGATCTGGTCGGGGTCGAGGCTCGAACAGTGCGAATTGGTCCACGCCGGCGACTATCTTTTCATTCCGGCCGGCGTTCCCCATGTGGCCGTCAATCGCTGCACCGAAAACGCCGAGTTCCTCGGTGCCCGCAATGACCCCGCCGCCAACGAGAGCGTCGTTCTGATGCCGGAGCTCGATGACATCCTACCTTGATCATGCCGGGAGGTGCACCATGGCCATCATCGAACAACGTCTGGCCGACATGGGTCTGGAATTGCCCGAGCCTTTGAAAGTTCGCGAAGGGCTGCGAATGCCCTTCGTCTGGGTTCGGGTGCGCGGCAACCGCGCCTACATTTCCGGTCACGTCGCGTGCAACCGCGATGGGACATTGGCAGCCCCGCTTGGCAAGGTCGGAGCGGAGGTCTCGCCAGAGCAGGGTTACGCGTCGGCCCGGCTCGTTGCCCTGGCCCACCTCGCCAGCCTCAAACGTGCTATCGGAGACCTTGATCGGGTCACGGCTTGGCTGCGCGTCTTCGCCATGGTGAATGTTGCTCCGAGTTTTAATGAGACGCCGCTGGTCACAAACGGCTATTCCGATCTGATACTGGAGCTGTACGGGCCAAACATTGGCGCCCACGCCCGCTCGTCCATCGGCATGGCCATCCCTTTAAATGCGCCCGTAAACTGTGAAGCGGAAGTCGAAATTGACGGGTGACCGCTAGAAGACGAACGGATCCACCCCGGCCGCCGCCTTGGCACCCGCCTCCCTCGGATAAATCACCCCCTTGCGCAAGATGATATTGGCATAGAGCCTCGGCTCGCCGGTCTGGATCACCGCATGAGCGGTTTTCACCCGACCGTAGAAATCCTGGCCGATCAGCGGCACCACCTGCCGGTGCGGCTCGTGGTGGGCGCAGCAGTCGATCATCTCCTCATGCACGGGGTCGAGCTTGTCGCGCTCGGCCTTGACGGTCGAGCGGAAGATCGCCTCGGGAACGAAATCGTCGATCGGCAGCACGCTGAGCACGGCGTTGAGCACCGGGATGAGGTGGTGGCCGTCGAGCCGGATCAGCCGGCGTGCATGTTCGACGCCCGGATAATTGCCGTCGACGATGGCGATCTCGTCGCCGTGACCCATGGCACGAAGCGTAAAAAGCAGCTCCGGGCTCAATAGCGGATCAAGTCCTTTCAGCATGGTCTACCTCCTTGAAGAGTACGTTCTGGTCGGTGAGGTAACGCGCGAAGATCGGCAGGCTGGCGCCGCCGATGGCGCGCGCCTGGGCGCCGACCGCGCCCTCGATGATTTCGGGCATGACGACGCCCTGCAGGTCGAGCTTGGCGGCTTCGTCGATGGTGGCCTGCACCACGCGGCTGCGCACCCAGCCGGGAAAGCCGCCGTCGATGACGGCCGCGCTGAAATCGAGGATCGAGGCGGCCGCGACGATCGCCTGTGCCAGCGCCTTGGCGCTATCCTGGATCCAGCTTTCCATCGGCTCGCCGAAATCCACCCAGTCGTCGGCCGAATACCAGAGCGGCTCGGGATCGATGCCGCGCTCGCGCAGCATGTTTTCGAGCACGAAGATCGAGGCGATCTCGAGCAGCTGCTTGGTCTCGCCATTCTTGCCGCGCACGGGCAGCGGCCCGATCGCGCCCGCCGTGCCGGTGCGGCCGGAAAAGATCGCCGAGTTCAGGACGATGCCGCCGCCGATGAAGGAGCCGATGAAGAAATAGACGAAATCGGGATAGGACGGCCCGACGCCGAAGACGAGTTCGGCGCCGCAGGCGCTGGTCGCATCGTTCTGCATGAAGACAGGGTGGGCGACGCGTTCGGCGATGTCGGCCTGCAGGTCGATATCCCGCCAGACCTCCATGGCACCCGGCGGCGCCCCCACCTCTTCGGCCCAGTTCCAGAGCTCGAAAGGCGCGGCGATGCCGAGGCCGGCAATGCGGCCGCGCTGCTTGTCGTCGAGCCGGTCTTCGAGTTCGCGGATGCCCGATGTGACGAAGGCGAGGATTTCATGCGGCAGCGGATAGGCATAGGTCCTATGCAACTGCATGCGAATGCGGCCGACGAAATCCATCAGCACCAGATCGGCGCTGCGCCGGCCCATCTTCAGGCCGAAGGAATAGACGGCGTCGGGATTGAGATGCATCGGGATCGACGGCTGGCCGACACGGCCGCGCACCGGTTCCCCGCGCGACAGCAGCCCTTCCTTCTCCAGGACCCGCATGATGACGGAGACGGTCTGCGCCGACAGGCCGCTGCGGCGTGCGATATCGGCCTTCGACAGCGCGCCGTAGAGACGCACCAGCGACAGCACGAGCCGTTCGTTATAGGCCCGCACCCTGACCTGGTTCGCACCTCCGGCCGGATTCAGAATTGGTGGCGGGACCGGTATATTCGCCGGTCCATCCAAGGACGACATGGCCGCTCCTCCCGATTGTTGGCCTATGCCCTAATTCGATTGAGCATGCCACATCGAATTAATAATTCAATTGGATTTATTTATTGACAAGCCGATTTCTTTTCGCTCTTAATTGCCGTCGTCAAGGGCACGGGACCGCTGGGAGGCATTAGCGATCCACGGCGAAGTGTCATATCTTAAGATTCCGGCCCCGCAGGGGCGGCGCCGGCAAACTCTGGGAGGAGTTCCATGAAGAAATCTGTTCTCGCTTTCGGCGCGCTCGCGCTTGGTGTCACTTTTTCCGCTCCTGTCATGGCGGCTGACGTTGCTGCCTGCCTGATCACCAAGACCGACACCAACCCCTTCTTCGTCAAGATGAAGGAAGGTGCGACGGCCAAGGCCAAGGAACTCGGCGTGTCGCTGAAGTCCTATGCCGGCAAGATCGACGGTGACAGCGAAAGCCAGGTCGCCGCCATCGAAAGCTGCATCGCCGACGGCGCCAAGGGCATCCTGCTCACCGCTTCCGACACCAAGGGCATCGTCTCGTCGGTCAAAAAGGCGCGTGATGCCGGCCTGCTGGTCATCGCGCTCGACACGCCGCTCGAGCCGGCCGATGCCGCCGACGCCACCTTCGCCACCGACAATCTGCTCGCCGGCAAGCTGATCGGCCAGTGGGCCAAGGAAACGCTGGGCGACAAGGCCAAGGACGCCAAGGTCGGCTTCCTCGACCTGACCCCGTCGCAGCCGACGGTCGACGTTCTGCGCGACCAGGGCTTCATGATCGGCTTCGGCATCGACCCGAAGAACCCGGACAAGATCGGCGACGAAGATGACAAGCGCATCGTCGGCCATGACGTGACCAACGGCAATGAAGAAGGCGGCCGCAAGGCCATGGAAAACCTTCTCCAGAAGGATCCTGGCATCAACGTCATCCACACGATCAACGAACCGGCCGCTGTCGGCGCCTATCAGGCGCTGAAGGCTGTCGGCATGGAAAAGAACGTGCTGATCGTATCGGTCGACGGCGGTTGCCCGGGTGTGAAGTCGGTCAAGGAAGGCGTCATCGGCGCCACCTCGCAGCAATATCCGCTGCTGATGGCGTCGCTCGGTATCGAGGCGATCAAGAAGTTCGCCGATAGCGGTGAAAAGCCGAAGCCGACCGAAGGCAAGTCCTTCTTCGACACCGGCGTTTCGCTCGTCACCGACAAGCCGGTCTCCGGCGTCAAGTCGATCGACACCAAGGAAGGCACCGACAAGTGCTGGGGCTGAGCCCGCTTTATTGAAAGCAGACCGGCCGGGGCTTGATCCCCGGCCGTTTTCGACGGACGATGTGCCGTCGCCTCACGAACCGGCTAAGCAAAGACCGGAAGGATATCGGTGACGGCCCCCGCGCGAGTTCGGCGCGCGGATGCGGAGGAGGAACCATGACCGGAACACAGGAATTCGAACGCGTTCTCGACGGCAGCGACAAGAGCGTTGCCTCCTTCGAGCACCAGGACGTCTCGCTGATCAAGCGCGCCCAGCATTTTCTGCACTCGACGCCGGCCGCCGTGCCGCTGATCGTGCTGGTGCTGGCAATCATCATCTTCGGCATCGCCATCGGCGGACGGTTCTTCTCGTCCTACACGCTGACGCTGATCCTGCAGCAGATCGCCATCGTCGGTATTCTGGGCGCCGCCCAGACGCTGGTGATCCTGACTGCCGGTATCGATCTTTCGATCGGCGTCATCATGGTGATCTCGGCCGTCATCATGGGCAATGTCGCCATCACCTACGGCATACCGACACCGATCGCGGTCGCAGCCGGCATGCTTGTCGGCGGCCTGTGCGGATTGCTGAACGGCTTCCTCGTCGCCTACATGAAACTGCCGCCGTTCATCGTCACGCTCGGCACCTGGAATATCGTCATGGCGACGAATTTCATCTATTCCGCCAATGAGACGATCCGCGACACCGACGTCGACGAACAGGCGCCGCTGCTGCATCTTTTCGCCATGAGCTTCAAAGCCGGCACCGCCGTGCTGACCCTCGGCGTCATCGCCATGGTGCTGCTCGTCCTGCTGCTCTGGTATGTGCTCAATCACACCGCCTGGGGCCGGCATGTCTATGCGGTCGGCGACGATCCGGAAGCGGCCAAGCTCTCCGGCATCCAGACCAAGAAGGTGCTGCTTACCGTCTATACGATTTCGGGCGTCATCGCCGCCTTCGCCGCCTGGGTCTCGATCGGCCGCAACGGCTCGATCTCGCCGTCCTCGGCGGTCACCGACTATAACCTCCAGGCGATCACCGCGACCGTGATCGGCGGCATCTCGCTCTTCGGCGGCCGCGGCTCCATTCTCGGCACGCTGTTCGGCGCGATGATCGTCGGCGTCGTGTCGATGGGCCTCAATATGCTCGGCGCCGACCCGCAATGGAAAGTCCTCTTGACGGGCGTGCTGATCATCGCCGCCGTCGCCATCGATCAGTGGATCAGAAAGGTTTCGGTGTAATCATGGCTCGCGAACCCCTTCTCACCGCCCGCGGTCTCGTCAAGCGCTACGGCCGCGTGACCGCCCTCGACAATGCCGATTTCGACCTCTATCCGGGTGAAATCCTCGCCGTCATCGGCGATAACGGCGCCGGCAAGTCCTCGCTGATCAAGGCGATCTCGGGCGCCGTCACCCCGGACGAGGGGGTGATCACGCTCGAAGGCCGGCAGGTGCAGTTCCGCTCGCCGATGGAAGCGCGCGAGGCCGGCATCGAGACCGTCTATCAGAACCTCGCTCTGTCGCCGGCGCTGTCGATCGCCGACAACATGTTCCTCGGCCGCGAGATCCGCAAACCGGGCATGCTCGGCTCGATGTTCCGCATGCTCGACCGGCCGGCCATGGAGAAGCTCGCGCGCAACAAGCTGTCCGAACTCGGCCTGATGACCATCCAGAACATCAACCAGGCGGTGGAAACGCTCTCCGGCGGCCAGCGCCAGGGTGTCGCGGTCGCCCGCGCCGCCGCCTTCGGCTCGAAGGTCATCATCATGGACGAACCGACGGCAGCCCTTGGCGTCAAGGAAAGCCGCCGCGTGCTGGAACTGATCCTCGACGTCAGAGCCCGCGGCCTGCCGATCGTGCTGATCTCCCACAACATGCCGCATGTGTTCGAGGTGGCCGACCGGATCCATATCCACCGCCTCGGCCGGCGTCTCACGGTGATCGATCCGAAGGAATACACCATGTCCGACGCCGTCGCCTTCATGACCGGCGCCAAGGCGGTGCCGACGGAGACCGTCGCGGCATGACGGCACGCATCGACGAAATCGCCGGCGCAGTTCTTGACCGCGCCGGCAACTCCAGGCGTTTCCTGGTCGCCATCGCCGGGCCGCCGGGTGCCGGCAAATCGACCATGGCCGACAATCTGGCCAACGCCCTGAAGGCGAAAGGCGAGCGTGTCGCGGTGCTGCCCATGGATGGTTTCCACATGGACAATGCCATTCTCATCGAACGCGGCCTGCTTGCCCGCAAGGGCATTCCGGAAACCTTCGATGTGCGCGGCTTCCTGGATATCGTCCGCGCGGTTCGCCCCGCAGATCAGGAAGTCCTCGTCCCGGTCTTCGATCGCTCGCGCGAGCTTGCGATTGCCTCTGCCCGCCCGATCTCTCCCGAGGATCGTTTCATCATCATCGAGGGCAATTATCTGCTCTTCACGCAGGGCAAATGGGCTGAACTCGACGGCATCTTCGACTACACGATCATGCTCGCCCCGCCGATCGAGGTGCTGGAAGAGCGCCTTTGGGATCGCTGGCGCGGTTATAAGCTGACCGAGGAAGCCGCCAGCGCCAAGGTCTACGGCAACGACCTGCCGAACGGCCGGCTGATCCTCGAAAACCGCCGCCCGGCCGATGTGACGCTGGAGATCGCGCTGGCGTGACGCCGTGCGGCATGCATGGAAAAAGAGCGAAAGCGCATCGCATGAATCAATTTCAATGCGAGGCGCTAATGCATGTCGCCCGGAAGTGTGCTGCGGTTCAGGGGTAACGACATGCATGGAAAAAGAGCGAAAGCGCGTCGCATGATTCAATTTCAATGCGACGCGCTTTAGTGCTATCGAGGCCGCAGACGCATCGCTTCGGAGGCCTGCCATGCAATCGATCACCATCCGCCGTCCTGACGACTGGCACCTGCATCTGCGCGATGGCGCCATGCTGGAAGGCGTGATCGCCGATACGAGCCGCACCTTCGCCCGCGCCATCATCATGCCCAATCTCGTGCCGCCCGTTGTCACCACCACTGACGCCAGGGCCTATCGCGAGCGTATCCTCAAGGCGCTGCCGGACGGCCATCGCTTCCAGCCGCTGATGACACTTTACCTCACCGAGCATACCAGTCCCGATGACGTGGAGGAGGGGGCTGCGAGCGGCCTCATCACCGCCGTCAAGCTTTATCCCGCCGGCGCCACGACCAATTCGCATGGCGGCGTGCGCGATATGGAAAAGGCGATGCCGGTGCTGGAACGCATGGCGAAGATCGGCCTGCCGCTCTGCGTCCATGGCGAGGTGACGACGCCTGAGGTCGATATCTTCGATCGTGAGGCTGTCTTCATCGACACCGTGCTCGATCCGCTGCGGAAGCGTCTGCCGGAACTGAAGGTGACGATGGAGCATGTCACGACAGCAGATGGCGTCGATTACATCAAGGCCGCCAAATCAAATCTCGCCGGCTCGATCACCACCCATCACCTGATCATCAACCGCAACGCCATCCTGGTCGGCGGCATCCGCCCGCATTATTACTGCCTGCCGGTCGCCAAGCGCGAGAACCACCGGCTGGCCCTGCGTGCGGCCGCCGTAAGCGGTGACGCCCGCTTCTTCCTCGGCACCGATTCCGCCCCGCATGTCGATCCGCTGAAGGAATGCGCCTGCGGCTGCGCCGGCATTTACACCTCGGTCAATACGATGAGCTGCCTTGCCCATGTCTTCGAGCAGGAGGCCGCGCTGGAGCGGCTCGAAGCCTTCACCTCGCTGAACGGGCCGGCCTGGTACGGGCTTGCGCCGAACGAAGAGCGCATCACGCTCTCACGGCAGGCCGAGCCGGTCGCCTTTCCCGCGAAGATTGAAACCGGCGCCGGTCCGGTGACGGTGTTCGATCCGATGTTTCCCCTGCATTGGCAGGTGGTGTAGCAGGTATAGGTTTTCAGAATTCAATTTTAAATGGAATATTCATCTTAAGTTTCGGCGTGACGTTAAACGCGTAACATTTGCATTGTGCAGTGCATCATTTGTTAACGGATGCATAAGACATTCCTCGCTGCGAACCCCAGAAGCTGCCACATCCGGCACTGGAATAGCTGCGGAGACTGAAGAGCATGATGCTTGACTACAACTCCCTTTTGCTAGCGCTCGGCGTCTCCGCGGCGTGCCTTGCCGTGACACTGATGGGCAGCTGGATTGTCCGCCGGGCGGAAACGGTGCTGCTCACCGCCACCGTCGGCCTGGTCCTCGTCGTCAGCGGCATTTTTGTCTACAGCGCCTATGTCGATACGCCGGAGACATGGTTGGGCGTCGCCAACTTCGTGCTGTTTCATGCCGGTTTTGCTACCATCTGGGGGGCCGGCCGGCAGTTCCTCACCGGCCGTCCGTCCGTTCCGGCCATCGCGATCCGCGCCCTTGCGGCGATGGTCTTCTCCGTCGTGCCGATGCTGTTGGGTTATGACGGTCTCGCCTTCATCGCCGACAATATCGCCATTGCTCTTTTGCTCTTTGCCACCGCCCGGCAATATTGGCTCGCGCGCGCCGAGGCGCCGGCCCCGCTCCTCGGCATCACCGCGCTTTACACGCTGACCGCAATCTCCTTCGTCCTCTGCGCCGCCGTGCTGATCTCCGACGGAAAGCTGGTGCTCGGCAAGGCCCCCAGCAACTGGGCCGAAGATCTGAGTCTCGCCGTCTGCATCGCCGGCATGACCGGGATCGGCGCGCTGTCGCTGGCGCTGCATCAGTGGCGGCTCGCCGCTCGCCATCGCCTCGAGGCGATCACCGATCCGCTGACCGGCCTGCTCAACCGCCGCGCCCTGTTCGACGAGTACGGTACGCGCCCGATGGGCAACACCACCGCCGTCATCGTCTTCGATATCGATCATTTCAAATCCGTCAATGACCGCTTCGGCCATGCCGTGGGCGACAGCGTGATCAGGGCCTTCGCCGCCGAACTCGCCGCCCATTGCCGCGCCGGAGATATCGCCGCCCGGCTCGGCGGCGAGGAATTCGCGCTGGTGTTGAAGGAGATCATGCCCGGCCGGGCGGAATTGGCCGCCGAGCGCATCCGCCGCGCCTTCGAAGCGCGCGAGATCCAGATCGACAACGAAGTGCTGACATGCACGGTCAGCGTCGGCGTTGCGCCCGGCCGCTCGAACAGCCTGGATTTCGACGCCATGCTGAGTGCCGCCGACAAGGCGCTCTACGTCGCCAAGCGCGGCGGCCGCAACCGGGTCGAGCTTGCCGGCCACCTGCAGGCGATTCCCTCGCGCACCGCATCTTGATTCCTGACCGGTGCTTTCATAAAATCGACCTCGGCCGGATGCGGCCAGCCGCCCCGCGACGCTCGACGTTTGACACTTTGGCGTTATGGTGAATGCATCCAGAGAACATCCTTCACATCCCTTGCCGTTTGGCGATCGATGGCGAACGGGTCAGCAGACGCGGGCACTGATCTTCCTGTTTGCCGCCAACGGAAGGATGACATCATGCGCGATTTTCGCGATGCCAAGCTCATGGCAAAAACCTTGCGGCAGGCTCTCGCCGACCGCGACATTTCGCTGACCCACAGCGAGACTCTCGAAATCGTCGCCCGCCAGTTCGGGCTCGACCAATGGAACATCCTCTCGGCCAAGATCGATGCGGCGGGCGCTTCCTCGGCCATCGGCATCGAGCCGCCGATGCCGATCTTCCGGATCTTCTCGGTCGAGAAAGCGATGGAATTCTATTGCGGATTCCTCGGCTTTCATCTCGATTGGGAGCACCGTTTCGGCGAGAACTTCCCGCTCTATTGCCAGGTCTCGCGCGACGGCATGGCGCTGCATTTGAGCGAACATTCCGGCGACGCCAGCCCCGGCGCCAAAGCCTTCGTCCGTGTCGCCAATATCCGGGCCTACCACGCCGAACTCTCGGGCAAGGACTACCGCTACATGAAGCCCGGCGTCGAGGAAGCGCCGTGGGGATTGGAGATGACGGTCATCGATCCTTTCAGCAACCGCATTGCCTTTTGCGAGCAGAAGTAGACGAGGGGCGGCTTGGCTCCCTCCTCTCCCCAGCGGTGAGAAGGTGGCCCGAAGGGTCGGATGAGGGGGCGCACGGCACACCCTATATGTTGCCCTTCGCTTACGCTCCGTGCATTCGCGGCCTTGCCGCTCACCCCCTCAACCGCCTGCCGGCACCGACCGAGGTCGAGCCGCGGGTCTCGACCCGTCCTTCGGACCCCCGCCGGGGAGAAGGGACGTGTGGCAGACGCGCCGCCTAGACAATCATCAGCGCCCGCACGAATGCCACCGAGGCGAGCAGCGAGGCGATCGTCCGCACATGGTTCCACCATGTCCAGTCCCTGAGATAGCTGGTCCAGAGCTGAACCGCCTCCGCCCCGCTGCCGCCGACCTTATCAAGCGCATCGTTCATCGGCACGTTGAAGATGATGGTCGAGAGGAATGAGGCGACGACATAGAGGGTCGCACCTGCGAGCATCAACACGGATGCCCCGCCGCGCCAGTCGATCACCGCCAGCACCGCGATGACGATGCAGAGGATTGCCGTCGGCACGAAAAGGCCCATGAAGGGCGAGCGGACGATCGTGGCGTTGATCGAGTTCATCGCCGCGATGCCCTGTTCCGCCGGGATGCGCGAGAAGGCGGTCATGATGAAGGTCGAGAAGGCGAAGAAGATGCCGGCGACGAGGCCGCTGCCGATTGCCGCGGCGGCGAGGGAGAGGGTGAGAACGATCTGCATGGTCAGGCGCTCCATATTCCGCTTGTCGCCGCTCGGCGGGCATATTGGCTGAAATCGGTGGCAGGGCGGCCGAGGATCTCGGTGACACCGCCCATCACCTTGGAATTGCGCCCGTCGAGCACCTGGCCGAACAGTTCCTCCAGAAGATCGATCAGGCCTTGGGGCAGGCCGGCTGCAGCAAGCCCGCCGGTGAAATCCGCCATCGACACCTGCTTATATTCGATCGGCTGCCCAGTGGCCGCGGCGATCTCGGCGACCGCCTGTCGGAAGGTCAGTGCCCGCGGGCCGGTCAGTTCGTAAACCTTGTTGCGATGGCGGGGATCGGTCAAGGCGGCGACGGCGGCATCGGCGATGTCGTCGGCATCGATGAACGGTTCGCTGATCTCGCCTGCCGGCAATTGCAGCCGGCTGCCGATGATCTGCTCGACAAAGGCGCCCTCACTGAAGTTCTGGCAGAACCAGGAGGCGCGCAGGATGGTGGTGTCAATGCCGGACGCCTTCAGCGCTGCCTCGCTGCGTTGCGCGCCCTCTTCGCCGCGGCCGGAAAGCAGCACGATATGCGCAAGGCCACAGTCGACCGCGACCTTGGCGAGTGCGCCGATCGCCTCTGCCGCCCAGGCGACGGAAAGATCCGGCTGGAAGGCGACATAGGCGCTCGATGCGCCCTCAAGCGCCTCGCGCCAGGTCGACCTGTCCTCCCAGTCGAAGGGACGGGCGCTGGAGCGTGACGCCGCGCGAACGTTCAGCCCGCGCGCTTCCAGGCGCTTGATGATGCGGCCGCCGGTCTTTCCCGATCCACCGACGAGGACGATTTCGGAATTCTGCATGTCGAAGCTCCTTCCTTGATCAAAACAAGAGAAACTCTCTCATTTGCAAAATGCGATAAACTCTCTTATTTTCTTTGTCAACTTGGAAAAGGAGCAGACGATGTCGGAGCAGCCGGTCGCAACGCGCAGGCGCCAGCAGGAGCATAGCGGCCAGCTGCGCCGGATCCCCAGCCAGCAGCGCGGCCGTGAGCGCTTCGAAAAGATCCTCGCCGTCGCCTCCGAGCTGATCGAAAGCCATGGCAGCGACGGCTTGAAAATGAGCGAGATCGTCGAAAAGGCCGGCCTTTCCTTCGGCGCCCTCTACCAATATTTCCCCGACAAGAGCTCGATCATCCGGACATTGGCCGAGCGTTTCAACGAAGAGGGCAGGCGGTGCGTCGAGGCGGAATTGGCGAAGGTCACCGATGCTGCCGGGCTGCAAGGCGCGCTCGCCACGATCGTTGACGAATATTACGGCTTCTTTCGCCGCGAGCCCGTCATGCGCGACATCTGGCATGCGACCCATACCGACAAGCTGCTGCAGCAGGTCGATGCCGAGGACATGGAATTTCATGCCCAGGCATTTCTCGCCGTGCTCGTCCGCCTATGGCCGGATCGCGACCGCAAGGAACTGCTGGCTATCGCCCGGCTGACGATGCAGCTGCTTGCCGCCGGCGTGCGATATGCGGTTTCGCTCGATGCGGAGGAGGGCGCCCAGGCGATCGCCCTGTTCAAGAAGATGCAGATCGCCGATATCGGTCGTCTGCTGCGGTAATTGGTTCGCCTTTCGTCTGGAAACGTCGGGCTCTTGCTGCTATTCCCCCAAGGACCCAAGCCGAAGGAGAGCCGCATGATCCAGACCACATTTCCCGACCGCGCCGTGATGGCCGAACTGGTGGCCAAGATGCTCTGGGAAATCAAGGCGGTGCATTTCAATGCCGCCCAGCCTTACAAACTCGCCTCCGGCATGGCGAGCCCGGTCTATATCGATTGCCGCAAGCTGCTTTCCTTCCCGCGCATCCGCTCGACGGTGATGGATTTCGCTGCCAGCACCCTGCTGCGCGATGCCGGCTTCGAGCAGTTCGATTGTATCGCCGGCGGCGAGACCGCCGGCATCCCCTTTGCCGCGCTGCTGGCTGACCGCCTCGGCCTGCCGATGATCTATGTCCGCAAGCAGCCGAAGGGCCATGGCCGCAATGCCCAGATCGAAGGCAACATGCCGGAAGGCTCGCGCGTTCTCGTCATCGAAGACCTGACGACAGCCGGCGGCAGCATGTTCAAGTTCATCGACGCGGTTCGTGCCGCCGGCGGCATAGTCGATCATGGCATTGCGCTGTTCTTCTACGGTATCTTCGGCGAACAGCGCTTTACCGACGGCAAGGTCCGGCTGCATCACATCGCCACCTGGCGCAATGTTCTGGCCGTCGCCAAGGCGCAGAAGCTCTTTGACGACAAGACGCTGACGGAGGTCGAGGCCTTCCTTGATGCGCCGCTGGCCTGGTCGGGCAGGAATGGTGGGGTTAGCGAGCTTTCGCTCTAGCCAGTTGACAAAAGCTCACTTAATCGATTGATGGACATATCAGTGCTGTTGGGAGGAATACGATGATTTTGTGCTGCGGCGAAGCCTTGATCGACATGCTGCCGAGGGACACGACGCTCGGCGAAAAGGGCTTTGCGCCCTATGCCGGCGGCGCGATTTTCAACACCGCGATCGCGCTCGGCCGCCTCGGCATCCCCACCGCCTTCTTCACCGGCATTGCCGATGACATGATGGGCGAAATCCTGCTCGCGACGTTGAAGGCGAGCAATGTCGATTACAGCCCGTGCGCCATCACGCCGCGTCCCTCGACCATCGCCTTCGTCAAGCTGGTCAATGGCCAGGCGACCTATGCCTTTTACGACGAGGGCACGGCCGGCCGGATGATCACCACGGCCGACCTGCCTGTTCTGGGCGATGATTGCGAAGCCTTGCATTTCGGCGCCATCAGCTTGATCCCCAGCCCCTGCGGCGAAACCTACGAGGCGCTTCTCGACCGCGAAGCCGCAAGCCGCGTCATCTCGCTCGATCCGAATATCCGTCCCGGTTTCATCAAGGACAAGCCGTCGCATATGGCCCGCATCAAGCGCATGGCCGCCAAATCAGACATCGTCAAATTCTCCGACGAGGACCTCGAATGGTTCGGCTTGGAAGGCGACCACGATACGCTCGCCGCCCACTGGCTTGCCCACGGCGCCAAGCTCGTCGTCATCACCAAGGGTGCGGAAGGTGCTTCCGGTTATACCAAGGAGCGTAAAGTCACGGTCCCGAGCCAACGCGTCACCGTCGTCGACACCGTCGGCGCCGGCGACACCTTCGATGCCGGCATCCTGGCTTCCTTGAAGATGGATGGTCTGCTGACCAAGCCTCAGGTCGCCTCGCTCGACGAAAAGACACTCCACAACGCCCTGACCCTCGGCGCCAAAGCCGCCGCCGTCACGGTCTCCCGCGCCGGCGCCAATCCGCCCTGGGCGCATGAGATCGGGCTTTAACCCTCGCGCCGGGGACGGTGCGAGGCTTTTTGCGATGACGGCTGGACGCTGATCGATCAGGCGATTGTCCGGGGAAGTTCGGGAGCGGTCACCAGGTCCCGCAAGAAGTTTTCGCACCAAAGCGAGACATCGTGAGAGAGCAGATGCTCCATCATCATGCTCCAGCGTTCGCGGCGCTCCCCAAGCGACATGGCAAGGCCCTTGGCAATCGCATTGGCAGTGCCTTCGACATCGTAGGGATTGACCAGCAGCGCACCCTTCAGCTCCCGAGCCGCGCCGGCGAAGCGCGATAGCACCAGGACGCCCGGGCGATCCGGGTTCTGGGCGGCGACATATTCCTTGGCGACGAGATTCATGCCGTCGCGCAACGGCGTGACCAGCCCGATCGTCGCCAGGCGGTAGAGGCCGGCGAGCACGGTGCGGTTGATCGAACGGTTGACATAGCGGATCGGCACCCAGTCGACCGTCCCGATGGCGCCGTTGACGCGGCCGGCCTGCTCGGCGACCATCTTCTGCATATGCTCGTATTCGGGAACTTCCGATCGCGACTTCGGCGTGATCTGCAGATAGGTGACCTTGTTCTGATAAGCGGGATTGCCGGTGAGGAAGCGTTCGAACGCTTCCAGCCGCTGAATGATGCCCTTGGAATAATCGAGCCGATCGACCCCGATGATCATGTCGCGGCCCTCGATGCTGCGCCGGGTCTTCTGCACCATGACATTGTCTGCGGCGCTCTCGGCGAAGTCGGCGAAGCCCGCGGTTTCGATCCCGATCGGATAGGCGCCCGCCTTGAATATCCGCCCATGTGAATCGAACGATCCATTTCCGAGGTCGTCGCCAATGCCTTCCCTTCTGAGATACCCGGCGAAGTTCTGGAGGTCGTAGTCCGTCTGGAAGCCGACGAGATCGTAATGCGAGAGCCCGCGCATGATCTCTTCATGGACCGGCATCGTGACGAGAATGTCGGCCGGCGGCCAGGGAATGTGCAGGAAGAAGCCGATCCGGTTCTTCAGCCCCATTTGGCGCAGTTCGGCGGCCAGCGGAATGAGGTGGTAGTCATGAACCCAGATGATGTCGTCCGGCTCGATCATCGGCGCCAGCCGGTGCGCGAAAAACCGGTTGACGCGGAAATAGCCGGCCATTTCCTTTCGGCCATATTCGGCGAGGTCGAGTCGGTAGTGACAGATGGGCCAGAGAACACGGTTTGCAAATCCGCGATAATATTCCTCGACGTCGGTGTCGGTGAGATCGGTCAGCGCATAGGTGATGTTACCCTTCTGCAGTTGCGACAGCGGGCCAGGCTCCCTGTCTCCGCTCGACTCTCCCGACCATCCCATCCAGATGCCGCCGCGCGCCTGCAGGGCTGCCTGCAGCGCGACCGCCAGGCCGCCGGCCGCGGCGCTCCCATCCTTGGCCGGCATGGGAACACGATTGGAAACGACGATAAGACGGCTCATGAATTTCCTTTGGTGAAGATGGATCGTGAAAACGCTCTATGGTGAGCGTCTCGGGCAATCTCCCGAACTGGGCGCGAAAGAGCCGATCCGGACGCGAGTGGCCCGGCGCATACGCCAGCGGAAACAATGAAACGGGGCATCGCCCCCGGCTTGTAGGCCATGTCGTCGGAAGTACCCTGCGCACATATTTTGCTTGAATCTAGGGCGATGGCGGCAGATTGAAAGAATTCTTTCTAAAATTTTCTATTAGAAGAAAGTTCAATCCGGTTTTGCGCCACAGGCCTCATCGACAGGGATGCTTCAGGCAGGCCGCCATCAGTTCACCATTTGCGGGCCGCAATGACCATGCTGGCGCCAATCCGCTCTGGGTGCATGAGATTGGTATGTAAGGTTAAAGCCCGCTTCGCCCCTCATCCGGCTGCGGCCACCTCCCCATCCCCATTGACGCTGCGTTTGGCACGTCCCCTCGCCCCGTCAGAACGGGGAGAGGGTCAGGGTGAGGGGCAATCTCGCCCGCTTACTTCGCCAGCTTTGCCAGCGCCGCAACTAGGCCCTGCGTCGAGGAATCATGGCCTGCCGCACTTTCCTGGCCTTCGACGACCGGCAGCAGGCCGGTTGCCAGTTCCTTGCCGAGCTCGACGCCCCACTGGTCGAAGGAGTTGATGCGGAAGAGCACGCCTTCGACGAAGACGCGGTGTTCGTAAAGCGCGATCAGGCGGCCGAGGGCGTAGGGGGTCAGCTTGTCGTAGACGAAGGTGATCGATGGGCGGTTGCCGGTAAAGACGCGGTGCGGGGCGATGAAATCGGCCTTCTTGTCGTCCATGCCCTTGTCGGTCAGCTGCTTCTTGGCTTCCGCGACGGTGCGGCCCTTCATCAGCGCTTCCGACTGGGCGAGCACGTTGGAGATCAAAAGCTGGTGCTGGTGGCGCAGCTCCGGCTCGAAGGCATTGGCGGCGATCATGAATTCGGCCGGGATGATGCTCGTACCCTGGTGGATGAGCTGGTAGAAGGCGTGCTGGCCGTTGGTGCCGGGTTCGCCCCAGACGACCGGGCCGGAATTGCCCTCGACCGGCGTGCCGTCGATGGTGACGCCCTTGCCGTTCGATTCCATGTCGAGCTGCTGCAGATAGGCCGGGAAGCGCGACAGGCGCTGGTCGTAGGGCAGGATGGCGCGGGTGGGGTAACCCAGCACATTGCGGTGGTAGAAGCCGATCAGGCCGAGCAGCATCGGCAGGTTCTCGGTAATCGGCGCCTTACGGAAGTGATTGTCGACGGCATGGGCGCCATCGAGGAATTTGCCGAAATTCTCCGGCCCGACGGCGATCATCAGCGGCAGGCCGATCGCCGACCAGATGGAGTAGCGGCCGCCGACCCAGTCCCAGAAGCCGAAGACGCGGGCGCTGTCGATGCCGAAGGCGGCAACCTTGTCGAGCGCCGTCGACACGGCGGCGAAATGGTGCTGCACGGCCGCTTCGCCGAGCGCCTTGGCGATGAAATTGCGCGCCGTCTGCGCATTGGTCATCGTCTCGACGGTGGTGAAGGTCTTCGAAGCGACGATGAACAGCGTCGTTTCCGGCTGCACCAGCTTCAGGATATCGGCGATATGGGCGCCGTCGATGTTGGAGACGAAATGCGCGCGCGGGCCGTCATGAAAGGGGGCAAGCGCCAGCGTCGCCATCACAGGGCCGAGATCCGAGCCGCCGATACCGATATTGACGACGTCGGTGATCGCCTTGCCGGTGGCGCCCTTCAGCGCGCCGGAGCGGATCTCGTCGGCGAACTTGCCCATGGCGGCAAGCACGGCATTGACGTCGGGCATGACGTCCTTGCCGTCGACCAGAACCGGCGTGTTGGAGCGGTTGCGCAGCGCGGTGTGCAGAACGGCGCGGTCCTCGGTGAAATTGATCGCCTTGCCGGAGAACATTTCCTCGCGCTTCTTCTCGACGCCGCCGTCTTCGGCAAGCTTCACCAGCAGCTTGAGGATATCGTCATTCACCGCCGTCTTGGAAAAATCCATCAGGAGGTCGTCAAGCGAAACGGAAAAACGCGAAAAGCGCTGCTGATCGGCGGCGAAGGCGGCACGGATATCGGTCGCCTTGGTGGCATCAGCGGTGCTTTTCAGCTGTTCGACGATGGCGTTCATGGGAGGCTCCTTTGGAGGCGGAAAGGGTTGCGGAAACTATTCGCTTTATCACCCGCAAATCAAGTTCAGCCACCTGCCGAAATAGAAAAAAGCCACCCGCGGCGAGCGGATGGACCTCAATTTCATTAGAGCGCCGCGCGTCCGAAAGACGTGCATAGGACGTTGTAACACTTTGAATTCGTCAAATTCAGCCGCGCAGGTCCTTGCGCAGGATCTTGCCAACCGGCGACTTCGGCAGTTCGGTGCGGAACTCGATGAAGCGTGGCCGTTTGTAGTTGGTGAGATTGGCGATGCAATGGGCTTTCACCTCTGCCTCGGTCAGGTTCGGATCCTTCCTGACGACGAAGAGTTTGACCGCCTCGCCCGAATGTCCGTCCGGCACGCCGATGGCCGCGGCCTCGAGAATGCCGGCATGCATGGCGGCGACCTCCTCGATCTCGTTCGGATAGACATTGAAGCCGGAGACCAGGATCATGTCCTTCTTGCGGTCGACGATCTTGGTATAGCCGCGCTCGTCCATGAAACCCATGTCGCCCGAGCGGAAATAGCCGTCATCGGTCATCACCCGCGCCGTCTCCTCCGGCTTCTGCCAGTAGCCGGCCATCACCTGCGGCCCGCGGATGCAGATCTCGCCGACCTGGCCAAGCGGTAACGAATTGCCTTCCTCGTCGCGGATGTCGAGGTCGGTGGAGGGCAGCGGCAGGCCGATCGTACCGGTGAACTCGGCCGAATCGAAACGGTTGGCGGTGGCGACAGGCGAGGTTTCGGAAAGGCCGTAGCCCTCCGTCACCGGCGTGCCCGTCATCTTGAGCCAGCGGTCGGCGACCGGCCGCTGGACGGCCATGCCGCCGCCGAGCGACATGATCAGCGGGGAGAAGTCGAGCTTGGCGAAATCGGCATTGTTCATCAGCGCATTGAACAGCGTGTTGAGGCCGGGGAAGATATGCACGTCGGATTTGCCGAATTCCTTGACGAGACCGGGAATGTCGCGCGGATTGGCGATCAGGATATTGTGGGCGCCGAGCGACATGCCCATCAGCGAATTCACCGTCAGCGCAAAGATATGGTAGAGCGGCAGGGCGCAGAGGAAATTCAGCACCTCCGGCTGCTTCTTGCGCTCGAAGGCCGAGCGGAGCCAGAGTGACAGCTGCTGCTTGTTGGCGAGCAGGTTCGCATGCGTCAGCACCGCGCCCTTGGCAACGCCCGTCGTGCCGCCGGTATATTGCAGGAAGGCGATATCGCCGCCGGCAAGCGTCACCGGCGCAAGCTTCTTTCCCGCCCCTTCGCGCAGCACCTGGCCGAAGCTCTTGTGCTGCGGGATCGACCAGGAGGGAACGAGCTTCTTCACCTTGCGCACGACGAAATTGACGATCAGCCCCTTGGGTCCCAGCATTTCGCCGAGCGAGGTGACGACGACATGGCGCAGATCCGTCTTGTTGAGCACCTGCTCCACCGTGCGGGCGAAATTCTCCAGCACGAAGATCGCCTTGGCGCCGGAATCCCGCAGCTGATGTTCGAGTTCGCGCGGCGTATAGAGCGGGTTGACGTTCACCACGACGAGGCCGGCGCGCAGGATGGCGTAGGTGGCGATCGGGTTCTGCAGCACGTTCGGCATCATCACGGCGACGCGATCGCCCTTCTCGAGGCCGATGCTCTGCAGCCAGGCGGCGAGTTTGCGCGTCTTGCTCTCCAGTTCACGATAGCGCATCGCCTTGCCCATGCTGGAAAACACCGTCCGGTCGGCGTAACGAGCGCAGGATTTTTCCAGCATTTCGGCAAGCGAGGCATATTCCAGAGGTGGGAGTTCGGCCGGAACGACATCGGGATAGCTGGCAAGCCAGGGCTTGTCGGGTTTGGCTCCGTTCGGATGGACGGAAATGCTGTTCATCGTATCCTCTCTCCCTTGCGGCCGCCGCTGAGCCAGCAATCGTCTGGCCCATATTGACCGGAAAGATCCTCCGTCTTCCAGTCCGGCAGCTTATGCCATTGCCTGAACGGTTCAAGCCGAATGAAGCTATACTAACCTTGACGTAAACGTCAACATTCGGCCATCGCCGGATCGTGGGAAGGCTGGGGAACTTTGAGTCGGCCATGACGTTGATGCTGCAGACTCACTATGAGGAAACACCAAAAGGAGGTGCACAATGTTGAACCAGGATACTGACGCCACCCGCCGCGACCCGAACGTCGAGGGCACGCATGCGATGATCGCCAGCGACCGTGTCGAAGGCACCCGTGTTTATGGTTCGGATGGCAGGCATATCGGCTCGATCGAACGCCTGATCATCGGAAAACTCGACGGCCGCGTCGCCTATGCCGTGCTGAGCTTCGGCGGCTTCCTGGGCATCGGCCACGATCACTATCCGCTTCCCTGGGAAAAGCTGAACTACGACACCCAACTGGACGGCTATCGCATCGACCTGACCAAGGAGCAGATCGAAGGCGCCCCGAGCTATTCGGACGATGACGACACCTGGTACAACGATAATGGCCGCCGGGTCTATGATTACTACGGCGTGCCGCCCTACTGGATGTAACGTCGTCCGATAGGCCGAGCTGGAAGGGCCCCGCGGCATGCGGGGCCTTTTTGGTGTTTGGTGACAAATGTCGTGGCTCGGCAGCCCCTCATCCGGCTGCCGCTACCTTCTCCCCGTAAACGGGGCGAAGGGGAGGTGAAGGGCAGCTAGCGCGAACCGACAACAAGATCATTGGCCGATCGCAGCACGGTGCCGATGACAATATCCTCCGCCCTGATCGCCTTCGCCGTCTTGACCGCAAAGACATGGCTCTCGCCCGGCAACAGCGTCACCAGCATCGAATCGACGACGGCATCCGGATCCAGCCGATCCGCCATCAGGCAGACATCCTTGAGGAAATTTTGCGCCGTCACCTTGACCTGATACCCGCCCTCAATGCTGGTGACATCGACCGCCAGCCGCGGTGCCGGCAAGGCAAGCTCGATATCCTCGACGAAATAATGGAAGGCGCGCCTGTCCAGCATCTGCACGACGATGAGCTCGTCCTTCGGTAAGCCGGGAGTGACGATATCCTCGGGCAACGGAAATTCCCTGGCCTCGAAGCGGTCGCAGAGCAGGCGCCAGAATTCGAATTCGGCAAGCACGGTGCCATCGAGCTTCAGGCGTTTGCCGCTGATTTTCGCCCGCCAGAACAGGGTGCGTTCGTTGACCGCCACCGCCGCAAGTCCGCCGCCGCGCGGCTGGATCGTCAGCAGGCGCGGATCATAAGCTGCCTTCAGCGCATACCAGAGCGGCTTGCGGCGGCCGGCCGAATCGAGCGCCGCCCATGAGGTCACCGGCCAGCAATCGTTGAACTGCCAGACCACTGCACCCTTGCAGACATTCCGGTGCGAGCGCATGTGCTCGACGCCGAAGCGGATGGCGCGCGCCTGGTTGAGCTGGGTGGCGAAATGCCAGTCGTCCATCGTCTGCGGCTCCGGCAGATGGCCGGCAAGGCCGCGGATCAGCTTGTCATTGCCCTCGGTCGCCTTTTGATGGTGGAAGACGCCGTTCGATTGCGGCGTCAGCGGCTGGTCGTGCACGCTCTCTTCGATCGTCGCCCAGGCCGCCGGCGCCTGCCAGCCGAATTCGGAGCAGAAACGCGGGATGTAATTGCGGTAGACCTCGTAGCCGACATCGTTCCACACGTCCCAGATGTGTTTGCAGCCATGGCCGTCGGCATTGGGTTCGATCTCCATCGAGCCGGAATAGGGGCTGCCGGGATAATAGGGCCGGTCCGGATCGAGTTCGCCGCAGAGCTTCGGCAGCAGGTCGAGATAATAGCCGAGCCCCCAGCTCTCGCCCGCCTTGATGATCGGCCGCCAACCCCATTCGTCGAAGCCCCAGATATTCTCGTTATTGCCGTTCCAGAGGACCAGCGAGGCATGCGGCATCAGCCGCACGACATTGTCGCGCACCTCCGCCTCGATCTCGCTTCTGAGCGGCTCCTCTTCCGGATAGGCGGCGCAGGCAAAGAGGAAATCCTGCCAGGCCAGCATGCCCATACGGTCGCAGGCCTGATAGAATTCGTCGGCCTCGAAGATGCCGCCGCCCCAGACGCGCAGCAGATGGATGTTGGCGGCCTTTGCCTCCTCGATCCGCGCGGCATAACGCTCGGCCGTCACCCGCGCGGGGAAACAATCGTCCGGAATCCAGTTCGCCCCGCAGATGAACAGCGGCACGTCGTTGATGACGAAGGTGAAGGCCGAGCCGTGTTCGTCGGCCGCGGTGTCGAGCCGCAGCGAGCGGAAGCCGAGTTCGCGTTCAAAGCTGTCGAGCAGATCGCCGCTGGCCTCGTCGACCAGCCTCAGCGTCATCGGATAGAGCGGTTGCGCGCCGAGATGATGCGGCCACCACAGCTGCGGCGAGGGGAGGGCAAGCTCGAAGGCGCTCTCGTCTTCGTCAGCATCGATTGCCACCGTCTGGGTCACGCCGCCGATTGCGGCGACGAGCTTGCACGGCGCCTTGTCGCCATGCCGCGCCAGCTTCGCATGGACCTTGACCAACCCATCGCCGCCGGCAAGCGTTGCCGATACGCGCGTTTCGGCAAGCCGCGCCCGATCCCAGCCTTCCAGCCGCACCGGCTTCCAGAGACCTGCCGTCACCAGCGTCGGTCCCCAGTCCCAGCCGAAATTGCAGGCCATCTTGCGCATCAGATTGCCGGGTCCCGGATAGTTGTTGGGGCGGTAGCCGTAATGCCTCTCCATCTGCGCGCCATAGGCGTAGGCCGAGCGGAAGGTGACCGTGAGTTCGTTGCTCCCGGCCTTCAGCAGCTCCGACACATCGAAGCGATAGGTGCGGTGCATGTTGAAGGTGCGGCCGATCTCTTGGCCGTTGTGGGATATCACCGCGATCGTATCGAGCCCGTCGAAGACGAGTTCCCATACCCTGCCATCATCAGGCATTGCCTCGAAGCTGCAGCGATAGGTCCAGTCGGTTTTGCCGATCCAGTCATTGGTGATCTCGTTGACGTCGATATAGGGATCGGGGATCAGCCGGTTGGCGAGCAGGTCGAGATGCACGCAGCCCGGCACCGTTGCGGGTATCGCGGCCGGCAGGCCGGATCTTCCTGTATCGTTACAGGTAAGCGTCCAGCCGGAATTGAGCGCGGTTTTCTCGATCATGGGCGGGCTCCTGATTCATGCCGCTCGAAGCTGTGGGATTAGGTGTGGAGTGGAACTATGTCGCCGCAAGAAGCGTCAGAGAAACCGGCCGTGGCGCTGCAGCACTTCGATCTTGTAGCCGTCGGGATCGCTGATGAAGAAGAACAGGCCGAAGAGCTTGCCGTCGCGGTTGAGCTCCACCAGTTCGCCGGGATGAAGCCCGAGCTTCGACAGCCGCTTGCGTTCGACCGCCACCTCTTCGACCGAGACGGCGAGATGACCATAGGCATTGCCGAGCTCATAGGGCGCGGTCCGGCCCTTGTTGACGGTCAGCTCCAGCTCGAAGCCGGTCTCGGCATTGCTCAGATAGATCAGCGTGAAGGTTTCGAAATCGACGCGGTCGGCGACCGAAAGGCCGAAGGCCTTGCCGTAGAAGTCGACCGAGCGCGCCTCGTCGAGAACGCGGATCATCGAGTGGATCATCTTCGCCAATTCTGCCTCCCATTCCACGACGGCGCCGCGCGTCTTTTCAGACGCGCAAAGGACGCTGTGGCACTTGGTACCCGTCCTTTTACGCCGGGCGCAAGCCGATTCTTCGGGTGATCGCCGCTTCGACCAGGCCCATGGCGTCATAGATCAGCACCGCCATCAGGCCGACGATCAGGCCGCCCTGCAGAATGAAGGCGGTATTGTCGGAAATCAGCCCGGCGATGATCACCTCGCCGAGACCCTTTGCCGCAACCGTCGAGCCGATCGTCGCCGTGCCGATATTGATGACGGTCGCCACCTTCAGCCCTTCGAGGATCAGCGGCAGGGCAAGCGGCAGCTCGACGCGAAACAGCCGCTGCGTGCCGTTCATACCCATGCCGTCGGCGGCATCGAGCACCTGCGGCGAAACCTGTTTCAAGCCGGCGACGGTGTTTTCGAAGATCGGCAGCAGGCCGTAGAGAAAGAGCGCGATCAGCGTCGGCATGGCGCCGAAGCCGGTGGCGGGAACGGCGAGCGCCAGCACCGCGACCGGCGGAAAGGTCTGCCCCGCATTGGCGATGGCGCGCGACAGCGGCAGGAAGTCAGCCCCGCTTTCCCGCGTCACGAAAATGCCGCCGACAACGGCAAGCACGGCGCTGCAGACAATCGAGCCGATCACCAGTTGCAGATGGCCGACGGCCAGCGAGGCAAGGCTGTTCTGCGTATAGACGGCGGGCGCATTGTTGTTGGTCAACGGCGTGAGCAGGAAGGAAAGCCACTCCGTCCTGAACAGCAGGATCAACAGCAGGGCGAGCGCCGCCAGGCGGAAGAGATTGGCGACGAGGAGTTTCATGCCTTGCGGCCCAGTTCGAGAAGCCGGCTCATCGAGATCGACCCGACAGCCGCCTTCTCGCCGTTTTCAACGGCCGCCTCGTCGACCCCCTGCCAGATCATTTCGGCCAGCGCATCGCGCAGGCTGAGCGACTGCGGCAGGGCATAGGCGAGACCGCTTTTCGCCGGCGCCATGCTTTCCTTCAGCGGCAGCAGCGACATCAGCTTCAGCGCCCGGTCGGAGGTGCCGGTCAATTGCTGCACGAAGGGGTCGGCCGGTTCGGTGAGGATCTTTTCCGGCGTTGAGCATTGCAGCAATCGGCCCTGGCTCATGACAGCGATCTGGTTGCCGAGATGGAAGGCCTCGTCCATGTCGTGGGTGACGAGAATGATCGTCGTGCCGAACTGCTTCTGGATCGCCAGCAGATCGTCCTGCGCCTTGCCGCGGATGACCGGGTCGAGCGCCCCGAAGGGTTCGTCCATCAACAGCAGTTCCGGCTCGGCCGCCAGCGCCCGGGCGACGCCCACACGCTGCTGCTGGCCGCCGGAAAGCTGGTGCGGGTATTTGTCGGCAAAGGTCGCCGGATCGAGGTTGAAAAGCCCGAGCAGTTCCTCGACCCGTTTGGCGATGCGGGCGGAATCCCAATCGAGGAGCTGCGGGACGGTGGCGATATTCTGCGCCACGGTGCGGTGCGGAAACAGGCCGTGGCCCTGGATGGCATAGCCGATCTTGCGGCGCAGCTCGGTCACCTCAACGTCCATGACATTCTGCCCGCCGACGAAGATCTGACCTTCGGTGATCGGCACCAACCGGTTGATCATCCGCATCAGCGTCGATTTGCCCGAGCCCGAGGTGCCGACGATGACGGTGATCTCACCCTTCTCGACGCTCATCGAGACGTCGTCGACGACGGTGGCCGTGCCGTAGCGCTTGGTGACGTTCCTGATCTCGATCATGCTCATGCGGCGGATCCCTGGATGCTGTCGATGACCGCATCGAGGATGACGGCCGATGAGAAGGCGAAGAAGACGGTCGGCACGGCGCCGAGCAGGACGAGGTCCATGGCCGTCTGGCCGAGCCCCTGGAAGATGAAGATGCCGAAGCCGCCGCCGCCGATCAGTGCGGCGATCGTCACCATGCCGATCGCCTGCACCAGCACGATGCGGATGCCGGTGAGGATGACGGGGAAGGCGAGCGGCATGTCGATGCGGGTCAGGATCTGCAAGCGCGTCAGTCCCATGCCGGCGGCCGCGTCGCGCACCGCGGGGTCGACGCCCTGTAGGCCGACGACGGTGTTGGCGACGATCGGCAGCAGCGAATAGAGCACCAGTGCGATCAATGCCGGCGCCGTGCCGATGCCGCGGATGCCGATGGCAGCGGCCAGCGGCACATGGGTGGCGAGATAGCCGAGCGGCAGCATCAGCAGGCCGAAGAGTGCCAGACTCGGGATCGTCTGGATGAGGCTCAGCCCCTGCAGCACGATGGCCCGCAGCTTCGGCACCCAGAAGCAGAGGATGCCGAGCGGCAGGCCGAGAATGATGGCGATGGCGAGCGAGCCGAAGGCCAGCAGCAGATGCGAAATCGCCTCGGTCTCGAATTGCGCAGCCCGTGTGGAAAATTCCTTCATGATCGAAAGGCTGTCGAGCAGGCCTGACGTGAGCGAGAGGAACAGCAGCGCCGTATAGGCCGCAAGGGCTGCGACCCGCATCCACGGCGCCAGCCGGATTTTGACAAGCGCATCTGATATCACGAGCCCGATCACGGCAAACAGCACCCAGAAACCGCCGCCGGGCGTCATCCGCGCCACCGTGCTGCCGGGCGGCGTCGCCGCCGCCGAGACGAGGCCGATCGCAACGATCAGCGCCGCAAGGCAGAGCGTTGCGACCGTAAGCCGGGCAAGCGCGTTGGTGAGCAGCAGCGCGGCGAAAGCGGTGAGAAGGAGAAGCACGGTCAGGATGATGACGGAAGGCTGGGGAAGAAGCTGCGTGAGCAGCATCGGCTTGCCGGCGGCGATACGGTTGGCCTTCACATAGATGAAGGGCATCAGGGCCGTCGCCGCAATGCCGCCGGCCACCAGAACCACGCCGAGCCGGTCCAGCCTGCGGACCGCTGAGGTTTCTTCCATCAATTCAACCCTGTCTGCCAACCTGTCCGCTCAATCCTATCAGCAAAGGGAGGCTCCGCCCGAAAGTCGGGCGGAGCGAGCGATGACTATTTCAGGAAGCCTTTTTCCTTGAGATAGGCTTCGGCGACGGACTTTGCCGGCTCGCCGTCGACCTGGATCTTGGCGTTGAGCTTGCGCAATTCGTCGGCGGTCAGGCTCTTGAAGATCGGCGAAAGCACCTCTTCGATCTTCGGATTGGCCTTCAGCACCTCTTCGCGGATGATCGGCGTCGGCGCATAGACCTGCTGCACGTTCTTGTCGTCTTCGAGAACGGTGAGTTCGGCCGCTTCGATCGCGCCGTCGGTGCCGTAGACCATGGCGGTGTTGACGCCGTTCGTCTGGTCGGCGGCCGCCTTGATCGTCGCCGCCGTATCGCCGCCGGAGAGAACGACCGTTTGGTCGGGTTTCAGCTGGAAGCCGTAGGTCGTCTGGAAGGCGGGAAGCGCACCGGCCGAATTGACGAATTCGGCGGAGGCGGCAAGTTTGGCGGCACCGCCGCCGGCAACCCATTTGCCGAAGTCCGTCAGGCTCTTCAGCTTGTTCGGTTGGGCGACATCATTGCGCACGGCGAGCGCCCAGGTATTGTTGGCAGGCGACGGCGTCAGCCAGACGATCTTGTTGGCGTCGTAATCGAGCTTCTTCGCCAGCTCATAGCCCTGGTCGATGTTCTTCCAGGCGGCGTCATCCGCCTTGTTGAAGAAGAAGCCGGCATTGCCGGTATATTCCGGATAGATGTCGATTTCGCCGGCGGTGATCGCCTTGCGCACGACCGGTGTCGCGCCGAGCGCGATGCGGTCCTGCGTCTTGATGCCGTTGGCTTCGAGCGCGAGCGCGATGACGTTGCCGAGCAGCGTGCCTTCGGTGTCGATCTTCGACGAGACGACGACGTCGGCGGCCTGGGCCGCACCCACCGCGAAGGCGGAGAGCGAGACGGCAAGTGCGAGTTTCTTCAGCATGGAATATCCCCTGTGTTAACACCGTTGAATGGGGCTCAAGCCCTTGGCGGAAGGCTTGTGCGCAGAAAATCCGCCGGCGAGGGCGACAAGGCCGCCATCATGCCGGAATTGCGTGCGTCATGGAAATAGCGTGCCCACCCGAAAAATCGATGCAAGCCCCCTCCAGTATTTGCGGTCGCGGCACGATTATGGCGGCGAATGCACCTCCACGCGCGGAAACGCATTCCCTTTTCCAAGGCCGGCGCGATTTGTTTTTGTCCCCTTGCGTGTTTCCACGATGCTCCGGTGCTCTTTCACGGTTTCCCGGCGCCCGGATTTTTTATGACGGAAACGATAGCCCGCCTATTCTGAGGCAGGGATATCTTTTTTCATGAACACATCATATCGTCCGGTTTTTCCAGCGCTTTCCGGAGGTGGCCATTGCATCTTGGTGCCCTGTTCATTGCAAGCCATGTCCTGACATCCGGCTCGGTGCGCGAGACCGCGCGCCGCTTCCAGCTGTCACCCTCCACTGTCTCCACCGCAATCCATAATCTCGAGACCGAACTGGCGATAAAACTGACCGAGCGCGCCTCTGGCGAGCTGGTGACGCTGATTGCGAGCGGCAGGGTGCTGGAAGGGCTGGAGCCGGTCATGGCTGCGATTGCCGAGCTCGGCCAACTGACCGGCCATGACGGCGCCGCCGAGGCCTGCGAGACCTGGGCATCCCGCATCCCCGTCAAGATCGTCACCATGGAGCGTTTTTTGGAAGTGGCCGACCAGGGCAGCATCAACCGGGCCGCCCGCCGGCTTCGCTTGGGTCAGCCGCAGCTTTCACTGCAGCTTGCCAATCTTGAGAAATTTCTGGGTGCTCGGCTGTTCGAGCGGCAGGCGCAGGGCTCGGTGCTGACGGAAGAGGGCAGGCGCGCCTATCAGATTTTCATGGCGATCAGCCAGGCATGGAACGACCTGAAATCGTCCGCCGACGAGCGTTACCGACGCACAGCCCGATCGCTGCGCATCGGCTCGATCATCCCGACCGGCTCGGAAAGCTGGGTGGCGCGCTGCCTGGGCGTGCTGGTCTCCGAATGGAATGCCCGTCGCAACAACAATACGATCTCGCTGGTGTCGATGACCGCCGACGATCTGCGCGAGGCGCTGAAGAACGGTCGCATCGACGTGGCGATCCTGGACTCGGTCTTCGGCCTCGAAAGTTTCCGGCATCGCGAATTGCTGCAGACCGACATGGTGGTGATCGCGCCACCTGACAGCACCGAGATGAGCGTCGCCGATCTCGTCGCCGGCCATGCGATCTGCATGCCGAGCCCACGCACCGGTCTCGGCCATGCGGCCATGGCCTTCAGCTACGAGCGCGCGCCCAACCGGCGCCTGCGCGGCCAGGATATTACCGCGGCGGATTCGCTGCCTGTGATCGTCGACCTCGTCGCCAATCACGGCTATGTCTCCTTCCTCGGCCGGGTCAGCGCCCTGCCGATCGCCGACAAGGTGCGCATCGTCGATCTCGACGTGCACCTGTCGATGTCCTATCACGTCGCTTTCAACCATCGCAAAGCCGCCGCCGATGCCTGCACCGTCATCATCGAGGCGGCGGCGAGAATTACGTCGGAAACCGTCGCGCAAACCAAAAGGCAGGCGGACGCCGGAGCCAGGGAGACTGTAGCGTGACCATCTTGCTCGAAGTGTGCGTCGACAGCGCCGAAGGCCTTGCCAGCGCCATCGAAGGCGGCGCCGGCCGCATCGAACTCTGCTCGGCGCTGGAGCTCGGCGGGCTGACGCCGCTGCCGAGCCTGATGCGGATCGCCGCCCGCGCGCCCATTCCGGTCTATGTGATGATCCGCCCGCATGCCGGTCCCTTCATCTTCGACAAGGCGGACGAAGAAGCGATGATGATCGATATCGATGCGGTGCGCACAGCGGGCCTCGCCGGCGTCGTCATCGGCGCCAACCGGCCGGACGGGACGCTCGACATGCCGCTGATCCACCGCTTGAAGGCGCATGCGGCCGGCCTCGGCTCGACGCTGCATCGCGCTTTCGATCTGGTGCCGGATGCCGATCAGGCGCTGGAGCAGGCGGTCGAGCTCGGTTGCGAGCGGATATTGACCTCCGGCTGCGCGCTGAAGGCGGCCGACGGCCTCGAGACGCTGAAGCGCATTTCGGCCAAGGCTGCCGGCCGCATCTCGATCATGCCCGGCAGCGGCATCCGCCCGACAAATGTCGGGGAGATCCTGCAGGCGACCGGCGCTCGCGAGGTCCACGGCTCCTGCAGTTCACCGGTCGAAAGCGCCGATCCGCGCGCGGTGGCCTTCGGGTTTGAGGCGAAAAGCACGAACAAGACGGATGTCGCGGTTGTGAGGGAGATGCGCAGGGCGATCGAGGCGGTGGGTTAGAATTTGTAGCCCGCGCCAGCATCGAGACAGCCCCTCATCCCATCGGCGTGAGGGACAGCAAAGACGGCCCATCACTCGCGATCGTGCACGACGCCCATGATATCGCCCCTGCGGGAGACGCTCACCAGGAGATCGTCCCCGTCTCGCCATGCTCGGATCAGATATCGTTCACCCACGTCCCTCACATCTCTGACGCGGTAACCACGTCTCTCAAGGAGGCGAACCGCATCGTTCGGCCCGAAATTGTCCCGACCCGAGCGCCATCCGCTTCGCTGGTCGTGGTGGCGATTCCATCGCTGCAGAAAATCCGTTTCCGTCTGGTTATCGTCGGGATCGGAATAGAACTCCGATCCCTGGCCTTCCTGGATGACCACCTGCGCGCGGGCCGGCACCGTAAGTGGCATTGTCAGCGCCGCAGCCATTGCCAAGGAAGCAATTCGCATTTTCATCGCTCGACCCTTTCCATCACTCAATCGACGAAGATCTGCCGGCTATCCGGCGGCCCCACTTATGGACACTTCCGTATTCGTCTGTGTGCTTTTTGATTGAGAAATGTTGCGCGACATCTTGCGCGCCGGTTGGAGGCGAAGAGTACCAACATAACGGATGTCGCCGTTGTGAGGGAGATGCGCAGGGCGATCGAGGCGGCCGCGGGATAACGGAGCATGGGGACAGGGGCCCCCATTTTGTCGATTGCACCCCGTTTCGTCATCCTCCGCTCAAGGCCGAGGATGACGAGTGTGGGGGGAACCTAAGCAGCAAGGACCGCGAACATGACAAAATAAGCGCCTAACTCTGCAGGACTTTTCCGACGCTGCCTAACCCCCGATACTGATGACAGCCTTGATCAACCCATTCTTCTCATGCGCCCAGCGGGCGAGATCGCGCGGCGCGTCGGCAAGCGTCGTGCGGTGGGTGATGAGTTTCTCCACCGGCACCAGGCCTTTGGCGATCGAATCCGCGACATGCTCGAAATCGACGCGGGTGGCGTTGCGGCTGCCGATCACCATCATCTCGCGCTTGTGGAATTCGGGATCGGAGAAGCGGATATCGTCCTTGACGACGCTGACCAGCACCAGCGCGCCGCCATGAGCGACGAAGGAGAAGGCCTTTTCCATCGAAGGGCCGTAACCCGTTGCATCGAAGACCACGTCGAAACCGTCGCCGTTGGTTTTGGCGCGAACGCTCTCCGCTGTCGCCTCGTTGGCAACGATGCCGGAGGTGAAGCCGAAGCGCTCCGAGGCCATCTGCAGCCGCTCGGTGCTGGTGTCGAGCAGCGTCACCTCATGGCCTGCGATGCGCGAGAAGATCGCCGCCCCGAGCCCAATCGGCCCGGCGCCGATGACGAGCGCCCGCGCACCGGGGCCGGTCATCGAACGGCGCACCGCATGGGCGCCAATCGCCAGGAACTCGGTCGTTGCCGCCGCCTCGAGGCTCAGGCCCTTGGCGGGATAGAGATTGCCCGATGGAACCGAAATCTCCTCGCAGAAGGCGCCGTCGGTATGGACGCCGAGCACCTTGATGTTGGTGCAGCAATTCGGCTTGCCCTGACGGCAGGCGACACATTGCCCGCAGGAGAGATAGGGATTGACGATGACGGGCGTGCCGACCGCGATCGCCACACCGTCGCCCGCTTCCAGCACCGTCGCCGAGATCTCATGCCCCATCACCCGGGGATATTCGAGGAAGGGGTGCTTGCCCTCGAAGATGTGGTAGTCGGTGCCGCAGATGCCGACATGGCTGACGGCAAGCCGCACCCAGCCGGCGGCGGGAGCCGCTGGCGAAGGACGCTCGACGATATCGAGCACGCCGGGCTCCCGGCAAAGAACTGCTTTCATGACGGGTCTCGCATTCCTTGAATGGAAGAAGCCGGCTCGTTCAAGCCGGCTGTCTCATGTCGCTCAATTGCTCCGGCGGCGGCGCAGCTGGTCGAAGAACACGATCACGATGATCAGCAGACCGGTGATGATGCGCTGCCAGAAGGAATTGACGTTCAGAAGGTTCGCGCCGTTGTTGATGGTGGCGAGAATGAAAGCGCCGATCAGCGGGCCGTGCACCGAGCCGACCGCGCCGAACAGGCTGGTGCCGCCGATGACGGAGGAGGCAATCGCCTGCAGTTCCCAGCCGTCGGCCTGTGTCGCATTGCCGATGGCGATGCGCGAGGCGAGCAGCACGCCGACGAAGGCGGCGAAGGAGGCCGAGAGGATATAGGCAAGATAGATCATGCCCTTGACGTTGACGCCGGAAAGGCGCGCCGCCTCGGCGTTCGAACCGACCGCGAAGAGATAGCGGCCCCAACGGCTGAGATGCAGGAAGATGAAGGAGGGGACCGCCACCAGGATGACCATCCAGAACAGGCTCGGAATACTGAGCAGATCGGCGCGGGCGAAATTGCTGAAGCCCTCATTGGTGATGTTGATCGTCGAACCGTTGGTGATCAGCAGGCCGATGCCGCGCAGCGATGTCAGGGTTGCCAGCGTGATGATGAACGGCGGCAGGCCCATATGAACGATGCCGAAGCCATGGAAGGCGCCGATCGCCACGCCGATGGCGAGCGTCAGCGCGATCGCCCCCCAGAGCGGCACGCCGGCCTGCAGCAGCCAGGCGATGATGACGGTGCAGAAGCCGACGATGGCGCCAACCGAAAGATCGATGCCGGCGGTGATGATGACGAAGGTCTGTCCGAGTGCGAGGATCGCCGTCATCGCGCCCTGACGCAGCAGGTTCGAAATGTTGAGCGGCGTCCAGAAGCTCGGGGTGACGACGCCGAGCACGATCCAGAGGAAGATCAGCAGGCCGATCAGCGTCAGGCCGAACAGGATGTTCATTTTCCGGCGCGGCGGCGGTGCGACGATCTCAGTGGGGGTGGCAGTCATGAATTTTCTCCCTCTTATTCTTTTGGCTCAGACGCCGATCGCTTCGCTGAGCACTTCTTCATGCGTCGCCGCGTGGAAATCATGGCTGGCGACGATCTTGCCGGCGCGGAAGACGTGCAGCCGGTCAGCCAGTTCGTAGACTTCGGGCAGGTAGGAGGAGATCAGGATGATGCCCGCGCCGTCCTTCAGAAGCTTGGCGAAGAGCCGGTAGATTTCCGCCTTGGTGCCGACGTCGACGCCGACAGTCGGTTCGTCGAAGATGAAGAGCCGGGCGCCATGGCTCAGCCATTTGCCGATGACGATCTTCTGCTGGTTGCCGCCCGACATGCTGGAGGCCGGAACGCGCCGGCTCGGCGTCTTGATGCTGAGATCGCGAATCTGCTTGTCGGCATTGGCCGACTCGCGCGCATGGTTGATCACAGGTCCGTGGCTCAGCCGTCCGAACACCGGCAGATTGATGTTGAGGCCGATCGGCAGGTTGAGGCAAAGCCCTTGGTCGCGCCGGCTTTCCGGCGCCAGCGCAATGCCGAGCTCCATGGCGGTGCGTTCGTTCTTGATGTCGACGCGCTTGCCCATCCACTGGATGTCGCCTGATGTCGTCGGCTGGCGTCCATAGAGCCCGAGCGCGAATTCGCTGCGCCCGGCGCCGATCAGGCCGTAGAGCCCGACGATCTGGCCCGCCTTGACGCTGAGCGACACATCTTCGAAGCCCGGACCGGAAAGGCCGTTGACGGCAAGGATCGTCTCGCCGATCGCAATCTCTTCCTTGTGGTAGATCTGTTCGATCGAGCGGTTGATCATCAGCGCGATCAGCTCGGCATCGTTGGTCTCGCCGATCAGGCGCGTGCCGACATGCGTGCCGTCGCGCAGCACCGAGACACGGTCGGCAAGTTCGAAGACTTCCTCCATGCGGTGGCTGATATAGACGATGGTGACGCCTTCGCCCTGCAGGCGGCGGATCAGCTTGAAGAGCTGCGCCGATTCCTGGCGGGTGAGATAGGCGGTGGGTTCGTCGAAGATCAGGAACTGCGTGCCGCGCATCGCCGCGCGCGCCGTTGCCACCAGCTGCTGCTGGCCGATCGTCAGCGAGCTCAGCAGCGCACCGGCCGGCAGGCCGAAACCGAGATCGTCGAGCACGGCCTGCGCCATCTTCTCCATCTGCTTCTTGCGCATCAGGCCGTAGCGGTTGACCTCGTCGCCGAGGAAGAGATTGGCGGCGACCGTCAGGTGCCGGCAGAGCACGACTTCCTGGTGGACGGCGTTGATGCCGCGGGCGATCGCCTCGTTCGGCGTCGAAAGCCCCACCGGCTGGCCGCACCACAGCACTTCGCCGGCCGTGCGGGTGATGACGCCGGTGAGCAATTTGATCAGGGTGGATTTGCCGGCGCCGTTTTCGCCGACGATGGCGTGGATTTCACCGGCGAGGAAGGTCAGCGTCGCTGGCTTCAGCGCCTGCACATGACCGTAATTCTTCTGCAGGCCCTTGAGTTCGAGGATAGGCGATCCGGCGGGAATTCGATTGGCTTCTTTCAGCGTCGCGCTGTCATCATGGCGATGACTGACCTCTTCCAGTCCGATCATGGACCTCTCCTCCTTGTGTCACGTCTGCTCCACCCCCGGTAAGCATACCATGGATGGAAAAGGCCGCGCCGGTTTTTGAAGCCGGCGCGGCCTGTCTGTCTTTGTTACTTGATCTTCGGGTTCAGCAGCGCGTCGATCTTCGGATCGGCCATATTCGCCTTGGTGACGAGGTTTGCGCCGGTGTCGACATTGGCTTCGACCTTCTCGCCCTTGGAGACGGCAAGAGCAGTCTTCACGCCGTCATAACCCATGCGGTAGGGGTCCTGAACGACGAGGCCGGCAATCGCACCATCCTTGAGGAAGCCGACCGTCTTGTCGTCGCTGTCGAAGCCGATGACCTTGATCTTGTCGCCGAGCTTGTTTTCAGCAATCGCCTGGCCGACGCCCTGCGCCATGATCAGGTTCGAGGCGAAGATGCCGACGAGGTTCGGGTTTGCCGTGATCAGGTCGGTCATCATGTTGAGGCCGGTCGTTGCCTGGCCGTCGCCGTACTTGTCGGCAATCACCTTCAGGCCGGGATACTTGGTCTTCACCTGATCCAGGAAGCCTTCGCGGCGCTGTTCCAGCGAGCCGACGCCCGGAAGATTGGTGAGGATGACGATTTCGCCCTCTTCCTTGCCGGTGGCGCCCTTGATGGCGGCGGCAAGACCGTCGGCGGCGATGCGGCCGCCCTGAACGTTGTCGGTCGTCAGGAACGACTTGAACGCCTTGGAGTCGGCAGCGGAGTCAATGCCGATGATCGGAACCGACTTGGCGGCTTCATCGATCGGCTTGCCGAGCGCCTTGAATTCGGTCGGCGAAATGACGACGGCGGCGGGCTTGCCGGCAACAGCATTCTCCAGAATGCTGATCTGGCCGTTGACGTCGGATTCGGCCTGTGCGCCGAGTTCCGGCACGTTGACGCCGAGATCCTTGCCAGCCTTGCGCGCGCCGGCCAGAACGATCTGCCAGTAGAAGGACGTCGTGTCCTTGACGATGATCGGGATCGTCACGTCGGCGGCAAACGACGTTGCCGGCATCGCCGTGGCGATGACCGCGGCACCCGCAAGCGCCGTAAAGGCGCGACGGGACAGAAGGGATTTCACGATACTCATAAGGGTTCTCCTCTCAGGGTGCGTTCTCCTCCGAATAAATCGGCCGCTGAACGCAGGCGGACGATTTTTATCGATAAAAAACATTTGCAGGGAGAAGCTAGCCGAGGCGCAATCAAATTGCAAGTGCGTCAATCTGGCTTTTTTGCTTTGCTGAACTCCGCCCAAGCAACTGATTTTATTCCAATAGTACGATACCCTAAAATAGGGTTCAGGCCAGATCAACCTCATGCGGATGGACGACACCCTTTTTCAAAATCAGGTTACCGTACAGCCGGAATTCCGTCGTCGCGACGATATAGGTGGCCTTGCGGGCCATCGCGTAGAAGGCAAAGCGCTCCACCGGCACGATACGGAAATCGCCGGCGCGCCTGGACACGATCTGCTGGAACTCGGCGCAGACTTCGGGCATCGCATCGGGATCGCCCACCACTTCCATCCGCCACGCCGTTTCCGGCACGAAAGTGTCGAGCGGCATATGGGTGAGGATCGCCTCGGCCATATCAGTGGCGCTGACGCCGTCGGCGCGAATGACGGGCGGGCCCATCGAGCCCGAGGGAAAATTGGCGTCCGCTATGACGATGTCGTCACCATGTCCCATCGTCTTCAGCGCATGAAGCAGGTCGGGGCCGAGCAATGGATGAATACCCTTGAGCATAATGTCTCCTCAGACCCGCACCGCTTCGGCGCCGAGCGGCGGCGCGACCAGCGTATAGGGCTCGAATTCCCCGTAGATCTCGTCGGTAAGCCGCGGCTCGACGATCTCCATGTTGCGCGTCAGGCTCGAAGGCTTGGCCGTGCCGATCAGCACCGAAGCGACGACCGGATCGCGTAGCGGAAACTGCAGGGCGGGAGCCGCGAGCGGCACCCCATGGCTTTTGGCGATCGCCTCCATGGCGCCGACCTTGGCAAGCACATCGTCGGTTGCCGGCATATAATCGAAATGCGAGCCCGGCACCGGGCCGGTGGCGAGAATGCCGGAATTGAAGACGCCGCCGACGACGAGCGACGTGCCCTTCTGCCGGCAGAGCGGCAGGAGTTCGGCAACGGCCGAACGGTCGAGCAGCGTATAACGGCCGGCAAGCAGGATGCAGTCGAGATCGGAATGGCGCATGACGTCGAGGCAGACGGGCACTTCGTTGACGCCGAGGCCGAAGGCGGAGATCGCGCCCGAGGATTTGAGTTCCTCCAGCGCCTTCACGCCGGAATCGAGAAACTGCTTCTGGTGGACCGCATTCTTCGCCGCACCATGCGTATAGACGCCGATATCGTGCACATAGAGAATGTCGATGCGGTTGAGGCCGAGGCGCGCATAGCTGAATTCGACCGAGCGCATGATGCCGTCATAGGAATAGTCGTAATCGGCGTCGAAGGACAGCGGATCGACATAGCTGTAATCGGGCACGGTGCCGGTCGGCACCGGCCGCAGCAGCCGGCCGACCTTGGTGGAAAGCACGTAGCTGCCATCCGGCTGGTCGCGCAGGAAATCGCCGACACGCCGTTCGGCGAGACCCAGCCCATACCAGGGCGCGACGTCGAAATAGCGGATGCCGCTATCCCAGGCCGCCTGCAGCGTGTCCATCGCCTGCTCGCGCGGGCAGGCGCGGTAGAGACCGCCGAGAGCTGCCGCGCCGAAACTGATTTCGGTCACCTCCAGCTTGGTCTTGCCGATCTTTCTCGTCTTCATCATTCCTCCTCGCGAAGAAGCTGAAACTGTCTATCCGGAGCAATCCCGGGAAAAGTGTGAAGCGGTTTTCCAAGGGCTTGCGTAAAACAAAAAGCTAGAGCGTTGCGCCCAGATGCCAGGGCACGAATTCGTTATCGCCGTAGCCGAAGAGCTCGCTCTTCGTCTTCTTGCCCGAAGCCGTATCGACGATAAGGTCGAAGATTTCGCGGCCCTTGCCGCTGATCGTCGCGTCGCCGGTGGCGATGGTGCCGCAATCGATGTCCATGTCCTCTTCCATCGACGCATAGAGCGCCGAATTGCTGGAAAGCTTCAGGGACGGTGCCGGACGGCAGCCGAAGCAGCTGCCGCGGCCCGTGGTAAAGGCGATCATATTCGCCCCGCCGGCCACCTGGCCGGTCGCCGAGACCGGGTCGTAGCCGGGGGTGTCCATGAAGACGAGCCCGGGGGCCGTGACCCGCTCGGCATAACCATAGACCGCCGTCAGCGGCGAGCGCCCACCCTTGGCAACCGCGCCGAGTGACTTCTCCAGAATGGTGGTCAACCCGCCGCGCTTGTTGCCGGGCGACGGGTTGTTGTCGAGCGAGGCGCCGTGCAGAGCGACATAATCCTCCCACCAGGCGATTTTCTCGTCCAGCTTCTTTGCCACCTCGTCGCTGACGGCGCGGCTGCGCAAAAGGTGCTCCGCACCATAGATTTCCGAAGTCTCCGACAGGATCGCCGTGCCGCCGGCCGCCGCCAGCAGATCGGCTGCGACACCGAGCGCCGGATTGGCGGTGATGCCGGAAAAGCCGTCCGAGCCGCCGCATTGCAGGCCGATGATGATCTCGCTCACCGACATCGGCACGCGCTTTTCCTTGCCGACATCGGCAGCGATCTCGCGCAGCATGCCCATGGCCCGCTCGACCGCGCGGCGGGAACCGCCGGCATCCTGAATGTTGAAATGCCGCTTCGAAGCGCCCGCACCGCTCTGGCCGTACAGCGTCAGCTGGTTGACCTCGCAGCCGAGGCCGATCATCAGCACGCCGCCGAAATTCACATGCCTGGTATAGCCGGCGAGCGTCCGGTGCAGCACGTTCATGCCGTCGCCGGTCGAACTCATGCCGCAGCCCTGGTCATGCACGATCGGCACGAAACCGTCGATGCCCTCATAATGCGGCAAGATCGTCCGGTTCGCCTCGTCGGCGATCGCCCGGCAGACCGTGGTGGAACAGTTCACGCTGGCGATGATGCCGATATAGTTGCGGGTCGCCGCCCGCCCGTCGGCGCGGCGGTAACCCATGAAGGTGCGCGCCTTGTCGTCGGCCGTCGCCGTCTCCGGCGCCGAATTGGCGGTCGCCGCCAGCCGGTCGTTTTCGAAATGCAGGTTGTGGCTGTGCACATGGTCGCCGGCCCTGACCTCTTCAGTGGTGCGGCCGATCGCCTGTCCGTATTTCACCACCGGCGACCCGAGCGGAATATCGGCAATCGCCACCTTGTGGCCGGGGTCGATCTTCTGACGGGCTTCGATGCCGGCAACCGTCGAACCCGGCGCGATTGCCGCCGTTGCGACCGCGACATTGTCTCCGGCCGAAAGGATGATCCAAGGCAGTTTGTCCAATTTATTCTCCCTGGGAAACACTCGCTGCATCGGCGAATGCGCATTGATTTTGTTTTTTATCTACAATAAACATTTTGAAGTCAACGGGAATATTGATCCTGTGGACGAGGGAGGCAATGAGCCGCAGGCGACCGGAAATAAGCTAAAGGTCGTTTGAACAAGCCCCGGTCCGCTCTGTCCTGCTGTGAAGCGGGAAGGCGCTCACGAGGGCGGAAAGCGGGGTCTGGTGGCACGGCAGAATACGGTCTTCAAGGAAGCCTACAACAGGTATGCTGCAGCCTTGCGCACGGATACCGCACTGCCCTCGGAGCCGGAGATCGCCGCCCAGCTCGGCGTCAGCCGCTCGACGGCGCGCGCCATCCTGACGCGGCTCAGCGAAGAAGGCATCATCCGCTGGAACAAGCGCCAGAAGATCGTGCTGCGCCAGCCGACGGACCGCGACCTCTTTCCCTCGGAAGAAACCGATTCCCTGCACGACATCATCGAGCGCAGCTTCATGCAGCGCATCCTTGCCGATGATGCAGCCCCCGGCATGCAGATCAACGAATTGGAGCTAGCCCGCGAGATCGGCACCGGCACAACAAGCGTGCGCGAATTCCTGATCCGCTTCTCCCGCTTCGGCCTCATCGAGAAACGGCCGAACAGCCACTGGACGCTCAAGGGCTTCACCCGTGAATTCGCCCTCGAGCTCGCCGATGTGCGCGAGATGTTCGAGCTGCACTCCGCCGCCGAATTCGGCCGGCTTCCGCGCGACCACCAGGCCTGGATCGATCTCGCCGCCATGCGCGACGAACATCACGCCATGCTTGCTGACATCAACCAGCGTTTCAAGGACTTCTCCGTCCTCGACGAGCGCTTCCACCTGTTGATCCATCGCGCCTCGAAAAACCGCTTCATCGCCGATTTCTACGACGCCATCGCCATCGTTTTCCACTATCACTACCAGTGGAACAAGACCGCCGCCCGCCAGCGCAACGAACGCGCCATCCACGAACATCTGGATTATATCGCAGCCCTGGAATCCGGCGACCAGGCGGCAATCGAAACCGCCTGCCGCGCGCATCTGCACTCCGCCCGCCAGACCCTGCTGCAATCCCTGCCGCAGATTGCCAGTGAAACTGCGTGAGGCGGGGAGAGTTATTCCGGGAAAAGTGCCGCATTGGGTGCCTGCAAAAACCGGCCGGCGTCTTCAGCTGCTCAATTCCCTTTCAAATATCTCTCGGCAATTGCGACAATATTTTCTCGCGCGCGGCGCGCGATGCGGAAAGGCGCTGCCTCGTATCTCCCAGCACTTTTGCTGAGGCTTCCTTCGGCGTGCCGGAAGAAAATGGTGGTGCGGGAGCATATTCCAGAGCGAGCTGGACCGTTTCGGCTTCTGTCTGCCCCAGAAGCTCGCCAATCACGGATAGTCCGAAATCGATGCCCGAGGTGACACCGCCTGCGGTGATCAGGTTGCCATCCTGTACGACTCGCTCCTCGACGGGCGTGGCGCCAAAGCGCGGCAGGAAATCGAGCGCATTCCAGTGGGTCGTCGCGCGTTTTCCCTTGAGCAACCCCGCCGCCCCCAGCACCAGCGCGCCCGTGCAGACAGACGTGACGTAGCGCGCCTTCGCCGCCCGCTCCCGAACAAAAGCGAGCACCATCTCGTCGAGCAACAATGCGTTGATACCGCTTCCGCCCGGAATGCAGAGAACGTCGAGTGGCGGGCATTCCGCAAAGGTCGTGGTCGGCGTCAAAGACAGCCGGGTAGAGGCCGGAACGGGCCGCAAATCCTTCCAGATCAGATGAACCTCTGTGCCTTCAGCCGAGGCGAAAACCTCGTAAGGGCCGGTGAGGTCGAGTTGCTGAACATCGGGGAAGACGAGGATTCCGAAAGAAAGAGGCATGGGGAAACTCCTGATTGACTTTCCCAATCCTAGTGGAGCAATGATTGGCGTGTTTGCCAATCATCCCTCCATTCATGCCAAACAACCCTCGCCGTATCGAAATCCTGACCTTCCCCGACAGCCAGCTTCTTGATGTGGCAGGCCCTTTGCAGGTCTTTGCAACGGCAAACGATCTGGCTGCGCTTGCTGACAAAGCGAGGCCCTATGAGACTGTCGTGGTGGCGCAATGCGCTCAGGTAAGAACATCGTCGGGTCTCGCCTTGGCAGCCTCCCCGTTGCCGTCGCCGGATGCGCCGCTGGACACGCTCGTCGTGGCGGGAGGCTGGGGTGTCAATGCGGCTTGTGAAAACCGCGATCTGGTGGAATGGGTCAGAGGCCGCTCAAAGGCGGCGCGGCGCACCGCTTCCGTTTGCAGCGGTGCATTTTTGCTGGCGACAACAGGATTGCTCGACGGACGGCGTGTCGTCACGCACTGGCAGCGTTGCGCTGAATTCACAAAACGCTTTCCGTTGGTGCGCCTCGATCCTGACCCCATTTTTGTTAGTGATGGCGACATGTGGACATCCGCCGGCGTGACAGCCGGCATCGACCTTGCCTTGGCGCTCATCGAGATCGACCTGGGTCGGAAGGCGGCGCTCGCTGTCGGGAGGCAGTTGGTGATTTTTCTGAAGCGGCCGGGCGGACAGTCGCAATTCAGCACGGCCCTCTCACTGCAGGAAAATGACGGGCGTTTCGACCAACTGCACGCATGGATCATGGAAAACTTGAGCCGCCCATTGCCGCTGGCGGCTCTTGCCGCACGGGTCAACATGAGCTCGCGCAGTTTTTCGCGGCATTATCGGCAGGTAACAGGGCTGACGCCGGCCCGGGCGATCGAAGACATCAGGATCGAAACCGCCCGACGCTTGCTGGATGAAGGCCAGTCTGTTGCCCGGGTCTCCAGGCGTTGTGGCTTCGGATCGGAGGAAACCATGAGAAGGGCCTTCCTGCGCCACTTCGGTACCAGTCCGAAAGCCTACCGCGAGCGGTTTGCCGGGTAGACGCCGGATGCCATCCTCGGTACCGGCATCATGAAACCTTTTGATTTGTAAGCCGTTATCGCTGACATGACCGACGCTAAATTGAAACCGAAATCGGTCGACGGCACCGAGCCGGACGGTGCCGAGAAGTCGCGCCAGGAGAAGGCATCGACTGTCGAAGTCGCGCTGCCGCCAGATGCCATCCAACCCGATCCGGAGCTAACGCCTGAAGAGACCGAGCAGGCGCGCAAGCGCTATTTGCTGAAACGTTTCTGGATCAGCGCGCGCCGTTACTGGAGCCGCGATGGCGACAAGTTCGCTTGGCCCTTCTCGATCGGGCTATTGGCCCTGATCGGCATGAATGTCGGCTTCCAGTACGGAATCAATCTGTGGAACCGCGGGATATTCGACGCCATAGAGCGGCACGATGCCGGCACCGTCTATTTCCTGAGCGCTGTATTCGCGCCGCTCGTGCTTGGAACTGTGGCTATTGTCACTGTACAAGTCGCCGTTCGCATGATGATCCAGCGTCGGTGGCGTTCCTGGCTGACAAGCGCAGTCATCGCGCGCTGGCTCGCAAACGGCCGTTACTATCAGTTGAATCTCATCGGCGGCGACCACAAGAACCCCGAAGCGCGGATTTCCGAGGATTTGCGGATTGCCACCGAAGCACCCGTCGATTTCATCGCCGGTGTCATTTCCGCATTTCTGGCGGCCTCGACCTTCATCGTCGTGCTCTGGACGATCGGCGGGGCTCTCACTCTGCCGATCGCAGGTTGGACCGTCACCATTCCCGGCTTTCTCGTCATCACGGCGGTCCTTTACGCCGCGATCACCTCCAGCTCGATGGCGGTCATCGGCCGCTATTTCGTCCACGTCTCCGAGGCGAAAAATCAAGCAGAAGCCGAGTTTCGCTACACGCTGACCCATGTGCGGGAAAACGGCGAGAGCATCGCCTTGCTCGGCGGCGAAGAGGAGGAGCGTAATGACCTCGATAAGACCTTCGCCAATGTGCTCAGGCAATGGGCGCTCCTTGCCCGCCAGCACATGCGCACGACGCTTGTGTCGCATGGATCCATGCTGATTGCGCCAGTCGTCCCGGTCCTGCTGTGCGCGCCAAAATTTCTCGAAGGCAGCATGACGCTGGGACAGGTCATGCAGGCTGCCTCTGCCTTCGCCATCGTTCAGGGGGCGTTCGGCTGGCTTGTTGATAACTATCCGCGTCTTGCCGATTGGAACGCCTGTGCACGGCGCATCGCCTCGCTGATGATGTCGCTCGACGGGCTGGAGCGCGCCGAACAGAGCGACTCGCTTGGGCGCATCAAGCATGGTGAAACCGAAGGCGAGGCGATGCTCAGCCTCAACGATCTCTCCGTATCGCTTGACGATGGCACCGCCGTGGTCACGGAAACGCGCGTCGAGATCGAACCCGGCGAGCGGGTGCTTGTGGCCGGCGAATCCGGGTCCGGCAAGAGCACGCTGGTGCGGGCGATCTCAGGTCTCTGGCCGTGGGGAAGCGGCAGCGTCAATTTCCACGCCGACAGACGATTGTTCATGTTGCCGCAACGACCCTATATCCCATCCGGCACGCTTCGCCGTGCCGTCGCCTATCCCGGCGCCGCCGACAGCTGGACGCTGGATAAGATCAAGGCGGCCCTCGAAAAGGTCGGGCTCGATTATCTCAACGACAAGATCGAGGAAGAGGCGCCCTGGGACCAGACCTTGTCGGGCGGCGAAAAGCAGCGTCTCGCCTTTGCCCGCCTGCTGCTCCACCATCCCGATATCATCGTGCTGGATGAAGCAACCTCGGCACTCGATGAGAAGAGCCAGGATAAGATGATGCATATGGTGATCGATGAATTGCCCGACGTGACCATCGTCAGCGTCGCGCATCGGGCTGAGCTGGAAGCCTTCCATAGCCGCAAGATCACGCTCGAGCGGCGCAAGGGCGGCGCAAAGCTTGTCAGCGATATCGATCTCATCCCGCGCAGGCGAAAACCGAATCTGCTTGTGCGGGTTTTGAAGAACCCCTCCGTGCTGAAAGACGGCACGAGTTCGAATAAAGACAGCACAGTCCCAGAATAGAAATTGCCGCCTGGCCAAAACTCAGCAATCGCCTGACGCCGACTCCGCGTTGGCAATCTGATCCAGATTGTCGATCAGCCGCTTGAGCAGACCGACAAGTTGTGCTGCTTCCGCGTCGGTGAACCCGGCCAATGCCTCTTCATTCCCCTGGAACAAGGCCGCAATCGCCGCCGGCATGCCGTCCCGCGCGGCCTTGGCCAGCACGATGCGGCTGCTGCGGCCATCAGCCGGTTCGCGTGTCCGCTCGATCAAGCCATCCCGCTCCATGCGGGCGAGCATCTGCGCCATCGGCGGTTGCTCGACCCTGGCAAAGCGGGCGAGATCGCGCTGCGTGCTTGCCTTGCCATCTTGCAGTGCCACCAGCACAGGCAATTGGCCGACACCGAAGCCGAGCGGTTTGAGGCGTGTTTCGCTCAAGCGCGCAAATCCGCGCGCCGCAAGACTGATGAGATGCCCCGGCGTCGAAAGCACGTCTTCATCCATTCCGCTTGACCTCTTGCCTGCGCTTGATCATAAGATATATACGCACATATGTATATTGATGCGCGGCATTCGGCAATATCGTTTGATGCCGCCAAGCTGATCTTTCAAACTCCACTGAGGAAATGACATGTCCAACAATGACGTCGAAATGCTCAAGCGCGTCTATGCCGGCTTCAACGCCAGGGACATCGACGCTGTCCTCGCCGTCCTTTCCGACGATGTCGCCTGGGCCAACGGCATGGATGGCGGCCATGTTCATGGTCGTGAGGCCGTGCGCGACTATTGGACACGCCAATGGGCTGTCATCAGTCCACATGTCGAGCCGGTCGCCTTTGCGGAAACGGACGATGGCACTGTGGCTGTCGAGGTGATCCAGTTGGTCTTTGACCTCGACGGCCGGCCGCTGGAAGGGCAAAGCCACGGCCTGAAGGACAAGACCGTCACGCATATCTTTCGCATCGAAGGCGACAAGATCGTCCGCTTCGATATTCGGGATGCCCTGTAAGGAACTATGCCGGAGGTTCGCTCCGGGCGTGTTGCGGCCGCCATGTCCGGAAAATCACCTCTGCATTTCGAGACAATCTCGTCGACAACGAGATTCAGGAGACGTGCGAAGCGGTTTGCCCGGAGCCCTTCCGTGAATAACTGAACCGCCTAATGCGAGGCCGCCTCGCTTGCGACAGCCGCCCCCTCGCGCTTCCGGCCGGGCCCGACCGGGATCAGCCAGGTGGTGAAGAAGGTCAGCACCGCGACGACGACCACGCCCCAGAAGCTCCAGTGCAGCGCCGCATTGAAGACGGCGCGGATGGCCGGATCGGCGGCGAGCGCCGAAAGCCCGGTCGGCTGGTTCAGCGCCTCATGCAGGCCCGCCGCCGCCTCGCCGCTCGCATAGTGATTGATGCCGGCATTGAGGATGGCGCCGAGCACGGTGGCGCCGAGCGTATTGCCGAGGCTGCGGGCAAAGATGATCGAGGCGGTGGCGCTGCCGCGCATCGACCATTCGACGCTGTCCTGCACCAGCACGATGCTGGTGAGGCTGATGAGACCCATGCCGAAGCCCATGAAGAAGGAGCCGGCGCCGGCAATAACAGGCGAACTCTCCGGTGTCAGGAACAGAAGAAAACAGGCGCCGAACGGAAACAGCAGGCTGCCGACACGCAAGGTGCGGCGGATGCCGAAGGTCTTGTAGAAGCGGCTGGAGAGCATCACCGACAGGGGCCAGCCGACAACCAGCATGGTGAGTGTGAAGCCTGCAACGATCGGCGAGCGGCCGAGGACGCCCTGCACATAGATCGGCAGGATGGTCGAAAGCCCGATCAGCGCCATGCCGGCCAGCAGCGTCGCCGCATTGCTGGTTGCGATCAGCCTTCGGCTCCAGAGCGGGATCGAAATGATCGGCTCCGGCGCCCGCTTCTCCTGGGCGAGAAAGAGAAGGCCCGTGACCACGAAGACGGAAAAAAGCGAAATCAGAATCCAGGCGCTGGCATCGGTTTCCGTCAGCATGACGAGCAGTGCGACAATCGATATCGAAAACAGCACCGATCCGAGGTAATCGATTTTTGCCTGCTTGTGCGCCACATCCTCCTTCAGGAAGATCATGAAGGCGATGATCGAGATGACGCCGATCGGCAGGTTGATCCAGAAGATCCAGGCCCAGGAGATGTTGTCGACGATAATGCCGCCGGCCAGCGGCCCGACGACGGCCGAGGTTGCCCAGACGGTCGCCATCGCGCCCTGCACGCGGCCGCGTTCCTCGAGCTTGAAGAGATCGCCGATGATCGTCATCGTCACCGGCTGGATGGCGCCGGCGCCGAGCCCCTGCAGCAGCCGGAACAGCACCAGCGACATCATCGACCAGGCAAACCCGCAGAGCAGCGAGCCGACGAGGAAGATCAGGATGCCGCCGATCAGCACCGGCTTGCGCCCGAAAATGTCGGAAAGCTTGCCGTAGATCACAGTGGTCGTCGACTGCGCCAGCAGAAAGGCCGAAAACACCCAGCTGTAATAGGAAAAGCCGCCGAGCTGCCCGACGATGCGCGGCATCGCGGTCGCCACAATCGTCGCCTCGATCGCCACCATGAAGGTCGCGAGCATGATGGTGGCGACGATAAGCACGCGGTTCGAGCGTTGCGCTGCATTCGACATGACGATCCTCTTCGGGTGCTCCGCATGGCCGGAAATGTCGGCGGGCTGGCTGGGTGTGGGGCGATGCGCCGCTTGCGGAGTGATGCTGTTCTTTTACGTCCTCACGGCCGAACGGTAAAGCAGCCCGCGCCCGGTTTCTCTGCCAGCAATTGTTTTCGCGCGATATCAGGCTGCCGTCAGCCGAAGCGAAGGCCCGGCACTGCGCCGGGCCTTCATTCTATCGACAGGGAAGGCGAACATCAGGCTAAGCTCTATTGCGGGCATGTCTCGCCAAGCGAACCGGTATCCGCGCTTGCCCCGGTGCAACCCGGCGTCGGCTGCAGGTTGCGATTGACCCCGCCAGGATTGATCGTGCTGCGGCCGCTGTTGAGATCGACGCCGCCAGTGCCGGTCGTGCTGCCGGTGGTGCCGGGATCGGTGCCGACAGACCCTGTGCCCGTTGCACCGCCGCTGACAGAACCAGTGCCAGCCGAACCGGCCCCGGCGGAACCGGCCCCCGAACTCCCCGATCCGCCAATGATCGGCGCGGCCGAAAGCCGCCCATTGGCATCTGCACCACCCGACGCCTGCGCCAGCGCAGAGCCGGCAATGCCGATCGAAAGCAGCGATATCGCGATGAACTTGCAGGACATGATTTTCTCCAAGCTTGTTGTCTCGGGGAGAAAACCTGCTGGGCGGGGGCATGTTCCTGTCACGGTTACGGTTTTCACGGTCGTTTGATTGGGCGAGCACATTCTATGCCCCCATTGCCGTAGCTCAGTAGCTGTCGGCACTTTCTCCGCTTCATTGGGCACTACCCTATTCAGCCTGGCAAAACAGGCTCGATAGTCACCGCTGTTCCCCAAAGTCTTCAGTACATTTTCTTGTTTATCGGACAACATCGCAACAGCGCCCGTCCTGAGCATGTTTGCTCGTATACGCCCGCCGAACTGCGGCCGCCTTCTGGTTCTGGCATGGCGATGAGGGATCACCCCCGGGAGGATTCGCTCAGCGTCCGCTTCGGGCCAATGGCAAGCTTGGTGCCTTGGATTGGTGGAGAAATGGCGCGCTCGACAAGATGAAACTGAGAACTCGTATGTCATTGCTTGCGTTATATAACTTTTGTGACAGCCGCGAGCGGATGAATGGAATCGGGCCATGTTTCGCCAATACTCACGCGGTCCGAAGCGACAGAAACGGGGCCGACAGCAGACCGGCAGCTTCGGGTCTCTGATCTTAAATGGCGCACATTCAGGTCGGAGCGAGTATTTTCGTTTCGTGACCCGATCCGGTCGTGCCGCGAGAGCAAGCTCAAACATCCAGAATGCGACTCAAAGCCGTCAATGACAGCCGCCGAAATAGGGCGTATGCTTGCTTATCGCTGGCTAGGACCCTGCAAGCGTCAGCGACTGGGAGCGCAAGACTCCCGCCTTCGGGCGCGCCGACAAGCCGACAAGATGTCACCCTTTGCCGGAATCTCTTTTGCTCGAAACCGGTCCAGACCCCTTTTTGTAGTTCGGAGCAGCGTACTGATGCCGATCATCCAAACCCGTCGCCGATTCCTGGCCGGCGCTGCAACGGTTGGTGCTGCTGGTATCGTCGGTCTTCCGGAGTCACTCCAGGCGGAACCGCTGGAAAACCGCAGGAATTGCGGCGCAGCAAGGTCGGGAACGTGATCATCAACAGCACTGTGGACCGGCCCTGGTCGCAATATTTCTGCTGCATGCTGTCCGCCAACAGCGATTTTGTGGCGGCGCATCCAGTTGCTACCAAGCGTGTAAAGCGCCGCGCTCAAGTCGCTGACGGCAGTTTGCGTCAAACCGAGCGCACGCCGCAAACTTGCAGCTCAGGAGGAGGATGCTTCAATGCAAACTACCCAGAGTCGCCGCCGTTTTCTCGCAGGCGTGTCCGCTCTTGCGGCAGTGGGTCTTTCCGGGAGTCACAATGCGGCGGCCGAAGATGTGCCGCCTGAAATCACCACTGCCGGCTTCTCGGACGCGCCCCGCATCTGCGTCGCTCCACAATACGTCGCCGAGGAGCTGATTATCGCAAGGGGAACAGACTGGCGCATGTTCAGCGAGCTTAAGCGCGAGTTGAAGGCATGAGCAGGTGGCCGATACTTCTGCTGTCATTGACGCTGCTTTCCGGGACGGCGCATGCGCATGACGCGCCGCACAACCAGCGACTGCCGACGATCGGACCGGCGCCGGATTTCACCCTGACATCGCAGAATCTGAGACCCGTCTCGTTGCACGATCTCCGCGGCAAGGTGGTCGCGGTTGCGTTCATCTTTGCTTCCTGTTCCGACATCTGTCCGATGTTGACCGACAATATGGTGCGCGTGAAAGCCAAGCTGGGCCGGGCGTTCGGAAAGGAGATCGCTTTCGTTTCGATCACTGTCGACCCGGAGCGCGACACCCCCGAGGTGCTTAAGGAGTACGCCAGGAATTTCGACGCCGACTCAAAGGGCTGGTCGTTTCTGACTGGCGATCCGGCGATTGTCCATGAAGTTGGACGCAAATACGGCGTTATCGCGAAGAAGACGGCGAATGGCGACGTCGATCACACTCTGCTGACGTCGCTCGTAGATCCGAATGGCATGTTGCGCGTTCAATATCTCGGCGCTGGTTTCGACTTGGAGGAATTCCGTGGCGATCTTCTTAGCCTCATGGACGAAGCCAAGTAACGTAGCAAGCTGGCTGATCGGCTGGGTTGCGCGGCTCCCGGCGCGCGTCCAGACCAAGCTGTTGATCGCGTTCCTGTCGATCGTCGGACTGTTGATCGTGCTTGGGGCCGTCGGGTTGCAGGTGCTGAGTGGGGTCAACGCTCAGACGACCGAGCTGATCAAGCTGCAGCGCAAGATTGCCGCCTATCGCCAGGTCCAGCACGACACGACGAACTAACTCTACAGCATCTCGACTGCGCTATTGCTTCAGGACGAAAGGATGCTCGGTGCAGCATTGCGCCAGCTCAACCAATTTGGCTACGACCTCGACCGCATGGAGTTTGTCGCCGCAAGTGAGGAGCAAGTGTTGGGCCAAGTCCGGCAACAATACAACCAGATTACCGCGAAGGTTACACGTGTCGTCGAGCTGATCCGCGCCGGGCGAACCGACGAGGCGCGCAGGATGCAGCTCGATGAGATCATACCGTCGTCCGACCGTCTCGAGCGGCTGGCCAACCAACTGGTCAACATTGCGGAATCCGACATGGTGGCGGCAATCGAGGCGACCGAAGGCGCGTACGGGACGTCGCGACTGATCGTGGTCTCCTTTGCGGTGGGCAGCATCCTGCTGGCACTCGGGCTCGGCTACATTATCTCTTGGTCATTGATCGAGCCGGTAAAGAAGATCGAGATGCGTCTGCGCCAGATCGCGGCCGGCGATTTTGCGCAACAGGTTGCCGTCGTCAACCGGGATGAGCTTGGTGTGCTTGCCAGAAATGTCAACCAGACGTCCGAGCAGCTGGGGCGGCTATATCAAGAGGTGCAGGCGCGCACGGCCGAGCTTGCGCGCTCGGTTGGCGAACTGGAGGCGCTCGGGGAAGTCAGTAAGGCTGTGAATTCGACGCTCGATCTTGATACCGTGCTGCAGACGATCGTAGCGAAGGCGGTTCAACTGTCGAACACGGATGTGGGCACCATCTATGTGTTCAGCAGCACGAGGCAACAATTCCGCCTCCGCGCGACTTTTGGGATGAGCAACGAGCTAATTGCCGCAATTTCCAACCAGCCGATAGGGCTGAATGACCCGGGTATCGGCGACGCCACACGGCGTCGCACGCCGATCCAAGTACCTGATCTCAACGAACAATCGCCGTCTTCCGTTCAGAAGATCGTCCTCGACGCCGGATATCGTGGCGTCCTCGTGGTTCCATTGCTCAGGCCGGACAAGATCGTCGGTGCGCTTGTCGTCAGGCGCCGTAGGCCAGGTGAATTCGACGAACAGGTCGTGCACCTCATAGAAACCTTCGCAGCCCAATCGGTGCTCGCCATCCAAAACGCGAAGCTGTTCCGCGAGATTGAGGAAAAAGGCAGGGAGCTCGAAGCAGCCAGCCGCCACAAGTCTCAGTTCCTCGCGAATATGAGCCATGAGCTCAGGACACCGCTCAATTCCGTCCTGGGCTTCACCGAGCTATTGGTCGACGGGATCTACGGCGAGCTCCCGGACAAGGCCAAGGCTACCGTGGCGCGCGTGCAAGCTAACGGCCACCACCTATTGGGGCTCATCAACGACGTGCTCGATCTTTCAAAGATCGAAGCGGGCCAGCTAACGCTTGCGCTCGAGGAATACTCCGTTGGGCAGATTGTTCAATCGACTGTGACGGCGGTGGAGCCGCTAGCGCGGGCGAAAGGTCTCATGCTCACGGCGACTGTTGCCGAGAAACTGCCAATCGGACGCGGGGACGAACGCCGCTTGACCCAGGTCCTCCTCAATCTTGCAGGCAATGCCGTCAAGTTTACCGAAACGGGTGCGATCGACATTCTTGCCGATGCGGTCGATGGACACTTCGAGATCACAGTGCGCGACACAGGTCCCGGCATTGCGTCTAAGGACCAAGTGCTCATCTTCGAAGAATTCCAGCAGATCGACAGCAGCAGTACCAAGCAGAAGGGCGGCACCGGTCTAGGCTTGGCGATCTCGAAACGTATCGTTGAAATGCATGGCGGAACCATAGAGGTCGAGTCGGTTCTCGGTTCAGGCTCGACATTCCGCTTGAAGATCCCGATGCGGGTAGAGGAAAGCGCGGAGGCGGCATGAGCAAACGAATCCTGATGGTGGAAGACACCGAGGACAACCGCCAGATTATCCGCGATCTATTGTCCATCACCGAATACGAACTGATAGAGGCCCCGGACGGTGCTGCAGGTGTCGCCGCCGCAGCAGCTGAGAATCCAGACTTGATCCTCATGGACATTCAGCTTCCGGTGATAGACGGCTATGAAGCTGCCCGCCGTATCAAGGCCGACCCGGCACTCCGGCACATTCCAATCATTGCCGTCACCTCCTATGCATTGTCTGGCGATGAGGCGAAAGCGCTTGCTGCGGGATGCGATGGCTACCTTGCAAAGCCGTTCAGCCCGCGTGTGCTGCTGGCCAAAGTTCGCGCATTTCTTGCGTGAGGAGATGGGACATTGCACGATCCGCCACGCATTCTTGCCGTCGACGATACTCCGGAAAATCTCGAAATCTTGCGCCTTCGGCTTGAAGCGAACGGCTATGAAGTGATGACTGCCGCGGATGGCGAAGAAGGGCTTGCGAAGGTGCGTGAGTTCAAGCCGGATCTGATCCTCCTCGACATCATGATGCCTAAACTCGATGGCATCAGCGTTGTTCGCACGCTTAAGCAGGACGTCTCCCTTCGATCGATCCCGGTCATCCTTGTCACAGCGAAGGCCGATACGCGGGACGTGGTCGAAGGATTAGACGCCGGCGGCGACGACTATCTGACCAAACCCTTTGAGCACAGGGCGCTTCTGGCCCGTGTGCGCTCGATGCTGCGTCAAAAGGCGCTTCACGACACGGTCGAGAGCCAGGCACTGCGCCTGGAGGATCAGGCCGCCCAATTGGCGGCATGGAATCGTTCCCTTGAACAAACGGTGGCTGAGCAGGTAACGGAAATCGAGCGAATGGGTCGGCTCAGGCGATTTTTGCCGGCGCAGGTCGCCGACCTTATCGTCGCAGCGGGGGATGGCGACACGCTTCTTCAAAGCCACCGGCGCGAGGTGACAGTCGTTTTCTGCGATCTGCGCGGCTTTACGGCCTTCGCTGAGACCACCGAGCCCGAAGAGGTGATGACAGTCCTCAGCGAGTACCATTCCTGTCTAGGAGAGCTAATCATTCGCTACGGAGGGACTTTGGAGCGTTTTGTCGGTGATGGCCTACTTGTCGTCTTCAACGATCCGTTGCCCTGCGCTGACCACACTGAAAAAGCCGTCTCTATGGCCACGGGGATGCGCGATGCCATTGACGCGCATTTGGAACAATGGCGCAAACGTGGCTATTTGCTTGGTTTCGGGATCGGCATCGCCCGTGGCCATGCAACCATCGGGCAAATCGGCTTCGACCAGCGCTCGGATTATGCGGTCATCGGCACCATCCCCAACCATGCCGCCCGATTGTGCGAGCAGGCCAAATCACGTCAGATCCTCGTCAGCCAACGAGTCTTCGGCGCCGTGGAACGGTTGGTCGAAGTCGTTACAGTTGGCGAATTGAGTTTGAAAGGCTTCCATCGCCCCATGCCGGCCTACGAAATTGTCCGGTGGCTTGGCTGACGGACCCTGCCAGATATGTGGTAGATCTAAAATGCTGGCTTAGGCGCTGGGAGCGGGCGTTCCAGCGAGGGCAAGCGAATGGCTACAATTGGCGCAACAGCGACTTACAGTTTCGCCGTCGGCGATGTCTGCATTTGGGCAGTGGCAAAGGCGTCCTCAATGGCTGACATGAGGGCGCAAAGCCGCCTTCTCTGCAGTTCTTAGTTTTGTTCTGGAGTGGTAGAAAAATGGCGCGCCCGACAGGATGAAACTGGGCACTCGTATGCCATTGTTTGCGCTATCTAATAACTGTAGCGGCGGTCCGCTTTGGATGGAAACTTGCCATTTCCTTCGTCAATCTCAACGGGCAAGGAGCGCCAGAAGCGCCATTCGACTCTCACATTCTCAGTTCTTTAGTTCGCGCTTGAGTTCGTTGAGGAAGCGCCAGTCCGTGCCGCTGGCGATAATCGTCTGGGGGCTCGACTGGATCAGGCCCGCTTCCTGGAGCCGCAACGCGTAGAAGCGGATCGTATCTTCGGCGTCGTAGTCGCGTCCCGCGCTGTAGGGTACGTCCTTCAGTGTCTGCAACGCATAGTCATACCGCGCAGTGAAGCCATCATCGACCATCTGCCGAGCAACCCATTCCGGTTCGGTCATGCAGAGATCGGTTGCTTTGAAAAAAGCGCGCAACACGCGCTTGGTGGCGACTGGATAACTTTGGACGAAATCCGTGCTTGCCGCCAACATGCAGCAGAAATATTGAGACCATGGACGGTCCAAGGCACTGTTAACAATCACACGACCGACGCCCCGCGCGCGCAGTTCCTGCGGCTCGGGTGGAAAGCCGAGGAATGCATCGATCTTCCCCTCGGCGAACAGCTCCATCGGCTTCGCCGAAGTACTCGTGACCCAATTGATGTCGGCGCTGGGGCTAAGCCCGACCTGACTTGCGATAACGCTCAAGAACCGGTGCGGCGGGGATCCGACCGACGGTATGCCCACACTCCTGCCCTTCAGATCACGGACGCTCTGAATGCGACTGTTTACGAACAGCTCGAAGCAGCCGGGGTGCACTCCCGCCAATACGGTGATTGGGTTCCCAGCGTCTATTGAAGCGACGAAGGTTGTCACAAACGTCAGGCTGAAGTCCGCCTCGCCCCGCGCGAGGGCTTTGGTCAGGTCCGCCGATTGCACCGGGACATAACGAAGTTCGGCAAAGCCTTCTGCGCGGAGCAGCTCGCCTACAACGAACATCGGGGCCGTACAAATACCTCCAGGGGTCTTTTCAATGCGTATGATGGGGGTCTCCGGCGCCGGCTCCGCGTGAAGCGATTTGAACCCACCAACCAAGCCAGCGGCGCCGGCCACTGAGGCGCTAGCCAAAAAGCGACGACGGCTCTGCACGATCGGCATGAAAGCGTCCTCTCCGGTAAGTTCCTCGCAAGCCCAAATCTTCGCGGGGGCGGAGCTCGTTCCGCCCCCGTCCTTCGCCATTGGCCTTCGGCGTACCAGGATCACCGCACCCTTGCGTATCAAGCGATGCCTGTGACGTGAAGATGATACGCCAAATCGCGAGCTGAAGCAGCAATCGAGATTGGCCTATGTCGGCTTGGGGTCATTGTCGCAAGTTAAGCTGAGGCCGGACGACTTTCTGCTTGGAGTCGGAAAGCCGACACCAGTGCCCAGTCCTGTTCTGGAGTGGTGGAGATTTGGCGCACCCGACAGGATTCGAACGCTCACGGCTTATGAGTGGTCGGCGAGACAACTGGCCTGCATGAATTGATGTCCAATCGGCAGTTGGTTACCCATCGCGTTACCCAGGGCGGAAAGTCAGACCCTAATTCCCGGTAATGCACAACCTAAGGCATTGAAAAAATGGTGCCGCTTGCAGGACTCGAACCTGCGACCCCATCATTACGAATGATGTGCTCTACCACCTGAGCTAAAGCGGCATTTCACGGCCGAAGCATGCGGCCCGCGATTTGCATGGCGCTGATACAGCCATTGTCGGAAGATTTCAAGCGCCCTGTCATGGCTTTGGCAAAAAAGAGGGGAGGGGCCGAGAAGGCGCGGTTCAGAGCGCCAGCCGGGCGCGCGCCGCCTTGTATTCGGCCTCCAGCCGGTCGACGAGGTTTGCCACCGGCTCGACGGCCTTGATGGCGCTGATGCCCTGGCCGCTGCCCCAGATGTCCTTCCAGGCCTTGGCGCCGCCGGTCGCCTGCTCGAAATCCATCTTCGAGGGATCGGCCAGCGGCAGGTTGTCGGGGTCCATGCCGGCCGCCACGATCGAGGGCTTGAGATAGTTGCCGTGTATACCGGTGAAATAGTTGGAATAGACGATATCCCCAGCGGCGCCTTCGACGATCGCCTGCTTGTAGGCGTCCGCGGCGCGCGCCTCTTGCGTGGCGATGAAGGGCGAGCCGATATAGGCCATGTCGGCGCCCATCGCCTCTGCGGCGAGGATGGCGCCGCCGGTGGAAATCGCGCCGGCGAGCAGCAGCGGCCCGTCGAACCATTCGCGGATTTCCTGGATCAGCGCAAAGGGCGACAGCGTGCCGGCATGGCCGCCGGCGCCGGCCGCAACCGCGATCAAGCCGTCGGCCCCCTTGCGGATTGCCGAATGGGCGTGGCGGTTGTTGATGATGTCGTGCAGCACGATGCCGCCATAGGAATGCACGGCGGCGTTGACCTCAGGCACGGCGCCGAGCGAGGAGATGACGATCGGCACCTTGTATTTGACGCAGAGCGAGAGGTCATGCTCCAGCCGCTTGTTCGACATGTGGACGATCTGGTTGACGGCAAAGGGGGCTGCCGGCCGCTCGGGATGGGCGGCGTCGTGGCGGGCAAGCTCCTCGGTGATCTCGGCCAGCCATTCGTCGAGCTGGCTTTCCGGCCGGGCGTTCAGCGCCGGAAAGGCGCCGACGACGCCCGCCTTGCATTGCGCCAGCGTCAGCGCCGGATGCGAGATGATGAACAGCGGCGAGCCGATGACCGGCAGTCTCAGTTTATCCCTCAGGATCGCGGGCAGGGCCATGGTTCATCACTTCCATTGACGTTTACGAAAACGTCAATCTCATAACAGAGATGAAAAGGCGATAAAAGAGCGGCTGCCATGCCTTCGTCGATTTCACCCCGAATATATAGGTCTGAGAAGGCTGATAGAATAAGGTCCGCACGTGCTGAAAGCTGCCGATTATCCCCGCCGATCAACCGCGGCCAGGCCTGCAAGGCTTGCGGTTTGCCGCACTTGACGCTACCGAATTTTGAGAGAGAACGGCGGGGATTGCAGTCCGATGCCGAGTTCATGGTGAAGGACTGGATGTGAGCGGATTAGAAACGGCCATCAGAACAGCGCTCGAAAACTCCGATCGCGACAATCCGGAGGTTCGAGCGAGGATCTACCAGTCGGCCCGCCAGGCGCTCGAAGCCGGTCTGCGCAAGCAGGATATCACCGACACCGAGGTTGTTGCCCATCATCGCCATCGCCTGGAAAGCACCATCCACGCCATCGAAAGCGAGGAGCGTGACCGCCTTCACCCCCGCCAGAGGCCGCCTGAGGTGCCCGTGCCGCCGGTCGTGGAAATGCCGGCACCTCCAGTCCACCGCGACGAGGTGGACGATATCGACAGTCCCGCCGTGTCGGGCGAGACCCGCGCCCCCGAAGTGAGTTTCGGCCGCCGCGATGAAGCGAGCCTCGACGACGTGCATGCCGGCAGTGGCGATCATCTGGCTGCCGCCCCGGTCGGCGAGGAGCGCCTTGCCCGCGGCCAGCGCGCCACCAACATGGATTTTCGCCCGGAACGGGCGGCCGGCCGCCGCAAGCCGCGCAAATTCTTTTCGCGGCTGCTCGTCTGGTGCGTGTTGCTGGCCTTTATCGGCATCGGCGCCTGGTGGGCGCATACGTCGGGCCTGCTGTTGACCGCAGCCGAGCGCGACACCAGCGTTGCCAATCCGCCGGCAAGCACCCAGCCCGAGGATTTCACCGGCAATGACGACAGCGCCGGCAATGCGGCCTCTCCCACCGATCAGCCGGTGACCATCGATCCGCAGAACAGTTTTTCGGCCGATTGGATCCCGCTGTTCAAGCCCGAGGACGCCGACAAGATCCAGAGCGGTCCAAAAGCGCGCACCGAAAAGATCGCCGAGAACGACGGCCCCGCCATCCGCCTGATTTCCGAGAGCGGTGCAGCCGATGGCAATATCTCGATCAGCGTGCCGTCATCGGTGCTGCAGCAGCTTGCCGGCAAATCCTCGACGATCGCGCTGACGCTGCAATCGACCACCGACGAGCCGACCCAGGTCACCGTCGAATGCAATTTCCAGTCGCTCGGCAATTGCGCCCGCCATCGCTTCAACGTCACCCGGGAAAAGTCGGATGCGCTGCTGCAGGTGAAGTTCGATCGCTCGCTGGCGCCGAATGCGCCGGGCACGCTGACGATCAACAGCGATCTCGACGGCAAGGCGCGCGGCATCAACCTCTTTGCCATCCGCATCCTGCCGGGGCAGTGAACTCCTATTTCCGAAAGCCTTATTTCAGAAACCCGGACCCCGAGCCGATGATCTCTTCGTCGACCGTGCCGAGCGCCTTTTTATCCTTGCCGTCATAATCCATCGCGTTCAGCATGTGGCGGATCAATTCGAGGCGGGCGCGCCGCTTGTCGTTGGCGCGGATCACCGTCCAGGGCGCAAAATCCGTATGGGTTTCCTTCAGCATCCGGTTGCGCTTATCGCTGTAATCGCCCCATTTGGTCAGCGCCGCGATGTCCATCGACGACAGTTTCCAGACTTTCAGCGGATCATGGCGGCGGTCGTGGAAGCGCTTGAGCTGCATCTCGCGGCCGATATCGAGATAAAATTTGAAGAAGAAGATGCCCTCATGGGCGATGATCTTTTCGAGCTGCGGCGTCTGCTTGAGAAAATCCTCATATTGCTGCGGCGTGCAGAAACCCATGACTGGCTCGACGCCGGCCCGGTTGTACCAGGAGCGGTCGAACAGCACGAATTCGCCAGCCGTCGGAAACTGTGCGACATAACGCTGGAAATACCATTGCCCCTGCTCGCGCTCGGTGGGCTTGGTCAGCGCCACGACGCGCGCAAGGCGCGGATTCATATGCGCCGAAGAGGCCGAGATCGCACCGCCCTTGCCGGCAGCATCGCGTCCCTCGAACAGCGCCATCACCCGCTTGCCGGTCGCCTGCAGCCAGAACTGCACCTTGACCAGTTCGATCTGCAGCTTTTCCAGCTGCTCCAGATAGTCCTCTTCCTTGAGCTTCTTCTTGTAGGGAAAATCGCCGGATTCCAGTGCGTTTTCCTCCACCCAGTCCGGCAGGACGGGATCGTCGACATCGAAGATGCGTTTCTTTCCGCGGATCTCCAGCTCCACGGCTCTGTTTTCGACGTCCTCGTCCATAAGCTCCTCCTTAGCCTGATTGTTCTCTTGGCGCAGGCGAACATAGTTGCCGTTGAAAATCAAATCTTTCGCGGATGGCCGGCACTTTTTCGTCGGTTTCGGTGGCGGCCTTTCGCTTCGGGGCGGCAGCCCGAAAACTTCTGTCATGAATTGCCGCTATCAGGCAGAGTTCCAATATAAAGAAAAACGAATCGACGCCGCGAGGGCACTTGCCAGACGAAACTCCATGGAGAAAAAGCCTGTTGGCGCGCATAAGGCGCGAACGGCCGGTGCTGCTTGCGGCGATCCTCAGCGCGCTGATCGCGCTTGCCGCCGGCATGAACAAGTGGGTGGTGCTTGTCCTTCTGCTTGTGATGATCCTCACCGCGCTTTTCAACGAGGCGCCCATCATCCAGGCCGAACCCGCCCCGCCGGTGGAGATGAAGCCGGAGCTGCCGCCAAGCCGCCTGCCGGAGGTTTCCGCCACGCTCTCCGGCCTCGATTTCCCCGTCATGCTGCTGTCGGACGATGCCTCGGTGCTCTTCCAGAACCGCGCCGCCGAAAAGGCCTTCGGCGAGGTGGCGCTCGGAGCCCATATATCGGCCCGCCTGCGCTCGCCCGGCGTGCTCGACATGGTGCGTGAGACGATCGCCACCAACGCGCCGAACCAGATCGAGCATTCCGAGCGGCTGCCCTCCGAGCGCGTCTATATCGTCCGCAGCGCGCCCATTGAATTCGCGGCCGGGGACGGGCCGCATGAGCGCTATTTCATCCTCTCCTTCCGCGATATTTCCGAGGTCCGCCGCATCGACCGCATGCGCTCGGATTTCGTCGCCAATGCCAGCCATGAGCTGCGCACGCCGCTTGCCTCGCTGCGCGGCTTCATCGAGACCATCCAGGGGCCGGCGAAGAACGATCTGAAGGCGCAGGCGCGCTTCCTCAACATCATGCTCGACCAGGCGACGCGGATGAGCAGGCTGGTCGACGACCTGCTGTCGCTCTCCCGCCTGGAGCTGAAATCGCACATCGCGCCGGACGAGAAGATCGACCTGGTGCCGCTGCTCGGCCATGTCAGGGATTCCCTGGCGCCACTGGCAAGGGATGTCGGCGTCGACATCAACCTGCATCTGCCCGAGGGCAAGGTCGAGGTGCTGGGAGACCGCGACGAGCTTGTCCAGGTCTTCGAGAACCTGATGGAAAACGCCTGCAAATACGGCCAGGAGGGCGAGATCGTCGACGTCTGGTTGAAGAATGGCACCGGCCAGCCGGTCGAGGTCAGTATCGTCGACAAGGGTCCGGGCATTCCGGCCGAGCATGTGCCGCGCCTGACCGAGCGCTTCTATCGCGTCAGCATCGAGGATAGCCGCTCGAAGAAGGGCACCGGCCTCGGCCTGGCCATCGTCAAACACATCCTCACCCGCCACCGCGCACGGCTGATCGTCAAATCCGAAGTCGGCAAGGGCACCGATTTCACCGTGCGCTTTTGACAGGGCATGTCCCCTCGCCACGTTTAAGGGGAGAGGGTTAGGGTGAGGGGCAAATCACACGGAACAACCTTGGTGAAAGGATGTAGTGCGGAAAGCCGCCGTCTCCCCATCAGGATATGAAGCCGATTTCTACAACGTAAGGTGGATTGGTCGCCGGACTTTGCCGTCCGCCGACACGATTGATCGGCGTGCTCAAAATTATCCGTTATAAATCAGCATCTTAAGCTGTCACAAATGTTTCATCGCTTTGACATAAAAGGACGGTGCTTAAACCGCTAAGAGAGTCTCGCCGATGAAAAAAGGCACTGCGAGGGCCTCTCTACAGGCCGCACTCACACAAGCCCAATGCCGGGAGATTTACATGAACACCTTCAAGCTCACCGTTGCCGCGCTCGCTGCAACTGCTGCTTTCGCTGGCGCTGCCGTCGCCCGCGACCAGATTCAGGTTGCTGGTTCGTCCACCGTTCTGCCTTACGCAAAGATCGTTGCCGAGTCCTTCGGCGAAACCTTCACCAACTTCAAGACGCCGGTCGTTGAATCCGGCGGCACGGGCGCTGGCCTGAAGGAGTTCTGCAAGGGCGTTGGCGAAGACACCATCGACATTGCAAACGCCTCGCGTCCGATCAACAAGAACGAAGCCGAAGCCTGCAAGGCTGCCGGCGTGACGGATATCCAGGAAGTCAGGATCGGCTACGACGGCATCGTCTTCGCAACCGACGCTTCCAACCCTGACGTTGCCTACGTTCCTGCCGACATCTACAAGGCCCTCGCAGCCCAGGTCGTCGTCGACGGCAAGCTCGTCGCCAACCCCTACAAGAAGTGGTCGGAAGTCAACCCGAAGCTTCCCGCTGTTGATATCGCTGCCTATATCCCGGGCGAAAAGCACGGCACGCGCGAAGTCTTCGAACAGAACGTTCTCGCCGCCGGCTGCAAGGCCTCTGGCGCTACCGACGTCATCGCCAAGGAAATCTCCGACAAGGCTGCCCAGGGCAAGGCCTGCGTCGCAGTCCGCAAGGACGGCGTTGCTGTCGACATCGACGGCGACTATCCGGAAACCCTGGCACGCATCGCCGCCAACAAGACCGGCGTCGGCGTATTCGGCCTTTCCTTCTATGAAAACAACGCCGACAAGCTCAAGGTTGCCAGCGTAAACGGCATCGTTCCCTCGACGGAAACGATCGCGAACGGCACCTACCCGGTTTCCCGCCCGCTGTTCTTCTACGTCAAGAAGGCACATCTCGGCGCCGTTCCGGGCCTGAAGGAATACGTCAACTTCTTCGTATCCGACCAGATGATCGGCCCTGACGGCCCGCTCGTCGAATACGGCCTGGTTGCCGCTCCGGATGCCGAGCGCGAAGCGATCCGCAAGGATGTCGAAGCCGGCAAGTCCATGTAATCACTTTGCCGGCGCGGTGCCTTCAGGCCCGCGCCGGCATTGCCTTATCCCTCGCGCCGGTATTTCCGGGCCGCAGGGTTGAATTCATTCCGCATGATTGGAAGCTGAAGGCAGGCTGTAAAGCTGCCGGGCTTTGGGGCCACGGGCTTGGGGACGTAACGAATGAGCACATCCATCATACTTTTGTGCCTTGTGGTGATCGGTGCCGCCGCCTATCTGGTCGCGCGAAGCCGGGCCACGGCGCTTGCCGGAGGCAGATCCTCCGCATTGCATTCACGGCCGGCCTATTACGGCGCCTATGCCGCGATCTGGGCTGTTCTTCCCGCCCTCATCGTCCTCTGCGTCTGGCTCTCCGTCAGCCCCGGCATCATCCAGTCCTCGGTTCGCAGCGCCTTCCCTGCTGACGTCAAGGCTCAGGCCTCGGTCGAGCAGGATCTTGGTTATTCGATGGTGGCGACGGTCGCCCGCGGCCTGACGATGCTGACTTCGGATGAAGCTGCGGCAGTCGCCAACGATCCGGCCGCCCTGCAGGCCAAGCTCCTCGAAAAGGGCGTGCCGCTTGCCGGCCAGCCGCAGCCCTACATGGTCGATGCCGCCAAGACGCTGAACGCCAAGAGCATGACGAGCCGCCTCGCCATGACCGCCGTCGTCTTCATTCTGGCTGTAGCTGGCGCCTTCTATGCGCTGCGTTCCATCGCCCCGCGCTTCCGCGCCCGCAACCGGGTCGAGCGCGTCATGCTCTGGGGCCTGCTGCTCGCCTCCTCGATCGCCATCCTGACGACGATTGGCATCGTGCTTTCGATGCTGTCGGAAGCCGCCCGCTTCTTTGCCGTGGTTCCCGCCGCCGACTTTTTCTTCGGCACCGTCTGGGATCCGCGCTTTGCCGGCGCCGGCAGCTCCTCCTTCGGTCAGTTCGGCCTGATCCCGCTGCTGCTCGGCACGGTTTACATCGGCCTGGTCGCCATGCTGGTCGCCGTGCCGGTCGGCCTCTTTGCCGCCATCTACATGGCCGAATACGCCTCGCCGAAGGTGCGCGGGGTCGCCAAGCCGCTTCTCGAAGTGCTCGCCGGCATTCCGACGATCGTCTACGGCTTCTTCGCGCTCGTCACCGTCGGCCCGTTCCTGCGCGATTTCTCCGCCCAGATCAGCGGTCTTTTGTCCGGCAGCTATTCGAATTTCATCCAGGCGCAGAGCGTTCTGACGGCCGGCATCGTCATGGGCATCATGCTGATCCCCTACGTCTCCTCGCTGTCAGACGACATCATCACCGCCGTGCCGCGGGCCCTGCGTGACGGTTCGCTCGGTCTTGGCGCCACCCGCTCCGAAACCATCAAGAAAGTCGTCTTGCCGGCAGCCCTTCCCGGCATCGTCGGCGCATTGCTGATGACCGCCTCGCGCGCCATCGGCGAAACCATGATCGTCGTGCTGGCCGCCGGTGTTGCCGCCCGCATCCAGATCAACCCATTCGAGCCGATGACGACGGTGACCGTCAAGATCGTCAACCAGTTGACCGGCGACCTCGAGTTCACCTCGCCGCAGACCCTGGTTGCCTTTGCCCTTGGCATCACACTGTTCTGCATCACGCTTTGCCTCAACATCTATGCGCTCTACATCGTGCGCAAATACCGGGAGCAGTACGAATGACGGATATTGTTTCTCCCGCCGGCGTCACCGTTTCCAAGGCGCCACCGCGCCGTGATATCGGCATCAAGCGCCGCTATGCCGCCGAGCGCCGGTTCCAGGCCTATGGCATCGCCGCCATCACCTTCGGTCTCGTCTTCCTCTTCATCCTGCTGTGGACGGTGATCGGCAAAGGCTACACCGCCTTCCAGCAGACGGCGATCACCCTGCCGATCGAATTCTCGGAGAAGACGATCGACCCGAACAACAAGCGTGCGACCGACCCTTCGGTGCTGATCGCCGCCAACTATCCGGTTCTCCTGCGCGACGCGATCGTCAAGCAGCTGAACATCAATGCCGCAAGCCGCCCTGATGTGCGCGATGCCTCGGCCATGCTGTCGAAGAGCGCCCCGATCCAGCTGCGCGACATGGTCATGTCAGACCCGTCGATCATCGGCAAGACGGTCAATGTCACCGTGCTTGCCGACGCCAATGTCGACAGCGCGAACAAGGGCCAGATCGATCTTTCGGTCGATGAGAAGAACCGCAAGGTCAACGACAAGCAGGTTGGCTGGATGAACGAGCTGAAGGCGAGCGGCGCTCTTCACAAGCAGTTCAACACCGGCCTCTTCGTCAACGGCAACTCCAGCCGTCCGGAGGCCGCAGGCCTTGGCGTCGCCCTCATCGGCTCGCTCTACCTGATGCTGATCGTGCTCGTGCTGTCTCTGCCGATCGGCGTCGCCGCCTCGATCTATCTCGAGGAGTTTGCACCGAAGAACAAGCTGACGGACCTGATCGAGGTCAACATCAACAACCTCGCCGCGGTTCCCTCGATCGTCTACGGTCTGCTCGGTCTGTCCGTTTTCATCAACTTCATCGGCCTGCCGCGCTCGGCGTCGCTGGTTGGCGGCCTGGTGCTGACGCTGATGACCCTGCCGACGATCATCATCGCCACGCGTGCCGCTCTTCGCGCCGTGCCGCCGTCGATCCGCGCCGCAGCCCTCGGCCTCGGGGCTTCGAAGATGCAGATGGTGTTCCACCACGTTCTGCCGCTCGCCATGCCCGGCATCCTCACCGGCACGATCATCGGCCTGGCGCATGCGCTCGGCGAAACCGCGCCGCTGCTCCTGATCGGCATGGTCGCCTTCGTCGCCAACGCGCCGACGACGCCGCTCGATCCCTCGACGGCTCTGCCCGTACAGGTCTATATGTGGGCCAACGAGGCCGAACGTGCCTTCGTCGAGCGTACTTCGGGTGCCATCATCGTTCTGCTCCTGTTCCTGATCGTCATGAACATGGGCGCCATCCTCTTGCGTCGTCGCTTCGAGCGCCGCTGGTAAACGGAGTTAAACATCATGAACATGTTGACGGAAGCTGCAGTTGAAAAGGCGCTGGATCACAAGATGAGCAACGTCCCGTATAAGATGATCGGAAAGGATGTCTCGGTTTACTACGGCGAAAAGCGCGCGCTTTTCGATGTGAACCTGAACATCCGCGAAAACACCGTAACCGCCCTGATCGGCCCGTCCGGCTGCGGCAAGTCGACCTTCCTGCGGAGCCTCAACCGCATGAACGACACGATCGACGGCTGCCGCGTCACCGGCAAGATCACGCTCGACACCGACGATATCTATGATCCGGATATCGACGTCGTCGAACTTCGCGCCCGCGTCGGCATGGTCTTCCAGAAGCCGAACCCATTCCCGAAGACGATCTACGAAAACGTCTCCTACGGCCCGCGCATCCACGGCCTGGCCAAGTCGAAGGCCGATCTCGACCAGATCGTCGAGACCAGCCTGCAGCGCGCCGGCCTCTGGAACGAGGTCAAGGACCGCGTGCATGAATCCGGCACCGGCCTGTCCGGCGGTCAGCAGCAGCGCCTTTGCATTGCGCGTGCCGTCGCCGTCAGCCCTGAAGTCATCCTGATGGACGAGCCCTGCTCGGCGCTCGACCCGATCGCCACCGCCAAGGTCGAGGAACTGATCCACGAGCTGCGCGAGAACTACACGATCGTCATCGTCACCCACTCCATGCAGCAGGCCGCGCGCGTCTCGCAGCGCACCGCCATGTTCCACCTCGGCAATCTCGTCGAGGAGAACGACACCGACAAGATGTTCACCAATCCCGACGATCCGCGCACCCAGGACTACATCATGGGTCGCTTCGGCTGATCCTGGCGTCACCAAGCCTTTCCGTTATTCGAGGATAAAGCCCCATGGCATCGACACATATTTATTCTGCCTATGATGATGATCTGAAGTTCCTGTCCAGGCGGATTTCCGAAATGGGCGGCCTGGCCGAGCAGATGGTCGCCGAAGCCGTGCGGGCGCTGGTCAACGGCGATACCGCGCTGGCGCAGAAGGTCATCTCCGACGATGTGATCCTCGATCACGCCGAACGCGAAATCGGCGACAAGGCGATCGTCACCATCGCCCGCCGTCAGCCGATGGCCGCGGACCTGCGCGAAATCATGGGTTCGATCCGCATCGCCGCCGATCTCGAACGCGTCGGCGACCTCGGCAAGAACACCGCCAAACGCGTCATCGCCGTCCAAAGCACCGGCGTTCCCCGCAAGCTCGCCCGCGGCCTCGAGCATCTCTCCGAGCTGGCGCTCGTCCAGCTCAAGGAAGTGCTCGACGTCTACACCAATCGCTCCGCCGACAAGGCGAACGCGATCCGCGAACGCGACAACGAGATCGACGCGATGTACACCTCGCTGTTTCGCGAGCTCCTGACCTACATGATGGAAGATCCGCGCAACATCACCAGCTGCACGCATCTTCTCTTCTGCGCCAAGAACATCGAGCGCATCGGCGACCACGCCACCAACATCGCCGAGACGATCTTTTACATGGCGACAGGTGCGCAGCCGGAAGGCGATCGTCCGAAAGACGACAGCGCCAACACCGTCGGCGCGGTAACCGAATAACCGCCCGGGCCGGACGGCCGGGCTAGAAGCTTGCGTGCGCGCCCATCCGGGGCGCGCAAAGAGGTCGCAGCCAATTCTGAATTTGCGCAGGGTGCATTGCTTGAACCATCCCCGGTTCAAGGATCATGCGCGAGGAGACCGACACGCATGATCCCGAGAGTTGCAGTTGTTGAAGACGAGGAAGCCCTGAGCGTGCTTCTTCGCTACAATCTCGAAGCGGAAGGCTTCGAGGTCGATACTATCCTTCGTGGCGACGAAGCCGAAATGCGGCTTCAGGAGCGCACGCCCGATCTGCTCATCCTCGATTGGATGCTGCCTGGCGTCTCCGGCATCGAACTCTGCCGGCGCCTGCGCATGCGGCCGGAAACCGAGCGCCTGCCGATCATCATGCTGACGGCGCGCGGCGAAGAGAGCGAGCGCGTCCGCGGGCTTTCGACGGGGGCCGACGATTATGTCGTCAAGCCCTTCTCGACCCCCGAGCTCGTCGCCCGCGTCAAGGCGATGCTGCGCCGCGCCCGTCCCGAGGTGCTGTCGACGGTGCTGAAATGCGGCGATATCGAACTCGACCGCGAAACCCACCGGGTCCATCGCAAGACCCGCGAAGTCCGCCTCGGCCCCACCGAATTCCGCCTGCTGGAATTCCTGATGTCGTCGCCGGGCCGGGTCTTCTCCCGCTCGCAGCTTCTCGACGGTGTCTGGGGCCACGATATCTATGTCGACGAACGCACCGTCGACGTCCATGTCGGCCGCCTGCGCAAGGCGCTGAATTTCTCCAACATGCAGGACGTCATCCGCACCGTCCGCGGCGCCGGTTATTCGATGGAAGCCTGAGGGCCTCCATTCTGATTGCTGACAACGTCGCTCGAGCTAGCGTCTGCCCCTCACCCTAACCCTCTCCCCGTAAAACGGGGCGAGGGCACGTGCCCTGCGAGAGGTCAGCGGGGAACGGAGAGGTCGGGCATATCCCCTTTGCCCTGCAAGCGGGGAGAAGGTGCCGGCAGGCGGATGAGGGGCAGCCATCCGCGCGAACCAATAACTACAAAAAAACGGGCCAGTCGGCCCGTTTCTAATGTGCGGCGATGTTACTCCGCTCAGCTGGCCCGCGCTGCTGCCCGGCGGCGTTCGTTGACCGGCTGGTAGGCAAGCTTCTGGTGATAGCTGCAATAGGGCGAATTGTCGGGGGATTCGCAGCCGCAGAAGTGGAAGTCGTCCTTCAGCGGATCGCCGACCGGCCACTTGCAGGTGCGTTCGGTCAGTTCCGTCAGGCCGAGGCGTCGGGAAATCGGAACGACCACGTTGCCTCTCGGCACGTATTCCATTTCCTCGATCGTTTCGATCTCGATCTCTTCCTTCAGCATCGTCGCGCCCTGCTGGCGGGTAACGGTGCGAGTGGCGACCCGTGAGGCGTAGTTCGGCGCGCGCGGCGCAGAAGTATTGCGTTTCGGCGTTCGGGCGGCGTTGGCGGTACCGCCGGCCTTGGCACGGCCGGGAAGGCTCAGCCGATGCACCTTGCCGATGACCGCGTTTCTGCTGACGCCACCAAGTTGTGCCGCGATCTGGCTGGCGCTCAGTCCTTCGGCCCAGAGCTTCTTGAGTTTCTCGACCCGCTCGTCTGTCCAGTTCATGCCCTGTCTCCACCTTTTGCGTTGGTGATGGCAGAATCCCTCACCGTTGTCCCGGAAGGCTCCGAAACAAGAAACGCTTGATCAATTTTGGTGACTAGTTCCGCCGCATGCAGTCTAGTAATTGAACTTTAACCTAGTGTGAGGCTGACTCCGTGACAAGAGTCGCATGAATCCGGATGAATCGAATTTCAAGTTTTCCCCAACTTGCTGCCCCGGCGTGGCATTTCTGCAATAATGCCTGTTGAGGACGGATAATGCTGCTGTACAAGCTTGCTGCATGCGCTAAGGGCGCAGTTTTGTTGACATTGCAGCGCGAAAAGGAAATAGTGCCAGTCGCCGCCGCAAGGCGGCATTTTTGATTTTTCGGGCCTGGTTTTCTTAGCCGGAGTCCGGAGCTTGATAACATCGATGGGAGATCGCGCTATGGCTGAAGCCGCGCCGCTTTATGACACCTATTCTCGTGCCCCGTTGCGGTTCGAGCGAGGCGAGGGCGTGTGGCTGATCACCGAAAGCGGCGAGCGATATCTCGATTTCGGCGCCGGCGTCGCCGTCACTTCGGTCGGCCACAGCAATCCGCATGTGGTCGGCGCGCTGAAGGAGCAGGCCGACAAGGTCTGGCATCTCTCCAACATCTATGAGATCCCCGGCCAGGAGCGTCTGGCCAAACGGCTGACCGACGCCACCTTTGCCGACAAGGTGTTCTTCACCAATTCGGGCGCCGAGGCGCTCGAATGCGCGATCAAGACGGCGCGCCGTTATCAGTATTCCAAGGGTCATCCCGAGCGCTTCCATATCATCACCTTCGAAGGCGCCTTTCACGGCCGGACACTCGCGACGATCGCCGCCGGCGGCCAGGAGAAATATCTTGAGGGCTTCGGCCCCAAGGCGCCCGGTTTCGATCAGGTGGCGTTCGGCGACATCGAAGCGGTGCGCGCCGCGATCACCGATGCTACGGCCGGAATTCTCATCGAGCCGGTGCAGGGCGAGGGCGGCGTGCGTCCGGCCACCCCCGAATTCATGAAGGCGCTTCGCCAGATCTGCGACGAGAATGGCCTGCTGCTGATCCTCGACGAGGTCCAGACCGGGGTCGGGCGTACCGGCAAGCTCTTCGCCCATGAATGGTCGGGCGTCACCCCCGACATCATGGCGGTCGCCAAGGGCATCGGCGGCGGTTTCCCGCTCGGCGCCTGCCTTGCCACAGCAGAGGCTGCCTCCGGCATGAAGGCCGGCACGCACGGCTCGACCTATGGCGGCAATCCGCTCGCCATGGCCGTCGGCAGCGCCGTGCTCGACATCATTCTCGCCGATGGCTTCCTCCAGCAGGTCCGCGACGTCGCGCTTGTCTTCCGTCAGGGCCTCGCCTCGCTGAAGGACCGTTATCCCGATGTGATCGAGGATATCAGGGGCGAGGGGCTGTTGCTCGGCGTCAAGGCCGCCATTCCCTCGGCCGAACTGCTGCAGGCGATCCGCGCCGCCCATCTGCTCGGCGTGCCCGCCGGCGACAATGTCATCCGCCTTCTTCCGCCCCTCGTGGTCACCGCCGAGGAAGCCCGCGAGGGCCTTGCCCGCATCGAGCGCGCCGCCGAGAGCATTCGCGCCTCCAAGGTCAAGAAGACGGCTTGAAGGGATTGCCGCCTGCGGGCGCAGCACAGGTAAGAAGACTATGGCTCCTAAACATTTCCTCGATCTTTCGGCGGTCACATCGGCCGATCTCAGAACCATCATGAACGATGCGCTCGCCCGCAAGCAGGCCTTCAAGGCCGGCACGGGCGACAAGCCGCTCGCCGGCAAGATGCTGGCGATGATCTTCGAGAAGCCGTCGACGCGCACCCGCGTCTCCTTCGATGTCGGCATGCGCCAGCTCGGCGGCGAAACGCTGTTCCTGTCCGGCACCGAGATGCAGCTCGGCCGCGCCGAGACGATCGGCGACACCGCCAAGGTGCTATCGCGTTATGTCGATGCGATCATGATCCGCACCACCGAGCATTCCAGGCTGCTGGAGCTTGCCGAGCATGCGACCGTGCCCGTGATCAATGCGCTGACGGATGACACCCATCCCTGCCAGATCATGGCCGATATCATGACCTTCGAAGAGCATCGCGGCCCGATCAAGGGCAAGACCATCGCCTGGACCGGCGATGGCAACAATGTGCTGCATTCGCTGGTCGAAGGGGCGGCGCGCTTCGGCTATCGCATGAACATGGCCGTGCCCCTTGGTTCGGAGCCCAAGGATCACTATCTGAACTGGGCCCGCAATGAGGGCGCCGAGATCATGCTCTGCCATGATGCCGACCGTGCGGTCGCCGGCGTCGATTGCGTGGTGACCGATACCTGGGTCTCCATGAATCAGGAACATCGGGCCCGGGGTCACAATGTCTTCCAGCCTTATCAGGTCAACGCGGCTTTGATGGCGAAGGCCGGCAATGATGCATTGTTCATGCATTGCCTGCCTGCTCATCGCGGTGAGGAAGTGACGGACGAAGTGATCGACGGTCCGCAATCCGTAGTCTTCGATGAGGCGGAAAACCGCCTTCATGCGCAGAAGTCGATTCTTGCTTGGTGCCTGGGCGCGATCTGAACCATAATCTGGTGTCGCGAGTCACACACTCGCGACCGCGCGAGCGAAGGCCACGCTGGGCTGTCGCTTGAAAACTAGGAGTGAAAGCCATGGCAGAAGCTGCAGCCGCCCTCGGCCAGTTTGATTTCGCCGGCGATGACCATGTCGTCCCTTTTCAGGTGGAGGGTCTGGATGTGCGCGGTCGCGCCGTCCAGCTCGGCCCGATGCTCGATGCGATCCTCGAGCGCCATCATTACCCCGCCCCCGTCGCCCGGCTGCTTGCCGAGGTCGTCGTGCTGACGGTGCTGCTCGGCACCTCGCTCAAATTCGACGGTAAGTTCACGGTGCAGACCAAGGGCGATGGCCCGGTCGATCTTCTCGTCGCCGATTTCTCGACGCCGGAAAATGTCCGCGCCTATGCCCGTTTCGATCAGGCGCTGCTCAACAAGGCGATTGAAGCAGGCGAAACCGAGCCGGAGCAATTGCTCGGCAAGGGCGTGCTCGCCTTCACCATCGACCAGGGCAAGTTCGGCCAGCCCTATCAGGGCATCGTCGCGCTCGACGGCACCTCGCTGGAGGAGATAGCCGGCGTCTATTTCCGCCAGTCGGAACAGATCCCGACGCGCGTGCGCCTGGCCGCGGCCGAACTCTTCGATCGTGACGAGGCGGGCAAGCCGCGCCATCGCTGGCGGGCAGGCGGCCTTGTCGCCCAGTTCCTGCCGGAGGCGCCGGAGCGCATGCGCCAGCCGGATCTCCACGGCGGCGACGGCGACACCGGCAACCGCCCGCATGGCGAGGACGATGCCTGGGTCGAAGCCCGTTCGCTGGTCGAGACCATCGACGCCGATGAACTGACGGATCCGCTGGTCGGGACCGAACGGCTGCTGTTCCGCCTGTTCCATGAGCGCGGCGTGCGCGTCTACGAACCGCGCGCCGTCTTCGACCGCTGCAACTGCTCGCGGGAGAAGATCAAGGGCGTGCTGAAGGGCTTTTCGGCCGAGGAGATCGAAGCCAGCCAGGAAAACGGCGAGATCGCCGTGACCTGCGAATTCTGCTCGACCACCTACCGCTTCGAGCCGGCCGAGCTTCAGCCAGCGGAGTAGGCACGGTTAAGGACACGCACAGCGAACAATAAAAGATTAGCGATGATGCAGCACGGTGACTCGACTTTGCGTAGTCACTGTGCACCTATTCTGTTTCTTGGTTGTGGCCTAAGAAAGCGGGATGGGGCGTTGATGCGACTTTTGTTTTTTGTACTCGCACTCATAGCTGCGATGCCCCGAATGAGCTTGGCTGATGACGAGACAGTCCCATGGAAAGAGGTCGGGGGCTGGAGCGTGGCTGTCGACCCGACTTTAGACAATGGCTGTTTTGTTCTGACTTCCTTTGATGACGACACCATTTTTCGTCTTGGCTTCAATTTCCGCAAAAAGGACAACCCTCTTTACATTCTGCTCGGAAATCCAAACTGGAAATCCTTGGAGAAAGGTAAGCATTATCCCATCGAATTCTCGTTCGACCAGTCTAAACGGACGGCTGATGCGAGAGGTCTGGATCTCCCCGGCTTCAAATCATTATGGATTGATTTCAATGATCCCGACTTGATTGAGGAGTTCGCTGGTAAACTGAGTTTCCGCGCCAGCCTTAGAGGAAAGCAGATTGTTGCCCTCGGTTTGAAAGATTCCGCCAGGGCAGCGGATGAGTTGCTCGCCTGCCAGAAGGCGGTAAACGATGCCGTCGCAAAACATCCGGCGCCGCCACAATCAAAAGATCCGTTCGAAGCAAAGCCAGGCACCCAGGCATTGGATCCTTTTGACCTTTAGTAGATTGATGACTGGGCAAGGCCGAGGATCTACGACCGAGGGTACGGCGTCCATGTTGGTACTGACTGGAAGGCTGCAGCCGGCCGGATCCACGCGCAGTGCTTGCACTGACGAAACGACCGCGAACCTACGCTCTCAATTGAGCACGCGCAGCAGTCCCGGTGAATCCAGCGAGAAGGCGGGGATCTCGACATCGAACATCTCACCTTCGTCCGTTTCCATCTGGTAATGGCCGAACATCAGCCCTGAGGGGGTGTCGAGCGGGCAGCCGGAGGAATATTCGTAGGTGTCGCCGGGGCTGAGCCGCGGCTGTTCGCCGACGACGCCCGGGCCGGTCACCTCGTCCACCAGTCCGTTCTGGTCGGTGATGTTCCAGTAACGGTTGACCAGGCGAACGGCTATGCCGGAATTGTTGCTGATGACAATCCGGTAACCCCAGACATAGCGGTCGTCTTCCGGATCGGATTGCTCCTCCAGATAGAATGGTTCGACCACAACTTCGATATCTCTTGTGAGGGCGCGATACATGCCTTGCACCTTAGTCAAGATATGTTACCCGTATCTTATAAGAGGCCCTGTCCGTCAAGAAACGGAACGTTGATCGTCACTGAAACTATGATGATCGAAGGGTTTTCGATCGTTAAGCCTAATTGTCAGTGTTAATTCCAGATCGGAACGCCGGCACGACCGTAGTTGTTCCCCCGGCCGAACCCTGGTGAGGTCCGGCGAGCCGAACCCCGAGTGAGGTCCGGCTCCCATTGTCGTCGATCAGGCCGAAACCTTGGCAAGCGCCCGCGCGAAATCCTCGATCAGATCGTCGGTATCCTCGATGCCGGCCGAAAGCCGCACCGTGCCCGGAGAAATGCCGAGTTCGGCGCGCGCCTCCTCCGTCAGGTTCTTGTGCGTCGTCGTTGCCGGATGGGTGATCAGGCTCTTGCTGTCGCCGAGATTGTTGGAGATCTTGACGATCTCCAACGCGTTCTGCAGGGCAAAGGCCGCTTCCTTACCGCCCTTGAGCTCGAAGGCGACCAGCGTCGAGCCGCCGGTCATCTGCTTGGCGATGATATCGGCCTGCGGATGGTCCTTGCGGCCGGGATAGATCACCTTGGCGATCTTGCCCTGCTCGGCGAGGAAATCGGCGATCTTTGCCGCATTCTGCGTCTGCTGGCGCACGCGCAGCGGCAGCGTCTCGATGCCCTTCAGCAGCGTCCAGGCGTTGAACGGCGACATGGCCGGGCCGGTATGGCGGAAATAGTCGTGCAGGTTCTCGTCGATCCATTCCTTGTCGGCAAGCACGACGCCGCCGAGGCAGCGGCCCTGGCCGTCAATATGCTTGGTGGCGGAATAGACGACGATATGGGCGCCGAGTTCCAACGGCTTCTGGAACAGCGGCGTGGCGAAGACATTGTCGACGACGACCTTGGCGCCGATCTGGTTGGCGAGCTTGGCGACGCCTGCGATATCGATCACTTCGAGCGTCGGGTTGGTCGGGCTTTCCAGGAAGAACACCTTGGTCTTCGGCGTGATCGCCTTTTCCCAGTTGGCCAGATCCCGGCCGTCGATCAGCGTGCAGTCGATGCCGTATTTCGGCGCCAGCGTCTCGACCACCCAGCGGCAGGAGCCGAACAGGGCGCGCGCGGCGACGATATGATCGCCGGCCTTCAGCTGGCAGAGGATCGCCGCGGTGACGGCCGCCATGCCGGAAGCGGTGGCGCGGGCATCCTCCGCGCCTTCGAGCATGCACATGCGCTTTTCGAACATGTCGTTGGTGGGGCTGCCGTAGCGGGCGTAGATGAAGCCCTCCGTCTCGCCCTTGAAGCGGGCTTCGGCCGCTTCCGAGGTCTCATAGACGAAACCCTGCGTGAGATAGATTGCCTCGGACGTTTCGCCATATTGCGAACGCAGCGTGCCGCCGTGAACGAGTTGGGTTGCGGGGCGCCAGGACTTGCTCATGCCATCACCTTCACATAACAAAAAAACCGGTCGCAAAAGCAGACCGGTTTCAACCCGGTCTTTTTAGCCACTTGTTTAACGTGGCTGCAAGCCGACCGGCCAAATCACCACGGGATAATTCTGCAATACTGCTGTTAGCTGCTTGCGTCAATTCCCCGAGTTTGGTTTTGTCGGCGGCAAATGATGGATGAGGCATGATGGCTCGTGAAACGGGAATTCTGGCGGATCGCGCGATCTCCGCGCTGTTCGAAACGGAGCGTCTGATCTCCGAACGGGAGCTGGACCGCGACCAGATCCAGCCGGCAAGTCTCGACCTGCGCTTAGGAAGCAAGGCCTTTCGCGTTCGCGCCAGCTTCATGCCCGGCCCCTCGCATCTGGTGTCGGACAAGCTCGACCGGCTGAGCCTGCATGTGATCGACCTTTCCGAGGGCGCGGTGCTCGAGACCGGCTGCGTCTACATCGTGCCGCTGATGGAGAGCCTGGCGCTGCCGGCCAACATGTCGGCCTCGGCCAACCCGAAGAGTTCGACCGGCAGGCTCGATATCTTCACCCGCGTCATCACCGATTACGCCCAGGAATTCGACAAGATCCCGGCCGGTTATTCCGGCCCGCTCTATCTCGAAATCAGCCCGCGCACCTTCCCGATCGTGGTGCGCCGCGGCTCGCGCCTGTCGCAGATCCGCTTCCGCGTTGGCCATTCCCTGCTCGGCGAGCCGGAACTCTTGAAGCTGCATGAAAGCGAGACGCTGGTCGCCAGCAAGCAGCCGAACGTATCGGGCGGCGGCATCGCGCTGTCGATCGATCTGGCCGGCGACAAGGACGGCCTGATCGGCTATCGCGGCAAACATCACACCGCCGTTGTCGATGTCGACAAGAAGGCCCAGCATGACATCTATGATTTCTGGGAACCGCTTTATAGCCGCGGCCGCAACGAACTGATCCTCGATCCGGACGAGTTCTATATCCTCGTCTCGCGCGAGGCGGTGCATGTGCCGCCGGATTATGCCGCCGAGATGACCCCCTTCGATCCGTTGGTCGGCGAATTCCGCGTCCATTATGCCGGCTTCTTCGATCCGGGCTTCGGTCATGCGCCGGCCGGCGGGCGCGGCAGCCGCGCCGTGCTCGAAGTGCGCAGCCACGAGGTGCCCTTCATCCTCGAGGACGGCCAGATCGTCGGCCGCCTCGTCTACGAGCACATGCAGGAAAAGCCGGCCAGTCTCTACGGCTCCGGCCTCGGCTCCAACTATCAGGCGCAGGGCCTCAAGCTCTCGAAGCACTTCCGCATCTGAGCCTTCCCGGCGGCCACGACTTGACAGCGGCCCCCATCTGTTGGAAATCTCAGCTCATCGCGGGTGTAGCTCAATGGTAGAGCAGCAGCTTCCCAAGCTGAATACGAGGGTTCGATTCCCTTCACCCGCTCCAGCCACCCTCAGGCCGTTCGCCGCCTTTTGAAGGCGCTTCGCGATCTTTTATGAAAAGGGTTGCGCGCAGGCACCGGCTCCTACAAGGAAACAGATGGCGCCTCGGCCGCGCGCAACCCCTAGCTTCGCCTTTATTTGGTCTTACTGACGCTCGTCTCAATTCTCCCCAATTGAGACCTCACGTAGTCGCCGTGGCGAAGCTTTGCGAATTCGTCGGTGGCTTGTGTCCGTCTGCTCTTGAACACGTACCATTGACCGTCCGGTTCGCGTTTCTGATAGATCAGGCCGCCCTTCTTGCGGTGGCTGAAGCAGGTGATTGCCGTCGCCGTTCCGGTCTTGGCGTGCCAGTCGGCGTTGAAGCAGAGTTTGCCCGACTCCGTGACGAACCAGCGGCCCATGCCGAAGGATGGCGAGCCATTTTCCCGCGACCAGGCGGTAAAGCGACGCGCCTTCGCGGAGAAGTAGCCGGCGCCGGCTTTCCACATCCAGGAATTCTGGTTGTAGAGCTGATAGATTTCCGCGCTGCTCATCGGCTTTGCCGTCTCGATCCCCGCAGGCTCATTGGTTGCGGCAGCGGACGCGGCCGTAGCGATACCGCTGGTCAGGGCGACGGCCAGGAACATTTTTTGAAGCATGGACATGTTCAGGTTCTTTCTGTTCAATTGATGCTTTCGCGGACGAGCCGCCAGTCGGGGCGGCCATAACCGTCCGGCCACGGATAGACTTCACGGTCGTTGAAGTAGATGACGGCGCTGAGGGCCGGGAACTGCGGATAGCGTTTCGTTACGCTCTCGGCCCAGTTTCGCACGAAGGAATCGTCGCCTTCGTAGCCGAGTTCGGCGACCATGATGGGCTTGCCGTAACCCGCGACACGGGCGTATCCGGGCGCAAGGTGCTCGGCAAACGTCTGGTCACGGCCAGTCTTGTCCCTGTCGTATTGCTCGAGGCCAAAGACCGAGAGGCCGATGATATCGACGACATCACTGCCGGGATAAAAGGCCTGAAGCCCCTCATTGCCCTTCGGTGACCACATGTACTTGGCCGTCTTCAGGTGGACCTTGCAGACCTCCACCATCCGGCGATAGGCCTTGGCATAATCGGCGCCCTGCCAATGCGACCAGGAGAACTGGCTGTCGGTTTCGTCCATTTCCTGTCCCCAGCGAATGATGACCGGACTTTTCAGCGTGGCAGCGGTCGAGCAGACGGCGGCCATGTTCGCATCGCGCGAACCGTCCAGGATGCTGTGCAGCAGTTCCTGCGAGGTCTGGCGCCAATCGCGTGACCAGGTCCAGGGCTCGACCGAGATCAGCAGGGTGCGGCCACGCGCTTGCGCATAGTTGTCGGCGAGGACGAGCGTGCCCAGATCGACATCTTCCCAGGGCAGGAAGAGGTGTTCGATCTTCGAATCGGGCGAGGCGCCCAAATCTCCGTGCGGATCATAGGCACCGAACGTGATCGACTCCTTCGTGACAACCGGCATTTTGGTAGGCGGCGTGATGGACGATGTCGTCATGGCAAGCGGCTGCCCTTCGGCAGAACCGCCCAGAGCGGTCGGCAGCACCGCGACTCCCGATAGCAACAGGCCGGTTAACGACAACAGGGCTATTTTGGATGGGCTATGCATTGTGTAGTTCCTCCACGCTCGGCCGCACGTCCGGGTGAGCGGCATCGGTTCTCAGTTGGATCTCCTCCGGATCGGAAATCCATCGTGGTTTGAAAAAGATCGTGCGCAGCGCGGTCCCGCCCCGGCCTGCACCGGAGACGGCATAGCGCTCTTCGAACAGCTGAAGGCGGCCGCTGCCCCAGGCGAGTGCCTCGGTCGCATCCTTTCCGCGCATGATGGTGGCAGCTCCCGGCAGCGCGACGAGCGCAACAAGCGCGGTCGCCATCGCCGGACGGTAGAAACGCGGGGCCGCCGCAACCGTATTTTCCTTCGAATGGCGCCCGACGATGACCAACAGCAGCGCGCAGTAGATTGCCGCGTTCAGGACGGTGAAGAAGTAACCCCCCTTGGAGGCGCCGGCATCGTCGATTGCCAGGGCGGGCAATACCGCCATGAGCGCCAGCAAAGCGTAGGGCGCCAGGACACGCACCGGCAGCAGATCGACTTCGGACCGCCCTTTCGGCGTGACGCGGAAATCGACGAAGGAGCCTGTCACAAAATCGTGCACCGCAGCCAGCGTGCCGGCGAGCGCCCAGGGCCAGCGCGCGAAGAGAAAGAGCATGCATTCCCAGCTCAGGATCTTGGCGTCGTAGGGGCGGAACGAGTTGCTGGCGCGCCAGCGATAAGCCATCACCACCAGAGCGATGGAAAGCGGTGCGAAATGCGCCAGGAAATCGGGGTAGGTCACCGTCACGAAGTTCTGGCCGCGCACGAGCGCGATGATCGGCAGCGCAAACATGAGCAACATAAAGAACGCAAAAAGCGGATACCAGAGTTGCGAAAAGAGGAACTGGAACTGGAGCCGCCGCGGCAGCCGGCCGACCAGGCTCGGCGAGTACCGCAACAGCACCATGACCAGGCTGCGCGACCACTGGAATTCCTGCGTCACGAGATCGCTGAAGGTTCTGGGGCCGTCACCATGGGCGATGGCATCCAGCGCATGCACACCCCGCCAGCCGCCGGCATTCATCATCAATGTCGTCGAATGGTCTTCAGCCAACTCCGGACCGAGGCCGCCGATCTGTTTGAGGGCGACGGTACGCACCGCGTAGTGCGAGCCTATGCACAGCGGCGCCAGGCCGCCATTGTAACCGGCTTGGAGCGAGCCATGCATGCTGGCCTCGGCATAGAGCCTTCCACGTGCCGACCAGCTTTCGGAAGCGTTCTTGTCGCAAATGCTGGGGGCCGAGACATAGCCGACTTTTGGATCGGCGAACGGACGCAGCATGTGGAAGAGATAGTCGGGCGCGGGAACATGATCCGCATCGAGTTGCGCCACGAAATCGTAGCGGCTGTAGCCGTAGTGGTCGTAGAAGAAGGCGAGGTTGCCCTCCTTGCACCGCGTGCGTCGGGGCCACGACGTCCGATGATAATCGGATCGCCCCTTGCGGGTCGAGACGAAGACCCCGTGCCTGGAGCACCAGTCGAGAGTCTCGGGGGAAGGGTCTTCGTCGGCAAGCCAGGTGTCGTGTTCCACCTCCTGGGCAAGCATTGCCAGCAGGGTTTCACTAACGACCGAGAAGGGTTCCGCCGGCGCCTTGGTCACGACCATGGCCACTCGGCTGCCCGCCGGCAGGCGCAAGGGGCCGTTCGGTCTTGCCGCCCGATAGAACACGACGATGAAATAGGCCGGCAGAGCGGTCACCCAGGCAAGAACGAGGCTCACCGTAATTGTCCCGAAAGCATCGACGTGATGGCGCGGCTCCAGCCACCAGATCCAGAAATAGGCGAAGGCGCAGAGCCATACGGCCGCCGAGAACAGATATTCGGCCCGCCGATGTCCGCTCAGAACCGGGACAAGAAGCGGCTCGTGGGAGAGTTCCGGAGCATGCGTCGCTTGGGTAATCGCAAGTTCGGTCACGCGCGCGCCTCCAGTCCGAAGAACGGAGCCGCTGTCCGCACGATGGTTTGGAGGTCGGAATAACGAGGCTGGAAGCGGAGCGTCTCGCGGGCCAGGCTGGCGTCGGCGTAGAGGCTGGGTGGATCGCCCGGCCGGCGTGGATGGATGACGACCGGGACTGCGCATCCGGTCGTTTCCTGGATCACGCGCAGGACTTCCCTGATGGAAAAACCCCGCCCGGTGCCGAGGTTGACAGCGAGGTTTGCTCCGCCTTTGGCGAGATGGGTGAAGGCCTGAACATGGGCGCGCGCGAGATCTGCGACGTGAATATAGTCCCTTATGCAGGTCCCGTCGGGAGTATCGTAATCATCGCCGAATATCTCAAGATGCGGAATCCGGCCGGCCGCGGCCAGCAGCGCCCGCGGAATGAGATGAGTTTCCGGAACGTGCCATTCGCCAAGATCGCCGTCCGGATCGGCGCCACAGGCATTGAAGTAACGCAGGGCAACATACCGCAGGCCGTAGGCCGCCGCATAATCGGCGAGCATATGCTCGCCGATAAGCTTGGTCTTGCCGTAGGGATTGATCGGAGCCTTCGGCAACGTCTCATCGATCGGCAGCACCGAGGGGACGCCGTAGACGGCACAACTCGATGAGAAGATGACGTTCCGAAGCCCGGTCTGCCGGCAGGCATCGATAAGCGACAACGCACCGCCGACATTGTTGTTGTAATATTTCGCTGGGTTTTGCACGGACTCGCCCACGTAGGCCGAGGCGGCAAAGTGGATGACGGCATCGGGAGCATATTTCTCGATGACCTCGATCAGGCATGACGAGTCGAGGACGTCACCTTCGACGAAAGGCCCCCAGCGCACGGAGGAACGGTTTCCGGTCGTGAGATTGTCGTAGACGACAGGCTCAATCCCCTCCGAGCGGAGGAGCTTGGCGGTGTGGCTGCCGATATAGCCGGCACCGCCCGTGACAAGGACCCGGGGCGCATCCATCAGACCGCCTCCAGTTCGCGTGCCGGACGGGTGAGAAGGCCATCGAAATAGTCGATCGTCTGACGCAGGCCGCTCGACAGCTCGATCTTCGGCCGCCAGTCGAGTTCCTGCATGGCAAGCGAAATATCGGGGCGACGTTGACGCGGATCGTCAACCGGCAGAGCGCGATGGATGATTTGCGACCGCGAGCCGGTCAATCCGATCACCTGCTCGGCCAGCTCCCGGATCGTGAATTCGCCCGGATTGCCGAGATTGACAGGCCCCGTCAGCGACGACGGCGAGGCCATCATGCGGACCATGCCGCCGATGAGATCATCGACGAAACAGAACGAGCGGGTCTGCGAACCGTCGCCATAGATCGTGATGTCTTGCCCCGTCAGGGCCTGAACGATGAAATTCGAGACGACGCGGCCGTCGTCCGGACGCATCCGCGGGCCGTAGGTGTTGAAGATGCGGATGATCTTGATCTCGACGCCGTGCGTGTTGTGGAAGTCGAAGAACAGCGTCTCGGCGCACCGCTTGCCCTCGTCATAGCAGGAGCGCGGCCCGAACGAATTGACATTGCCCCAGTAGCTTTCGACTTGCGGATGGACGTTCGGGTCGCCGTAGACTTCGGAGGTGGATGCCTGAAGGATGCGTGCGCCGGTGCGCGCGGCCAGCTCCAGAAGGTTGAGGGAGCCCAGCACGCAGGTCTTTGTCGTATGGATCGGATCGGCCTGATAATGCGGCGGCGATGCCGGGCAGGCGAGGTTATAGATCTCGTCGACTTCCAGATCGAGCGGGTGGACGATATCGTGGGCAATGACATTGAAGCGATCGACCCCCTTCAGATGGGCGATATTGCGCCGCATGCCGGTGGAAAAGTTGTCGAGGCAGATCACCTGGTGTCCGGCGGCCAAAAGCGTCTCGCACAGATGGGATCCGAGGAAACCTGCACCACCGGTGACAAGAATTCTCTTGAGAGTACGAGATGTTCCGGATGGGTACTTTGCATCACGAGCCGAAGTTAGAACAGAGCGCGCACGAATCTTACCAAGATAGTTCACGACCACCTCCCGTGTTTTCAGATTTTGCTATGAAATCTTCGATCTTTACTTCGACATACCGCGACACTAAGTCGTTCGATCATGCGAATATTTTATTCATCCGGTTTTTCTTTAGGAAAGAACCGATGTTTATTTAGATACAGCTAAGGGAGGCAATTGTCGTTATCCTCACGTCCTGGAAATTATCGCTCCGTACATTTCAGAGCGAAAAGGAATATGGTAAACAACTTATGGAGGATACTTTTCGAGCACTTCCGCGTTTTCAGACGTAGTTCTGCGGAGATTTCAGCCGCAAAAACAATTGCTTTTCTCAATTTTCATGGCTCGGATCGGGTTATGCGCTGGAGGAATTGGATGGCTACAGGGTCTGAAACCGACGATGATGCTGCCGAACAGGAACGGCCGGCGCATATGGAGCGGCGGCGCTGGCCGCGTGAACCGGCCATGCGCAAGGAACGCCCACTCCATGCCTCCCCTGCACTCGTGCCGCTGCGATTCTCGACGCAGGACCTGCCACCGGCAGAACAATTCGAGGCCTGGCGGGCACATATGGCGCCGCTCGTGGATGTTCATCTGCCGGAGGGAAAATCACCGGAAGACGGGTTTTTCGCGGAGCAGATCGGCTGGCATCTCGGCGATATCCTCGTCGTCCAGCAGCGTGCGCATGCCCACAGATATATCCGGGATCAGGCCATGCTTCGATCGAGCCCCATCGACCATTGGAACGTCGGCCTGCAGCGCAGCGGCCAAGCCTGGACCGAGGTCAACCGTCGTGTCACCGAGACCGGTGCCGGCGAGATTTTTTTCATGTCTCTCGGCAGCCCCTATCGCGGACGGATGACCGATACCGAAGCTTTGCTCGTGTTCCTGCCGTATGAGTTGCTGGCTCGCGATGCGGGCCTTCTCCAGAGCGCCGGCAACACGGTTTTTTCGGGCAGCCACGCCGAGTTGCTCACGGGCTATCTCACGGGCCTCGAAACGAACCTCGGCAATCTGACGATAGAGGAAGTGCCCCGGATCATCCAAACCATCGGCGATATGGTCGTTGCGGGCGCCGCATCGTCCACAAGGACTGATACCGGTCAAAACCAGACCAACATGGGACTGATGGAGCGGGCGCACCGCTACATTCACGTCAATCTCCATTCGGAAAACTTGACACCGGACATGATGTGCCGCGCGTTGGGGATTTCGCGTACGCGGCTTTACCAGCTGTTTGAGGCGAACGGAGGCGTGCTCAATTATATTCGCAAGCGGCGATTGCTGCAGGCCTATGCGGATCTCAGCAATCCGGCCGACCACAGGCCGATTTCAGAAATCGCGGAAGCCGCCGGTTTCGAGGTCGCCGCCAATTTTACGCGCGCCTTCATCCACGAATTCAAGCTGAGCCCGCGTGAAATCCGAAGGACGGTGGCAACCCAACAGCGGCCGGCTCCGGCCATCCGCTCCACGCGGCGTTACGGAAAAACGATCGGTGATTGGCTGGCCCTGACGGGTTGATCCGGCTCGGACTGAAATCCAGACTCGAAGTCCGTCAAGCGGCGGTCGGCGCGCTTGCCGAAGACACCCCGGACTTGATCCAGACCCATGGCCTCTAAACCGTCTGGGCGATGTATCTAGACCACGCCGACCAAGCCTAATCCCCGAAAAAGCGGATCGGCTTATATTGCCGGTGCGCGATGATCAGGCTCCGGTCGGGCTGGATGATGTAGGTTTCCTCCACCTGCCGGCCGTACTGGTCGATGAAATCATGCGGAAAGGCGGAACCAACCGGCGATTTGGTGAGTTTGGTGCGCGGCTGGCCGCTATAGGTGATGCTTCCGGGGATGGGTTCGAGGCCCGGTCCGCTGTAGCTGACCGTGTTGCATCCCGCCAGAACGAGCGTGCCAACAAGGCCGATGATTGCAGGTTTCATGTCCATCCCTCCCAATGCCGTGAATAGTGTCACTCTACCCCTTGCCGGAGAGAGTTCCCGACACGAATGCCCATGCCGCTCTTCAATCCTTTGGGAAGCACCCCGGGGGACGTCGTGATCGAGCGGCCGGACGCGACGTCCACCTATGGATAATAGGGTGAGAATCCCGTTCCTCCAGACGCGCCGACCCATCCATTGCCGAAACCGGTGCTGTCTGCTAGATCGGCATCGTCGAAAAAGGCAGGATCGGTTGAGGTAAGCCCGGTCCCTTCCGTTGGCGCGTTAAACGCTCTGGGGAAGCTCTGCTCCGTGCCATGGCACGAGAACCCGCGACGTGATCCGCATCAAGATGCGGGATCCCGGCGGCGTGCGGAGACGGCAAAAAGGCAGTCCCGGGATTTTTTTCGAACGGAGACTGTCATGCGCTTGAACCATCTCGATTTCCACGTTCCCGATGTCGCTGCCACGGCGGATTTCTTCATCCGCCATTTCGGTCTGAAGCTTAAGGATATGCGCGGTCAGAACGGCCTGGCGATCCTGGAAGACGATACCGGCCTCGAAATCGTCCTCAGCCACGCAATCGCAAAATTCGGCACCGCCGATCAGGTGGAAATGGGGCGCCAGACCTATCACATCGGCTTCATTCTGCCCGAGAGGGCGGATGTCGATGCGGTCCATACCGGGCTTGCGGCTGCCGGTGCTGATCTGTCCGGCCCGCCGGCCGCCATGCGCGGCGGCTGGCTGTTTTACTGCACGGCGCCCGGAAACATCCTCGTCGAGATCGGCTGGCGGCCGGGTTAGACGATACCTAAAAGGAAAGGGCGGCCGCAGCCGCCCTTTCCAATGCCTGTTTTGACCGGCTCAGAATTCCGTCCAGTCGGCATCTGGGCTTGACGATGGTGTGCTGCTGCCGGCGCCGAAGGCGTTGGCGATTTTCTGGCCGAGCGCGCGGGCCGGCGAGGCGGCCGGACGGGCGGTGCCTTCTTTGGCGACGCGGATCGGGGCTGCCCTGACTGCCGGGCGCGGGGCCACGCGCGGTGCTGCGGCCGGGATCGGCGCGCTGGCGGTGAAGCCGCCTGTGCCGGTCAGCCTGAACTGGCAGAGCAGGTTGTTCAGCGCCGCCGCTTCCGTGGCGAGGCTGTGGCTGGCGGCGGTGGATTCCTCGACCATCGCCGCATTCTGCTGCGTGCCCTGATCCATGGTGTTGACGGCGGTGTTGATCTCCTGCAACCCGATCGATTGTTCGCGGGAGGCTTCGGCGATCGCGTGGACATGCTGGTTGATTTCCTGCACTTCGGCAACGATCGCATCGAGCGCCTTGCCGGTCTCGCCGACCAGCGAGACGCCGGTCTGCACATGTGTGCCGGAATTGGTGATCAGCCCCTTGATCTCCTTGGCGGCATTGGCCGAGCGCTGGGCGAGTTCACGCACTTCCTGGGCGACGACGGCAAAGCCCTTGCCGGCTTCGCCGGCGCGCGCCGCTTCGACGCCGGCGTTCAGGGCCAGCAGGTTGGTCTGGAAGGCGATGTCATCGATGACGCCGATGATGTTGGAGATTTCACCCGAGGATTTCTCGATCTGCTGCATGGCGGAAACCGCCTTGCGGACGACCTCGCCGGATTTCTCGGCGCCGAGGCGGGTGCGGGCGACGAGCTGGCTCGCCTCCTCGGCACGCTTGGCGGCGTCGCGCACCGTCGTGGTGATCTCTTCGAGCGCCGCTGCCGTCTCTTCGACCGAGGCCGACTGCTGTTCCGTCCGGTGGGAAAGCTCGTCGGCGGACGAGCGGATCTCGTTGGCGCCGGCGCTGATTGCCCGGGCATTGGCGCCAACCGTGTGCATGGTTTCGTTGAGCTTCTCGACCGAATTGTTGAAATCCTCACGCAGCGCATCGAGATGCGCGACGAAGGGCTCGTCGATATGCGAGGCGAGATCGCCGGCGGCAAGGCGGCGCAGGCCGTCGCCGAGTGCGGCAACGGCGCGTTCGAGTTCGGATGCTTCGCGGGCCTTCTGCGCCTCGCGTTCGCGCCGCTCGCCATCGCTGACATTACGGTCGGTTTCGGCGCGCGCCTCGATCTCCGCCCGTTCGATCGCGTTGTCGCGGAAGATCGAGACGGCCTTTGCCATCTGGCCGACTTCGTCGCGGCGGTCGAGGCCGCTGACTTCGCTTGTCGTATCGCCTTCGGCAAGCCGCGTCATGCGCTGGCGCAGCTGCGTCATCGGGCCGGCGATGCCCATCTGGGCGACGACCACGCTGACGCCGACGGCAATGAGAACGGCGATGCCGATCAGCACGAGGCAGAGGACGATCCGCCCGTTGACGGAAGCCGAAAGCGCATCGCCGCCGTCGTTGAGCATCGCCATCATCGCATCATTGTTGGCGATCATTTTCGGCGTCAGGGCATCGAGCTTGGCATTGATCAGCGCAACATTCGAAAGCGCGCCGGCGCTGTCCTTGGCCTTGCTCTGTTCGATGATCTTGTTTGCCAGGATTTCGATTTCGTCGATGCCGGCCTGGATCTCATCGATCGCCGCCTTGCGGCTGGGCACCAGCGCCAGCGCCTGCTTCATCCGGTCACGCGCCTGCGGCAGCTTGCTCGGCGTGGCGAGCGCCGTCTGGAATGCCGGCGTATCGGGCTTCATGTCGGCAATCAGGGTTACCTGCAGCACCGAGGCCACCGCCGATGCGCTGGCGCGCGCGCTCAGCATCGAGGCCTGCGCTTCATGATCGATGAAGGCGCTGTAGGCGGCGTCCGCACGGCGGAACTCGGAGATGACGTAGATCAGCCCGGCCATCGTGATCAGCCCGAGCAGCGCCACGACCGAGATGATTTTTGTGCGGATTTTCAGATGCTTCAGCATGGAAATGTCACCCGATTGACGGGGCGTGTCGCGCGCCCGGTGCTTTTGAAATCAATTGCTGCAGAAAGGACTGCTTCAATATCGCGGTTCAAGGATAGGTTTGGACTGACGCGTGCATCATGCGATCGGCTGGCGGGGTCCGATGTCGTCGCAACAAATAAAAGGCGATATTCTTTAATTCCGCGCTAACACGGCGGCGCGGATGCCCGCAATTTTTAGGGGCAAAAGCTGCGCGCCATCGCATCCAGGATCAAGCCTCGGAACCGGCATGCAACAGAGCCTCATTCTGAGGTGCTCCGCCGGCCTCGAAGGGCGAGGCGGGTGTGCCGACACGACTGTCATTCTGCTCCCCCACTCCCACACATATTCCCCGCCACGCATGACTCTGATACATCTCGCCGCAACGCTTCCCACTGAGCCCCGAGATCAAGATCACGATGACGCAATCCAAGCTGGCATCCCTGACTCTGAAGGTTTTCTTCGCGTTCGGCCTGTTCTTGTCAGCGCTCTTTTCGAGCCTTGCCGCATCCGCCCAGCAGGCGTCGCCCTCGCTGCCGCTGCTTTTCGATGCGCGCGAACGTCTTGCGAGACCGGATCTCTCCTCGCTGGTGCGCCTGCGCTTCCTGACATCGGTCGATTTCCCGCCCTTCAATTTCACCGATCAGAACGGCAAGCTCTCCGGCTTCAATGTCGACCTCGCCCGCGAAATCTGCAGCGAGCTGGAGATCTCGGACAAGTGCCAGATCCAGGCGATCCCCTTCGCCGACCTCAAGGATGCGCTTGCCGCCTCGCAGGGCGATGCCGTCATTGCCGGCCTTGCCGTGACGCCGGAGCTGCGCCGGCAATTCGTCTTCTCCCGACCCTATCTGATGCTGCCGGCGCGCTTCGTGCGCAATCTCGCCGTGCCGCTCGACGGCAAGACGGCTGCCGCCCTTTCCAGCCATCCGGTCGGTGTCGTCCGGGGGACGGTGCATGAGGCGATGCTGGCCGCCTTCTTCCCGGCGATCAAGGCGCAAGCCTTCGACACCAAGGACGCCCTGCTGGCGGCGCTCAAGGACCGCAAGGTCGATGCCGCTTTCGCCGATGCGCTGCAGCTTTCCTTCTGGGTTTCTTCGCCGGCTTCGGCCAAATGCTGCGCGCTTTTCGACGGTCCCTATCTCTCCGAACATTTCCTCGGCGAGGGCATGACGATCATGCTGCGGCAGAAGGATGGCGTGCTGACGGCGGCCATCGACCACGCGCTCGCCACGCTGTCGCGCAACGGCCGTCTTCAGGAAATCTATCTGCGGTATTTCCCCTACGGGCTCTATTGACGCCGCGGTCAGAACTGCGCGCGCTCAGCCCTTGCGGAAGCGCGCAATCGCGCTGCGCTCGATCGCCGCGCAGGTGAGCTTGTCGAGACCGAGCCGGTCGCGCAGCAGGCTGAGCAGCCGCAATTCTTCCGCCTTGACCGAAAGATCGGCGGAGGCCACTTCGACGGCCAGCGCATAGGCCGTGTCGTAAAGCTTTACCGGCAGGGTGTCGCGCACGGTTTCGAGCACGACGTCGAGGCCTTCCGGCCCGGCCAGCAGCGCGGCGCAGTCGCGCGCCACCGAAATCAGCTTGTCGTCGTCGAAATCCCGGAAAACCGGCAGGAATCCGATCAACTGGCCGATCCTTGTCATCTCCCTGTCGTTCATCGTGCTGTCGACGGCGGATGCCATGACCATCACGTAGATCAGCGCATCATGGGCGGAAAGCGGCTTGTTCATCTCTGATTCCTTTTTCGATCTGCCCAGATTAGGAATTGGCTGCAGGCATTACAAGAGATCGGCCATATCCGCGGCTGTTCGCGCTTGTCATGGCGGCCGGTCATTTGCGGCGCGGATCGGCGCCATAGACGCCTTTTCCCGCGTGCCTGACCGTCTCGGCGATCCCCGCAAGCGGCGACCCCGCCGCCGCTTGCGCCCAGCCATTTTCGGCAAGCCATGAGCCGAGATCCTGGGTGCCGAGCCGGCAGGCGGCCGTCACCGTTTCCTTCCATTCCGCTGTCTCGACATCGCAGCTGACGCTGCGGTTGCGCAGCAGCTGACGCAGCGCCGTCTTCGCCATCATGCCGCAGGGCCATTGCCGGCCCGCCGGCCCGCATATTCTGTCGGCCGGCGTCGGCACGATGCCGGCAAGTTGGAGCCTGCGTTCGCCAAAGGAAAGCATGCCGGCATTTTCGACCATCGGCCGCGCCAGTTCCATCGGTTTTTTCGCGGCCGGGCCGGCCGCCTGCCCGGGCGTCGTCTCCGCTCTTTGCGCTATATTGGCGGGTTTGGGTGTGACATCGCCGCCTGGATCCGTAGCGGGCGGAACCGCCGGTTCCGCTGACCGGGCGATCATTTCGGCTTGATCATCCGAAATCGCAGCGGCTTTGCCGGCTGCGGGGGCAGCCTCCGCCGCGGCCGCCGTTTCCTCTGCTGACGTCGTCTCTTCCCCGACTGCGCCGTCGCGAAGTCTTGCTTCGCCCGCCATCAGCAGGCCGGCCACCACCACCATCCCTGTGAGACCTGTGAAGATGGCGGCAGGGCGCATGGAATATCTTCCTATTGGCTGGCCCAGATGATGCGGGCGATCCAATCGACGTCGGAAAGCTCGAGGGTGCGGTTGGGATGTTCGGGATTGAGTGACATCAGTTCGATCGACCGCGGGCTCTGCCGCAGCAGCACCTTGGCCATCACCTCGCCCTCGTTTGTGCGCACGACGATGCGGTCGTTGCGGCGCACCTGGGCGCCCGGCTCGACGATCAGCACGTCGCCGTCGCGGTAAAGCGGCATCATGCTCTCGCCCTGCACCTCCAGCGCATAGACGCCCGCCTTCTGTGCCGGGGCTGCCGGAAATTCCACCACGTCCCAGCCCTGGCCGGCCGGAAAACCGCCATCGTCGAAGAAGCCGCCGGCGCCGGCCTGCGCGAAGCCGAGCAGTGGAATGGAGCTGCCTTGCGGCGGAAACGCGCCGTCAGACTGTCCGGCCGGCTGGCCCGGCCCGGCGTCCGGCCGCATGAAGGCAAGAAACTCCTCCATGCTCGCCCCTGTCGCGTCGAGCACCTTGGCGATCGATTCCGTCGAAGGCCAGCGCAAGCGCCCGTCGGCGGAAAGCCGTTTCGACTTGTTGAACGAGGTCGGGTCGAGCCCGGCGCGGCGCGCAAGACCGGATGGCGTCAGCTCGCGCCGTTCGGCAAGCCTGTCGATCGCTTCCCAAATCTGGTCGTGTGACAGCATATGCGCCCGATCCCTGCGCGGCTGATTCAGCGGCGCGCTTCAACCGGGCGGAATGTTAACCGACCGGCCGGCCCGAGTAAAGATCAGGAGGAATAAAATCCTGTCACATCAGGCGTGCCACGTTCAGGCAACCATCGCCATATTGATCTTGCCGAGCTGAATCACGGCCTGCGTCCGGCTGTCGACATCGAGTTTCAGCAGGATCGCCGAGACATGCGCCTTGATCGTCGCCTCGGAGACGCCGAGTTCATAGGCGATCTGCTTGTTCAGCAGCCCTTCGCCGAGCATGGTCAGCACCCGGCTCTGCTGCGGCGTCAGCGTATGCAGGCGGTGGATCAGGTCGGCGACATCGGGATCCTGCTCCTGCCCGTCGCGGTAGCTTTCCGGCGTGGCGATGTCGCCGGCAAGCACCGTCTGGATGCTGCGGCGGATATCGTCGATGCCGGAGGATTTCGAAATGAAGCCGGAAGCCCCGAGCTCCAGCGCCCGGCGGATCGTCGTCGCATCGTCGGTGGCCGAGACGATGACGATCGGCAGGCTGGCGAATTCCGAGCGCAATGCCATCAGCCCGGAAAAGCCGCTGACGCCGGGCATGGCGAGGTCGAGCAGCATCAGGTCGGCATCCGCATGGGCGCCGGCGGCCCGGCGTGCGGCCGCGAAATCGCCGGCCTCGACGATCGCCTGCCGGCCTTCCATGCCGATCACCGCCTGGCGCAGTGCGTCGCGGAAAAGCGGATGATCGTCGGCAATGATGATGGTCTGTTCCTGCATCGAAAACTCCCTCCCAAGAGCCCGATCATGCCCGCATGCGACGCCGTCCCTCCGCGTTGCATGCTGGCTTGCTGGCGTATGACTATATCAGATCAGGTCTTCTGCGGAAGGGGATTGGTGTTTTCCTCAGCCTGGAACTCCTTCACCATCCCCATGAAACTCTTCATCATCCGCTCCATGATGCTGATCGAACGCTCGACCTCGGCGTCGCTCGGCAGCACGCGCTGGGCGACATTGCCCTGTTCAAGCGCCGTCACCCGCTTTGCCAGCCGGTCGAGTTCGTCCTCATAGGCCGCCCGCTCGTCGGCCGCCATCCGGCAGACGAGGGCGCCGTCCTTGTCCTGGCAGATCGACATGGCGCCGGTCTGCCGGTCGAGACGGACAAAATGATCGCCGCTCTTCTCCAGCTGGAAGCGGCCGGCGTCGGTTTCAGCCGCCGAGGCCGCCAACGGCAGGAGAAAAACGCCAAGTGTCAGAACCAAAGCCTTCATCGTCTCATCCTCCGGATTTTGCTACTGGAGCATGATGCCGAAAAGTGTGCGCGGTTTTCGGACGACATCATGCTCTAATTCTGTTCCAGCGGTCCCGTTTTTCGCGCCGGGGCGTGGACATCGCCGCCTCTTTCCGGCAAAGCCTCGTGACCAAGGACCAGCAGTCGCGAGGCCATGATGACCCTGACACCGACCCTTTACAAGATCGTGACGGAAACGCTCTGGCAGCAAGCCAGACAAACCGGCACTTTTCATGGCGCCGGCATCGATCTCACGGATGGCTTCATCCATTTCTCGACGGCAGCCCAGGTGAAGCAGACCGCCGCCCTGCATTTTGCCGGCCAGTCCGGCCTGCTGCTGATTGCGGTCGATGGCAGCGGCTTCGGTGACAAACTGGTCTTCGAGCCTTCGCGCGGCGGCGATCTCTTCCCGCATCTCTTCGCCGATCTGCCGCTGGCGGCCGTGCTCTGGGAGGCGCCGCTGCCGCTCGACGAAGCCGGCGCCCATATTTTCCCGGAGCTTAGGCCATGATCGATCCTTTCAAGCGTCTCGCCCGCAAGGGTCTCTTCCTGTTCGATCCGGAAACGGCACACGGCATGTCGATCGCCGCGCTGAAATCCGGCCTCGTGCCCGCCTGCCAGCTCAAGCCCGATCCGCGCCTGCGCCAGACCGTCGCCGGCCTTACCTTCGACAATCCGCTCGGCATGGCCGCGGGTTACGACAAGAATGCCGAGGTGCCGGAGGCGCTGCTGAAGCTCGGCTTCGGCTTTACCGAGATCGGTACGGTGACGCCGAAGCCGCAATCCGGCAATCCGCGGCCGCGCATCTTCCGCCTGGTGGAGGATGAAGGCGTCATCAACCGTCTCGGTTTCAACAATGAAGGCCATGATGCCGCCTTCGGGCGCCTCGCCGCGCTAACGGGCGGTGGCATGATCGGCGTCAATATCGGCGCCAACAAGGACAGCGAGGATCGCGTCGCCGATTATGTCGCCGGCATCCGCCGCTTCTATTCCGTCGCCCGCTATTTCACCGCCAACATCTCCTCGCCGAACACGCCCGGCCTGCGCGACCTGCAGGGGCGCGAAAGCCTGGCGGTGCTGCTGTCATCCGTGCTTGCGGCACGCGACGAGATGGCGGCGACAACAGGCCGGAAGATCCCGGTCTTTCTGAAGATCGCCCCCGATCTGACCGAGGAAGGCATGGACGATATCGCCGCCGAAGCACTCTCGCATGCGCTGGATGGTCTGATCGTCTCCAACACCACGCTGTCGCGCGACGGGCTCAAGGATCAGCGCCAGGCGAAGGAGGCGGGCGGCCTTTCCGGCGTGCCGCTGTTCGAAAAGTCGACGGCGGTGCTCGCCAGGATGCGCAAGCGCGTCGGCCCTGATCTGCCGATCATCGGCGTCGGCGGCGTCTCCTCGGCCGAAACCGCGCTGGAAAAGATCAGGGCCGGCGCCGATCTCGTCCAGCTCTATTCCTGCATGGTCTATGAAGGCCCGGGCCTCGCCGGCGATATCGTCCGCGGCCTGTCGAAACTCCTGGACCGCGAAAAGGCCGGCTCGATCCGCGACCTGCGCGATACCAGGCTGGATTATTGGGCGGCGCGGAAGGTCTGATCGGCGCGCAGCTTGACCAGCATCGCCAGGAAGACGCCGCGGAAGAGCAGGAAGGCGTTCATCGCCAGCCACAGGCCATGATTGCCGAAGAGCGGCACGAAGACCGCGAGCATCAGCAGATAGCCGGCAAAGGACATCAGCATCCGGTTGCGCATCTCGGCCGACCATGTCGCGCCGATGAAGACCCCGTCCATCAGGAAGGCGAGCGCGCCGGTCAGCCCCGTCACCGCCGCCCAGGGCAGATAGGTTTCGGCCGCCTGCCGGACCTCGGGTGAAGTCGTCAGCACCGAGATCAGCCAGGGTCCGGCGAGGAAGAAGAAGGCGGAGCCGATCGCCGCCAGCCCGAAGGACCACAAGATCGTCAGCCTCAGCCCGCGGTCGAAGGCCGGCCGGTAACGCGCGCCGATCGCCCGGCCGATAATCTGTTCGGCGGCATTGGCAAGCCCGTCGAGATAGTAGCCTGACAGCAGGAAGAAATTCATCACCACGGCGTTGGCGGCAAGCGTCACCGCGCCGAAGCTGGTGCCGATCCGCGTCATGATGGTGAAGGCGCCGATCAGCACGAAGGTGCGGATCAGGATGTCGCGGTTGAGCGCGAAAAGCTCGGCCAGCCGATGCCGCGAAACGATCTCCGCCCATGCCGGCCGCTCTGCCTTGTTAAAGCCGCGCAGCACGATGACAAGCCCGGCAAGTGCGCCGACGGTTTCGCCCGCCATCGTTCCCCAGGCGACCCCCGCCACGCCCCAATCGAGGGTCAGGCCGAGATAGATGGAAAGCAGGATGTTGATGCCGTTGATGATCGCCTGCAGCAGCAGTCCGATATTGCCCTGTCCGCGTCCGAGCACGAAGCCGAGGATGGCGTAATTCGCCAGCGCCGCCGGTGCCGCCAGCATGCGGATGGAGAAATAGGTGCTGGTCGCCTCGGCGATCGCCCCCTCCGCGCCCATCAGCGTCAAGCCCGCCGCCATCAGCAGCGGCGAAAGACAGAGCAGCGCCAGCCCGCAGCCGAGCGCCGAGATCATCGCCCTGGAGAAAACCGCCTGCTGTTCGTGCTGATCCCGGCGGCCATAGGCCTGCGCCGTCAGCCCTGTGGTCGAAGCGCGCAGGAAGTTGAAGCTGCCGAGAATGAGATCGAAGAGCATCGCGCCGATCGCCAGCCCCGCCAGCGCCTCCGCATTGCCCATGCGGCCGACCACGGCGGTGTTGGTCAGCCCGAGCAGCGGCGTCGTCATGAAGCCGAGCGTCATCGGAAGGGCGATCGACAGCACCAGCCGGTGGGTCACGTCGAAAGCGAGCCTGTTGTCGTCGATCCTGCTATCCATGCCTGCCTCGCCGCGACAGCGCCGCGCGTCCTGGTGAGAGGCGCTAGAGACACTGTAACATTCTGAATTGCTGCAGGCGGAATCGCCTCAGCTGGAAAGCACCATGGCCCAATAGGGCAGGTTCCGGGAAGAGGGATTATGGGCGACGGCGACACCGAGGCCGTCATAACGCCCAAGCATGTTTTCCAGATGATGCGGCGAGTTGATCCAGGCCGTCACCACGGCATCGACGCTCTGCTGGCCGGAGGCGATATTCTCTGCCGCCGGCAGCCGGACACCACTTGCTTTCACACGTGCGCCAAAACTGTCGGTCATGCCCATGAGGTGCGCCATCTTGCCGGCGCTCGCCATGCGCTTCGCCTGGAAGAGAGCAGCCGTACTCGCTGCCGGGTCGACGGCCAGCGGCGGCAGGCCGTTTTTGGTCCTGAGCTGGTTGACGAGCGGCAGCACCCGCGCCGTCTCGTCCTCGCCGTCCGAAGGCGTTCCGGCGATCCGCGGGGTCGTGGTGCAGCCGGCGATGCCAGCGGCGAGCGCAAGTCCGGAAAGGCGCAGCAGCCCGCGCCTGGAAAGATCGATGGATGTCATGTTACCGGCGGTAGCTGAAAAGACGAAGGATGACGAAGAGCGGGATGACGATCGTCGCGCCGAGGATCAGATAGTCGCCGACGCGCCCGAGTGCCGAAAAGCCCCGGTGCCAGACTTCCAGGATGAAGTCGCGCACGCCGTCGATGATGCTCCACGGCGTCAGGCCGAAGACGGTCATGACGAAACCGACGATCAGCGACACGACGATAAGCTTTATCACTGTGCGGCCGATTGAATCGCCGAGGAACCTGTTCGCCTGATCGGACATAAGCCATCTCCTGTTTGCCCTTGGAATAAGGTCGCGGCCTTCAGCCCGCAAGCCCTTTCCGGAATTGGCCGCTTCGCCTCTGAAATAGGACTTGAGTTTTTTTGTGGCCGCCGCCAAATGCGGGCCAACCAATAGGTCCGTTGATGCACCACCAGCTTTCCTCCGGCGATGTCATCGCCGACCGCCGCGCCGACTATGCCAGGATGCTCGAAGAAGGCGGTGAGCCGGACGCGGCCGCCGAACTGATGGAACAGGCGCTCGAACTCGTGCCGGCCTGGGCCGCCGGCTGGTATCGCCTCGCCACCTATCTGGAAAAGGCGGGCAGGGCGGATGCCGCGATCGAGGCCTACCGCAGGACGCTTGCCTTCGATCCCGATGATATTTTCGGCGCAACGCTCAAGCTCGCCATTCTCGGCGACGTAGCCACGCCCGACCGGCCGCCAAGCCGCTATGTCGAGCGCCTTTTCGACGACTATGCCGATCGTTTCGAATCAGCCCTTGTTGAAAAACTCGACTACAGCGTCCCGCAGAAGCTCGCAGCGCTGATCGCCTCCACCGGCAGGCGTTACGAACGCGCCGTCGATCTCGGCTGCGGCACCGGCCTGCTCGGCCCGGAGATCCGTGGCCGTGTCGACCGCCTGGAAGGCTTCGACCTCTCGCAGAACATGCTGGTGAAGGCGGCCGAGAAACAGGTGTATGACAGTCTCGCCCAGGCCGACCTCTCGCTCGCACCCGATCTCTCCGGCCTCTTTGCCGATGCCGCCCGCCATCGCGCCGATCTGGTGACGGCGGCCGATGTGCTGATGTATCTCGGCAATCTCGAAAGCGTCTTTGCCATCATCGGAGAACTCGCGGCATCAGGCGCCGATATCGCCTTTTCCGTCGAGGATGCCGGAGACGGCGAGGGCTTCCATCTCGCTCCGTCGCTGCGTTACGCCCATTCGGAAAGCTATGTCAGGGCGCTTCTTGCCCGTCACGGCTTGCAAATCCTTGCGACCGTCAAGTCGGTCATTCGCAAAGATGGCGGAAAACCGGTATCCGGCATTCTGTTCCTTACGCGCAAACCAGCGTGAGCGAACATTTCTTGCGATTTTTTAATAGGTCAGCATTGCTTACCTATTTTACTTGATCAAAAGACCGAAAAACCCGATACTGCGCTGCATCATCAGAGATGCCCGGCAATTATCGCCGAGGCGCTCCGGCTTCTTTCATTATGCAAAATTCCGTCGCGCCCGGGTCTCCCCCAGCGCGTTTTTTAACATCGTCTGCCGTGGAGATTGGCGACATGACACAGCTCATCAATGCTCTTGGCGTCTGGAACACGAGCGCGACGCGCCACACCCCGATCGAGGATGTGCAGGGCATATTCTCCGGCAGCCTCGTTGCCGCGCTCGGCCTCTACGTGCTTGCCAGCGCCGGCCTTCTCACCGGCAGCACCGCCGGTGTGGCCTTCCTTCTGCACTATGCCTTCGACGTCAATTTCGGCCTCGCCTTCTTCCTGCTCAACCTGCCGTTCTTCTATCTCTCGTGGAAGCGCCTCGGCATGGCCTTCACCATCAAGACCTTCGTCGCCATCGGCCTGACCTCGGTGATTGCCGATGTGCAGTCGCGCTTCTTTTCGATTTCGAGCATTCATCCGGCCTGGGCCGCCCTGCTCGGCGGCCTGCTGCTCGGCTTCGGCCTGCTGGCGCTTTATCGCCACCGCGCCAGCCTCGGCGGCGTCGGCATTCTCGGCATCTATCTGCAAGAGCGTTTCGGCATCCGCGCCGGCCTCGTCCAGCTCGCCATCGACATGTGCGTGCTCGCCGCCGCCTTCTTCGTCACCACCCCGCCGGTGGTCTTCTATTCGGTGCTCGGCGCCGTCGTCCTCAACCTCTTCGTCGCCATCAATCACCGCGCCGATCGCTACATCGCGCTCTAACCTTACAAAACGGTAAGCCATTCTAAACAAATCGTAACTTGCCTCAGATCGGCCCCGGCGCGACACTCCTCCCGCGCCGGATTTGATGAGGCGAACTATGTCAGATTTGGAAAAGCTTGTGAGACGCCGTATGCAGGAAGAATACGCCAAGGGCACTTCCGCAGAGGAAATTGCGAAAGTCGTCCGAGACCTGTTCAACAGCATCGACCTCTCGGACAATCGGTTTGACGCCGTTGCCGTACGGGCCACCCGGGATCACGAGTGACCCGATATTCGACCGACCCGAGTTTTCGGGTCGGTTGCCAGAGGATGTTTCCCCTCCAGCAAATATCTCACGCAGCCTTCGTTGCCGCATCAATCGGATGCTGCGAGCGGAAGCCGACGGCAAGCCGGTTCCAGATGTTGATCGCGCCGATCGCCACCGTAATCTCAGTCATCTCCTTCTCGGAGAAATGCGCCTTCAGCGTCTCGTAGTCGCCATCCGGGGCGCCTGTTTTGGCGATGTTGGTCACGGAATCCACCCAGCCGAGCAGCGCCCGTTCACGGGCGTCATAGACCGGCGATTCCCGCCAGACGCACATCAAGTTGATCCATTGCTCGGAGAGCCCATCATGGCGGGCTTCCTTCACATGCATGTCGACGCAATAGGCGCAGCCGTTGATCTGCGAGGCGCGCAGCTTGATCAGGTGGATGAAGCGGCGCTGCAGCCCGGAGGACTGGACATATTGCTCGAGTGCGGCGACCGCCTTGTAGGCATCGGGAGCGGCTTTGCCGAAGTTGAAACGTGGTTGCATGGTCTTTCTCCTGTGTGAGTGGCTCAGCGAGCCGTCTTGCGTTCATGGATTTCGAGGAAAGCGCAGCCTCTGGCTGCGATCGATCCGTCGTCGAGGGCATTCAGTTCGATGCCGAGATCGGCAATGCTGGTCTTGGCAAGTTCGGCCCGATAGACCCGTTCGGCTCTGAGCATCGCCGCACTGATGGTGCAGGGTTGGGCAAAGAACCGATCGGAGACCGGGTTCGGTCCGCGCTGGCGGATTTCGGCGCAGCGGAAGGCCGGCGCCGGTCCTTCGACGGCAAGCAGGATGTCGAGCAGCGAAATCTCTTTCGCCGCCTTTGCCAGCCTGTATCCGCCTTTCGGCCCCGGCACGGTATCGAGGATGCCAGCGCCCGACAGCGCCTGCAGATGCTTCAACAGATAACTCGTCGAGACGCCGTGGAATTCCGCCAGCGCGGCCGCCGAAAGCACGCCGCCTTCGGAGAGGCCGGAAAGCATCGCCACGCTGTGAATGGCCTGCTCGACCCCGTCGCTCATCTTCATGCAGGATGCCTCCTCAATTCGTAGATAAAAAATATCCACGATTATATCGGATGTCAAGAGGCGCGCTTGCTGCTTGCCACTTGCCTTTATCCTGACCCCGGATAGAAGACGGAAAAGCCGACAGGGGAACAACATGGCATCCAACGCTTTCGCAGGCCTTCTGAATTCCAGCGCCGATCGTCATTCGCTCTTCGACGACGCCCAGGGCATCGTCGCCGGCAGCATGCTCGCCGTGCTCGGCGTAACGCTTCTCTCCGGCGCCGGGCTGCTTGCCGGCGGCACGGCGGGCATGGCCTTCCTCGCCCATTATGCGACCGGCTTCAGCTTCGGCCTCTGCTTCTTTGTCGTGAACCTGCCCTTCTATTATCTTGCTTTCCGCCGTTTGGGTCTCGCTTTCACCATCAAGACCTTTGCCGCCATCGCGCTGACCTCGGTCCTGTCTGAATTCGTCTCGGGCTTCATCACCATTGCCCATGTCGATCCGATAGCCGGCGCGCTCTTCGGCGGCCTCGTCATCGGCGCCGGCATGCTGGCGCTCTTCCGCCACCGCGCCAGCCTCGGCGGCATCGGCATTCTCGCCCTCTATCTCCAGGATCGCTTCGGCTGGCGCGCCGGCTTCGTTCAGCTCGGCTTCGACGGCATCATCCTGGCGCTTTCCTTCTTCGTCGCCACCCCCTTCATCATCGCCTGCTCAGTGCTTGGTGCGATCGTTCTCAACCTCACGATTGCCATCAACCACCGCAAGGACCGCTATATCGCCATGTGAAGGCCTGCGGCTCTTCTTTTTCCCTGGCATTTCACTACCTTCCAGGCGTGGACCAGATCGATTCCGAAGCCCGTGCCCTGCTGCCTGCCGCCTTTACCCGCTGGTTTGCGGAAAAGGGCTGGCGGCCGCGCGCCCATCAGCTGGAATTGCTCGCGCGCGCCGAGGCCGGTGAAAGCACGCTGCTGATTGCGCCGACCGGCGCCGGCAAGACGCTCGCCGGTTTTCTGCCCTCGCTCACCGATCTCACCCGCCGCGGCAAGATCCCGCCCGGCTCCGCCTTCACCGGCATCCACACGCTCTATGTCTCGCCGCTGAAGGCGCTCGCCATCGATATCGAGCGCAACCTGATGAAGCCGGTCGCGGAGATGGGCCTGCCGGTCACGATAGAAAACCGCACCGGCGACACGCCGAACGCCAAGCGCCAGCGCCAGAAACTCAACCCGCCGGATATTCTGCTGACCACGCCGGAACAGGTCGCCCTGCTGCTGGCCAACCGCGAGGCCGAACGCTTCTTCAAGGACCTGAAATATATCATCCTCGACGAGTTGCATTCGCTCGTTACCTCCAAGCGCGGCCATATGCTCTCGCTCGGCCTGGCTCGTCTCCGCCGCCTTGCCCCCGACCTCAAGACCATCGGCCTCTCGGCCACCGTCGCCGAGCCCATGGACCTGCAGAAATGGCTGGTCGGCCAGGAGGAGGGCAGGGAGCATCATGCCGGCCTCGTCGTCGTCGAAGGCGGCGCCAAGCCCGATATCTCGATCCTGTCGACCGAGGAGCGCATTCCCTGGGCCGGCCATTCCGCCCGGTATGCCATTCCCGACGTCTACAACAAGCTCCTCGAACACAAGACGACGCTGCTTTTCGTCAACACCCGCAGCCAGGCCGAAATGCTGTTTCAGGCGCTCTGGACGATCAATGACGACAACCTGCCGATCGCGCTCCATCACGGCTCGCTCGATGTCGGCCAGCGCCGCAAGGTCGAGGCGGCGATGGCCGAAAACCGGCTGCGCGCCGTCGTTGCCACCTCCACCCTCGATCTCGGCATTGACTGGGGCGATGTCGATCTGGTCATCCATGTCGGCGCGCCGAAGGGCGCCTCGCGTCTTGCCCAGCGCATCGGCCGCGCCAATCACCGCATGGACGAACCCTCGAAGGCGATCCTGGTGCCGGCCAACCGGTTCGAGGTCATGGAGTGCCAGGCCGCCCTCGACGCCAATTATATCGGCGCCCAGGACACCCCGCCCGTCGGCCGCGGCGCGCTCGACGTGCTCGCCCAGCACGTGCTCGGCATGGCCTGCGCCGAACCCTTCGACATGCTGGAACTCTACGACGAGGTCACCAGCGCCTCGCCCTATGCCGATCTCAGCTGGGAGACCTTCGAGCGCATCGTCGATTTCGTCGCGACCGGCGGTTATGCGCTCCGGACCTACGAGCGTTATGCCCGCATCCGCAAGACCAAGGAGGGCCGCTGGCGCGTCTCCAATCCTGCGGTCGCCCAGCAATACCGCCTCAACCTCGGCACCATCGTCGAAAGCCCGATGCTGAATATCCGCATGGTCAAGCGCGGCGAGGGCGGCAGGATCGGCCGTGGCGGCGCCACGCTGGGCAAGGTCGAGGAATATTTCCTCGAGCAGATGTCGCCGGGCGATACGTTTGTCTTCTCCGGCAAGGTGCTGCGATTCGAGGGCATCCGTGAAAACGAGTGCCTGGCGTCGCAGGCCTTTTCGCTCGATCCGAAGATCCCCTCCTACAATGGCGGCAAGTTTCCGCTGTCGACCTATCTCGCCGAGCAGGTGCGGGCGATGATCGCCGATCCCGACCGATGGCAGCGCCTGCCGGATCAGGTGCGCGACTGGCTGTCCTTACAGAACGACAAGTCGATGCTGCCGAAGCGCGACGAGTTCCTGATCGAAACCTTCCCGCGCGGCAGCCGCGGCTACATGGTCGCCTATCCCTTCGAAGGCCGTCTCGCCCACCAGACGCTCGGCATGCTGCTCACCCGCCGGCTGGAGCGGGCCGGCGCCAAGCCGCTCGGCTTCGTCGCCACCGATTATTCGCTGGCGATCTGGGGGCTCGAGGATATGGGACTGATGATCGGCAATGGCCGGCTCAGCCTCTCCGACCTCTTCGACGAGGATATGCTCGGCGACGATCTCGAAGCCTGGCTCGACGAATCCTTCCTGTTGAAACGCACTTTCCGCAATTGCGCCGTGATTGCGGGCTTGATCGAACGCCGCCATCCGGGCAAGGAAAAGAGCGGCCGCCAGATCACCGTCTCCGCCGATCTGATCTATGACGTGCTGCGCAGCCACGAGCCGGATCACATCCTCTTGCAGGCGACGCGGCAGGATGCGGCGACGGGACTTTTGGATATTGGCCGTCTTGGCGATATGCTGAGGCGAATCAGGGGCCACATCACCCACCGCGCCCTCGACCATATTTCCCCGCTCGCCGTGCCGGTGATGCTGGAAATCGGACGCGAGGCGGTGCCGGGCGAGGCCCATGATGTGCTGCTCGCCGAAGCGGCGGACGATCTGATCGCCGAAGCGCTTGCTTGACGAGGCTTGGGCCTGACGACGGTATTTGGGAATAACAGAAGTGATGAACCGCCTGGCGCTGGCGCGCGACATATCGGGATTGGCCACGGTGCCGGGCGTCGAGACGTCGGTCCATGGCATTGCCGCCGTCTGCGATCCGCTCGGCGCTCTCTATCTGCCGGATGCCGGCCTGCTCGTCGTCTCCGACCTGCATCTGGAAAAGGGTGCGGCCTTTGCCCGCCGCGGCATGATGCTGCCGCCATATGATACGCTGGCGACGCTGACCGTCCTTGCCGCCGTCATCTCGCGTTACGATCCGAAGCTCGTGGTCTCGCTCGGCGATAATTTCCACGACCGTATCGGCTCAAAGCATCTGCCGGCGAATTTCCGGGCGCTGATCGTCGAAATGGCGCGCGGCCGCGAATGGATCTGGATCAACGGCAACCATGATCCGGATGGCATCGTCGATCTGCCGGGCGCTTCCACCGACGAGATGCATTATGCCGGCCTGACCTTCCGCCACGAGCCGAGGAACGGCTTGCAGAAGGGCGAAATATCGGGCCACCTGCACCCGTCGGCCACGGTCCGCCGCCGCGACAAATCCGTCCGCCGCCCCTGCTTTGCCACCGACGGCGCCCGCCTCCTCATGCCGGCCTTCGGCGTCATGAGCGGCGGCCTCGACCTCGGCCATCAGGCGATGCACGGTCTTTTCGACAGGGGATCGCTGATCGCCCATCTGCTCGGCAGGGACCGGATCTACTCGGTGCGGTATGGGAATTTGCGGGGATAGCGCTACGACCCGATGTGCCGCGTACCCCTCTGCACACCCTTAAATCAATCACACTCCCGCAGCTGCTGCTGATACGTCCCCGCCATCCGCGCGAACCTCTGCGCCGTCTGCTGTAGTTGCCCGTTCGAGCGCCAGTCGCCGCGCTTAAATCCGGTCGGACCGGAATAATAGGCGAGATAGAGATTATAGGCATCGTTCAGCGGAATGCCGGTCTCCACGCTGTTCTGGTAGTGATACCAGCCGATGAAATCGATCGCGTCGGAAAAGTTTGTCCGGCGCGCGGCCCAGTTCCCCGTCTGCGACTGATAGTGATCCCAGGTCCCGTCCAACGCCTGCGAATAACCGTAGGCCGTCGACGGCCGGGTCCAGGGAATGAAGCCGAACAGCTTGGTGCGCGGCGGCCGCGCATAGGGTTGGAAGCCGGATTCGGTATACATCGTCGCCATCAGGATCGGCACCGGCACGCCGTATTTCTTCTCCGTCCGCTCGGCGGCACGCTGCCAGCTGGTGAAGAGCCCGTCGCGCTCGTCGAAGACGGCGCAGATGTTCCGCGTCTGTTTGGGCGCCGTCGCGCAGCCGGCAAGCAGCGCCAGCCCGACGGCTGTCAGAACGATACGAGTACGCATAACAAAACCTCTCGTTTCCGAGAGATTACTAACTCGTAAATGTTAAAGACCGGTTTTTAGTCGAATACGAAGTTTCCCGGATGCTTTCCCGGGCGGCCAGGGGGATGCTGGCCTGATCGCCGGGAGGCCTAAGGAGAGACGCCCGCTACGCTTTGACGGGCTCGTAGCGCAGGATCACCGCGCCGCCTTCCGTCGTCGAGGATTCGATCAGCTTCAGCGGCACCTGGCTTTCCGCAGATTTGAAAAGCGGGTTGCCGCTGCCGAGGATAACAGGCACGACGCAGACCCTGATTTCATCGATGAGGCCGGCTTTCAGCAGGCTGTCGGCAAGCTCGGCGCTGCCGAAGATGAAGATCGTCTTGCCGTCCTCCTGCTTCAGCTTCGTCAATTCCGGGATTGGGTTGCTGACGATGCGGGCATTGTTCCAGCCGGGTTCGGTCATCGTCCGCGATACGGCGATTTTGGCGATGCCGTTCATATAGGCTTTGATCTCACCTTCGCCCTCGGCGGTCGGCCAGTAGGAAGCCATGCCCTCATAGGTCTTGCGGCCAAAGACCAGCAGATCGCCCTCCCTGCCGAACTGTTCGGCATAGCGCTGCAGCTCAGGTCCCCAGGCGAGATTGTGGAAGTCGATATCCCAAGGCTTCGTGCCTTCGAAATAACCGTCGAGCGTCATCAGGTTCCAGACAACAAGCTTTCTCATTTCCATCCTCCCTCTGGATTGCTCAAAACCAGTTGCGTTTAACAACTGGTTGAAAACTAAGCTGACTGATGGCGAAATGCAAGCGGTTTTTGGAATGGACTATCCGGGCAGGCTGCTGCTGCCGGCAGGCCGTCGTGCTCAGCGCTTTGCCGAGCCTGTTTTCGGGGAGAAATCTTGAACGCCCTGCGGCGGATCAGTCCTTACGGAAGATCAGGCTGGCGCCCCAGCCGGTGATGACGGCGAGAGCCACGGCCGCGCAGCCGTAAAGAATCGGCTGATTGTGCGCCGCATCTGTGATCGTCTGTTCGATACCGGTCTTGATCACCCTTAGCGGCAGCGATTTGTCGGTCACGAAAAGGCCGCTCTTGAACAGATAGGCGCGCACCGTGTGCACCCCGTTCGGAATGTTGGCCGGCAGGCGCAGGCTCGCCTTGAAGAGGTTGGAGGAAACGAACCGCACACCGCTGGTGTTCCGGTCATAGAGGCCGCCGCCCTGCTGCAGCCGCCGGAAGGCGTCGCGGAATTCGCCGAGATTGCTGCCGTCGCCGACGAAACCGACCGGCGTGAGCGGAATATGATCGATGCCGATCCCCTGATCGGTCAGCTCGAGCGGCGTCGTCAGATCGTCGGTCATGCGCGAGCTCGACATCGAATAGGAATGCGGCACCGCCTCGAAGGTCATCGAGCGTGTATTCACCCAGATGCCGAAGACCCGTTCCTTCCTGCGCACCGTCGCATCCTCGCGCGGGCCTTCCAGCACCACGACCACGTCATATTGGCCGATGGCGAGCAGCAGCTGGTCGGTGTTCGAGAGCGCCCCGAAGATTGTCAGGTCGGCGCCGTGGAAATCCGAAGTGATGGCGATTTCGCTGGTCGAGGTGCCGATTTCCAACCCTTCACGCACCGCTTCCGTCGCCTGGCCCGGCAGCCATTGCGCTCCGGCAGTCGCCGGCAGCAGGCAAAACAGTGCGATGATGAAAGCCAGCAGGCGCATCAGTTGCCCGCTCCCATGACCACCGAATAGACGTCGGCCGGCGTCACCACCAGCGCGACAGCCAGACGCAGGCCGACGGCGAGCACCAGCAGTCCGAGCAGGGCGCGCAGCTGTTCGCCGCGCAGCTTCTGGCCGACCCGCACGCCGTATTGCGCGCCGATGACACCCGCCACCATCAGGATGAAGGCGAGCACAATGTCGACGGAGAAGTTCGTCGCCGCCTGCACGATCGTCGTATAGGCGGTGACGAAGATGATCTGGAACAGCGAGGTGCCGACGACGACATTGGTCGGGATGCGCAGCAGGTAGATCATCGCCGGCACCATGATGAAGCCGCCGCCGACACCCATGATCGAGGTGAGGATGCCGATCGCAAAGCCGAGCGCGACGACCGGAATGACGCTCAGATAGATCTTCGATTTCTTGAAACGCACCTTGAGCGGCAGTTTGTGCACCCAGTGCTGGTGGCCGGGCTTGCGCGGCGCCGGCGGCTCGTTGCGCGCTGCCCGCCGCATCGCATTGATGCTTTCGAGCAGCATCAGTCCGCCGACGGTGCCGAGGAAGATGACGTACATCAGCGAGATGATGAGATCGAGCTGGCCGACCCGGCGCAAAAGCGAGAAGATCCAGATGCCGACCGTGGCGCCCGATAGGCCGCCCAGCAGCAGCACCGTGCCGAGCTTGACGTCGAGCGTGCCGCGCCGGAAATGGGTGATCGCGCCCGAGATCGACGACGCCACCACCTGGTTGGCGCCGGTCGCGACCGCGACGACAGGGGGAATGTTGTAGAAGATCAGCAGCGGCGTGATGAGAAAGCCGCCGCCGACGCCGAACATTCCAGACAGGAATCCGACGGCCGCCCCCATGCCGAGAATGATGAAGATGTTCACCGACAATTCTGCGATGGGCAGATAGATTGTCACAGCTGACCCCGAATGATGACCGCTCCTGCCGGGCGGTTTCTGTCACGTCCCCGTTCGAATGCGCACCATACTGTGAAATCGTTGCCAGAGGCTTTCGATCGGGCCTGATTGGCGAAGAGATCGGCGGCAGAGGATTCGCCGGATGCGCGGATCGATATGTCCGGGCATAATCCGGCTTTTTTCAGGTTTTGTGACAGGCGGCGGAAAAATTGGAAGAAGCCTTGCGGCATTGTGCCGCCAGGCCCTTCAGATTGCCCAAAGCAGAGATATGAGACGATCCCGTGTCGATGCGACGCGCTTAGATTGCCTTGCTGCCCTGCTTGTTGCGTTCGAGCAGCGCCTTCACGGTTGCGTCGGTCACCTTGCCGTCCGGCTCCTGGCCGACCGACTTCTGGAAGTTCTTGATCGCGGTCACGGTCTTCGCGCCCATTTCGCCGTCCGGCGCGCCGGCGTCGAAGCCGTTATTGTTGAGGATCGCCTGGATGTTGCGGATCGCCTTCTTCATGTCGACGGTCGCCGTCTTGGCGCCGGTGCCGGCCCATTCGTCGGGGATGTCGATGGCGTTGGTGCGGTGGTCGAGCGGCTCCGGCTTCCACAGATCGGCCTTGGCGCGCGCCCGTTCGAGCTGATCGGGCTTCATGGCGTTGGCCACTTCGTCGCGCTTCTGCGCCGCATCCTTGTCGCCGGCCTTGGCGGCGATCGCAAACCACTTGTAGGATTCTTCGAGATCCGCCGGCACCCCGTTGCCCCTGGCGCAGAGGATCGCCAGGTTGAACTGGCTGTCGGTGATGCCGAGATTCGCAGCCTTGGTGAACCATGAGGCGGCCGTCGCATAATCCTGCTGGCCGAGTGCGCCGGAGGCGTAGAGGACGGCGAGATTGTGCATGGCGCTGGCATTGCCCTGGTTTGCCGCCTGCTCGTAGAAGCCCTTCGCCTTGGCGATGTCGCGCTCGACGCCGTTGCCCTTCTCGTACATGCTGCCGAGCCGGTACTCAGCAGGCGCAAAGCCCTTGTCGGCCGAAAGCTGATACCAGCTTGCCGCCTGCTTCTGATCGACCGTCATGCCGTTGCGGCCGTCCGAATAACGCGCGCCGATCTCGAACAGCGCCAGCGCATCGCCGCCGCTTGCTGCATCGGCCAGCGATTTCGGCTGGACAGTGTCGGGAATGGTGATGGCGGCCTGCGGTGCAGGTGCGGGAACGAAGCCCGATGTCTCCTGTGCTGCGCCGGATGGAGCAGGGGGGGCAAACGTCGCGGCTCCCTCGCCGTCGAGCGGTGCTGCGTCGGTCAGATGCTCGCCGGCAACCGGCGGGGCCGCTTCCGGCTGCGCCTGTTCGCCAGCGGGAGGCGTAGCCTCCGCTGCCGGCGCGGTCGTTCCGATGGCTGCGGCGTCCGGCTGGGCGGGTATCGCTTCCGGCACAGCAGGCGACGGGTTTTCCGTCGCCCCGCTCAGCGCCGAGACTTCGGCTGGCGCCTGCGGTGCGCTCTCGCCGCTCGTCAGCGTCCGGGCAAGCGGGAAGGCCATGATGGCGAGCAGCACCGCGCCGACCGCCAGCAGGATCGGCCGCCGGTAGCGCGAAAAGGCGCTGGTCTTGCCCGTCTTGTCAGACGTCTTGCCAGCCTTGCCGGCGGTCGCGCCTTTCTTCTCGGGCTTGACGGCGGCCTGCTTCGGATTGGCGTCCACCTCCATCGCGGCCGCCTGCGCCGCACGGCGGGCGGCGGCGATATAATCGGCCCGGTCGGTTTCGCCGGCAGGTTTGCCGCGCGCCGCACTCTGGCTGGCGCGAACCCGTTCCAGGATCTTCTTCACGTCAGGTGTGCCCGAGCCCGGCTCGAGCAGTTCGTTTGCGGCATCCGTCGGCACCACGTCGGCGGGGTCGATCGACGGCGCGGGGTCGATCATCGGGCGTTCGCTCGCCCGGCTCTCGGTTTTCTTGGCCGGCAGCAGCCGCTTGCCGAGGCTGGCGAGCAGGCTGACCTTTGACGGCGCCGGAGCCGCTGCCGCAGCCTCCGTCGTCCGGGTCGCGGCTTCGATGGCGATCACGCTCGTTCCGCTCATGGCGCTGGTTTGAGCCGGGGCGGCAGGTTCGGCTGCGACCTCGGCCGTACGGATCACCGGAGAGGCCTTCAGCGTTGCGGCTGTCTCCGCCGCCCTGTTCATCTCCGCTTCGGCCACCATCAGCGCGTAGGGATCGACATCGAAATCGACCTCGGCCACCGGCATCTGGGCGAGCGGCCGCCCGCGCTCTTCCATGCCGTCGAGGCGGTCGGCGATATGGACCAGCGTCTCGTGCAGCGCCTTGAAAGTCTTGTGCGTGCGTTCCTCGCTGTCGCGGCTGAGATCTTCGAGGTGGCGCAGATCTTCGGCAAGTGCCGTCAGCGCCGACATGTCGGCGGGTGCCACGGCGCCCTGCGGGCCGCCATGGCGCGAATAGGCTTCGACGACGGCTTCGGCCGCCTGGCGTGCGGCTTCGATGATATATTCGTCGCTCGTCGCCATATAGTCTTCGATCGCGCCCATGCGACGGTCGAATTCGGCAGGCATCGCCGCGCTTTCGCGCGGCTCGCTCATCAGCGCTGAAAGATGGGCGATCTGGTCTTCGAGGTTCTTCAGCGCCCGCGGATCGGTCGGCGCTGCGGATGTGCTCTCTTCCAGCCGGGCGGCGATGTCGCTCAGTCGTCCTTCGAGGCGCCGGAAGGCGCCGTCGTCGACCGCAGCGGCCGGCACCGGCACTTGCTGCTGATGCGCCATCTCGTCGATACGCCGGGCGAGATAGTCGAGCCGCTGCGCCAGCACATCGTTGACGGCGCCGTTCTCAAGCGCGTCGATCTTGCGGGAAATGTCCGACAGCGTGCCGGTGAGGTCGGGCTGGGGCGCAGCCTTCTGCGTGCGCTCCAGCAGATAGGAAAGATGTTCCAGCCGTTCGTCGAGCCGCGACGTCGCTTCCGCATTCGCCAACTCCTCGACGCGTCCGGTCAGCGCCTCCAGCCGCATCGCCAACTCGTCGGCCGGCGTTGCACGGCTGGCCGCATCATGGCTCATCAGGTCGATCTGATCGGCGAGCGCCGAAAGCCGGTTTTCCAGCCGCTGCATCAGCGCCGGATCATTCGCGGCAGCAGCGCGTCCGCTGGCCGCGATCGCCCGGCTGATCTCGTCGAGCCGCATGTCCATGGCGGCGAACTGTTCGGACATGACCCGGTCGTGCGGCTGGATCATGTTGCCGAAATGCTCCATCGCCGTGGCGATGGAGATGAGCTTGTCTTCCAGCGCCCGCACGGCCGGGCTTTCGCCCATGCCGCCGATGTGGCGCTTGATGTCGTCGAGGCGGTAGGCCAGCGAAACCAGCTCTTCCTGCAGCCCCTCGGTATCGAGTGCCGCAAGCCGGCTCTCGACGCCGTCCCAGCGGTTTTCCATATGGCGCAGCGAATCCTCGCGCGCCAGCCCGTCCATCAGCGAGCGCAGCTCCTCGAAATCCTCGCGCAGGCCGGCGGCCTCCGGGCCGCTCGAGCGGCCGGTCAGTTGGGTGATGCTCTGGGCAAGGCGGCCCATATCGGCGCGCATGTCGTCGGCGAAACGGCTGTCCCCGGCATTTTCCTTGATCTCGCGCAGCTCGGCGCGCAGCGTATTCATCTCGCGGGTGACACCCTCGGAAATGTCGCGCTTCAGGTCCTGCCGCAGATTGACGAGCGCCTGGGCGATCTCCGTCATCGTGTCGTCACCGGCGCGGAAGGCGGGCGTCGGCACTGGGGCGGCGGCGCGCGGCGCCGGTTCACGTGAGAGCGGGGCCTGCTCGCGCGTGTAGGGCCGCTCGCGGCCGGCTTCGAGGGCGCGCTGGCGCTGGCGGATTTCGGCGAGCGGATCCGGCCGCGGCTCGGGCGGGGCCTTTGCGGGCCGGGGAGCATAGGAGCCGGCATAGGGATCGCGCTCGGGCGTTGCCGTGCGCGGCCGCTGTTCGCGCCCGGTGCTGCCCATCAGCCCCTCGATGCGCGCCTCCAGCCCTTCGATCGTGCGGTTCAGCGCATCGAGCGAGGTCCTGTCGGACTGTCGGGAAGGATTTGATCGCGATCCGTTCATCTTCTTGCTCGCTTCGACTGCTCGACCTCTCGTCAGAGCTCGATCTTTGGCTTTTCCGTCTGCTGCCCGCGCCTTTGCGCGAACCGGAGCGCACCATTCACAAGAAGTTAGTCAATTAGACTTTCCTCAAGCTGAACGATGTAGCGGCATCCTTAAGGAACGCGAGACTGGGGCAAGGAATGCGGATCGCTACTGCTCAATCCGCACCTTTCACGAAACGTGGTAAACAAGCCGTTAATGTCGCTGAGAATTTTTTAACGTTTGCGGCCCAAACGCCGTTTTTGACGGCAATTGCCGTTCAATTCGTCAGATCGGATGGCGCCGCCACGATCAGGCGGGACGCGGATATTGCAGCTCGATCTTCACGCCCTCGGGGCCGTAGACGAAGACCTGACCGAGATCGGTGTCGGGAATATCGTAATATTCGTAGCGATAGCCGCTCGCCTTGATGCGTTCCAGCGCCGGCCCGAATTCGTAAAGGCTGAAGGCGACATGGTTGAACATGCCGGGCGGAAAATCGGTGCTGCGCGATGTCAGGCTGAGATGGATGACCGGGCGTTCGTCCAGATAGAGCCAGTGGCCGGGCGAGGCGAAGGGCGGCCGATAGCCTTCCCTGACACCGAGCAAGGTTTCGAGAAAACTGATCATGACAGGCGCATCGCGGGTTTCGATGGTGACGTGGTCCAGGCGCGGCATTGGTTTCCTCCCAGCCAGCTCAGAGGACGAAACATAGTCCGTTTGACGCCGCCGCGAAAGTTGCCTTCTCCGGCGGCGGCGCGCTGATCTAGCTCAGAAGCTCTCCGTCCAGGGCCGGACTTCCACCTCCAGCGACCACGCGCTGCGGTGCTGGCGAAGCACGTCGATATAGGTCTGGGCGATCGCCTCCGGCAGCAGCGTGCCGTCGGGCTTCTCCGCCCGATCCGGCCGGATCTGCGAGCGCACTGCGCCGTCGATGACGAAATGCGCGACATGGATGCCCATCGGCCCCAGTTCGCGGGCAGCACTCTGGGCAAGGCCGCGCAGCGCGAACTTGCCCATCGCGAAGGGCGCCGATTGCGCAAAGCCCTTCACGCTTGCCGAGGCGCCGGTGATGAGGATGGCGCCGCGGCCGCGCGGGATCATCCGCTGTGCCGCCTGCTGCACCACCAGGAAACCGCCGAAAGCGGTGGTCGTGATCGCCTTCTCGACTTCGGCGGGATCGAGTTCGGCGAGCGGCCCGCGCAGGCGGGCGCTGGCATTGAAAATCACCACGTCGGGCCCGCCGATGGCGGCGGCAGCCTCTTCGAACAGGGCTGCGACGCTCGCCGGCTGCGAGACGTCGGCGCTAAAGGCGCTGGCGCGGGTCTCCTCGATGAGCCCTTGCAGCTTTTCGATATTGCGGGCCGCGAGCCCGACCTTGACGCCCTGCGCCGACAATTGCCGGGCGAGCGAGGCGCTGATGCCGGAGCCCGCGCCGACGATGAGGGCACTCTCATAGGGAAAATCGGTCATGATGTCGTCCTCCATGGATCGTCGCAATCACGTAGGAAGTTCGAACGGCCGGCGCCACCGCTCGACCGGAATTTCAGTGCGCCGAATCGATCGAATAGGCGCTGATGCGTGAGAGATGGATGAGGGAAAGACCGGTTTCCCCGGCCCAGTCGTTGAAGGTCTGCTGGATCAGTTGCTGGTCGTTCTTCGTCGTGCCGGAGGAGGAGAGCGGCACCCCGGCCGATCGGAGGCAGGTGAGCACATCCATCGTTCCGATGAAGCTGTCGCGGCCGATGCCACGCAGGAAATATTGTCCGGTCATGCCGCCGAGCCGGCTGCCGCGTTTGCTCAAGAGGTCGAGAAGGCCGATCTGGTCATCCCGTGGCCAGTCGGCGAAGAAGACGCCGGCGCTGCCATATTCCTTCGCCAACGCCCTGACGAAGGCGGCATTGGCGCGAACCGACATGATCTTGGCGCCGTTGCGGATGATCCGCTCATCCGAGGTCAGGACATGCCAATAATCGTCGGGTGCGATATTCAGCGTCGCCGGATCGAAACCGGAAAATGCCGCCTCGAAACCCGGCCATTTCGCATCGATCACCTTCTGGACGAAACCGCTGTAGAAGACCCGCCGGGTCATATCCGCCAGGATGCGATCGTCGGGCATGGCGCGCAGCCGCTCGTGATCCGGCCGGTGATTCTGCAGCAGGGCCTGCAACGCGGCCGCTCCGCCCTTTCGTTCCTCGGCACGCTGCCTTATCGCCTCGAAACTGATCATGCAGCCCTCCTGAAGCATTGCCCGATTGCGGCTTGAACGACGCCTCCGCTTATACGCCTTTCCCAGATGGACAAGGAAGATGAGATGGCGTCTCCTCCGCGCACGTCATGGCCCACGGATTCGTGCTCGTGAATTTTTTCACGAAAAGACGGCCAAGGTGCAAAATTTGACGTTTACGCAAACGTCAATATTTTGTAAGACAGTGCCCGAGGCCGGGGCGATCCGGTCAGCCGAATGGGAGGAATTCGAGAGATGCCAGTCTACAAGGCCCCGGTGAACGATACGCTCTTCGTCCTGAACGACGTGCTGGGCCTCGAACGCTACAACAATCTGCCGGGTTTTGCCGACGCGACCCCCGATATGATCGAGGCGATCCTCGGCGAGGCCGGAAGGGTTGCCGAGGAAGCGCTCTTCCCGCTGAATTATTCCGGCGATCAGGAAGGCTGCACGCGCCACGACGATGCCAGCGTCTCGACGCCGAAGGGTTTCAAGGAGGCCTATAAAGCCTATCGCGAGGGCGGCTGGATCGGCCTTGCGGTGCCGGAGGAATTCGGCGGGCAGGGACTTCCCTATACGCTGCATACCGCCGTCGGCGAATATACCTCCGCCGCCAACATGTCGTTGATGATGTATCCCGGCCTGACGCAGGGCGCGATCGCCGCGATCCTCGTCCACGGCAGCGACGAGCAGAAGGCCACCTATCTGCCGAAGATGGTGGACGGCTCCTGGTCCGGCACCATGAACCTCACCGAGCCGCATTGCGGCACCGATCTCGGCATGCTGCGCACCAAGGCGGTGCCGCAGGCTGACGGCAGCTACAAAATATCCGGCCAGAAAATCTTCATCTCCGCCGGCGAGCACGACCTGACCGACAATATCGTCCATCTGGTGCTGGCCCGCATCGAGGGTGCGCCGGAGGGTACCAAGGGCATCTCGCTCTTCATCGTTCCGAAATTCCTCGTCGGCAAGGACGGCGCGCCGGGCGCCCGCAACGCCGTCTCCTGCGGCGCGATCGAGCACAAGATGGGCATTCACGCCAACGCCACCTGCGTGATGAATTACGACGAGGCGACCGGCTTCCTGATCGGCGCCGAAAACCGCGGCCTCAACGCCATGTTCGTGATGATGAACGAGGCCCGCCTGATGGTCGGCCTGCAGGGCATCGCCATTTCCGAGATCGCCTATCAGAATGCCGCCAGCTACGCCCGCGACCGCATCCAGGGCCGCTCGCTGTCCGGCCCCAAGGCGCCGGATAAGAAGGCCGACCCGATCATCGTCCATCCGGATATTCGCCGGACGCTGATGACCATCCGCGCCTTCAACGAGGCCGGCCGCGCCTTTCTGCTCTGGACGGCGCTGAAGTCCGATATCGCCCACCGCGCCACCGATGAGAAGGAGCGCCAGACGGCCGACGATATTCTCGGCCTCGTCACCCCGATCCTCAAGGGCGTGATGACCGACAAGGGCTTCGATCATGCCGTCATGGCCCAGCAGGTCTTCGGCGGCCACGGCTATATCGAAGAACACGGCATGAGCCAGTATGTGCGCGATGCCCGTATCGCCATGATCTATGAAGGCGCCAACGGCATCCAGGCGCTCGATCTCGTCGGCCGCAAGCTCGCCTTGAACGGCGGCCGCGCCGCCATGGCCCTCTTCAAGGAGATCGGCGATTTCTGCGAGGAAAACCGCAGCAACGAAAAGCTCTCCTTCTTCACCAAGCATCTGAAGAAGGGCTTGAACGACGTCCAGGGCGCGACCATGTGGTTCATGCAGAACGCCATGGCCAAGCCCGACAATGCCGGCGCCGGCTCGACCGACTACATGCACCTCTTCGGCCTGGTCGTTCTCGGCTATATGTGGGCGAAGATGGCGAAAGCCGCCGAGGATGGCCTTGCATCGGGCGATGCCGCCCGCGAGGATTTCCTGAAGAACAAGCTGGTCACCGCCCGTTTCTTCATGGAACGCCTGATGCCGGAAACCGCCCTTCGCAAGGCCCGGATCGAAGCCGGCGCCGACACGATGATGGAACTGGCCGCCGAAGCGTTTTAAGACGAATTCCCTCTTCTCCCCAGCGGGGAGAAGATGCCCGGTAGGGCAGATGAGGGGGTGAGCGACAAAGGAGCGAGCAGCCGCGCGCAAGCAAGCTCGAGTTTATCGCTCCGGCCCTCACATCCGACCTCTTCGAGGCTACCTTCTTCCGCCGGGGAGAAGAGAAAAGACACGAATTCACCGGCGCCGCCGCGCCGTCAGGGAGATGAGATATGACCGAGGTTTTCATTTACGACCACGTGCGTACGCCGCGCGGCCGCGGCAAGAAGGACGGCGCCCTGCATGAGGTGCCATCCGTCCGCCTCGCGGCAAAGACGCTGGAAGCAATCCGCGACCGCAACGGGCTTGATACATCGACGGTCGACGACATCATCATGGGCTGCGTCGATCCGGTCATGGATGCCGGCGCCGTCATCCCCAAGGCCGCCGCCTTCGAAGCCGGTTATTCCACCATGGCGCCCGGCATGCAGATCTCCCGCTTCTGCGCTTCCGGCCTCGATGCCGTCAATTTCGGTGCCGGCAAGATCGCCCAAGGGGCCGACGACATCGTCATCGCCGGCGGCGTCGAAAGCATGTCGCGCGTCGGCCTCGGCATGTCCGGCGGCGCCTGGTTCATGGACCCTTCGGTGAATTTCCCGGCCTATTTCATGCCGCAGGGCGTCTCGGCCGATCTGATCGCCACCAAATACGGTTTCAACAGGACCGATGTCGACGCCTATGCGGTCGAGAGCCAGAAGCGCGCCGCCCATGCCTGGGAAAAGGGCTGGTTCGACAAGTCGGTCGTTCCGGTCAAGGACCAGAACGGACTGACGATCCTTGATAAGGACGAGCACATGCGCCCCGGCACCGACATGCAGGCGCTCGCCTCGCTCAATCCATCCTTCCAGATGCCCGGCGAGATGGGCGGCTTCGAGGCCGTCGGCATCCAGGCTCATCCGGAGATCGAGCGCATCAATTATGTCCATCATGCCGGCAATTCCTCCGGCATCGTCGATGGCGCCGGCGTCGTGCTGCTCGGCTCCAAGGCCGGCGGCCATAGCATGGGGATCAAGCCGCGCGCCCGCATCAAGGCTTTCGCCAATATCGGCTCCGATCCGGCCCTGATGCTGACCGGACCCGTCGACGTCACCGAGAAGCTGCTGAAGCGGACAGGCATGAGCCTTGCCGACATCGACCTCTTCGAACTGAACGAGGCCTTCGCCGCCGTGGTGCTGCGCTACATGCAGGCCTTCGACATCGATCACGACAAGATCAACGTCAATGGCGGAGCCATCGCCATGGGCCATCCGCTCGGCGCCACCGGCGCAATGATCCTCGGCACCGTGCTGGACGAGCTCGAGCGTCGCGACCTCAACACCGCGCTGGTGACGCTCTGCATCGGCGCCGGCATGGGCACGGCAACGGTCATCGAACGCGTTTGATGGGATAGCCCTCTCCACAAGGGGAGGGCTCCACGGCAAAAGAATTCAGGGAGAGGAATTCCCAAGATGAGCACCTACACCAATTTCACGCTCGAAACCGACGCCGACGGCATCGCTCTCGTCACCTGGGACATGCCCGGCAAATCGATGAACGTCTTCACCGCCGAGGCGATGGCCGAACTCGACGCCATCATCGACGCCACGACCGCCGATGCCGCCGTCAAGGGTGTCGTCTTTACCTCGGGCAAATCCTCCTTCTCCGGCGGTGCTGACCTCTCGATGATCAAGTCGATGTTCAGTTCCTATCAGGAGGAGAGGGCAAAGAGCCCGGAGACGGCGGTGCAGACCCTCTTCGGCCTGGTCGGCCGCATGAGCGGCCTGTTCCGCAAGCTCGAAACATCGGGCAAGCCCTGGGTGTCCGCCATCAACGGCACCTGCATGGGCGGCGCCTTTGAACTGTCGCTCGCCTGCCACGGCCGCGTCGCCTCCAATGCCAAGAGCGTCAAGATCGCGCTGCCCGAGGTGAAGGTCGGCATCTTCCCCGGCGCCGGCGGCACCCAGCGTGTGCCGCGGCTGGCGAACGCCCAGGATGCGCTGCAGATGATGACGACGGGCCAGTCGCTGACCGGCTCCCGCGCCAAGGCGATGAACCTCGTGCATCAGGTGGTCGAGCCGGATCAGCTCATCCCGGCCGCCAGGCAGATGATCAAGGATGGCCTGAAGCCGGTTGCCCCTTGGGACGAGAAGGGCTTCAAGGCGCCCGGCGGCGGCATCTGGACGCCGGCCTCCGCCCAGCTCTGGCCGGCAGCGCCGGCGATCCTGCGCCGGGAAACCTCGGGCAATTATCCGGCAGCGCTTGCCATCCTGAAATGCGTCTATGAAGGCCTGCAGGTGCCGTTCGACACGGGCCTGAAGATCGAGCAGCGTTATTTCACCGAGGTGCTGCAAACCCGCGAAGCCTTCTCGATGATCCGTTCGCTGTTCATCTCCATGCAGGAGCTCGGCAAGGGCGCCCGCCGCCCGGCAGGCATCCCGAAGACCGAGCTGAAACATGTCGGCGTCGTCGGCGCCGGCTTCATGGGCGCCTCGATCGCTTACGTCACTGCCGCCGCCGGCATTCCCGTGACGCTGATCGACCGCGACATCGAAGCGGCGACCAAGGGCAAGACCGTCTCCGAAGGATTGGTCAAGGATTCGGTCGGTAAGGGACGTCTTACGCAAGACGAGGCAGCCGCACTGCTCTCCCGCATCACGCCGTCGGCCGATTATGCCGACCTCGCCAATGCAGATCTCGTCATCGAGGCGGTGTTCGAGGATCGCGAAGTGAAAAAAGCCGTCATCGAGGCCGTGGAAGCCGTGCTGCCGGAGGGCGCGATTTTCGCCTCCAATACCTCGACCCTGCCGATCTCGGGTCTTGCGAAGAATTCGAAACGGCCTACCGATTTCATCGGCATCCACTTCTTCTCGCCTGTCGAAAAGATGATGCTGACCGAGGTCATCCTCGGAAGCGAAACCGGCGACAAGGCGCTGGCCGTTGCTTTGGATTATGTCGCCGCCATCAAGAAGACGCCGATCGTCGTCAACGACACCCGCGGCTTCTTCGTCAATCGCTGCGTGCTGCGCTACATGTCGGAAAGCTACGACATGCTGATCGAGGGCGTGCCGCCTGTGATGATCGAAAACGCCGCCAAGATGGCCGGCATGCCGGTCGGTCCCTTGGCGCTGAACGACGAGGTCGCCATCGACCTCTCGCTGAAGATCCTCAACGCGACGGTCGCCGATCTCGGTGAAAGGGCCATCGACCCCAGGCATATGGACCTCATCTCCCGCATGGTGGAGAAGGAGGGCCGTTTCGGCCGCAAGAATTCCAAGGGCTTTTACGACTATCCGCCGAAGCCGGCGAAGAAGTCGCTCTGGCCTGATCTCAAGACGCTCTACCCGCAGAAGCCGGCGGATGAAGTTGATGTCAACGTCCTGAAGCAGCGCTTCCTCGTCACCATCGCGCTGGAAGCCGCCCGCACCGTCGAGGAAGGCATCGTCACCGATCCGCGCGAGGCGGATGTCGGTTCGATCCTCGGCTTCGGCTTCGCGCCCTATACCGGCGGGGCGCTGAGCTATATCGACGGCATGGGTGCCAAGACCTTCGTGGAGCTGGCCGAAAAGTTAGCTGGTGCTTACGGAAATCACTTCCAACCGACGCCGCTGTTGAAGGACATGGCCGCCAAGGGCGAGACCTTCTACGGACGATTCGATCCCTATGCGAAGGTCGGGCAAGCGGCGTAAGCCGTCCTTTCCCCTCGTGCCGCGGCGCCCGCTCTGCCGTGCCGCGGCACAACGTTAGAGAACGCTTGACCCGCTGAACTCGACTTTTCCTTGTTGCGGCCTTGCCACGGACACAATTCCCGATTAAACGTTCACGCATCGATCTTGCTAGATGAACTTTGAAACGGCGCTAGCGTCGTTCCTGGCGAACTTCCTCCAAAATCGGTTTTCATCGCCGCTTGGGCATCTGTCCGGGCTGCATTCTTCTATGAACGATTCGAAAAGGATATCGTCATGAGCACTGGTACCGTAAAGTGGTTCAACGCAACCAAGGGCTTCGGCTTCATTCAGCCGGATGACGGCGCAGCCGACGTTTTCGTCCACATCTCCGCCGTTGAACGCGCTGGCATGCGTGATCTCAAGGATGGCCAGAAGCTGTCTTACGAGCTCGTCCGCGACAACAAGTCCGGCAAGATGTCGGCAGACCGCCTCCAGGCGGCCTGAGCCTTTACAGCGCCGCGCGTCTTCTAGACGCGCAAAGGACGCTGTAACACTTTGACTTGCTGCAAATATGCAGCAGGGCTTCAGATATCATCTCCGGATCGTGACCACGGATGTACTGGCATGGTTCGTTGAGATAGCAGGGAAGGTCGGGTTAGCCCGGCCTTTTTTTGTTTGTGGCTGGGGGATGCTGTACCCTTTCCCAAGAAATGCGTCCGCAGCACGACCTCAAAGAATCTTTCGCACCACGAACTGAATTCGCCGCCAGCGACAACAAGCATCGCAAGGCACCTAAACCACTCAACCTCCACCCGTCTCACCACCCTCCAGCAGTTCCATCACCCGCGCCATCACCGCCCGCGCCGCATCGAGTTCGGCTGTCGTAAACGCGGCACCCAGCCCGTCCGCCCATCCGGCCTGCGCGATCTCGATGACGCCGAGCCGTACGGCCCCTTCGGCCGTCAGTCGCACCAGTTTGGCGCGCTGGTGCTGCGGGTTGTCGGCATAGGCGATCAACCCTTCGCCCTCCAGCACATCGGCAAGCCGTTGCACGCCCTGGCGGGCGAGGCCGAGGGCGCGGGCGATCTGCGCCACCGACATGTCGCCGCGCCGCGCTGCGGCCAGCACCTGCCAACGTGCGCTGGTTTGTCCCACCGGCTTTGCCAGCTGGTCGCCGGCCGCCGTCAGATGGCCGGCGAGGCGAAGGGCGGTGATCGCGAAAGCGGAAAAGGCATCCCCCTCCATCGTTCGCTCCGGCCGATTTTGTTTGACAACATGTTGTCTATTTTGTATCTCATCCATAGTGACAACATATTGTCATATTGGAATGGCAAAGGCAACGCCGAGGGAGGAGAGCGCCATGAAGAAAACCTACAGAGGAAGCTGCCATTGCGGCAAAGTGCACTACGACGTAGACATCGACCTTGAGGAAGGCACCGGCCGCTGCAACTGCTCGATCTGCACCAAGCGCCGCTATTGGGGCGCCAACGTCAAGCCGGAGGATTTCCGGCTGATGTGCGATCCGGTGGAAACGACCGATTACCAGTTCAACACCATGAGCGGTCATCACCGCTTCTGCCGCACCTGCGGTGTGTCAGCTTTTGGCGACGGTTATGTCGAAGCGATCGGCGGCGCCTATGTCTCGATCAACATCGCCTGCCTCGACGATGTCACCCCTGAGGAACTGGCAGCACTGCCGGTCCGTTATTACGACGGCAGGCACGATGCCTGGTGGAACGAACCTGAAGTGACGAGTTATCTCTGAAGCAATTCCAGCAAGACTGCGCAGCAGTTTTGCCGGAGTTGCGCAAACCGAGATGCATCACTGTCGGATCGTCGTCCTCCCCTTCGTCCTCTGTCCATAACGGAGAAGGAGAACTGATGTGAAAGACGAAGCGAGTGCCAGGATCGAGGAAGAGGCGATCATCGCCATGCTGATGATGCGCGCCAAGGCGCTGGGCGAAAAGAATGCCAAGGACGCGCTTTCTTACGAGGCGGAGGATTCCGTCGAGTTTTCGCTGGCGCCGCCGCTTGCCTATTACGGCCAGGACGAGGCGGGTCTGCAGGCCTGGTTCGATACCTGGGAAGGTCCGATCGGCGGCGAGGTGCGCGATGCCAGGCTGACGGCCGGCGAAGATGTCGCTTTCTGGAGCGGCCTCATGCGCATGACGGGAACCAAGACCGATGGCGCCGAGGTCGATCTCTGGTTTCGCCAGACGCTGGGCCTCGTCAAACGGGATGGCCGCTGGCTGGTCGCCCACCAGCACGCCTCGGTGCCCTTCGCCATGGATGGCAGCGGCCGGGCGCTGCTCGATCTCAAGCCCTGAACTGCGTCCTCAGGCGGCGCTCTCCGCCACCCTGCGCCGGTCGGCGCGAATGCTCAACAGTCCGGCGCCCATCAGCAGCAGGATTGCCGTCGCATAAATGTCGGTCGTCAGTGCGTAACCGGCTGATTTCGCCAGGAACCCGGCAAGGATCGCCGGCAGGCTGAAGGCGAGGTAGCTCTGGACGTAGAAGGCCGACAGCAGCCCGGCCCGCTCGTCCGGTTTGGCGAGGGGCATGATCGTGCCGATCGACCCGAGGAAATTGGTGCCGAAACCGGCGCCGGTAAAAATCGTGCCGATGAGCAGCAGCGGTACATTGGCGAGATGCACGCCGGCGACGACAGTCAGGATGCCGAGCGTCTTGGCCGACACGCCGAAACCGAGATTGGCCGAGGCTGTCTTGCTGCGCCTGAGATAGACGGCGATCGCCCCGCTCACCATCAATGCGGTGACGACGGCCCCGCCCGTCAGCGGCGCCCGGCTGCCGGTGGTGGTGGCGACCAACGACGGCACCAAGGAGAGATAGAAGCCGGCAAGCGTCCAGTTGGCGATGTTGATCGGCGTCACCAGGGAGAGCGGCCGTTTCACCTGCGGCGGAACGGTGACCCGTGGGATCAGCGAGCCGAGCGCGCCGGGTCGCGTTGCCCCGCTCTCGCGCGTCAGCCAGATGGCGGCCGCCTGCAGCGTGAAGGCGACAAGCAGCAGCGCATAGACCAGATGCATCGGGAAGGGGCCGTATTGGATCAGGGCGCTGGTGCCGACCGCGCCCACCGCCATGCCGGAAAGCGGCGCAATCGAGTTGACGATCTGGCCCTTGGCCCGGTCGACATCGACGAGCGCCGCTCCGAGCGAAGCGCCGGCGATCCCGGTCGCCAGCCCCTGGACGATCCGCGCCGCAATCAGCCAGCCGGGGCCGCTGGCGACGACGAAGAGGCCCATGGCGATGATTTCGAGCACCAGGGCGAAAAAGATCACCGGCTTGCGGCCGAGATGATCCGAGATCGAACCGGCAGTCAGCAATGCCGCCAGCAGCGCGAAGGCGTAGACCGCGAAGATCACCGTGATCAGCACCGGCGAGACGGAGAAGTTTTCCTGGTAGATCCGGTAGAGCGGCGTCGGCGCCGCGGAGGCGCCGAAGAAGGTGGCGAGCGTCAGCGCATGAAAACCGATCGAGGGGCGCGGCGAATTCTCTGTGGATTTGGGGACGGCGACCATATATAAGCCCCTTAAAGCTAAACCATTGCTTTAGCCTATGTAGAGCCGGCATTTTGTAAAAGCAAATTATTTGCATTAATAGTTCTGTCAAAGATTTTGAACCATCGGCGTAAAAGGGGGAAAGTTGCGCGCATGACAGTGAAAGAGAATCTCCGTCCGGGCGGCCGAAGCGCGAGGGTCCAGGCATCGGTGCACAAGGCGGTGCGTGAGCTGATGGCCGAGATGAGCCGTGCCGATGTGACGATCCCGCTGATCGCCGGCAAGGCGGGGGTGACGCCGTCGACCATCTATCGCCGCTGGGGCGACCTGCAGGAACTTCTCGCCGATGTCGCCGTCGATCGGCTGCGGCCGGATATGCAGCCGGTCGATGCCGGCAGCGGCAGAGCCGATCTTCAGGCTTGGGCCGAGCAATATGCCGAGGAAATGTCCTCCGGGCCGGGCCGCGAGATGATCCGCGACGTGCTGGCGGCGCAGGCCGGCGCAAATGCCTGTAAATGCGCCGAGTTTACCCGCCAGCAGATCGGTCTCATCGCCGAGAGGGCGAAGGCTCGCGGCGACGCCTTTCCGGATGTCGACCGGGTCATGGACCAGCTGGTGGCGCCGATCATGTACCGTATCCTGTTCGGCGATGTGCCGGATGCAGCACGCGTGCGCGATCTCGTCGCCCGTGTCATGGGCGCGGCGCTGTAAGCGGTCTCTTACTCAGCGGCGGCGCGCTTGAGGCCTGATATCTGGGTGATATAGGCGCGCAGCGCCGCCGGCCGCACGGGTTTGTGCTGAACGGCGATGCCGTATCGCTCGGCCTCGCTGCGCACCTCCGGCGTCCGGTCGGCGGTGATCATCAGGGCAGGGATATCGGCGCCGAACTGCCGGCGCAGATGCAGGATGGCGGCTATGCCGGTGCCGTTGCCGAGATGATAATCGGCGATGACGATGTCAGGCGGTCCTCCCTGGCCGTCGCTTGATATCACGTCGGCGAGGCAATCCAGCGCCTCCACCTCGCAGCCCCAGCCGCTGATCAACAGCCGCATGCCTTCGAGGATTTTCGGCTCGTTGTCGATGCAGAGGATCTTCAGTCCGCTCAGCGGCTGCCCCGGACGGTCGGCGGGCGTGACGGCCGCTGCGGCCGCGGCCGGGCGCGAGACGTCGAGCGGCATGGCGATGCGGAATTCCGTGCCCTTGCCATGGGTCGACTGCAGTTCGACCGGATGGTTGAGCACCCGGGCGATGCGGTCGACGATCGATAGGCCGAGCCCCAGGCCAGAGGCGGTTTTGGCGCCTTCGTCCAGCCGCGCGAATTCCTTGAACACCGTGCGGAATTTCGATGGCGGAATGCCGATGCCGGAATCGATCACCTGGATGATCACCTGGTTGCCGCGCCGCCGCGCGCCGACCAGCACCTTGCCGGTGATCGTGTATTTGATGGCGTTGGAGACGAGGTTCTGCACCAGCCGGCGCAAGAGGTTGGGGTCGGAGCGGACGCGCAGCGACGTCGGCATGACCACCAGCTTCAGCTGTTTTTCCCGCGCGATCGGCGCAAAATCGGTCTCGATCCGCTTGAGCAGGTCGGAGAGCGCGACGGCGGCGAGCCGCGGCCGCATGGCGCCGGTGTCGAGCCTTGAAATATCGAGCACCGCGCCGAGAATGGTCTCGACCGATTCCAGCGCCGAATCGATGTTGCGCACGATCGGGCTGTTGTCGGATTGCGCCATGCGCTCGACCAGCGCCGAGGAATAAAGCCGGGCGGCATTCAGTGGCTGCAGGATGTCGTGGCCGGCGGCCGCAAAGAAGCGTGTCTTGCCGATATTCGCCTCGTCGGCGGCGGCGCGTGCCTCGCCGAGTTCGCGGTTGACGCGGGTCAGCTCGGCCGTGCGTTCGGCGACGCGCTGCTCCAGCGTCTCGTTCGCCTGTTTCAGCGCCTGGTCGGCAGTGACGCGCTGAGTAATGTCGGTAAAGGTGGCGACGATGCCCTTGTCGGGCATGGCGTTGGAGCGCACCTCGATGATCCGCTCGCCGCCGTCAAGCACCAGCGAAAAGGGTTTGTCGAGCGTCAGGAAATGCCGCACCGTCTGGCTGAGATCGCCGGGCGCGATATCGCCGCGCTGGCTGAGCGTGGTGACGATCTCGGACAGGGGAAAGCCGACCTGCCCGGCGCTTTCCGGCAGATCCAGCAATTGCCGGAAGCGCCGGTTCCAGATCGTCAGCCGGTTGGAACTGTCGAAGACCGCAATGCCCTGGTCCATCTGCGACAGCGCCGTCTGCAGCATGTCCTGGTTATATTGCAGCGCCTCGCTGGCCTGGTCGAGCAACCAGGCGGTATCGGAAGAAGCATCTTCGATCTTCTGCAGGATCAAGGACAGCACCAGCCGGGCCGAGGACGAGCCGATGGCGCTGCCGAGCAGCTGTTCGCTGAAATGGATGAGCGCCATATCGGCCGGCTGCTCGTCCTCCAGCTTGCGGCCGGAGCTTTGTTCATAGGTGGTAAACGAGCGCTGCATGCGCTCTTCGCCGAGATAACGCGAAATCGCCGCTTTGAGGTCGCCGACGCTGATACGGGTCTTCCAGCCGCGCGTGGCAAATTGCGAGCGCGAATGCCGCTTGACGAAGATGCCGGCCTGAATGCGCTCCAGCGGCCTGGCATTGCGGGTGAGCGAACCGACGATGAAGAAGGCGGTGTTGACGAGCAGGCTCATGACAGTCGCATTGACGAGCGGATCGGCATCGGCTGCGGTGAACAAGGTGGTCCCGGGAAAGATGAAGCCGAGCACGGCGCTCGCCACATAGGAATAATCAGGCCCGCCGAGCGAGGGCAGGAACAACAGGTACACCCAGATGATGAAGCCGGAGGAAAGCCCCAGGATCGCGCCGCGCGCATTCGCCCGCCGCCAGATCAGCCCGCCGAACAGCGCTGGGGCGATTTGCGCGATCGCGGCAAAGGAAAGCAGGCCGATCGAGGCGAGGCCGGCGGTGCTGTCGGTCGAACGGTAATAGGCATAGCCGAATAACAGCACGGCGAAGATGGCGCTGCGGCGGATGTTCAGCAGTGTCTTGGCGAAATTGTCGCGCAGGCTGGCGCGGCCGGCGAGTTTGCGCCGGAGGAAGATCGGCATGATGATGTCGTTCGACACCATGATCGACAGCGCCACGGAATCGACGATGACCATCGCCGTTGCGGCCGAAAAGCCGCCGATGAAGATGATCAGCGAAATGACGGGCATCTGACCGGCAAGCGGCAGCGACAGCATGTAGAAATCGGCATTGCCGGCGCCGCCGAAGGTCAAGAGCCCGCCGATCGCCACCGGCAGCACGAAGAGATTGATGGCGATGAGATAGGTGGGAAACAGGAAGCCGGCGAGTTTCAGCTGCTTCGGCGTCCGGTTTTCGACAACCGTCACGTGGAATTGCCGCGGCAGCAGGATGATCGCGAAGGCCGACAACAGGATCAGGGTGATCCAGCGGCTGATCGGCGTATGGTAGCTGAGCGCCGACATGACCAGTTCGTTGTCGACGGTCTTCTGCCAGAGATCGGTCGGGCCGTCGAAGAGAAACCAGATGACGCAGACGCCGGCCGTCAGGAAGGCGACGAGCTTGACGACGGATTCCATCGAGACGGCGAGGATCAGGCCGTCCTGGTGTTCGGTCGCATCCGTATGCCGCGTGCCGAACATGATGGCGAAGCAGGCAAGCACCAGCGTTGCAAGGAGCGGCAGGTCGAGGAAATAGAGATTGCCGCTGCCGATGCCGTAATCGGACGGATTGACCATGGCGCTGACGGTGCTCGAAATCGCTTTCAGCTGCAGCGCGATATAGGGAATGGCGCCGATCAGCGAGATCAGCGCGACGATCGTGGCGACCGTCGGGTTCTTGCCGTAGCGCGCGGCGACGAAATCGGCCACGGAGGTGAGCTTTTCCGCCTTGGCGAGCTCGATGATGCGGCGAAGCAGCGGCATGCCGAGCGTGAAGACCAGGATCGGGCCGATATAGATGCCGGCAAATTCCAGCCCCCGCTGCGCCGCAAGCCCGACGCTGCCGAAATAGGTCCAGGAGGTGCAGTAGATCGCAAGGCTCAGCGCATAGACCACCGGCCATCCGCCTTCCAGCGTGCCCGGGCCGAGCATGCCCGGGCTGCGGTTCTTGCGGTCGCCATAGCTTGCCACGGCAAAAAGCAGGAGCAGATAGCCGAAGGCAGACGCGAATATGACCCAGCCTGGAAGCATTGACCCTCCGCCGGCGGAAAACCCGCCGGGACCTCCCGCAACATTGGTCAGCTTAAGTTATTTCAGACGCTTTGAAAATTCCCGGCCGTCTAGGCCTTAAGTCATAGGCCGCGAAGGGTATCGGCGAATAATTGCGATTGCCGATTGATGAATTGCAATGAAGGTGCAGCTACTGCATAATTCCTCAAATCGAAATTGATTAAGAATAAATTATGCGTCAATTCAAAGCGTTGCAGCCTCCTTCACGAGGCTGAAGAGAGGCGTGACGCTGTAATAGACAGTTGCATATCTTTGAAATGCATCGAAGGGAGACGGATCCGATGCTCAATGAGTTCAAGGCCTTTATCGCCCGCGGCAATGTCATGGATCTTGCCGTCGGCGTCATCATCGGCGGCGCCTTCGGCGGCATCGTCAAATCGCTGGTCGACGACCTTATCATGCCGATCGTCGGCGCCATTTTCGGCGGCTTCGATTTTTCGAATTATTTCCTGCCGCTGTCGTCGGCCGTCAACGCGCCGTCGCTTGCGGCCGCCCGTGCGCAGGGAGCGGTGTTTGCCTATGGCAGTTTCCTCACCGTCCTCATCAATTTCCTGATCCTCGCCTGGATCATCTTCCTGATGGTCAAGGGCGTGAACATCCTGCGTGCCCAGGTCGAGCGCCAGGAAAAGGCCGCACCGGAAGAGTTGCCTCCGCCGCCCGCAGACGTGCAGTTGCTGACCGAAATCCGCGATCTGTTGGCCAAGCGCCCGACGGCTTGATCGGCTGGAGCCCGTCCGTTCCGGCCGGGCTCATTCATCACCAAAATCGATATGCCATCACTGGATATCATGGGATTTGCCGACGCAAATCCTCTATGAAGGCGAAAACCGGAGATATGCATGTCGATCTTGAGCAGCCTTAGCCCGCGCGCCGTAGCGGCGCCCGAAAGCGGGATCGTCGAAGTCGTCAATTATGCCCGTGGCCGTGAGGGCCTGCTGCCGCTCTGGGTGGGGGAAGGTGACCTGCCGACGCCGGATTTCATCAGCAAGGCGGCGATGGATGCGCTGGCGGCCGGCGAGACCTTCTACACCTGGCAGCGCGGCATTCCGGAGCTTCGCCAGGCGCTTTCGGATTATTACAGCAGACATTTCGGAATCCGGCTTCCGGTCGAGCATTTCTATGTCGCCGGCTCCGGCATGCAGGCGATCCAGATCAGCGTGCAGGCTCTGACCTCGCCGGGCGACGAAATGATTTACCTCACCCCCGCCTGGCCGAATATTGCCGCCGCCCTCGAGATCGCAGGCGCACGTTCGGTCGGCGTTCAACTGCAGTTCGAAGGCGGCAAATGGGCGGTCGATCTTGTCCGCATCGAAGCCGCGATCACGCCGAAGACCAGGGGTCTGTTCATCAACACGCCGTCGAACCCGACAGGCTGGACGGCAACCAGGAAAGACCTTGGTGATCTCCTGGCGCTGGCCCGCAAGCACGACCTCTGGATCATGGCGGATGAGATCTATGCCCTCTATTATTTTCCGGGCGGCCGTGCGCCCTCTTTCCTCGACGTGATGGCGCCTGATGACAAGATCATCTTCGTCAATTCCTTCTCGAAGAACTGGTCGATGACCGGCTGGCGCGTCGGCTGGATCGTCGCACCCCCAGAGATGGGCCAGGTGCTCGAAAACCTGATCCAGTATTCGACATCGGGCGTGGCGCAGTTCATGCAGAAGGGCGCGGTCGCAGCCCTCAATGAAGGCGACGATTTCGTGCACGCCAATATCGCCAAGGCGGCCCGTTCCCGCGACATTCTCTGCGATGCGCTTGTTGCCACCAACCGCGTCGAGACGCTGAAGCCGGATGGTGCGCTTTACGCCTTCCTGAAGATCGACGGCGTCACTGACAGCCGCAGGGCTGCGCTCGATATCGTCGACAAGACAGGCGTCGGCCTTGCCCCCGGCACCGCTTTCGGCCCCGGCGGCGAACTCTTTCTGCGCGCCTGTTTCCTGCGTGACCCAGCCCAGGTGGCGGTCGCCGCCGAGCGTCTCTGCGACTATATCCTCAAGCTCTGACCAACATTGGCCACGAGACCCCATCTGGTGGCCGGCCAAGTCGATTTTGTGCCGGAATCGCCGGATCGATAAAACTCTAGCAATGCCCGAAATCGGCCTCTAACCACGACTCCAAACATACCGGTTCAAAGGCCCTCGAACGGCCATTCGATAAGAAAATTGGAAAGAAAAACCGGCGCCTGATGCCCCTGCTTATAAAAACGAAAGCAGGGATGCGGGACATGGCGGTTTTGGTGACGGGCGGGGCCGGATATATCGGCAGTCACATGGTTTGGGCGCTGCTCGATGCGGACGAGGATGTGGTCGTGCTCGACCGCCTCTCGACGGGCTTTCGCTGGGCCGTGGCGCCGGCGGCGCGTTTCTATCTCGGCGACATTGCCGATCCCGACATATTGAAGAAGATCTTCATCGAAAACGACATCGAGGCGATCATCCATTTCGCCGGCTCCGCCGTCGTCCCGGTCTCCGTCGCCGATCCGCTTTCCTATTACGACAACAATTCCGGCAAGACCCGGGCGCTGCTGAGCGCTTCGGTCAAGGCCGGTATCCGCAATTTCGTCTTCTCCTCGACGGCGGCCGTCTACGGTCAGCAAAAGTCGGACCTGCCGGTGAAGGAGACTGCCTCCCTCAATCCGGAAAATCCTTACGGCCAGTCGAAGCTGATGACCGAATTCATGCTGCGCGATGCCGCCGCCGCCTATGATTTCAACTATGTCGCGCTTCGCTATTTCAACGTCGCCGGCGCCGATCCGCACCACCGTGCCGGCCAGTCGACCTCAGGCGCCACGCATCTCATCAAGGTCGCCTGCGAGGCAGCGCTCGGCAAGCGCGACAGCGTCCATGTCTACGGCATCGACTATCCCACGCATGACGGCACCGGCGTGCGCGACTACATCCATGTCAGCGATCTCACGGATGCTCATCTGAAAGCGCTGCAGCATCTGCGCAAGGACAGGGGCTCGCTCGTCGCCAATTGCGGTTATGGCAGCGGCTATTCCGTGCTCGACGTGCTGAACATGGTCACCCGCCTGCACGGGCATTCCTTCAAGATCCACATGGCGCCGCGGCGCGCCGGCGATTCCGCCAGCGTCGTCGCAGACGCGTCGCTCGCAAGGCAGGTGCTCGATTGGAAGCCCAGATACGATTCGCTGGAAACCATCGTCCAGAGCTCGCTCGATTGGGAACTGTTCCTGTCGAACAAGGGTGTCGACGATCTGCAGAGTATCCACCGGGCACTCGCGGCCGCGTCGTTCTGAGCGGCGCACGACAGCGCCGCGCGTCTTTTCAGACGCGCAGGACGCTGTAGCACTTTGAACTGCTGCATCACTCCTTCAATCGATCTCGATTAAAGGAGTGATGCAATAGCCTGTTTATATCCCCCCGCCTGCGGGGGCGCATGCCGTTACGTGAATAAGGAAAAATCAGGCTTTCTCTGGCTGGCTCGGGCCAACGGAAAAGAGAAGATGAAGAAATTTCTGGCCGCATTGCAACTGCAAAAGGACAATCCGACGCTTCTGACGGCGCAGTTTCGGGCCCTGTCGTCACAGATCCCCATTCTCTACGTCCTCCTGATCATCAACGCCCTTGCGGTGGCGATCACCCACCTCAAATCCGCACCCCTCTGGCTTTCGCTCTACATTCCGGTCGGCTTGAGTGTCCTCTGCGTCTTCCGTCTCTGCTGGTGGGAGATCCGGGGCAAGGAAAACGTCACCGCCGAACGGGCCTATAAGCTGATGAAGGTGACAATGGTCGGGGCCGGCGTCCTGACTTTCGCCTTCGGCGGTTGGGCGATCGCGCTTTATCAATATGGCGACGCCTCCCAGCAGGGCCAGATCGCCTATTTCCTCGTCGTCACCGGCATCTCCTGCATCTTTTGCCTGATGCACCTGCCGATGGCGGCGGCACTGACCACGGTGATCACCTTCTCGGCCATGATTGCGACCTTCATGTTCTCGGGCAATCCCGTTTTCGTCGCCACCGCCGTCAGCGGCCTGTTCCTGATCTTGCCCTTCCTCAGGGTGATCAACAGCTATTTCCAGAATTTCGTCGGCCTCGTGCAATTGACCGAGGAGCTGAAGCAGAAGCAGGCGGAGGCCGAGGAACTGAACCTCGTCAACAGCCGCAACGCGCTGCATGACCAGCTGACCGGCCTTGCCAACCGCCGCAGCTTCTTTCTCTCGCTGGAGAAACGGCTGCAGAAGGACCCGTCCGCGCCGCCCGTCCTCGGCATTCTCGATCTCGACGGCTTCAAGCCCGTCAATGACGTCTTCGGCCATGCTGCGGGCGATCTCGTGCTCAAGGAGACGGCCCGCCGCTTCGTCGCGCTGGTCGGCGAAGAGGGCATCGTCTCCCGTCTCGGCGGCGATGAGTTCGGCATCATCTTCCCCTGTTCGATGACGCGCCAGGCGATCGCCGATCTCGGCCAGGCGCTCTGCGCCGCCGTCCGCGAACCTTACGAAATCCCCGACGGCTCGGTCCGCGTCTTCGGTTCCTGCGGCATCGTCTATCCCGATATCGGCGAGTACACCGCCGAGGATCTCTACGAGAAAGCGGACTTCGCTCTTTACCAGGTCAAGAGCAAGCGCAGCAGCGGCGTCGAATTCTTCTCGCCCGACCACGAGAAGATCCTGACGCAGCGCCACCTGATCGAACTCGAACTGCAGGCGAACGACTTCGCCAAGGAATTGAAACTGGACTATCAGCCGATCGTCGAATTGAGGAGCGGCCGCGTCGTCGGCTACGAGGCGCTCGCCCGCTGGGACAGTGCCCGCTTCGGCCGCATCAGTCCGGAAGCCTTCATTCCCGCTGCCGAGCGCACAGCGGTCATCGGCCGCATGACCCGCATCCTCTTCGCCAAGGCGCTCGAAGCGCTGGCGATCATTCCCAGGCATCTCAGGCTGTCCTTCAATCTCTCGGCGCGCGATATCTGCGACCACGAGACCTCGATGGCGCTGCTTGCCATGATCACTCGCTCCGGCATCGATCCGAAGCGCATCGAATTCGAGATCACCGAGACCGCACTGCTCTCCGATTTCGACACCGCCGATCAGGTGATCACGATGCTGCGCGCCGCCGGCATCTCGATCGCGCTCGACGATTTCGGCACCGGCTATTCGAGCCTCAGCCATATCCACCGTCTCGGCTTCGACAAGCTGAAGATCGACAAGGCCTTCGTGATGAATTTCGATCGCGACGCTCGTTGCATGAACATCACCCGCTCGGTCGCCAATCTCTGCCAGAACCTCGGCATTGCCTCCGTCGCCGAAGGCGTCGAAAGCGAAGAGATCGCCGAAGGGTTGAAGGCGATGGGCGTTCGCCTGGCGCAGGGCTATCATTTCTCGCGGCCGCTGCCGCTGGAACTTGCCATCGACTACGCCGCAAGGTGCGATGCCGCGGCCTCCGCCCGCAATTCACTGTCTGCCTGAACAATCAAATCCGCGACCGGTCGCAAAGCGACTGGAGCGAAGCTGGATCGTCGTCTATTCATGGTCGTAACCGAGGAGGTAAACCATGCAGGACGGCGAAGTCATCATTGAACGGCGGGGCACCGCAGGCGTGATCCGGCTCAACCGGCCGCGGGCGCTGAACAGCCTGACGCTGCCGATGATCCGCGCGATCACCGAGGCGTTGCAGGCTTTTGCCGGAGATTCCGAGGTGGCAAGCGTCGTGGCCATGGGCGAGGGCGAACGCGGCTTCTGCGCCGGCGGCGATATCCGCGCCCTGCATGAGAGCGCCCGCGCCGGCGATGGCCTGGCGGCAAGCTTCTGGCGCGAGGAATTCCGCCTCAACCATCTGATCGCCTCCTACCCCAAACCCTATGTCGCGCTGATGGACGGCATCACCATGGGCGGCGGCGTCGGCCTGTCGTCGCACGGCCGCCACCGCATCGTTACCGAGCGCACGCGGCTTGCCATGCCCGAAACCGGCATCGGCTATGTCCCCGATGTCGGCGCCACCTGGCTGCTGCCGCGTAGCCCCGGCCAAGCCGGAACATGGCTCGGCCTAACCGGCCTCGATATCGGTGCCGCCGATTCCATCCATGCCCGCCTCGCCGACCTGCAGATCGCCTCGTCGCGGCTCGGCGCGGTGATCGATGCTCTGTCGACCCTGCCGCGCGGCAGTTCGTCCGGCGATGTCGATGCCGTCTTGCAGGCGCTTTCCGAGTCTCCGGGAGAAAGCCGGCTCAGGCAGAACGCGGCGACGATCGATCGCGCCTTCCGTTTCAACAGCGTCGAGGAGATCCTGGCCGCACTTGCCGGAGAGGAAGGCGACTTCGCCGCCGAGACGCGTCGGGTGCTGCTGACGCGGTCACCGACCAGCCTGAAGCTCGCTTTGCGGCTGCTCAGGGCCGGTCGTGGCAGCGCCTCGCTCGCCGAATGCCTCGGCCGCGAACTCGGCGCCTGCCTGCAGATGCTGGATAATCCGGACTTCTTCGAAGGCATCCGCGCCGCCGTCATCGACAAGGACCGCAATCCGAAATGGTCGCCCGCGTCAGTCGAGGCCGTGCAGGCCGCAACAATCGAGCATTTCCTGAAACCGGCCGAGCCGCCGCTTTCGCTCTGAACTGCTCTGGGCCTATCGCCACATGCCGCGCATGCGGGCGCCGACATCGATGCGCACCTGCCTTGCCTGCGCTTGAGCGGCGGTCTGCGATTTCACCTGCGGCCAGCTGCAGGCCTCGAAGAACTGCAGTAGTGTCGCGGGAATGAAGCGGCTGCGTGAGGCATAGACATGCCGGTCGCCCTGCGAATTCTGCCCATAGGTGAAGAAGCGTTGCGGCACGACCAGATCGAGGCCGTCTCTCGCCCGCGTCATCGCGACATAGAGCAGTCGGCGTTCCTCCTCGATTTCGGCGCTGGCGCCGACGGCGAGATCGCTCGGAATGCAGCCGTCGACGACGTTCAGCATGAAGACCCGCGTCCATTCCTGGCCCTTGGCGGAATGGATGGTCGACAGGATGAGATAATCGTCGTCGAGGAGCGGCACGCCCGCCTGGTCGCTGGTCGCATCCGGCGGGTCGAGGGTGAGTTCGGTGAGGAAACGCTCGCGTGAGGCATAACCGCTGGCGATCTGCTCGAGCTGCAGCAGATCGGCCTGCCGCGTCGCGGCGTCCTCATGCAGCCGTTCCAGATGCGGCACGTACCATTGCCGCGCCAGACCGATTTCCGCCGGCCAGCCGGCCTTGCCGGTCTTCAGCTCCTGCAGCATCGAAACGAAATCAGTCCAGTCCTCGCCGGAGCGCGGCGGCGCCGGCATGGCGGCAAGCGCGGATAACGGGCTGGCATCCTCGGCCATCAGGTCGAGCGCCTTCTGCGCCGTCGATGGCCCGACGCCCGGCAGGATTTGCATCAGACGGAAGCCCGCCACCCGGTCGCGCGGGTTCTGCGCGAAGCGCAGCGCAGCCAGCATATCCTTGACATGCGCGCTGTCGAGAAACTTCAGCCCTCCGAACTTGACGAAGGGAATGTTGCGCCGGGTCAACTCGACCTCAAGCGGCCCGCTGTGATGCGAGGCGCGGAACAGCACGGCCTGCTGCTTGAGCTTGAGACCTTCTTCGCGGTTGTCGAGCACCATGTCGGCGACATAACGCGCCTGCTCGGCCTCGTCGCGCACCGTCACCAGGCGCGGCCGTTCGGAGGATTGCCGCTCGGTCCAGAGATTCTTGGTGAAGCGCTCCGAGGCGAGATCGATGACGGCGTTGGCAGCCGCAAGGATCGGCTGCGTCGAGCGGTAGTTGCGGTCGAGCGTGACGATATCGGCGGCCGGGCTGAAGGCGGCGGGAAAATCGAGGATATTGCGCACCGTCGCGGCACGGAAGGAATAGATCGACTGCGCATCGTCGCCGACGACGGTCAACCCCTGGCCGCCGGGCTTCAGCGCCATGAGGATCGAGGCCTGCAGCCGGTTGGTGTCCTGATATTCGTCGACGAGCACATGGTCGAAACGATCGCCGATATCCTCGGCAATGACAGTCTCGCCGACCATCTGCGCCCAGTAAAGCAGCAGGTCGTCGTAGTCGAGCACGTTCTGGCTCTGCTTGGACTCGACGTAACAGGCGAAAAGTTCGCGCAGCTGTTTGTCCCACGCCGCGCACCAGGGAAAGGCGTCGCGCAGCACGAGATCGAGCGCGGTTTCCGAATTCACCGCTCGGGAATAGATGGCAAGACAGGTGCCCTTCGTGGGAAAGCGGCTTTCCGTCTTGGAGAAGCCGAGGTCGTGCCGGATGAGGTTCATCAGGTCGGCACTATCTTCGCGGTCGTGGATGGTGAAATCCGGATCGAGGCCGATCTGCTGGGCGTAATCGCGCAACAGCCGCGCGCCGATGCCGTGGAAGGTGCCCGACCAGGAAAGCGCGTCGGCCATGACGCCGGCATTGGCACCAAGCACATCGCGGCAGATGCGCTCGACGCGCCGCGCCATCTCGGCGGCTGCCCGGCGCGAGAAGGTCATCAGCAGGATGCGGCGGGGATCGGCGCCCTTGACGATCAGATGGGCGACCCGATGCGCCAGCGTATTCGTCTTGCCGGAGCCGGCGCCGGCAATGACCAGCAGCGGCCCGGCAATATGGCTGCCGTCGGTGAGCGTGCCGTGCTCGACGGCCATGCGCTGCTGCGGATTGAGCTTTTCGAGGTACATCCAGCCGTCCGGTCGGGCTCCCGCAGAATCACTGGGGAAAGATTAGATGTTCCTTGAATGTTCGCGATTGCCCTCGCTGTCAAGCGTTGTGGCGTGACGGCAGCCTCAGTCGGGGAAATCCGGGCCGACGACACGCCGCACCAGTTTCAGGCTGCGGTCCGGCTGAAGAATATAGGTTTCCTCCACGCGCTGGCCCGTCTCGTTGTAGAACTGGTTGTAGACGGCGCTGCCGACCGGCGACTTGGTGAGCTTCGTTCGCGGCTGGCCGCCATAGGTAATGCTGCCCGGAATGGGCTCCAGCGCCGGGCTATCGGCCGAGGAGCAGCCGGCAAGCAAGGCCGCGGTTAACAAGGCTGATAGAAGCGCTTTCATCGTCTTCATCCCTCTTTCGACTGCAGCCAGATATGGAAATCGCCGCGTCTTTCGCCAAGGGCTGTCCACCCGGCCGCAACGAAATGCCTCGCCGCGGCGTTAACCGATATCTACCAACATCAGGAGACGGCCACGGTGCTCGGATTTCCAGCATTCACCGACCATGAGGAGTCCGGCCGGCAGGGCCACAGCGATGCGGCGACGCGCGCTTCGGTGGAAAGCGCCCTTCATGCGGCCGGCGATATCGAAGCGGCGGACATCATCGTCAGCATATCGGGCGCCTATGTCGTCCTGAAAGGTTTCGTGCGCCGGCGCGGTGATGTCGAGCGGGCCGTCGAGATCGCCGAGAGCATCGTCGGCCGAGGCCATGTGCGCGGTCGCCTGCTGCGACGCTAGCCGGCCCGCGCGCCGTCATGTCTTGCGACGCATGAAGGGAACCAAAATGCCCTCCGCGGGTTGAAAGGCCGGACCCAAACGCTGGAGACCCTCATGCAGTCGCTTCTTCGCATCTCTGCAATGACCTTGATTACAGGCGGTGTCCTTGCCGGCTCCGCCCATGCCTCGCTGGAAACCGGCACGAATTATTCCGCTCTGCCGAAGGACCAGATCGCCCTCAACGAATATACCGGGGCCGTCGCCTGCCAGCCGGTAGAGCCCCACTATCTCCCCTCCTTCATCCGCGCGGCGGACGGTACGATCATCGGCGTCGGTTATGTCGAGGTCGAGGACGAGGGCGGCGCGGACTGCTGAAAACATGAGGACTTGCTCGGACGAGGCTCGCCTGCGTCTCCGCTAAGGGTACGAGCCTCTAACCATCATCATGATGGCTGGGCATCTTCTATGAAGACACCTGTACCAGGCGCAACACCTGTTGCACCAAAACCCGGCGCGAGTTCGATGCAGGGTTAAGCAAAATTAAAACATTGTTCCGTTCCGGCACGTTCCGTTTACGAACGACCTGAAGTGACCTGGAAATCCCGACCGAAGTGCAGCGCATAACCCCGAAAATCGGAATCGATTTTCGGAAAGGATTATGCGCCAGTTCAATGCAGCTTCAGCTTCGCCTCTTCGGCCGCCGCCAGGAACTCGGCTCTTGCTTCTTCCACGCTCTTGCGCCCGTCGAGCGCTGCCCGGCAGGCGCTGCGGGCCTTGATGTAACGAAGCCCGCGCATACTCGGCCAGAGATCCGCCAGGCACTTCAGCGCATCGAACGGACCATTGACCGTTCGCGCATCGGCACCTTCGAAACCGACCTTGACCGGGCTGTTCCATCTTTCAGTTGCCATCGATACTCCTCCACGATTGTCGACAGAAACGACGTGCAGCATCTCCCAGTTCCTCCGGGGAAACTCCGCCATGATAGGCATTCTAGCGCGATTTTTGCGGTCAACAATGGTGAATCGATTATTGCTGATGAGACGAAATGTCAGCCTGCATGGCCTTCCCGGCTCTCGTCAGATGGCTGCCCTGCGAGAGGTTGGTGAAACGGAGAGCGTGCGGCCGGGTCCCTTCGCCCCGTTTACGGGAGAAGGTGGCGGCAGCCGGATGAGGGGCTGGCCTCACCGAGTGAGCAAAATGATTCCTAATACTGAAAGAAAACTGGTGCTGCCGAGTGGGATTGAACCACCGACCTCACCCTTACCAAGGGTGTGCTCTACCACTGAGCTACGGCAGCAGGACCAGTACCCGTGCGAGCCGGGTGGCTCAATCGCGGGAACGGGGCGGCTATTGCCACAGCTTGACGGCAAGCGCAAGCAGCAAATTCCAACTTCGCGTGGATTGCCATGCAAGGGCCTTTTGGATCAGCGCGAATTCGGCTAATTCTTTTGGCATGAACGACAAGACCGAAACCGGCCAGCAGAGCCGCAAAAAGGCAATCGAGGCACAGGCGAAACTGCGTCGCGAGCGCGCCGCTGAAAAGCTCAGGGAAAATCTGGGGCGACGCAAACAGCAGGTGCGCGCCCGCCGTTCGGGCCAGGCCGACGAAACAAATGGACTGCCCGCCGCAAAAATGGACGAATCGTAATGTTCCGTCCCGGACGAATTGAAGCGTCGTCAGAAATCCCCTAAACACTCCACTCCTTATTCCAAGGCAGAACTTTCAGGAAAGGCGGGCGCGGCCCGTAAGCGCACATGGATCGTATCAGAATCGTCGGCGGTAATGAGCTGAATGGCATCATTCCGATTTCCGGCGCCAAGAATGCCGCACTGCCGCTGATGATCGCCTCGCTTCTGACCAGCGATACGCTGACGCTCGAAAACGTGCCGCATCTGGCCGATGTCGAACTCTTGATGCGCATCCTCGGCAATCATGGCGTCGATGTCGCCGTCAACGGCCGCCGCGAGCGCCAGGAAGATTCCTACGCCCGCACGATCCATTTCACCTGCCGCACCATCGTCGATACGACAGCCTCTTATGAGCTGGTCTCGAAGATGCGCGCCTCCTTCTGGGTCATCGGCCCGCTGCTCGCGCGCGAAGGCCATTGCCGCGTCTCGCTGCCGGGCGGCTGCGCCATCGGCACCCGCCCCGTCGATCTCTTCATCGAAGGCCTGACGGCGCTCGGCGCGACGATGGACATCGATGCCGGTTATATCAACGCCAAGGCACCGGCCGGCGGCCTGATCGGCGCGCGCTACACCTTCCCGAAGGTCTCCGTCGGCGCCACCCATGTGATGATGATGGCGGCAACGCTTGCCCGCGGCACGACGGTTATCGGCAATGCCGCCCGCGAGCCCGAAGTGGCCGATCTCGCCAACTGCCTGAACGCCATGGGCGCCAAGATCACGGGCGCGGGGACTGCGACGATCACCATCGAAGGCGTCACCTCGCTCTCCGGCGCCCGTCACCGCGTCCTGCCGGACCGCATCGAGACCGGCACCTATGCCATGGCCGTCGCCATGACCGGCGGCGACGTCGTGCTCGAAAATACCGATGTGGCGCTGCTCGAGACCGCGGTGGAAACGCTGCGCCGGGCCGGCGCGGAGATCTCGTCGACCAACAACGGCATGCGCATCAAGCGCAACGGCGCCGGCATCAAGCCGGTCGATATCGTCACCGATCCCTTCCCCGGCTTCCCCACCGATCTGCAGGCGCAGTTCATGGCGCTGATGACGCGTTCTTCCGGCGTCTCGCATGTCACCGAGACCATCTTCGAAAACCGCTTCATGCATGTGCAGGAGCTTGCCCGCCTCGGCGCCAGGATTTCGCTCTCCGGCCAGACGGCGAAGATCGAAGGTGTCCAGCGCCTGCGCGGCGCGCCCGTCATGGCGACCGACCTGCGTGCCTCGGTTTCGCTCGTCATCGCCGGCCTTGCCGCCGAGGGCGAAACCACGGTGTCGCGCGTCTACCACCTCGACCGCGGTTTCGAGCGGCTCGAGGAGAAGCTGACCCGCTGCGGCGCCATCGTCGAGCGCATCAGCGAGTAAACGCGCCCTTATCCCGGTTGCGTAATCCGCTGCGGCATCTTATTTCCCTTCTGACGCATCGCCATTCCGGCGGTGCCCGCGGGGGATGAGGCTGAATGACCGACCTGAAGCTTATTGCGCTCGATGACGAGGACCTTGCTGTCGTTTCCGCGCATATGCAGGACAGTGTCTTCAAGGTCGGAGACATCGACTGGTCGCCGCGCGACGCGCAGTTCGCGCTTGCCGTCAATCGTTTCGTCTGGGAAGGTGCCGAGCGCAAGCGCCGCGGTTTCGAGCGCCGCCGTGCCGCCCTGGTCTTCAAGCGTGTGCTGGCCGTCCGGTCGCTCGGCATCGATCGTGGCAAACGCGACGAGGTGCTGTCACTGCTGGCGCTGCGCTTCGAGCCGAAGGGCGAGGGGCCGGATGGTACGGTCGAGCTGTCGCTGTCCGGCACGGCCTCGATCGCGCTCGATGTCGAATGCATCGAGGTCCAGATGGCCGATATCGGCGGCGCCTGGGAGGCCTCTTCCAAGCCGCGTCACCGCTAGTGCATGTCGCCCGGAAGTGTGCAGCGGTTCCGGGATAACGGCATGCATAAAAAGAGCTTCAGTGCTTGACGCCTGAAGTTTGAATATCGCAGTTTCGAGTTGAGAGGGAATATCGGCCTTGGCAATCTGGCTGGATCAGGCATCGGAAGGTTTCGAGCAGCATTTTGCCGCCTTTCTGACGACCAAGCGTGAAATCTCCGAGGATGTGAACACCGTCGTTCGCGCCATCATCGATGATGTTAGGGCCCGCGGCGACGTGGCGCTCGCCGAATATTCGCTGAAATTCGACGGCATCGATTTCGCCACCGTGCCGATGCGCGTCACACCAGAGGAGATCGACGCCGCCGTCGAGGCGGTGCCTTCGGAAGTGCTGGGCGCGCTGAAGCTTGCGGCACTGCGCATCGAATCCCATCATCGCCGGCAGCTGCCGAAGGACGATATCTACGAGGACGACATGGGCGTCGGTCTCGGCTCGCGCTGGACGGCGATCGAAGCGGTCGGGCTCTATGTTCCGGGCGGCACGGCGAGTTATCCGAGCTCGGTGCTGATGAACGCCGTGCCGGCCAAGGTCGCCGGCGTCGATCGCATCGTCATCGCCGTTCCCGCCACGGGCGGCGCCGTCAATCCGGCGGTGCTTGCCGCCGCCAAGCTCGTCGGCGTCACCGAGATTTATCGTGTCGGCGGCGCCCAGGCGATCGCGGCTCTTGCCTATGGCACCGAGACGATCGCCCCGGTCGCCAAGATCACCGGCCCCGGCAATGCCTATGTCGCTGCCGCCAAGCGCCATGTCTTCGGCACCGTCGGCATCGATATGATCGCCGGCCCCTCCGAGGTGCTGGTCATTGCCGATAAGGACAACAATCCGGATTGGATTGCCGCCGACCTCCTGGCGCAGGCCGAACACGACGTCAGCGCCCAGGCGATCCTGATCACCGACGATGCCGCGTTCGGCAAGGCGGTGGAGCAGGCGGTCGAACGCCAGCTGAAGACGCTGAACCGCGCCGAGACGGCGGCGGCGAGCTGGCGCGATTTCGGGGCGGTTATCCTGGTTGCCGATCTGAAACAGGCCATTCCCTTGGCCAACCGCATCGCCGCCGAGCATCTGGAGCTCGCCGTCGCCGATCCGGACCGGCTGCTCGACGGCATCCGCAATGCCGGCGCGATCTTCATCGGCGCTCATACGCCCGAGGTGATCGGCGATTATGTCGGCGGTTCGAACCACGTGCTGCCGACGGCGCGTTCGGCGCGCTTCTCTTCCGGTCTTTCGGTGCTCGATTTCGTCAAGCGCACCTCGATCCTGCGCCTTGGCCCGCAGCAGCTGCGCAGCCTCGGCCCGGCGGCGATTGCGCTTGCGGTTTCCGAAGGCCTCGATGCCCATGCGCGGTCGGTCGCGATCCGCCTCAACCTCGAAAGGTGAGGGCATGGCGAAGGGCGAATTCCGGCTTTGCGACGTCGTCCTTGACGATACGATCGGCCGTTCGACGCCCGATGTCGAGCATGAACGCGCTGTCGCCATCTTCGACCTGATCGAGGAAAACAGCTTCGAGCCGCTCGGCCATGCCGGTGGGCCATACCGGCTGAACATCTCGCTGGTCGATTCGAAGCTGGTCTTCGCCATCACCACCGACGAGGGCGGCGGCGTCGCCACCCATATCCTGTCGCTCACCCCTTTCCGGCGGATCGTCAAGGATTACTTCATGATCTGCGAGAGCTATTACGAAGCGATCCGTTCGGCGACGCCGAGCCGCATCGAGGCGATCGACATGGGCCGGCGCGGCATCCACAATGAAGGTTCGCAGACGCTGAAGGACAGGCTGGCCGGCAAGATAGAGATCGATTTCGACACCGCCCGGCGCCTTTTCACGCTGGTCTGCGTGCTCTACTGGCGCGGATGACGGCAATGGATCGCGCCGCCGACATCGACGAGGGAAAGCGGCCGGGCGCCATCCTCTTCATGTGCGGGATGAATGCCATCCGCTCGCCGATGGCCGAAGCGATCGCCCGTAGCATTCTGCCGGCCAATACCTATATACGATCGGCCGGCGTTCGCGCCGGCGAGCGCGATCCCTTCGTGGATGCGGTGCTGGAGGAGATCGGGCTTTCCCTCGGCCGCCGCCAGCCGCAGACGCTGGAAGAGCTCGAGGACGATTATTTCGATCTGATCATCACCCTGTCGCCGCAGGCCCATCACGCGGCGCTCGAGTTGACCCGGTCGAATGCGATCGATGTCGTCTACTGGCCGACGATGGATCCCACGGTTGCAAGCGGAACGCGCGAGCAGATTCTGACAAGCTACCGCGAGGTTCGCGATCACCTGGCCGGCCTCATAGAAAGCCGGCTACTCAAGCGAAATGGCATCGCCGCGCAATCGGCATGAAAACAAATAAAGGAAAGCCTGATCAACAAGGTTCACAAACCATCGTTGATTGTGTAGTTTCCGCCCAAATTTTCAAGGCGCGCCCTGCGCTGCCTATTCAACCCACAGGAAGAAAACACTTATATGCCTAAAGAAGAAGTCCTCGAATTCCCGGGAATCGTCACCGAACTTCTGCCGAATGCGACGTTCCGCGTGAAGCTCGAAAACGAACACGAGATCATCGCCCATACCGCAGGGCGCATGCGCAAGAACCGCATCCGCGTTCTCGCCGGCGACAAGGTGCTGGTGGAAATGACGCCCTACGATCTTACCAAGGGCCGCATCACCTACCGTTTCAAGTAAGCTTGCCCAAGGCCCTGCAAGGCTTTTTCTCCCGTCTGCCGATGGTCGAGGTTCCATGACGCTGAAATACAAGCTCATTCTGGCCTCGGGTTCGCCCCGTCGCGTTGACCTGCTCAACCAGGCCGGCATTGAGCCTTCGCGCCTGATGCCGATGGATATCGACGAGGCGCCGAAGAAGTCGGAGCATCCGCGTTCGCTGGCCCGACGGCTTTCGGCTGAGAAAGCCGAAGCCGCCCTTGCCGCCATCAAGGGCGATATCACCTGGAAGGGCAGCTATATCCTGTCTGCCGATACGGTGGTCGCCGTCGGCCGGCGCATTCTCGGCAAGGCCGAGTTCGCCGACGAGGCGTTGAGCTCGCTGCATCTGCTGTCGGGGCGCAACCATATGGTCTACACCGGCGTTTGCCTGGTGACCCCGGATCGCAAGATCCGCCAGAAGATCGTCGAGACCAAGGTCCGCTTCAAGCGGCTCTCCGGCTTCGAGATCGAGAACTATCTGGCCTCCGGCCAGTGGCGCGGCAAGGCAGGCGCCTACGGCATTCAGGGCCTCGCCGGCACCTTCGTACAGAAGATGGTGGGCTCCTACACCAATGTCGTCGGCCTGCCGCTTTATGAAACCATTCTGCTTTTGACCGGCGAAGGCTTCGATGTGCATAGCCGGTGGCCCGAGGGCTGAGCCCGACGGCCGATCCTATAGGACAGACCGATATGCCTGAAGACAAGAAAGCGGCCGCCAAGGTCGAACCGCTGCGCAAAGCGCGCCCTTGCCCCGAATGCGGCAAACCTTCCCACCGCGAACACTACCCCTTCTGCTCCAACCGCTGCCGCGAGGCCGATCTCTCCCGCTGGCTGACCGGCGCCTATGCCATCTCGGTTGCCGACGATGAGGCCAAGGCCGATTATCCCGATGAGGAAAACTAATGCATGTCGCCCAAAAGTGCGCAGCGGTTTTGGGAGAACGACATGCATAGAAATAAAGGTCAAAGCGCGAGGAGCAGTCTGAAGGATTGCGACGCGCTTTAGAGAACTGCACCCGCGAAGCTCTTATATTTCCTCATGAATCCGCAAAGCCGGCAAGACCGTCAAAAAAGAGTCATTTGACGCTTGCCATGGCCGAACAAGATGCTATAACCCCGCTCGCTTCCGGGGCGAACCAAGGCCCCGCGGTTCTTTTCCTGAAAGGGGCCATCGGAAGCAGGTTAGCCCAGGTAGCTCAGTTGGTAGAGCAGCGGATTGAAAATCCGCGTGTCACTGGTTCGATTCCGGTCCTGGGCACCATTCAGTCTCTTAAAGCCAGTCTCATATGTTTGGTCTCGGAATAGCGGCAAGATTTTAATGGCTTAGCCCATATGTGCGTCCGTCTTTTCCACCTTTCTCAGCCTTCTGCATGTCATTCTCCACCTTTTGCCGGCCCGTCTCAGGTGGCTGTCGCCAGTAGCCAATAGCTCGCATCAGTTGACTTGCGCTTTCTTGAGACAGGTTCGCCTGTCTCGATCGACTCTGCTGCACCTGCGGAGAGCGCAAAAGGGCGTCTGCCGTGATGCCCTCCTCGATCAGCCAGCACGGCGCGGTTGAACGCCACCGGCGCCACCCGATTTCGCAACGTAGCGCGTCCGCTGTTGCGCCGGTGATGGAGTTCTCTCATCGCCGCGGCGATTCTTTCAGGAATGAGAGGGTTTGCAAGCAACGATGAATGGACCGCAAAACGAAATCAATAGAAGCTTGCCGAACTTCGTGACGTCGCCTCGTGATCGCGCGAAAACTGGGAGGAGATCAGGTGAAAGTCGCTCGGCATTGACGCCGTCTATGAAGTTCGCGGACTTAAGTCATCAAATAAGGCACTGAAAAAGCATGCATTTCGTGCGAGGCAGTGCAGCGGGGAACGACAGGCAAATTGCCAGCGTCGAGATCGCCGCGACAGCTTTACGATGATTTTCGACCTTTTTTGCTGGCACCCTGACGCCTCTTTTTGGCCAGGGCGCTGGAGCTCCGGCGTGAGGAGGGTGCAGCCGGGCACCGCTTTGTGGAGGAAGTGAAATGAAAAAGTTTATCCTGGGCACTGCGATGGCGCTCGTCATGTCGACGGCGGCTCACGCAGAAACCGTCGGCGTCTCGATGGCGAAGTTCGACGATAATTTCCTGACCGTTCTGCGCAACGGCATGACCGATTATGCAAAGACACTCAGCGGTGTGACGCTGCAGGTCGAAGACGCGCAGAACGACGTGTCCAAGCAGCAGAGCCAGATCCAGAATTTCATCGCCTCCAAGGTCGATGCGATCATCGTCAACCCTGTCGATACCGATGCGACGACGGCGATGTCGAAGCTTGCGGCCGATGCCGGCATTCCGCTGGTTTACGTCAACCGTCAGCCTGTCAATGTCGACACGCTGCCGGAAAAGCAGGCCTTCGTCGCCTCCAACGAGCAGGAATCCGGCACGCTGGAAACCAAGGAAATCTGCCGCATTCTCGGCGGCAAGGGCAAGGCCGTGGTGATCATGGGCGAGCTCTCCAACCAAGCTGCGCGCATGCGCACCCAGGACATTCATGACGTCATCAAGACGGATGAATGCAAGGGGCTGGAGATCGTCGAAGAGCAGACGGCCAACTGGGACCGCACCCAGGGCGCCGACCTGATGACCAACTGGCTCTCCAGCGGCATCGAATTCGACGCCGTCATCTCCAACAACGACGAAATGGCGATCGGCGCCATCCAGGCGCTGAAGGCAGCCGGCAAGGATATGACCAAGGTCGTCGTCGGTGGCGTCGACGCCACCCAGGACGCGCTTGCCGCCATGCAGGCGGGTGATCTTGACGTCACCGTGTTCCAGGATGCCGCCGGCCAGGGCAAGGGCTCGCTCGACGCGGCGCTGAAGCTTGCCAAGGGCGAAAAGGTCGACAAGAAGGTCTATATTCCCTTCCAGCTCGTCACGCCTGAGAACGTCAAGGACTTCGTCACCAAGAACTGAGGCGAATGCCAAGCAGGATGCGGGCCTTGCCCGCATCCTTTCCGCCTGTCCGTATCCGGAGGAGATGATATGGCCGTCAGCCCGACAACCATGGCCGCCGTGCGCGCCAGTGGTGCAGTTCCGAATGCGGAATATCTCTTGAGCGCCGAGGGCGTTCGCAAGGAATTTCCGGGTGTCGTCGCGCTCGACGACGTGCAGTTCCGGCTGAAGCGCGCCTCGGTGCATGCGCTGATGGGCGAAAACGGCGCCGGCAAATCGACACTGATGAAGATCCTCGCCGGCATTTATATCCCCGACAAAGGCGATATCCGCCTGAAAGGGGTCGAGATCCGGCTGAAATCTCCGCTCGATGCGCTGGAGAACGGGATTGCCATGATCCATCAGGAACTGAACCTGATGCCGTTCATGACGGTCGCGGAAAATATCTGGATTCGTCGCGAACCGAAAAACCGCTTGGGTTTCATCGATCACGGCCTCATGCATCGCATGACCGAGGAGCTGTTTGCCCGGCTCAATATCGAGATTGATCCCGATATCGAGGTCCGGCACCTGTCGGTCGCCAACCGGCAGATGGTCGAGATCGCCAAGGCGGTTTCCTATAAGTCCGACGTGCTGATCATGGACGAGCCGACCTCGGCGCTGACGGAGCGCGAGGTCGAGCATCTTTTCCGTATTATCCGCGACCTCAGGGCCCAGGGCATCGGCATCGTCTACATCACCCACAAGATGAACGAGCTTTTCGAGATCGCCGATGAGTTCTCCGTCTTCCGCGACGGCCGATATATCGGCACGCATGCCTCGACCGACGTCACCCGCGACGACATCATCCGCATGATGGTCGGGCGCGAGATCACCCAGATGTTTCCGAAGGAAGAGGTGCCGATCGGCGAGGTCGTGCTCTCCGTCAAGGATCTCTGTCTCAAGGGGGTCTTCAGCGACGTTTCCTTCGATGTCAGAGCCGGCGAGATCCTCGGCGTGGCCGGCCTTGTCGGTTCCGGCCGATCGAATGTTGCCGAAACGCTGTTTGGCGTGACGCCGGCAAGCTCCGGCTCGATCGAACTCCACGGCAAGCCGGTGACGATTTCTTCTCCGACCGAGGCCATCCGTCACCAGATGGCGTTCCTGACCGAGGACCGGAAAGATACCGGCTGCCTACTGATCCTCGATATTCTCGAGAATATGCAGATCGCCGTTCTGCAGGACAGATACGTCAAGCGCGGCTTCGTGCAGCAGGGCGCTATCGAGGCAACCTGTGAAGACATGGCAAAAAAACTGCGCGTGAAAACGCCCAATCTTTACGAGCGGGTGGAAAATCTTTCGGGCGGCAATCAGCAGAAGGTGCTGATCGGACGCTGGCTGCTCACCAATCCGCGCATCCTTATCCTCGACGAGCCGACGCGCGGCATCGATGTCGGCGCCAAGGCGGAAATCCACCGGCTGGTCGTGGAGATGGCGCGCAACGGCGTGGCGGTGGTGATGATCTCGTCCGAGATGCCTGAGGTTCTCGGCATGAGCGACCGTATCATGGTCATGCATGAGGGACGCGTGACCGGTTTCCTCAATCGCGACGAAGCAACGCAGATCAAGGTGATGGAACTGGCTGCGCAGTGATGCGTCACCGGCAATCGCCCAAGGGAGGTTTGACATGACTACCAAGGCAGCAGAGGGCGGAGCCCCGCTCGCAACCCGGCAAAGGCGGCGGCGCATACCGACCGAGCTCAGCATTTTCCTCGTGCTCGTCGGCATCGCGCTCATCTACGAGGTGCTCGGCTGGATGTTCATCGGCCAAAGCTTCCTGATGAATTCGCAGCGCCTGACGATCATGATCCTGCAGGTCTCCGTCATCGGCATCATCGCCGTCGGCGTCACGCAGGTCATCATCACCGGCGGCATCGACCTTTCGTCGGGCTCTGTCGTCGGCATGACGGCGATGATTGCAACAAGCTTCGCCCAGTCGTCGACCTGGGGACGGGCCGTCTTTCCGTCGCTGACCGACCTGCCGGCTTTCGTGCCGATCATAATCGGCCTGCTGATCGGAGCGGCAGCCGGTCTGGCGAACGGTGCACTCATCGCCTATACGAAGATCCCGCCGTTCATTGCAACGCTTGGCATGTTTGTTTCGGCCAGAGGTGTCGCCAAGTGGTATACGAAGGGACAGCCGGTTTCCGGGATCACCGAACAGTTTCATTTCATCGGAACGAAAGCCTGGCCGGTTGTCGTCTTCCTGGTCGTTGCGCTGATCTTTCACATTGCGCTGCGCTATACCCGCTACGGAAAATTCACCTATGCGATCGGCGCGAACCCGCAGGCGGCACGCGTGTCCGGCATCAACATCGAGGCGCACCTCGTCAAGGTCTATGTGATTGCCGGATTGCTTGCCGGTCTCGCCGGGATCGTCACGGCGGCACGTGCTGAAACCGCACAGGCCAGCATGGGCGTCGGCTACGAACTCGACGCGATCGCCGCGACCGTCATCGGCGGCACCTCGCTGACCGGCGGCGTCGGGCGCATCACCGGCACCGTCATCGGCACCATCATCCTCGGCGTCATGACCTCCGGCTTCACCTTCCTCAGGATCGACGCCTATTACCAGGAGATCGTCAAGGGCCTCATCATTGTCGCGGCTGTCGTCATCGACGTCTACAGACAGAAGAAGCGACGCAAGCACTGATCTCTGGTTTTCTACGGGGGCTTCGGGCCCCCGTTCTGTTTTCCACACCATGACGGATTTTAAAAAAAGGGGTGGCGAATCCCGTCAGCTTTTCTATTCTGCCGCTTCATTCGCCCTCTACGACGCCGCGCACTGAAAAGACGCGCAAAGGAGGCTGTAGCACTTTGAATGCTGCATAATTTGTCCTTAAATCGATTCCGATTTAAGGAATCATGCAGTAGGGCAGCGCAGGAAGACAGATGCAATTCGTATTTGACGGTCACAACGACGTTCTCCTTCGACTCTGGACACATTCAAAAGACGGCAGCGATCCGATCGCGGAATTCGCGGACGGCACGACGGTTGGCCATATCGATGCGCGTCGGGCCAGAGAGGGCGGTCTTTCCGGCGGTCTCTGTGCCATCTACATTCCCTCGGGCGATCTCGTCTTCGCCGATCCGGATGCCAACGGTCGCTATATCACGCCGATGGCCGCCCCCCTTGATCCGCTGCCTTCCCTTGCCATTGCCAATGAAATGGCGGCGATCGCGTTGCGGCTCGACCAGGCAGGCGCCTGGCGGCTCTGCCGGACGGTGAAAGATATCCGCGGCGCCATGGCGGACGACATTTTCGCCGCCGTCATGCATATGGAGGGCTGCGAGGCGATCGGCGCCGATCTCTCGGCGCTCGAGGTATTCTACGCAGCGGGGCTGCGGTCGCTCGGGCCGGTCTGGAGCCGGCACAATGTCTTTGGTCACGGCGTGCCCTTCGCCTTCCCGATGTCGCCGGACACAGGCCCCGGCCTGACCGATGCCGGCTTCGCACTGGTCAGGGAATGCAATCGCCTCGGGATCCTGATCGACCTTGCCCATATCACCGAGAAGGGTTTCTGGGACGTGGCGAAGACGACGGACCAGCCGCTGGTCGCCAGCCACTCCAATGCCCATGTGCTGACGCCGGTCGCACGCAACCTGACGGACAAGCAGCTCGATGCAATCCGCGAAAGCCGCGGGCTCGTCGGCATCAACTATGCGACCGCCATGCTGCGTGCCGACGGCCGCTCGGACAGCGATACGCCGCTTGCCGACATGATCCGCCATATCGACTATCTCGTGAACCGCATCGGCATCGATTGCGTGGCGCTCGGATCGGATTTCGACGGGGCCACCATTCCCGAGGAAATTGGTGATGCGGCTGGCAATCAGAAGCTGATTGCCGCTCTCAAAGAGGTTGGCTATGCTGATGCCGACCTCGCAAAACTTGCCCGTGAAAACTGGCTTCGCATTCTGGCCCAAGCTTGGCGGGAGGACCGCGCCTAAGCCTTTCCTAATCCAATCAAAAAACAGGGGAACAGATCATGATGATGACCAAACTCAGCCGCAATTTTCGCATGCTTTCCGCCGGAGCCGCGCTTTCGCTCCTGATGATGGCGGCACCCGCCGCCTTCGCCGAGACGCCGAAGGATACACTGGTCGAAGGTTTTGCCATCGACGATATCATCACGATGGATCCGGGCGAGGCTTTCGAGCTTTCGACCGCCGAGATTACCAGCAACAGCTACAGCCTGCTCGTCCGTCTCGACATGGACGATACGTCGAAGGTGAAGGGCGATCTGGCCGAGAGCTGGAGCGTTTCCGATGACGGCCTCACCTATACGTTCAAGCTGAAGCCCGGCCTGAAATTCGCCTCCGGCAATCCGATCACCGCCGAAGACGTCGCCTATTCGTTCGAGCGCGCCGTCAAGCTCGACAAGAGCCCGGCCTTCATCCTCACCCAGTTCGGCCTGACCGGCGACAACGTCACGGAAAAGGCCAAGGCGGCTGATGCCGGCACCTTCGTCTTCACGGTCGACAAGGCCTATGCGCCGAGCTTCGTGCTGAACTGCCTGACGGCAACCGTCGCTTCCGTCGTCGACAAGAAGCTGGTGCTGGAACACGTGAAGGCGGTGACGCCGGATGCCGAGCACAAATACGACAATGATTTCGGCAATGAATGGCTGAAGACCGGCTATGCCGGCTCCGGTGCCTACAAGCTGCGCGAATGGCGTGCCAACGAAGTCGTCGTGCTGGAGCGCAACGACAATTATTACGGCGACAAGGCGAAGCTCAACCGCGTCATCTACCGCTACATGAAGGAAAGTTCTGCCCAGCGGCTGGCGCTCGAAGCCGGCGATATCGATATCGCCCGCAACCTCGAGCCGGGCGATATCGACGCCGTTTCGAAAAATGCCGATCTCGCGACGACAAGTGCGCCGAAGGGCACGATCTATTATGTCAGCCTGAACAACAAGAACGAGAACCTCAAGAAGCCGGAAGTCCAGGAAGCTTTCAAATATCTGGTCGATTACGATGCGATCGGCGCGACCTTGATCAAGGGGATCGGCGAAATCCACCAGACCTTCCTGCCGAAGGGCCAGCTCGGCGCGCTCGACGAGAATCCCTATAAGCTCGATGTCGCCAAAGCCAAGGAACTGCTCGCCAAGGCGGGCCTGCCCGACGGTTTCTCGGTCACCATGGATGTGCGCAACAACCAGCCGGTGACGGGTATCGCCGAATCCATGCAGCAGACGCTGGCGCAGGCCGGCGTGAAGATGGAAATCATCCCCGGGGACGGCAAGCAGACACTGACCAAATACCGCGCCCGCACCCATGACATGTATATCGGCCAGTGGGGTTCGGACTATTTCGATCCGAACTCCAATGCCGATACCTTCACCGGCAATCCCGACAATTCCGATGCCGGCACGGTGAAGACGCTCGCATGGCGCAACAGCTGGGAAGCGCCGGAACTCGACAAGCAAGCCAAGGCCGCACTTCTGGAACGCGACGCCGCCAAGCGTGCCGCCATATATCAGGATATCCAGAAGAAGTACCTGGCCAGCAGCCCCTTCGTCTTCATCTTCCAGCAGACCGAGGTGGCCGGTTACCGCAAGAGCCTGAAGGACTTCAAACTGGGTCCGAGCTTCGATACCAATTTTGTCGGTCCGATCGCCAAGGAATAATCCGGCAGGACTGAGGGGCTTGAGCACCGTCGAAACACCACAGGAGGCGCGGCCCCGAAGGGGCCGTGCCAGCGCCTTCGCAAAGGCGCTAGGGCGGTTCCTGTTTGCCGCCGTCACTACCTATTTCGGCCTGTTGGCCGTCACCTTCTTCATCGGCCGCGTCGTGCCGATCGATCCCGTGCTCGCCATCCTCGGCGACCGCGCGCCCAATCATGTCGTCGAGCGCGTACGCCAGGAAATGGGCTTCAATCTGCCGCTCTATCAGCAGTTCTTCATTTATATCAAAGGCATCCTATCCGGCGATTTCGGCAATTCGGTCCTGACGACCAATCCTGTCATGGTCGATATTCGCCGTGCATTTCCGGCGACGGTGGAGCTTGCAACGCTCGGAACGCTGATCGGCGCTTTCGTCGGCGTGCCGCTCGGCGTTCTCGCCGCGGTGCGCCGCGGCAGCATCGCCGACCAGGTCGTGCGGGTCATCGGCCTGATCGGTTATTCGGTGCCGATCTTCTGGCTGGCGCTGATTTCGCTCGTCATCTTCTACGCGCAACTGCGCTGGGTGGCCTTTCCCGGCCGCATCGACATCGTTTTCGAATACACCTTCACGCCGATCACCGGCTTCTATCTCCTGGACAGTGCCTGGCAGGGACAATGGGATGTCTTCTACGATGTCTTCCGCCACATCATCCTGCCGGCATCCCTGCTCGGTTATTTCTCGCTCGCCTATATCAGCCGCATGACGCGCAGCTTCATGCTGAACGAGCTTTCCCAGGAATATATCGTTGCCGCGCGCGCCAAGGGGCTTTCGGAAACGCGGGTGATCTGGGGCCATGCGCTGCGCAATGCCGCCGTGCCGCTCGTCACCGTGATTGCGCTTTCCTATGCCGGCCTGCTCGAAGGCTCGGTGCTGACCGAGACCGTCTTTTCCTGGCCGGGCATCGGACTCTACATCACCAATTCGCTGCAGAACGCCGACATGAACGCCGTGCTCGGCGGCACGATCGTCATCGGGACGGTCTTCATCGGCATCAACCTTCTGTCCGATCTTCTCTACCGGACGCTCGACCCGAGGACGCGAAACCGATGACGGCCTCCGCCAGCCCACCTCCTGCGATGAGCCGCCGCGACTGGCTGCTTTCCGACCGGCCGCAATCGCGCCTGCAGGCTCGCCTCGGCCGCGCCTATGTCACCTGGCGGCAGTTTACGGCAAACAGGCTCGCCGTCCTCGGCCTGCTGATCATCGTGGCGCTGCTTTTGACCGCCGCCTTTGCCGATGTCATCGCCACGCATAATCCCGTTGTCGGCGATCTGCGCAATGCTCGCTTGCTGCCGCCCGGAACCGGGGAATTCCTGCTCGGTTCGGACGACCAGGGCCGCGACATCTATTCACGGCTGATCTATGGATCGCGATTGACGCTGCTCGTCGTCGCGCTCGTCGCCGTCATCTCGGCGCCGATCGGGCTGATCGTCGGCACGGTCTCCGGCTATGCCGGAGGCTGGGTGGATGCGACGCTGATGCGCATCACCGATATTTTCCTGGCCTTTCCGAAGCTGGTGCTGGCGCTCGCCTTTGTCGCAGCCCTCGGGCCTGGCATCCAGAACGCGATCATCGCCATTGCCATCACCTCCTGGCCGCCCTATGCCCGCATCGCGCGCGCCGAGACGCTGACGGTCCGGCGCTCCGACTATATTTCGGCGGTGAAGCTGATGGGCGCCTCGCCGCTTCGCATCATCGTGCGCCATGTCATGCCGCTCTGCATTTCCTCGCTGATCGTGCGCGTAACGCTCGACATGGCGGGTATCATCCTGACGGCGGCCGGTCTCGGTTTCCTCGGCCTGGGCGCACAGCCGCCGCTGCCGGAATGGGGGGCGATGATCGCCTCGGGACGGCGCTTCATCCTCGATCAATGGTGGGTTGCGGCGATGCCCGGCATCGCCATTCTTATCGTCAGCCTTGGCTTCAATCTCCTCGGCGACGGCCTGCGCGATGCGCTCGATCCGAAGGAGAGTGGCCAATGACGACACTTCTGACGGTTGATAAGCTCAAGGTCAGCTACCCCACGCGCACCGGCGTGATCGAGGCCGTGCGCGGCGTCTCCTTCACGCTCGGCAAGGAAAGGCTCGGCATTGTCGGCGAATCCGGTTCCGGCAAGTCGCAGACCGGACGGGCGATCATGGGTCTGACGCCGAAACACGGCGTCGTCACGGCCGAAAGGCTGAATTTCAGCGGCATCGATCTGATCAATGCCCCGGCCGGCGAAAGGCGCAGGCTGCGCGGCAAGCGCATCGCCATGATCCTGCAGGATCCGAAATATTCGCTCGATCCCGTCATGTCGATCGGGCGGCAGATCTGCGAAACGCTGCGCACGCATGAGAAGGTCGGCAAGGCCGAGGCGCACGAGCGCGCGCTCGCCATGCTGGAAGCGGTGCAGATCCGCGATCCCCAGCGCGTCTTCGACCTGCATCCGCACGAGGTGTCGGGCGGCATGGGACAGCGGGCGATGATCGCCATGATGCTGATTGCCGGGCCAGAATTGCTGATTGCCGACGAGCCGACCTCGGCGCTCGACGTGACGGTCCAGCTCGACGTGCTGAGGATCATGGACAGGCTGGTGTCCGAGCGTGGCATGGGGCTGATCTTCGTCTCCCATGATCTGAGGCTGGTTTCTTCCTTCTGCGACCGCGTCATCGTCATGTATGCCGGAAAGATCGTCGAGGAGCTCGCGGCCGCCGATCTCAAACATGCGCAACATCCCTATACGCAAGGCTTGCTGAATTGCATGCCCGAGATCGGCTCAAACCGTCACCCGCTGCCGGTGCTCGACCGCAGGCCGGAGTGGGCGGCATGAGCGCAGCTCTCCAAGTCGACGATCTCAGCGTCGTCTACGACCATTTTCATGCGCTGAAGGATGTCAGCATCGCCGTCGAAGGCGGCGAATCCTTCGGTCTCGTTGGCGAGTCCGGATCGGGAAAATCGACCTTGTTGCGGGCTGTTGCCGGACTTGCGCCGATCAGCGGCGGCGCGATCAATATCGATGGCGAAGTGCTGAAGGGTTCGAAACGCAGCAAGTCTTTCTATCGCCGCGTGCAAATGGTCTTCCAGGATCCTTATGGTTCTCTGCATCCGCGCCAGACGATCGACCGGCTTCTGCTCGAACCGCTCGCGATCCATGGCATCGACGACAGCGACAAGCGCATCGCTCGCGCACTCGACGAAGTCGGCCTCGGCAATGGTTTCCGGTTCCGCTATCCGCACCAGCTTTCCGGCGGCCAGCGGCAGCGCGTGGCGATCGCCCGGGCGCTGATCGTGGAACCGTCGATCCTGCTGCTCGACGAGCCGACATCGGCGCTCGACGCCTCGGTGCAGGCCGAGGTGCTGAACCTGCTGGAGCAGATCCGACGTGACCGCAAGCTCACCTTCGTGATGGTGAGTCATGATCTCGGCGTCGTCACCCATATGTGTGAAAGGCTCGCGGTAATGCGCAACGGCGCCGTCGTCGAGCGGCTGAGCTCTCAGGAACTGGCGGGCGGCGCGGTTCACGAGGACTACACGCGAAATTTGATGATCGCGAGCAAGGGTTTCGTCAAAGCCTGAACGGCAATCTTTTCAAGCCCTTGAAAAGGAAAGATCGATAGCGGCGTTAAGGATAACGCTTTGCTAAAAGACGACCATTCAACTAGACTATTGACAGCTGCCTTGCTTCTGTCATGATCCTGTTAACGTTTGTTAGCTTTCGTGATCAATGGAGGTTGAAGCATGTTCTTTCTCGGTGGGATGACCATGGGCTACCTCGATCCTCCCGTGAAAACCGATCGCCAAGAACAGGCTTCGGTATCTCTTCCTGCGGAAAAGGACCGCCGGCTTATCGAGACTTCCTCCAACCTGCCCGAGAATGAGAGTGCCGTCGAGCGCTCCTGGATCTGGGCATGGCGCACGCTCTGCTAAAAAGGCTGGTTGAATTTTCTCTTCCTTTCGCTCTGGACGGAAATTTATCTCTACCTACTTGATAGAGAAAATAAGAATATAAGCGCGAGCCGCACAACCGGCCGCACGAGAACAATGGAGGCGACATATGGCAGATCTGGGTATTTCGCATGCTCACGTGAACCAATATGGTTCCGTACCGGCCAAGAAGCCGCTCACCACGCGTCACAGGCTTCAGGCGCTGCTCCATGGAGCGATCTTCACTGCGGCATTTCTGTTCGTCGTCGCCATGGTTTGCGGCGTCGTCGGCTAATCGGCGAATGGTAAGCGTTGGCAAGTGCCGGCGCCGCGGCGGTTTCCGCCCCTATAGAATTCCGAACATTTGATGTGTCTCGGCATTCTCCTGGCACTCGAATGTCAAAGGGAGAGTGGCCATGAGGGCATCTTATTGTGGTTGATCGGCATTCCGATCCCCATCATCATTCTTTTGTACTTTTTTCACGCCATCTGAATACCGGTGACGGAGCGGCAAAGGACAAGGGTCGCAAGCTGTGCTAACCGCCGCCAGGCACATGGTCTATCGATCCTGCCCTTTCCTTTTTCCGAAATCGAAGCTTTCGCATTGCCGCCAGCCGCGCTCGCGGGCGGCGGCTGATGCCTCTTGGCTTGAATTATTCCGATAGTGTCCAAATTTTCGCCATGGCTTTCGTGGAGAGGGTATCGATGGCCGCGATCAGCCGTCGGGCCACGTTCTGAACCGGGGCTTAGCCCGTTTGCCTCGCTTGGCCCAAGTCTCATTCGCCCCGGTTTCTTCGATCTTTGAAGAATAGGGCTCCGTTCATGTAGCAGTCATGATAAGCAGTGCAAAAGGCTGAGCAAAACAGCCATAACTTCGTTTGGATCCAGAACCGAACCCATGTCTATTTCACATCTTTCTCCGAGCCCTTCGCGCGAAACCGAGACGAAGCAGATCGATCACAACGATTCGATCCGTTCGACCTATCTTGCCATCGAGGACATCAAGGCGATGGGCGATGGGGTCGCCCGCAACGGCGTCGACAAGCTGCCGGCCTTTGCTCCCTTCGATTTTTTCGCGCGCCATAAGGAAAACGAGAAGGAAATCCTGCGCGTCTACCGGACCACGGCGACAGATGTCGAGGCCGGCGAGACGATCACGCCGGCGGCAGAATGGCTGCTGGACAATCACTATATCGTCGAAGAGGCGATCCAGGAGGTGCGGCGCGACTTCCCCCGCCGCTTCTATCGCGAATTGCCGACGATGGTCGTCGGCGGCGTCGAGGTGCCGCGCACCCTCGTGCTTGCCTGGCTCTATGTCGCCCATACCCACAGCACGATCTCGCAGGAAAGCCTGACGGCGCTGGTCGATGGCTTCCAGGCCAGCGAGACGCTGAAGATCGGCGAACTCTGGGCGTTGCCTTCGCTGGTGCGTTACGTGCTCGTCGAAAACCTTCGCCGCATTTCCAGCCGTGTCGAAGCCAGCCGCCGCATGCGCCGCCGCGCCAATGAGGCGGCCGACGAATTGGTGCGCCTGACCGATCCGGCCGGAGCGGCCGCCTATCTGAAGACGCTGGAACCGCTTGCCGAGGACAATACATTCTCGACGCAGTTCCTCTATCGCCTGCGCGACGGCTCACAGACGTCGAGCCTGGCGATCACCTGGCTCGACGAGCGGCTGGAAGAACTCGGCCGCAACACCGAAGAGGCAACGACGGCCGAACATAGCCGCCTGTCTTCCGGCAACGTGACGATGGGCAACATCATCCGCAGCCTTCGCGAGATCGACGATGCCGAATGGTCGGTCTGGGTCGAGCAGGTCAGCCATGTCGACAGGCTGCTCTGGGAGCATTCGGATTACGGCATCCTCGATTCCGGCTCGCGCAACAAATATCGAAAACAGATCGAGAAGCTGGCCAAGCGCTCGCCGTTGACGGAAATGGAAATCGCCCAGCTGGCGCTCGACATGACCGATGCCGCCAAAGCTTCGGACGAGCCGCAGCCGCACGAACCGAATGTCGGCGGTTTCCTGTCGGGCGCGCAGCGGCCGAAGCTCGAGGCGCGGGCGAACTATCGCCCGACGATCATCCAGCATTTCGTGCGCGCCGTGCGCCAGTTCAACTGGCTGGCGATTGCCTTGCCGGTCATGCTGCTGACGATCATCGCCATGGCGATCGTCGGCAGGTTCATGGCCAATGCCGGCATGGGGGCGATCGAAATCGCCGTGCTGCTGATCATGTTCTCGGTACCGGCGTCAGAAGGGGCGACGGGTCTCTTCAACACTCTGCTTTCTTTCTTCGTGACGCCCGCGCGCCTTGTCGGTTACGAGTTCAAGGAAGGCATTCCGGAGGACGCGCGCACGCTGCTCGTCGTGCCCTGCCTGATCTCGAACCGCGACAGCGTCGACGACCACGTGCGCAATCTAGAGGTTCACTATCTCGCCAACCCGCGCGGCGAGATCTATTTCGCACTGCTCAGCGACTGGCCGGACAGCGAGGTCGAGGAAACGGCTGCCGATCTCGAGGTTCTCGATTATGCGCGGCGTGAGATCGCCAATCTTTCCGCCCGCTATGCCTATGACGGCAAGACGCGCTTCTATCTGCTGCATCGCCGCCGCCTCTACAATCCTTCGGAAGGCGTGTGGATGGGCTGGGAGCGCAAGCGCGGCAAGCTGCACGAACTGAACATGCTGCTGCGCGGCGACCGCGACACGACCTATCTGCCGGGCGCCAATGCGGTGCCGGCCAACGTGCAATATGTCATGACGCTCGATGCCGATACGCGCCTGATGCGCGATGCCGTCACCAAGCTCGTCGGCAAGCTCTATCATCCGATCAACCGCCCGGTCATCAATCCGAAAACCGGCCGTGTCGAAAGCGGCTACGGCGTCTTGCAGCCGCGTGTCACGCCGTCGCTGACGACGGGCAAGGACGCCTCGGTCTTCCAGCGCGTCTTTTCGATCAATCGCGGCCTCGATCCTTATGTCTTCACCGTTTCCGACGTCTATCAGGATCTCGCCGGCGAAGGCACTTTCACCGGCAAGGGGCTTTATCATGTCGACGCTTTCGAAGCCTCGCTGAAGGGCCGGATCGACGAGAATTCCGTGCTCAGCCACGATCTTCTCGAAGGCTCGATGGCGCGCTGCGCACTCGTCACCGATCTCGAACTGGTTGAGGATTTCCCGATCCGCTACGAGGTGGAAACCTCGCGCCAGCATCGCTGGGCGCGCGGCGACTGGCAGCTTCTGCCCTACATGTTCAATCCGAAATACGGCGTCACGGCACTCGGCCGCTGGAAGATGTTCGACAATCTGCGCCGCTCGCTGACGCCGATCGCCTGGTTCTTCGCCTCCGTGCTCGGCTGGTATTTCATGGGTCCGCTCGGCGCACTCATCTGGCAGATTCTGCTGATCTTCTGCCTTTTCGTCGCGCCGACGCTGTCGCTCATCAACGGCATTATCCCGCGCACCAGCGATATCATCGCCCGCGCCCATCTCTATACGGTCTGGTCCGATATCACGGCGGCCAATGCGCAGGTTGCGCTGCGCATCGTCTTCATCGCCGACTCGGCCTGCATGATGGCGGATGCGATCGGCCGTTCGCTCTACCGCCTGTTCGTCAGCCGCAAGCTGATGCTGCAGTGGCGCACCGCCGCCAGCGTCCAGGCCGGCGGCCAGGGGACGTTGATCTCCTATTACAAGGCGATGTGGCATGCGCCGGTGCTGGCGCTGCTGGCGCTCGGTTTCGCAGCCCTTCCCGGCGACAACGCCTTCCTCGTCGGCATTCCCTTCGCCCTGCTGTGGGTCCTGTCGCCTGTTGTCGCCTGGTATGTCAGCCAGTCGGCGGAGACCGAAGACCGGCTCGAAGTCGCCGATTCCGTGTCGAGCGAACTGCGCAAGATCGCCCGGCGCACCTGGCGGTATTTCGAGACCTTCACGACGGCCGAGCAGAACTATCTGCCGCCTGATAATATCCAGGAAACGCCGCATGTGATCGTCGCGGCACGCACCTCGCCGACCAATATCGGCGTCTATCTGCTCTCCGTCGTTTCCGGCCGGCATTTCGGCTGGTTCTCCTTCGAGGAGACGCTCGAGCGGCTGGAGCAGACGATCGCGACGATCGACAGGATGGAGAAATTCCGCGGCCATCTGTTCAACTGGTATCACACCGATACGCTGCAGACGCTTGGGCCTCGTTACGTCTCGGCCGTCGACAGCGGCAATCTCGCCGGCCATCTGATCGCCATTTCATCGGCCTGCCGCAACTGGGCCGAGGCGCCGTCGGCGCATATGCAGGGCAATCTCGACGGCGTCGGCGACACCGCCGGCATTCTCGGCGAAGTGCTGGCGGACCTGCCCGATGACCGCAAGACCGTGCGCCCGCTGCGCCGGCGCCTGGAGGAGCGCATCGTCGGCTTCCAGAACGCACTTGCCGCCGTCAAACGCGAGCATGAATTCGCCTCGATCCGCATCATCAACCTCGCCGTTCTCGCGCGCGACATTGAGAAGCTTGCCGCCAATCTCGACCATGAGGTCAAGTCGAAGCAGAGCGAAGAAGTCACCCAATGGGCGGCATCGCTGGTAAAGGTCTGCGAGGCGCATATTTCCGACAGCACCTTCGACCTTTCCAAGGTCGATGCGCTGCGGCCGCGCCTGGTGGCGTTGCGCGACAAGGCCCGTGATCTGGCTTTCTCGATGGATTTCGGCTTCCTGTTCCGGCCGGAGCGGCGCCTGCTGTCGATCGGCTACCGCGTCGAAAGCGGCGAACTCGACCAGGCGTGTTACGACCTTCTTGCCTCGGAATGCCGCCTGACCAGCCTCTTCGGCATCGCCAAGGGAGACCTGCCGACCGAACACTGGTATCGCCTCGGCCGCCAGGTCGTGCCTGTGGGGTCACGCGGCGCGCTGGTCTCCTGGTCCGGCTCAATGTTCGAATATCTGATGCCGCCGCTCGTCATGCAGGAGCGTGGCGGAGGCATTCTCAACCAGACCAACAATCTGGTCGTCGTCGAGCAGATGAATTACGCCCGCAAGCTCGGCATTCCGTGGGGCATTTCGGAAGCGGCCTTCAATGCCCGCGACCATAACCTCAATTATCAGTACACGAATTTCGGCGTACCGACGCTCGGCCTGAAGCGCGGCCTTGGCCACAATGCCGTCATCGCGCCTTACGCATCGCTGCTCGCCAGTCAGTACGACCCGCCGGGTGCGCTGGAAAACCTGCAGAGGCTGCGCAAGGTTGGCGCGCTCGGCAAGTTCGGCTTCCATGACGCCGTCGACTTCACGCCGACACGCGTGCCGGAAGGCAAGAAATGCGCGGTGGTCTACAATTATTATGCCCACCATCACGGCATGTCGATCGCGGCTGTCGCCAACGTCGCCTTCAACGGTCATCTGCGCGAGCTCTTCCACTCCGATCCGGTCATCGAGGCGGCCGAGCTGCTGCTGCAGGAAAAGGCGCCGCGCGACATCCCGGTCATGAGCGGCAAACACGAATCCGACACGCCGGCCAGCATCCAGGACGATCTCCTGCGACCGGAGCTCCGGAAGATCAACGATCCGGCTTCGCGCGACCGCGAACTCGTATTCCTGTCGAACGGTCATTATTCGCTGATGCTGACGGCGACGGGTGCTGGTTATTCACGCTGGAACGGCCTTTCCGTATCCCGCTGGAAAGCCGATCCGACCGAAGACCGCTGGGGCAGCTTCATCTTCCTGCGCGATACCGCCACCAGCGAATGGTGGTCGGCGACGGCTGAGCCGAAGGGTGTCGAAGGCGAGAAGATCAAGGTCGAATTCGCCGACGAGAAGGCACAGTTCACCAAGACGGTCGGTGACCTCACCAGCGAAGTGGAGTGCATCATTGCGACCGAGCATGATGCCGAGGCTCGCCGCGTCACCTTGCTCAACATGGGCACGGAAGACCGCTTCATCGAAGTCACCTCCTATCTCGAACCGGTGATCACCTCCGATGATACCGACAATGCGCATCCGGCATTCGCCCGCATGTTCGTCAAGACCGAGATCGGCAAGCGCGGCGACGTCATCCGTGCCGAACGCAACAAGCGCGACCCGAACGAGCCGAACATCAGCATCGCCCATCTGATCGTCGACAATGCCGGCGACACCCGCCATACCGAATTCGAGACCGACCGCCGCAAGTTCATCGGCCGTGGCCGCAGTCTTGCCGATGCGGCGGCCTTCGATCCGGGCGCGACACTTTCGGGCAGCGACGGCTTCATGCTCGATCCCGTCATGTCGCTGCGTCGCACCGTCCGCGTGCCGGCCGGCAAGAAAGTCAGCGTGATCTTCTGGACGATCGCGGCGCCCAGCCGCGACGAAGTCGACAAGGCCGTCAATCGCTATCGCCATCCCGACGCCTTCAACCACGAACTCGTCCAGGCCTGGACACGCACGCAGGTGCAGATGCGCCATGTCGGCGTCACCTCGCAGCAGGCGGCGGCCTTCCAGCATCTCGGACGCTACCTCGTCTATCCCGACATGCAGCTGCGCAAGGACGAGGCGACCGTCGAGGCCGGCCTGCAGTCGCAATCGGCGCTCTGGCCGCTGGCGATCTCCGGCGACTTCCCGATTTTCACGCTGCGCATCAACGACGACATGGATCTCGATATCGCCCGGGAGGCGCTGCTGGCGCAGGAGTATCTGCGCTCGCGCGGCGTCACCGCCGATCTCGTCATCATGAACGAACGCGCCTCTTCCTATGCGCAGGACATGCAACATGCGCTCGACGCCATGTGCGAGAACGTCCGTCGCATGGGCCAGGCCGACGGGTTGCGCCAGCATATCTTTGCGGTGCGCAAGGACCTGATGGAGGAGAGCACCTATCATGCGCTGATCGCGGCCTCCCGCGTCACGCTGCATACCAAGAACGGCAAGGTGGTCGACCAGATCAACCGCGCCGTGGCGCTGTTTGCACCCTCCAAGGAGGAGCTGCAGGAGATGGAACGGGCCGAGCGCAACAAGGCCCCCGTCAAGCGTGTCGTGCCGGTGCCGCCGCCTGTCGTGCCCGCCGTTGTCATCGAGGAGGAAGGCGATCTCGACTTCTGGAACGGCATCGGCGGCTTTGCCCGCGACGGACGCGAATATGTCGTTCGGCTGCCTGGCGGTCATGCAACGCCGCAGCCCTGGATCAACGTCATCTCCAATGACAGGTTCGGCTTCCACGTGTCGGCGGAGGGCTCCGGCTTTACCTGGAGCGCCAATTCGCGCGACTACCAGTTGACCTCCTGGTCGAACGATGCCGTGGTCAACCGTTCGGGTGAGGCCTTCTATCTCACCGATCTCCACAGCGGTGCCGTCATGACGCCTTTCGCTGCGCTTTCCCGCCGGCCGGACATTCGTTTCGAAGCCCGCCACGGGCTCGGCTATTCCGTCTTCTCCAGTGTCCAGCACGATATCGCGCTCGAACTAACGCAGACGGTCGACCGCGAAAGGCCGGTGAAACTGCAGCGCCTGCGCCTGCGCAACACCGGTTCGGCCAGCCGCAAGCTGCGCCTCTACGGTTATGTCGAATGGATCCTCGGCAGCAATCCGGCACGCACGGTGCCTTTCATCCTGTCGAGCCATGACGAGGAGACGGGGGCGCTGTTTGCCACCAATCCCTACAGCATCGATTTTTCCAACCGAACCGCCTTCTTCGCGGCGAGTGAGACGGTTTCGAGTTTCTCGGCAAGCCGGCGCGAATTCATCGGCAAGGCGGGGACGATCCAGGCGCCGCAGGCCGTCATCTCGGCCGCCGCCCTTTCCGGCGGCACCGAACTCGATGGCGATCCGGCCGCGGCTCTTGCGATCGACATCGAACTTGGCGCCGGCGAGGAGCGTGATTTCACCTTCTTCCTCGGCGACACGCCGACGGAAGAGGAGGCGCGCACTGTCATTGCCGATATCCGCAAGGTTTCGTTCGACGACGCCGTCGAGGCTAACCGCGCCTTCTGGCGGGACTTCACCGGCAGACTGCAGATATCGACGCCGGATCGCGGGATGAACAATCTGGTCAACACCTGGCTGCCTTATCAGAGCCTCGGCTGCCGCATCATGGCCCGCACCGCCTTCTACCAAGCAAGCGGCGCCTTCGGCTTCCGCGACCAGTTGCAGGATACGCTTGCCTTCGTGCTGCACGAACCCTCGCTTGCCCGCCGGCAGATCCTGAATGCCGCTTCGCGCCAGTTCCGCGAAGGCGACGTGCAGCATTGGTGGCTGCCAGGAACGGGTGCGGGCGTGCGCACGCTGATCTCGGACGACGTCGTCTGGCTGAGTTATGCGATCCATCACTATTGCAGCGTCACCGGCGACAAGAACGTGCTCGACGAGGAGATCGCCTTCCTGGAAGGGCCGGCACTGCTCGAAGGCCAGCACGACTCCTTCTACAAGCCGGAGATTTCCGAGGACAAGGCGAGCGTCTACGAACATGCGGCGCTGGCTCTCGATCTCGCCATCGCCCGCAAGGGGACCAACGGCCTGCCGTTGTTCCTCGGCGGCGACTGGAACGACGGCATGAACCGCGTCGGCATCGGCGGGCGCGGCACCAGCGTCTGGCTCGGCTGGTTCCTGGCGGGTGCATTGCGCTCCTTCATTCCCTATGCCGAAGAGCGCGGCGACACCGCCCGCACGGAGCGCTGGTCGGCGCATCTCATCGAACTGAAGAAGGCGCTCGAAACTGCGGCCTGGGATGGCGGCTACTATCGCCGCGGCACCTTCGACGACGGTGCGCTGCTCGGCTCCAAGGAAAGCCCCGAATGTCGGATCGATTCGATCGCGCAGTCCTGGAGCGTACTCTCGGGCGAGGGCGATCCGGCCCGCGCCGTCACGGCGATGGAGGCCGTGCTCGACCAACTGGTCGACGAGGATGCCCGGATCATCCGGCTGTTCACGCCGCCTTTCGTCAATTCCGCCAGGGATCCCGGCTATATCAAGGCCTATCCCCCGGGTGTGCGCGAAAATGGCGGGCAATATACCCATGCCTCGACCTGGGTGGTGATGGCGCTGGCGCAGCTGAAGCGGGGTGACGATGCCTTCCGCTGCTTCCAGATCCTCAACCCGATCACCCATGCGCTCGACAAGGCTTCAGCGGAGCAATACCGCGTCGAGCCCTATGTCGTGGCCGCCGACGTCTATGGCCATGAGCCCTATACGTCACGCGGCGGCTGGACCTGGTATACCGGGTCGGCCGGCTGGCTCTACCGCGCCGCCGTCGAGGGCATCCTCGGCATCCGGCTCAAGGACGGCCGGCTCTACGTGCGTCCGTCGCTCCCGTCCGAATGGGACGGTTTTGCGGCAGAGGTGGAGCAAGGCGGCGGCAAATACCGCATTTCGGTCTCAAAAGCGTCCAATGATCGCGGCTACACTCTGTCGATCAACGGCTGCGAAGTCACCGATCCCGAAGAGGGATATCCGCTCGGATAACAGCGTTCTCCACGCTGAAAAACACGGCGATTCGCGACGGCCAAAAGGGAACCCTTTTGGCCGTCGTCGCGTTTGCAAATCGGATAATAAGGAGAGACCCATGGCAAGCACGCCGTCCGAAGCCATCGTCCCTGGGCGCAGTACTCTATCCGCAGCTGCGCCAGCGCGCGACACAAGGCTCGACGTCCTGCGCGGTGTGGCCCTGATCATGATCTTCATCAATCATGTTCCCGGACAGATTTTCGAATATGTGACGACGAAGAATTTCGGCTTCTCCGATGCCGCCGAGGCCTTCGTGCTGATCTCGGGCATCGCCGTCGGTCTTGCCTATGGGGCTCGCTTTCAGCCGGGGAACCGGCTCAAGGTGGCGATCAAGGCAGCGAAGCGCGCCTTCACGCTCTATCTCGCCCATATGATCACCACCTTCATGACGCTGGCGCTGTTCATCTGTGGTGCCTGGCTGTTCCACCGGCCGGGATTGCTGGTCGAAATCAATATCCTGGCGGTTCTGATGAACCTGAAGGAAGGCATTCCGGCTCTGCTCCTGCTCGGCCATCAGATCGGTTACAACAATATCCTGCCGATGTACGGCGCGCTGATGCTGATGGTGCCGATTATCCTCTTCTTGAATGCGCGGAGCCCGTTGCTGGCGCTCGGTGTCTCGGGCACCGTCTGGCTGCTTGCGGGGATCTACGAGGTGGCGCCGCACAACATGCTGATCGAGGGCTACTGGTTCCTCAATCCGCTCTCCTGGCAGTTCCTGTTTTCGATCGGCATCGTCTCGATGCTGCATATCAAGCGCGGCGGCACGATCCCGCGGCATCCGCTGCTGCTGGCCGCCGCTGCCGCTTACGTCTTACTGTCCTTCGTCTGGGTGACGGGCCATCTCTGGATTTTCGGCAACTCGCTGGCCGCACTTGGCCTGCCGACCGTTATCACCGGTTTCGACAAGACCTTCCTGTCGCTGCCGCGGCTGCTGCATGTGCTGGCGCTGACCTATCTCGTCATCAGCATCCCGGCGCTCTCGCGGATCCTGCGCCGTTCTGCGGATCATCCGCTGACGATCCTCGGGCGCCATTCGCTGAACATCTTCGTCGCCGGCACGATCCTCGCCATGATCGGCCAGGTGGTGCTCTACCTCACCAACAAGGACCCGCTGGTCGGCCCGCTCTTCGTGATATCAGGGGTCGCGATACAATTCGCCTATGCCTATTATCTCGAGCGCAAGCGCCAACAGGGCAAGCTCAAGCGAAAACTCGTCGCCGATACCGCCAGCATCCCCGTTCCCGTCCGCATCGGCGGAACGGCCAATGCCTATCGCCGGAGCGATCGGAAATAGGGTTCGGATTTATGTCAGATGTAGGAGCCGGTAGCCGAAAGGCCGCCGGCTCATTTTTTATGAACGAGGATGTTCACCAACTTTCCCAGCGGATCGCGCACATAAAAACGCCTGACGCCCCAAGGCTCATCGGCTGGGCCATACTCGATCGGAAAGCCTGAGGCCGACATCGCCTCGAAAGCGGCATCCAGATCGTCAACCTCGATCGAAAGGTCCGGCACCTCCGTTCCGGAACCACCTTCACTGGCGATGCTGAGCTGAACATTCATCGAACGCGATGCGCCGAACGTCGTGATCCAGCCGTGATCCATGATGACGTCGAGACCGAGGATATCCTGATAGAAACGCCGGGCCAGGGTGATATCCGCTGCCTGGATATTGGCGACGATGCGCAGGACCTTCATGGGTTTTCTCCCTATGCTCGTTGACTGCCGAAGGTTAGCGAAGATCGGCGGGGTGATCAATCGTGCGGGTCAGAGCGGAGATGTTGTGCCGTGAGGTACCCCTCTGCCCTGCCGGGCATCTCCCCGCACGGGGAGATTGGATGGCGCGAGGGCTTCCCCCAACAACTGGCCGTCGCATGACTCTAAACTGAAGGCGATATGGCACGGCAACCGGAGTGGTTGATGCTTTACGGGGAGCAAGCTCCTGCCGACCTGCCGAAAAACATTCTGGAAGTGTCAGGCATGTCTCCGAACAGCTGTCGCGTATATATCCGGGCTTTACACCTGTGGGGAGATATCCGGCAGGGCAGAGGACGATCAGACGGTAAGGCGCCGCTCCCGGGGCTCTGGCAAACAAAAAGGCCGGAAGGGAGCTACCCTTCCGGCCTTTGTCTTGAAACCCGAACCGATCAGGCGGCTTCGGTGGTATGGGCCTTGCGGACTTCTTCGTCCGTCAGGATGCCGCTGGCGCGCAGCAGGGCGGCGAAGCGGCCGTTGCTGTGGCTGAGTTCGTCGAAGCTGCCCTGTTCGACCACACGGCCGTCGTCCAGGAAGAGCACCATATCGGCTTCGCGGACCGTCGACAGGCGGTGGGCGATGATGAAGGTGGTGCGGTTCTGGCGCAGATTGTCGATCGCGGCCTTGACGCGGGCTTCGGTCTCGACGTCGAGCGCCGAGGTCGCCTCGTCGAGCACCAGGATCGGCGCGTCCTTGAGGATGGCGCGGGCGATCGCGATGCGCTGACGCTCGCCGCCGGAGAGCTTGTTGCCGCGTTCACCGACATGCGTATCGTAGCGATCCTCACGGGTCTCGATGAAGTCGGCGGCGGCGGCGGCTTCAGCCGCACGGCGCATTTCCTCTTCGCTGGCGCCCTCGCGACCGAGGCGGATATTGTCGCTGATCGAACGGTTCAGCAGGCCCGCATCCTGGAAGACGGTGGCAATGTGGCGACGCAGCGACTTGCGGGTCACCTTGGTGATATCGGTGCCGTCGACGAGGATCTTGCCGCCCTGGGCATCGTAGACACGCTGCAGCAGGTTGACGAGCGTCGTCTTGCCGGCGCCGGTCGGGCCGACGATCGCGACCGTCTGGCCTGCCTTCACCGAGAAGGAGACATTGTGCAGGCCCTGCGAGCTGTTGCCGAAGCCGAAGGAGACGTCGCGGAATTCAATCGCACCCTTGACGTCCTTGATCTCGCCGTTGCCAGCCGGCTCTTCACGTTCACGTACCGAGTCTTCCAGCGTATAGAAGTCCTCGAGCTTGGAGCGAGCCTCGAAAATCTGCGTGGCGAACTGGCGCATCAGGTCGAGGCGGCCGATCAGCAGGTTGGCGAAGCCGATGAAGGCGATGACGTCGCCGACGCGCAGCTGGCCGGCCTGGACGAGCATGGTGCCGATGATCAGGACCACCATCATCGCGATGGTCGAAGCCATGCGGTTCAGCGCGCTGGCGATCGCCCACCAGTCGAGCACCGGATACTGGGCTTCGAGCAGACGGTCGGCGAAAGATTTCAGCGCCCGGGTTTCAGCCTCGATGCGGTTATAGCTGTGCAGGACCGAAACGTTGCTGATCGAGTCGCTGACATGCGAGAAGACGGTGTGATAATGGTTCTCGACCGAAGCTTGGCCGTCCTTGGTGCGGCTCATGACGACGCGGCCGATCAGCCAGTAGGCGATGGCGAGCACCATGAGCACGGCGGAAAGGCGCAAGTCCATCGACATTGCGGTGGGCACCAGAAGGGTAAGGGCGATAACCGTCGACAGATGGTTGCGCATGAATTCCAGCCAGAGGCCGAACAGCGTTTCGCAGGCACGCAGCAATGTATGCAGCGCGTTGGAGGTGCCGCGCTGGTGGTGCCAGCCAAGCGGCATGGAGATGATGCGGCCGAAGGCTTCCGTCAGCAGCGTTGCCCGGCGTCCATGCGCCAGCCTGTCGGCCTCGCGGGCCACCAGGACGAAGGCGATGGTGTTGAAGACCGCGAAAGTCGCCCACATGAAGAGGATAGGCTTCACCTCTCCCTTGCCGGAAATCGCATCGATGATGCGGCCGAACAGGATCGGCTCCGCAATGGTGATCGTCGCCAGAACAATGTTTGCGATAACGACCAGGGATACGCGCAGCTTGTAGGCGCCAAGATAGCGCAGAGCTCTTGCATAGACCTTGAATAGCGTCACGTCGAACCTCTTGTGCATCTGCGAAAACGGGATGATGCGATGCTACAAAAGGCTACCTGAACCGGCGATTAACGGAGCATTCAGGCTTCGATCGTCGCGACGATTAAACCCGATCGTACTATCGCAGGATGCGACGAGATGGCTATGGCGCTGAAATTGCTGCATGAACATATCTCGGAACAATTTGCGCTTGCATTTTATTAAATGTTTAGCACAGCATTAAATTAGTGACTGCATTTTTTGAAGAAGACCGTTTCGCGACCAATTTGAAAAGCCGCCGACGGCCTCGATGCGGGCGTCAAGTCCGGGCAAGGGGCATTTTTGTGAATATTAATTCGTTAATTCAATTGCTTATAATTGTGGAAGAATGTTCGAATCCTGAGGTCGTCGTCACCGAGTTGGAGCAGGGCATCCACGGTTGCGGCTTCGACTATTACGGCCTGCTGCGCCATGTGCCGCAGAATCCGGCGCAGCCGAATCCGGAACCCTGGGCCGCGGCGCTTGCCGGCCTCTGGCCGGAACAGTGGCCGCAGATATATACCGCGAAAAAATATGTGCTGATCGATCCGATGGTGCGTTATCTCGCCCATGCCCAGCGGCCTTTCCGCTGGCGAGACAGCATGGCGGCGTTCAGCAAGGATGGGCAGCAACGCCGTATGGAGCAGATGATGGTCGATGCCTTCGGCCATGGACTGGAAGATGGCTACATCTTTCCGATCCACGGACGAAACGGCATTCTCGGCAGCCTCAATCTCGCCGGCAAGCCGATCGAGCTGTCGCCGGTGGAGATCGCACTGTTCGAGGCGGTGGCGCGCAAGGCCTTCTGGCGGTTGCTCGACCTGAAAGGCGAAGTGCAGGCGCTGGAGACCGTGCTGCCGGCCGAGACGCCGCTGACCCGACGCGAGATGGAAATCCTGCATTATCTCGCCGAAGGCATGACCTCGATGGAGATCAGCAAGATGCTGAAGATCTCAAACCATACCGTCGATTGGTATATGAATGGCCTGCAGGACAAGCTGAAGGCGAAAAACAGGCAGCAAGCGGTGGCGCTTGCCTTCCGCCATGGCCTGATACGCTGATGCATGTCGTCCAAAACGGGGCAGCGGCTTTGGACAACGACATGCATGATCATAAGATAAGCGCGTCAAATGACGCGAGTCCGATGCTATGCGCTTCAGAATGGCGAGAAAGTGCATTTCGCAGTCGCAAGAGAAATTGAACTTCCTGTGACAAGAAGTTAAGAATTTTCTTCGCGGGTGCAGCATGCCCGCGTCTGAACGTCTGAGGAGACCGTTTTGCCCATTTCCAAGATTCTCGTTGCCAACCGCTCCGAAATTGCCATTCGCGTGTTCCGCGCGGCCAACGAACTTGGAATAAAAACGGTGGCCATCTGGGCGGAAGAGGACAAGCTGGCCCTGCACCGCTTCAAGGCGGACGAGAGCTATCAGGTCGGCCGCGGCCCGCATCTTGCCAAGGATATGGGTCCGATCGAGAGCTATCTCTCGATCGAGGAGGTGATCCGCGTCGCCAAGCTTTCGGGCGCGGACGCGATCCATCCCGGCTACGGCCTGCTGTCGGAAAGCCCCGAATTCGTCGATGCCTGCAACAAGGCCGGCATCATCTTCATCGGCCCGAAGGCCGATACGATGCGCCAGCTCGGCAACAAGGTTGCAGCGCGCAACCTGGCGATCTCGGTCGGCGTGCCTGTGGTGCCGGCCACCGGCCCCTTGCCCGAGGATATGGCCGAAGTGGCCAAGATGGCCGAGGAGATCGGCTATCCCGTCATGCTCAAGGCTTCCTGGGGCGGCGGCGGGCGCGGCATGCGCGCCATCCGCGATCCGAAGGACCTTGCCCGCGAAGTGACGGAGGCCAAACGCGAGGCGATGGCCGCCTTCGGCAAGGACGAGGTCTATCTGGAAAAGCTCGTCGAGCGCGCCCGCCATGTGGAAAGCCAGGTTCTCGGCGATACGCACGGCAATGTCGTGCATCTCTTCGAGCGTGACTGCTCGATCCAGCGCCGTAACCAGAAGGTCGTCGAGCGCGCACCGGCCCCCTACCTCTCGGAAGCGCAGCGCCAGGAGCTTGCCGCCTATTCGTTGAAGATTGCGGCGGCGACCAATTATATCGGCGCCGGCACCGTCGAATACCTGATGGATGCCGATACCGGCAAATTCTACTTCATCGAAGTCAATCCGCGTATCCAGGTCGAGCATACGGTGACCGAAGTCGTCACCGGCATCGACATCGTCAAGGCGCAGATCCACATCCTCGACGGCTTTGCAATCGGCACGCCGGAATCGGGCGTGCCCGAGCAGAAGGATATCCGTCTCAACGGCCATGCGCTGCAGTGCCGCATCACCACGGAAGATCCGGAGCACAATTTCATTCCGGATTACGGTCGGATCACCGCCTATCGCTCGGCCTCCGGTTTCGGCATCCGACTCGACGGCGGCACCTCCTATTCCGGCGCCATCATCACCCGCTTTTACGATCCGCTTCTCGTCAAGGTCACGGCATGGGCGCCAAATCCATCCGAAGCGATTTCCCGCATGGACCGGGCGCTGCGCGAATTCCGCATTCGCGGCGTCGCCACCAACCTGACCTTCCTCGAAGCGATCATCGGCCATCCGAAGTTCCGGGATAACAGCTACACGACCCGCTTCATCGATACGACGCCGGAGCTTTTCCAGCAGGTCAAGCGCCAGGATCGCGCCACGAAGCTGCTCACCTATCTCGCCGACGTCACCGTCAATGGCCATCCCGAGGCCAAGGACCGGCCGCGGCCGCTTGATAACGCTGCCGAACCGGTGGTTCCCTATGCCAACGGCAATACGGTCAAGGACGGTACCAAGCAGCTCCTCGACACGCTCGGCCCGAAGAAATTCGGCGAATGGATGCGCAACGAAAAGCGCGTGCTCTTGACCGACACGACGATGCGCGACGGCCATCAGTCGCTGCTCGCCACCCGCATGCGCACCTATGACATCGCCCGCATCGCCGGCACCTATGCGCATGCGCTGCCGAATCTTTTGTCGCTCGAATGCTGGGGCGGCGCGACCTTCGACGTTTCCATGCGCTTTCTGACCGAGGATCCGTGGGAGCGCCTGGCACTGATCCGCGAGGGGGCGCCGAACCTTCTGCTGCAGATGCTGCTGCGCGGCGCCAACGGCGTCGGCTACACCAATTATCCCGACAATGTCGTCAAGTATTTCGTTCGCCAGGCGGCCAAGGGCGGCATCGATCTCTTCCGCGTCTTCGACTGCCTCAACTGGGTCGAGAACATGCGCGTCTCGATGGATGCCATTGCCGAGGAGAACAAGCTCTGCGAGGCGGCGATCTGCTACACCGGCGATATCCTGAACTCGGCCCGTCCGAAATATGATCTGAAATACTATACCGACCTTGCGGTCGAGCTCGAAAAAGCCGGCGCTCACATCATCGCGCTCAAGGATATGGCGGGCCTGCTCAAGCCCGCGGCTGCCAAGGTTCTGTTCAAGGCGCTGCGTGAGGCGACCGGCCTGCCGATCCATTTCCACACGCATGATACATCGGGTATTGCGGCTGCGACCGTCCTTGCCGCCGTCGATGCCGGTGTCGATGCCGTCGATGCGGCCATGGATGCGCTTTCCGGCAATACTTCGCAGCCCTGTCTCGGTTCGATCGTCGAGGCGCTGCGCGGTACGGAGCGCGATCCGGGCCTCGATCCGGAATGGATCCGCCGTATCTCCTTCTATTGGGAAGCGGCGCGCAACCAGTATGCGGCCTTCGAAAGCGATCTGAAGGGTCCGGCATCCGAAGTCTATCTGCACGAAATGCCGGGCGGCCAGTTCACCAACCTCAAGGAACAGGCGCGCTCGCTCGGCCTCGAGACCCGTTGGCATCAGGTGGCGCAGGCCTATGCCGACGCCAACCAGATGTTCGGCGATATCGTCAAGGTGACGCCGTCTTCCAAGGTCGTCGGCGACATGGCGCTGATGATGGTTTCGCAGGACCTGACGGTGGCCGATGTCGTCAGCCCCGACAAGGAAGTCTCCTTCCCGGAATCGGTCGTATCGATGCTGAAGGGTGATCTCGGTCAGCCGCCGTCTGGATGGCCCGAAGCGCTGCAGAAGAAGGCGCTGAAGGGTGACAAGCCCTATACCGTGCGCCCCGGCTCGCTGCTCAAGGAGGCCGATCTCGATGCCGAGCGTAAAGTCATCGAGACGAAACTCGAGCGAGAGATCAGCGACTTCGAGTTTGCCTCCTATCTGATGTATCCGAAGGTCTTCACCGACTTCGCGCTCGCCTCCGACACCTACGGCCCGGTCTCGGTGCTGCCGACGCCGGCCTATTTCTACGGTCTCAAGGATGGCGAGGAACTGTTTGCCGATATCGAACGCGGCAAGACGCTCGTCATCGTCAACCAGGCGATGAGCGCGACGGACAGCCAGGGCATGGTGACCATCTTCTTCGAGCTCAACGGCCAGCCGCGCCGCATCAAGGTGCCGGACCGGGCTCATGGGGCGACGGGTGCCGCCGTCCGCCGCAAGGCTGAGCCGGGCAATGCCATCCATGTCGGTGCGCCGATGCCGGGTGTCATCAGCCGTGTCTTCGTCTCGCCCGGCCAGGTCGTCAATGCCGGCGACGTGCTCGTCTCCATCGAGGCGATGAAGATGGAAACGGCGCTGCACGCGGAAAAGGATGGCACGATTTCCGAGGTGCTGGTGCGCGCCGGCGATCAGATCGACGCCAAGGACCTGCTCGTCGTCTACGCCGGCTGAGCAGGCGGGGTCGATGTTTCCGAAGGGTTGCATTCGGCCATGCTACCGATCACCCGATTGTGTACGGTCGGGCTGTTAAAAAGCTGATTTTGTGAAAAGTGAGCGGCCTCCTTGCCTTGCCCGGCGAGGAGGCTTTCTCATAGATTGGCACGCTCACCACCCGCCCCCAAGACCCATCAGGAAATCGTCTATGAGCAAGTTGAAGATTGCCGTCATTGTCGGCAGCACGCGTATTGGCCGTTTTGCCCAGCATCCGGCCAAGTGGATCGCAGATTTCGCCAGCCAGCGCTCTGATCTCGAAGTCGAAGTTCTCGACCTTCTCGACTACCCCATGCATTTCTTCGGGGAAGAGCGCGCCACCACGGCGGAAAGCGAAACCGCAGAGAACTGGAAGAAGAAGCTGCGCGAGTTCGACGGCTTCATTTTTACCGCCGCCGAATATAACCATGCGCCGACCGCGGTTCTGAAGAACGCGATCGATCTCGGCGAATTCATTCAGAAGCCGGTCGGTTTCGTCGGTTACGGCGGCGTCGGCGGCGCACGTGCGGTCGAGCAGCTTCGCCTGATCTTCGTCGAAATGAGCGCAGCGTCCGTCAAGACCGCCGTCCACATCGCGTTCAGCGAATATCTTGCGGTTCTCAAGGAAGGCAAGAGCCTCGGTGATTACGCCCATCTCAATGAGGCCGCCAAGAACATGCTCGATCAGCTCACCTGGTGGGGCAATGCGCTGAAGGCCGCGCGCGCCGTCGTTACGGCCTCCTGATTGCAGCGAGCAATGCCGGGATGTTCGCATCCCGGCACCAGAGCCTTTCCCGGTTGGATTGCAGCATTCTGCCGGCGCAAAGATGCCCGGCCCACCGGCCGCACTGCTTCACTATGCGAAGCAATAGGTGCGTCCGGCGCTTCTAAAGTCTTGCAGATTTGCAAGGCAAATCTGCGGGAGGGTTGGCTGAAACGGGCCGGCTTGGCCGTAGAGCCGGGCTACGACGCGCGCCGGCCGGTCGACCATCCGACTCCGTTTGAGCCAACAGAATGCTGCAATCTAACCCGGAAAGGCTCTAGCTCAGATATCGTAAGTATTGGCGGCGTTGATCGTCGAGATGAAGCGCTTGGTGCGCTCGCGCTCCGGCGTATTGAAGATCGCCCTGGCGCTGCCCGTTTCCACCACGCTTCCGGCTTCCAGGAAAACGACGTCATTGGCGATCTTCGAGGCGAGCCGGAGATCATGGGTCGCCATCACCATCGTCGTGCCTTCGCTGGCAAGCTTGCCAAGCACATCGACCACCTCGGCCGAAAGTTCGGGATCGAGCGCGGATGTCGGCTCGTCGCAAAGAAGCACGCGCGGCGATGGCGCCAGTGCCCGGGCAATTGCGACGCGCTGCTGCTGGCCACCCGATAGTGTCGAAGGCCAGGCGTCGGCCTTGTGGGTCATGCCGACCTTGGTCAGCAATTCCATTGCGCGTTCGCGGGCCTTTTCCCTCGGCCATCTCAGCACCGTCACCAGACCTTCCATGACATTCTCGATCGCGGTCTGATGCGGGAAGAGCTGGAAGTTCTGGAAGACCATGCCGGTCTGGCGGCGGATCTTCTGGATCGCCTGCCAGCTCGTTCGTTTGTCCGGGGTAAAGGCCAGCGTTTCCTCTCCCAGGCGGATCGCGCCTGCTGTCGGAATTTCGAGCAGGTTGATGCAGCGCAGCAGCGTGCTCTTGCCGCCGCCGGAAGGTCCGACCAGCGCGGTGACGCTGCCTTCGGGGATGCGGATGCTGATATCCTTCAGGATGACCGCATCGCCGAAGCGCTTTTCGATGTTGGAAAGCTCGATCATGCATTTGCCTCCAGCATACCGCCATAACGCGCGAAGCGGCGTTCCAGCCGCACTTGCAGCTGCGAGAGGACGGAGCTCAGGACGAGATAGATCAGCGCCGCCTCGATATAGAGGATCAACGGCTCATAAGTGGTGGCGACGATGCGCTGCGCCGCCTGGAAGAGTTCCGGCACGGTGATGGCGGCGGCAAGCGAAGTGTCTTTGACCAGCGAGATGAAAGTATTCGACAAAGGCGGCACGGCGACACGGGCGGCCTGCGGCAGGATGGTGCGGCTCATCGCCTGGCGCCAGCTCATGCCGATCGAATAGGCAGCTTCCCACTGGCCTTTCGGCACCGAGGAAATGACGGCGCGGATGATCTCGGAGCTATAGGCGCCGATATTCAGGGTGAAGCCGATGAGGGCGGCCGGGAAGGCATCGAGCAGGATGCCGAGGCTCGGCAGGCCGTAGAAGATGACAAAGAGCTGAACGAGCAGCGGCGTGCCGCGGATGACCCAGACATAGAAGCGCGCGACGGCGGAGAGCGGCATCGGCCCGAAGAGTCGGGCGATCGCGGTGGCGAGCCCGAGGGCCAGGCCAAAGACGAAGGAGAGCAGGGTCAGCGGAATGGTGAAGATCAGCCCCGCCCACAGGAGCGAAGGCAGCGATTCCGCCATCAGTTGGAGCCAGTGCGCCAAGGGAATTCCTTCTGGTCGGTTGGTGCGTCGAAGTGGAATACCCCTCCCCAACCCCTCCCCACAAGGGGGAGGGGCTTATCGGGGCCTTCGGCGCGCCAAATAGCGACCGTACTATGGCGGGGAGGCTGTTCTGAGATGAGGCGGCGCGGCATCGAACCCCCTTGCCCTTGTGGGGGAGGGGGTTCTTTTCTTGAACGAAGCTTACTTGGAAACGTCCTGGCCGAAATACTTGTCGGCGATCTTCTTATAGGTGCCGTCGGCCTTGATGTCGGCAAGCGCCTTGTTGATTTCGGCGAGAAGCTCCGGCTCGTTCTTGCGGATGATGACGCCGGAGTAGTCGGCATTTTCCTGTTCGGCGACGATCTTCACCGGCGCGTCCGGCTTGTGCTTCTTGAAATCGAGGAAGGAGAGGCTGTCGTTGATCGTGGCGTCGGCGCGCTTGGTCAGCACGAGCTGGATCGACTGATCGAAACCGTCGGTGCCGACGAGTTCGGCGCCGGCTTCGGTGGCGAGCTTGCCGAAGTTGCTGGTCAGTGATTGGGCGGCCTTCTTGCCCTTCAGATCGGCGAAGGACTTGATGCTGTCATCGCCGTCACGGGCGATCAGCACGGCCTTGGAGGCAATATAGGGCTCGGAGAAATCATATTTCTGCTTGCGGGTTTCGGTGATGCCGACCTGATTGATGACGGTGTCGTAGCGCTTGGCGTCGAGGCCGGCGATCAGGCCGTCCCACTTGCCTTCGACGAACTCGGCCTTGACGCCGAGCTTGGCGGCGATCGCTTCGCCGATCTCGACATCGAAGCCGACGAGCTTGCCGCTTTCGTCATGATAGGTGAAGGGCGCATACGTGCCTTCGGTACCGATCTTGAAGACGCCGGCCGATTTGATGGCGGCGAGGTTCTCGCCGGCATGGGCAGGCAGGAGGGCCGCAGCCTGAATGAGGGCGGCAGCGGCGACGGTTTTCAACCAGTTCATTGTTTTATCCATCCTTGGGAGGTTGTCATCGGATGGGGATACTTTGCAGAAAATTATGGCGCCGGAAGCGTAGAAAACTGCGAATAAAAGCAGCAACTGCAAATAATTTTCTCAAGCGGCCGTTCCAACCATGAATCCTGCAGAAACAGGCATCATGCTCCGGCCCGGCGGCGCAGCCTTTCGCTGACGATGATGATCAATCCGGCGCTGAGGATCAGGGCCGCGCCGACGACCACATTGTGCGTTGGGATGTCGGCCCAGATCAGATAGCCCAGGAGGAAGGCCCAGACGAGAGAGCTGTATTCGAATGGTGCAAGCACGGAGACGGGCGCCTGGCGCATGCCTTCGAAAAGGGCGAATTGGGCGCAGCCGGCAACGATGCCTGTGGCAATGAGCAGCGCGAGCTGCGTCATATCGGGGGTCTGCCAGGTGTAGAGAACGGCAAGGCCGGTCAGGGCAAGAAAAAAGACGTTGGAAACGGTGAGCTGCACGATGGTCTTTTCGTGCAGCGAGGTCTTGCGCAGCAGCACCATGGCGGATGCCCAGAGGACGGCCGCCTGCAGCGCAAGATAGACCGGCCAGGAAATGGTGAGGCCGACCGGATTGCAGGCGATCAAGACACCGACGAAACCGACGCCGACGGCCAGCCAGCGCGCCGGCGTGACCTCTTCCTTCAGGATGACCCATGCGAGCAGGGTACCGACGACAGGTGCGGCGTAATAAAGCGTCGTCACTTCGGCAAGCTGCAGGCGGCTTGCCGCGGAATAATAGGAAAGCCAGGCACAAAGAAGAAGGATGCTGCGGGCGATCATCGGCTTGACGATCGGCGATGTGATCGTTTGGCGAACGAGTTTGCCGCGACCATAGGCGAGACAACCGAGGAAGATCGTGAGGCTGCGGAAAAACAGGATCTGCCAGACGGGAATGCTTGAAGTCAGGATCTTGATGATCGCGTCATGGAAGGTAAACGCCATATAGGCGACGGTCGTGAGCAGGATGCCCAGGCTGATGGAGTTTTTCACAGGAAGACGCACCAGATGGCGGATATGCCGGAGGGAATCGGGAATGATGAATCGATATTCCTGCCTCTTAGACCGGTCAATAGGACATATTTCGCTCTGGTAGTGACTTTGTTTCAAAACGTCAGAAAACGTGTAGCAATGCGTATTGCCTGCACGATCATAAGTGTTTATGCACGTTTCTGGATTTGTGACATGTCGATCCGGTAGGAACATGCAGGATTTTCTATTACGCGAGCGTCAAGGGGTGATTTCCGAGAGGTTGCGGATGAATGGCCGCGTGCTGGCGGCGGAACTTGCGCTCGAATTCGGCGTCTCCGAGGATACGGTGCGGCGCGATCTGCGCGAGATGGCGGCCGCGGGGCTCTGCGAGCGGGTCTATGGCGGCGCATTGCCGGTCTCGCCGGCGCATGGAAGCCTGACGCAGCGCATCGGCTTTGCCGCCGACCGGAAACAGGCGCTGGCGCGCGCTGCGGCACAGCAGATCGCCGCCGGTTCGACCGTGTTCTTCGATGCCGGCAGCACCAATCTGGCGATTGCCCATGCATTGCCGGCCGATCTTGCGCTGACGGCTGCGACGAATGCGCCGGCGATTGCCGCAGCGCTGATCGACAAGCCTGCCATCAACGTCATCCTGATCGGCGGGATGGTCGATCGGCAGACGGGCGGTGCGCTCGGCGCCAAGGCCCTGCGCGATATGGAGCAGATTTCGCCCGACCTCTGCATTCTCGGCGCCTGCGGCGTCGACCTTGAGGCCGGCATCACGGTGTTCGGTTTCGAGGATGCGGAGTTCAAGCGGTTTGCGACGTCGAGGAGCAAAAGGGTGCTGGTGGCTGCAACCTCGGAGAAATTCGGCACTGCCGCCCCCCATAGTGTCCTGCCGGTTGCCCATTGCGAATGTCTGGTGGTCGAACACGATGCCGATCCGGCAATTCTCGGCCGCTACCGCGAGCGCGGATGCAGGACTGTTATCGCCGAGAAAACGAACTGAGGCGACGTCACAGAGTTTAGGGAAATCGGGCGCTTGCAAGCCCGGCAATGAGGAAAGACCGAGAAATGGACAGTCATGTAAGTGCGCCGGGGGTCCGGAGCGGCTTCGTTACCAGAAGCAGGGCGGCGGTTTCCCTGCTCTTTCTCATGAATGGCTTCGTCGTCGGCTGCTGGGCGCCGAAGATTCCGGACTTTGCCGAGCGTCTGGCGCTGAGCAAGTTCGAGCTTGGGCTGATGATCCTCGTCTTCGGCGTCGGCTCGCTGGTCATGATGCCGATTGCCGGTGCGCAGATTGCCAAGCACGGCTCGCGTATCGTCGTTCAGGTGACGGCTGTCTGCGTGCTGCCGTTGCTGCTGGCATTGACGCTCGCGCCAAATGTGATCACCGGGGCCATCTCGCTCTTCCTGTTCGGCGGCTTCATTGGCGCAATGGATGTGGCGATGAATGCCAATGCGGTGTCGGTCGAGAAATCCATGCGCCGCGCCATCATGTCGTCCTGCCATGCGTTCTGGAGTCTTGGTGGACTGATCGGCTCAGGTCTCGGCGGCATCGTGATTTCCAAGCTCGGTATTCTCGGTCATGCGGAACTGGCGACGGTGCTGGCGGCAATCTTCCTTGCTCTGGCATGGCCGATGATCCTTGCGGACCCGCCGCATCCCGACACCAAGAAGGAAAAGACGAAGCTGCCGATGGTGCCGCTGCCGTGGCTGCTCGGATTGATGGCGCTGTTCAGCATGGTGCCGGAAGGTGCGGTTCTCGACTGGGGCGCGCTCTATCTCCGGCAGGAAATGGATGCATCCGTGGCACTTTCCGGTCTTGGTTTCGCAGCCTTTTCGGCGACCATGGCGATCATGCGCTTTGCCGGCGATCTGGTGCGCGACCGTCTGGGCGGCGTCAAGACGCTGCGCATCTGCACGCTGTTTGCGATCGTCGGCATGCTGCTTGCAGGCTTGGCCCCCAATGCCGAGATCGCTATCCTGGGTTTTGCCTTTTGCGGGATCGGGATTTCCAACATGGTGCCGATCGCTTTCTCGGCGGCGGGCAATATTCCCGGCCTCAAGCCCGGCATCGGCATCTCGGTCGTCACGACCATGGGCTACTCCGGCATGCTGGTCGCACCGTCCTTGATCGGCTTCGTCGCCGAGCATGTCGGCTTCGCTGCGGTCTTCATGGCGCTGCCGGTGCTGCTGCTCGTCGTCCTCCTGTTTTCCAAACTGGCCCATTATGCCGATGGGACCTCCGGAGGCGGCCACTGAACCGCCTCCAACCAAAAGTGATATCGGGGGCGGTTGACAAGAAAGCGGTCATGATCCACCTGAAAGGCGCTGTTTCTAAAGCGCGTCGCAATCTTTCAGATTTGCTTCTCGCGCTTTAGGTCTTTATTTTGCGCATGTCGTGATCGCAAAACCGCTGCATACTTTTGCGCGACATGCTTTAGGGGTGCAAGAACTCTTCATGTTGTCAGCCGCCGATTTTGATCCGAAACCGCGCCGCGCTTCCGTTGCCGTCGATGTCGGCGGCGTCATCGTCGGCGGCGGGGCGCCGGTTGTCGTGCAATCCATGACGAATACCGATACGGCCGATATCGACTCGACCGTCGCGCAGGTCGCCGCCCTGTTCCGGGCTGGCTCGGAGCTTGTGCGTATCACCGTCGACCGTGACGAGAGTGCGGCTGCCGTGCCGAAGATCCGCGAGCGGCTGCTGCGGCTCGGCATGGACGTGCCATTGATCGGCGACTTCCACTATATCGGCCACAAGCTGCTCGCCGATCATCCCGATTGTGCCGCGGCGCTGGCGAAATACCGCATCAACCCCGGCAATGTCGGCTTCAAGGACAAGAAGGACAAGCAGTTCGCCGAGATCATCGAGGTGGCGATCCGCCATGACAAGCCGGTGCGTATCGGCGTCAACTGGGGTTCGCTCGACCAGGATCTGCTGACGGCGCTGATGGACCAGAATGCCGCGGCCGGTTCGCCGCTTTCGGCCCGGCAGGTGACGCGCGAGGCGATCGTGCAGTCGGCGCTGCTTTCGGCAGCCCTTGCCGAGGAGATCGGCCTGCCGCGCAACCGCATCATCCTGTCGGCCAAGGTCAGCCAGGTGCAGGATCTGATCGCCGTCAATTCGATGCTCGCCGAACGCTCCAATCACGCGCTGCATCTCGGTCTGACCGAAGCCGGCATGGGCACCAAGGGCATCGTCGCCTCGTCGGCGGCTATGGGCTTCGTGTTGCAGCATGGCATCGGCGATACGATCCGCGTGTCGCTGACGCCCGAGCCGAATGGCGACCGCACCCGCGAAGTCCAGGTGGCGCAGGAGATCCTGCAGGTCATGGGCTTCCGCCAGTTCATACCGGTCGTTGCCGCCTGTCCGGGCTGCGGACGCACGACCTCGACGGTGTTCCAGGAGCTTGCCCAGAACATCCAGAACGACATTCGCAAGAACATGCCGGTCTGGCGCGAAAAGTATCCCGGAGTCGAGGCGCTGAACGTCGCCGTCATGGGCTGCATCGTCAACGGGCCGGGTGAAAGCAAACATGCCGATATCGGCATTTCGCTTCCCGGCACCGGCGAGACGCCGGCCGCCCCTGTTTTCATCGATGGCCGTAAGGCGCTGACGCTGCGCGGCCCCAATATCGCCGCCGACTTCGAGGCGCTTGTCGTCGATTATATCGAGAAGCGTTTCGGCCACCGGACGGCGGCGGAATGAACGCCTTCGAGTTCGAATGAGCCGGTATTGGTCTGATATCGTCAGCAAGCTTCGGCCCTATGTCGCCGGAGAGCAGCCGCGTATCGCCGGCTTGGTCAAGCTCAACACTAACGAGAATCCCTACGGGCCGTCTCCGAAGGCACTCGAGGCAATCCGGCAAGCGACGGACGATCGTCTGCGGCTCTATCCCGATCCCGCGGCGACGGAATTGCGCGAGACGATCGCCGCCCGTTTCGGCCTGATGGCGGAAGAAGTATTCGTTGGCAACGGCTCCGACGAGGTCCTCGCCCTCGCGTTTCAGGCGCTGTTGAAACACGAACGGCCGCTTCTCTATCCCGATGTGACCTATAGCTTCTACCCGACATATAGCCTGCTATACGATGTCGAAGCGATCGAAGTGCCTGTCGATCACGGGTTCCAGATCCGACTGGCGGATTACGACAGGCCGTGCGGCGCGATCATCATCCCCAATCCGAATGCACCGACCGGGATCGGCCTGCCGCGTGCCGACATAGAGGCGCTTGTCGCCGCTCACCCGGATGCGGTCGTCGTGATCGACGAGGCCTATGTCGATTTCGGCGGCGAAAGCGCCGTCCCGCTCATTTCAAAATATCCCAATCTGCTTGTCATTCAGACCCTGTCGAAATCCCGCTCGTTCGCAGGCCTGCGCGTCGGCTTCGCGCTGGGGCAGCGGGAACTGATCGAGGCGCTGGTGCGCGTCAAGGACAGTTTCAATTCCTATCCGCTCGATCGCCTGGCGCAGGTCGCCGCGACGGCGGCGATCAAGGACGAGGCGTGGTTCGAGACATGCCGGAGGAAGCTTATCGCCAGCCGGGAAAACCTCGTCTCCGAACTCCAAGCGCTGGATTTCGAGGTCTTGCCGTCCCAGGCGAATTTCGTTTTCGCAAGGCACCAAAGTCAGTCGGGTGCAGCGCTTCTCACCGCCCTGCGCGAGCGGAACATTCTCGTCCGGCTTTTTGCCAAGCCGCGTATTTCGGACTTCCTGCGGATCAGCATCGGCACGGACGAGGAATGTGCCCGCCTGGTTTCGGCTCTCACGGAAATATTGGCAGCCTGACCTGGAAAGGGATAGAGCGGTTCAGCTTTTAACGGAAGCGCAGAACCACTCTATTCCTTTGTTTTACGTAATTCCCGGTAAAAACGCGTCGCGCTTTGCCTGGGAAAACCGCTTCGCACTTTTCCTGGAATTGCTCTAGCTCTTCCGGTCGGCGATGAAATGCGCCGCAGCGGTAAGGGTCGAGGCACGGGCGCCGTAAGGGGTAAGCAGCGCCTCGGCATCGCGGACATGCTGGTGGAGCTGGCGCTCGGCCCATTCCATACCGCGCAGGGCGACGAGCGTTCCCTTGCCCCGGGCTGCGTCCTTGCCGGTCGCCTTGCCCATGGTCTCGGTGTCCGAAGTCAGGTCAAGAATGTCGTCGGCCAGCTGGAAGGCAAGGCCGATCTTTTCGCCGAAGGCGCGCAGGCGGCGGCGGTCTTCCGGCGCACTTGCCGAGATGATGGCGCCGGCTTCGCAGGCGAAGCGGATCAACGCGCCCGTTTTCATCGCCTGCAGGCGGATGATGCCGGCCTCGTCAGGGGCTTGTTTTTCCGCTGCCAGATCGAGGGCCTGGCCGCCGGCCATGCCGCCAAGACCGGCGGCGCGGGCAAGGGCCAGCACCAGCGATGCCTTGCTGGTATCGGGAAGCGCCGTTTCCGGCGCGGCGACGATATCGAAGGCGTAGGTCAGCAGGCTGTCGCCGGCGAGGATCGCGGTCGCTTCATCGAATTTAATGTGTACCGTTGGTTTGCCGCGGCGCAGGTCGTCATCGTCCATGGCCGGCAGGTCGTCATGGACGAGGGAATAGCAGTGGACGCATTCGAGTGCCGCGCCGACGCGAAGTGCTGCCTCAGCGTTGCCGCCGAGAAGGGCAGCGCTTTCGACGACCAGGAATGGGCGCAGCCGCTTGCCGCCGTTCAGCACGGCATAATGCATGGCATCGCGCAGCCTTTCGGGCCTGGCGATTTCATCGGAAAGGATGCTTGGTGAAAGCAGTGCGTCGAGCAGCGCCTCGATCTCGTGGGCGTTGTTCTTCAGCCTCGTTTCGAAAGTGTCCCGGTTCGCGTCCATGGGCGCTGTTTGGCATGAGCGCCCCTGGGCTTGCAACGGAATTGTCGATGACAGCGGCAAGATTCACCACGCACTCTGGCATAAGCTCTGTACAGGCGCTATGAGAACGAGAGGAGCGAAATCGGACTGGGGAACATTGGATATAGCGCCGGAGAGAGAGGACAGCGTCGACATGCCGGTTCGTCGGCAATGGTTCGGAGATCGGCGGTTCGGAGATCGGCGCGTGTTGAAACGCATTGTTCTTGCCGTCCTGGTCTTTCTGATCCTTCCCTACGCGTTGATCTTTTTCTATCTGCTGCCCTTCATTCACCCCGTCTCGACGCTGATGCTGCGCGATCTTCTTCTGCTGCGCGGTTACGACAGGCAATGGGTGTCGCTGGATGACATCGCCCCGGTCGTGGTGCAGTCGGTGATGATGTCGGAGGACGGGCAATATTGCTTTCACGGCGGCGTCGACTGGGCTGAAATGCGCATGCTGGTCGAGGATACGCTGAAAGGCCAGGCGACGCGCGGCGGCAGCACCATCCCGATGCAGACGGCGAAAAACCTCTTCCTCTGGAACAGCCGCTCCTTTGTGCGCAAGGCGCTGGAGCTTCCACTTGCGGTCGCCACGGATTTCGTCCTGTCGAAACGGCGGCTGATGGAAATCTATCTCAATATCGCCGAATGGGGCCCCGGCATCTACGGCATCGAGGCGGCCGCCCAGCATCATTTCAAGGTGCCGGCCTCGAAGCTGACGCGGCGCCAGGCATCGCTGCTAGCCGTCTCGCTGCCGAACCCGATCGACCGCAATGCCGGCAAGCCCGGACGCGGCCTTCGCCGGCTTGCCGGCGTGATCGAGAGGCGTGCGCAAGGTTCGGGCGATTACATCAAGTGCATCTATGATTGACATCAGAGATTGACATCAGAACTTGTCGTCAGAACAGGATGATTTTAGCCCGGGGGCGGCCTGAAATCTGAATCCTGTTCTAAATTATATTGTGAGAGCGTGATGTCATGAGAAAACCGCGCACACTTTTCGGCATCATGCTCTAGAGGCGGTAAGCGTCATCTGACATTCTTGGTTCTGCCATATGGACGGATGCAGTCCAACCAGAGCCCTGATTCGCCCATGACCATCACGACATTTTCGCCCGAGCTTCTCTCTTATTCGAAGACGCACAATCCGAACCCGCCCGCCCATCTCGGCAGCCGCTATCGCAAAATCGGCGGCTTTCTCCCGGAAGCCGGCAACACCATCGTCTGCCATATCGAGAAGGGTTCGCAGACGCAGATGGCGCTGATCGAGGCGCGCGAGACATATCTGGCCATGCCCGAGGCTCCGCAGTTCCTCTTTACGCCGATATCAAGTCTTCACATGACACTTTTCGAAGGCGTCATCGAAACCCGGCGCCGGCAGGATTGCTGGCCGGGCGATCTGCCGCTCGATACGCCGATCGAAGACATGACCGAGTTGATGGCGGCCAGGCTCGAAGGTTTCTCGATGGCTGACCCCTTCAGGGTCGCGATCGTCGAAGCTCGCCCGTCGGGCCTGCTCGTCGACGGGGCGACGGAGACGGACCGCAAGGTCATGCGCGCCTGGCGCAACGCGCTGGCCGATCTTCTCGGCTATCGCCAGCCGAACCACGAGGATTATAAGTTCCACATGACCTTCGCCTATGCGGTCGAACGGCTTGAGGACGAAGCCTTGCCGCGCTGGCAGGCGATGCTCGATGACGTGGCCGAGGATATCCGCCGCAAGGCTCCCGTTTTCGAGCTTACCCCGCCGGCATTCTGCGTGTTCGAGGACATGAACCATTTCCACGAATTGCTGATCTTTGATTTCGAAGCCTGAACGGAGGAGGCCCATGGACAAACCGACGCTCTATATCGCCAACAAGAACTATTCCTCCTGGTCGTTTCGGTCCTGGATGGCGCTGACGGGCGTCGGCATCGATTTCGAGGAAGTCCTGATCCCCTTCGATTATCCTGGTGGCAATCCCCATATCAAGGCGGTTTCGCCGACCGGGCGAGTGCCGCTTCTCAAGCACGGCGCGTTGAAGATCTGGGAATCGCTGGCGATCATCGAATACGCCGCCGAGCTTTATCCGGAGGCCGGCCTTCTGCCTGGGGATCGGGCCGAGCGGGCGCTTGCCCGTTCGGTTTCGATGGAAATGCTCTCGAGCTTTCGGGCGCTGCGCAACGCCTGCCCGATGAATATCCGCCGGCCGAAGGCCAAGATCGCATTGCCGGATGGTGTCGACGCCGATATCAGCCGCATCGAGACAATCTGGCGCGACCTGTTGCAGCAATCCGGCGGACCGTTTCTCTTTGGTGCGTTCAGCGGGGCGGATGCGATGTTTGCGCCCGTCGTCAACCGCTTCGACATTTATGATCTCGTCAGCCGAAACGATACGCTGGCCTATATGGAGACCATGAAGGCGCATCCGGCCTGGCGAAAATGGGAAGAGGCGGCCCGCGCGGAGCCTTGGATCGTGCCGGAAGACGAAGTCTGAGCCCGGAATCATCGGCTTCGCAAAAAATACGCATGGGGACTGGTCAAGGCCACCCCTTGCATGTATAAGCGCGCCAAATTCCGAAATCGCGACATGTCCGTTTCGGCCGCCAGTCTGGCCGTGGGAATGTTTTGCCCGCAAGTGGAGTAAGAGAAATGGCTGTACCGAAGAGAAAAACAAGCCCGTCCAAGCGCGGTATGCGCCGTTCGGCAGATGCACTGAAGGCTCCGACCTATGTCGAAGACAAGAACTCCGGCGAACTGCGCCGCCCGCACCATATCGACCTGAAGACCGGTATGTATCGCGGCCGCCAGGTTCTGACGCCGAAGGAAAGCGCATAATTTCCTGATCCGGCTTGTCCGATCGAAAGTTTCAAGGCCGGCGTCACGCCGGCCTTTTCTATTTCGACGGTATAATATTTGCAATGACTTGCGGTCTGGCAGCGGTTTGCGGCAGTATTCTTCTTGCGCTGAGGAGACTGCCGATGATAGCCGCAATGCCGCTGATGATTATCCCGTTTATTCTTTACAATCTGGCGATGCTGGGCCTGATGGGCGATGGCGGCATTCCGGCCCTGCAGCATGATGTCATCGTGCTGTCGATGATCTCGGGCGCGATCTGGAGCATGGCGCTCGGCGATCTGTTCATCGTCATCGCCCTTGTCGTGCTGTTCTTCGAAATCCTCAAGGCGACCAGAACCGGCCCCGGCAATCTCGTCAACCATATGTTGTCGATGCTGGTGTTCATCGCCTTCCTGGTCGAGTTTCTGCTCGTCCGGGATGCTGCGACGCAGGTATTCTTCATTTTGATGACGATCGCCCTGATCGATGTGATCGGCGGTTTTGCCGTCTCGATCCGGAGCGCCGGGCGTGATGTCTCGATCGGATTATAGGTTGTCGAGTTTGTTCTGAAGGGCGCGGAGCTGTTCCTTCAGCTCATCGATATCCTTGGCCTCGGCCTTGCGGCTTTCCTTGGCAGGCGGCGTCATGAAGGGCGAGAACATCTGCATCGCCTGCTGAAACAGCTCGGTGTTGCGGCGAACCTGATCTTCGACCATCTGCATCGGCAATTGCAGGTTCTTGCCGAGCGGCGTCTCGCCGAAGGCGCGGTTCACCTGCTCGCGCATCTGCGACTGCTGTTCGGTGAAGGCGCGCATCGAATGTTCGAGAAAGCTCGGCACCACCATCTGCATCTGGTCGCCGTAATAGGTGATGAGCTGGCGCAGGAAGGAGATCGGGAGCAACGTGTTGCCGGTCTTCGATTCCTGTTCGAAAATGATCTGGGTCAGCACCGAATGGGTGATGTCATCTCCGCTTTTTGCATCCTGTACGGTGAAGTCTTCGCCTTTCTTCACCATCTCCGCCAAGTCTTCCAGCGTCACATAGGTGCTGGTGCCGGTGTTGTATAGGCGGCGATTGGCGTATTTCTTGATAACGATCTGACCCTCATGCTTCGCCATATCAGTCTCCTGAACCCCCGTCTGATTTATGGATCTTCCTCCACTTGAGACTGTAAACGCAAAAGAAGGCCGGTGACAATCTCTTTGTGCGATGCGGCAAACCTTTAACAGAGCAGATGAATCGGGCTTGGGAGCGCTTCGGCTGAAAAATGGCGGCAGCCGGTCTTCGCGTTTGACTTGTGCTCCAAGCTTTGCCAGTTTCTCCTTATGTAAGTGAGACGAAAACGAGGAGCGTCCCCATGAGCAATTCATCCATCGTCATCGCCAGTGCAGGGCGAACAGCAGTCGGCTCGTTCAACGGCGCTTTCGCGACGGTCCTCGCGCATGAGCTCGGGGCGGCGGTCATAAAGGGGGCGCTCGAGCGCGCCGGCGTCGATGCCGGCGAGGTGGATGAGGTGATCCTCGGCCAGGTGCTTGCCGCCGGCGAGGGCCAGAACCCGGCCCGCCAGGCGGCGATAAAGGCCGGCATTCCGAAGGAGGCGACTGCCTGGGGCGTCAACCAGCTCTGCGGCTCGGGCCTGCGCGCGGTCGCGCTCGGCATGCAGCAGATCGCCACCGGCGACGCCAAGATCATCGTTGCCGGCGGCCAGGAATCCATGTCGATGGCCCCGCATGCCGCGCACTTACGCAGCGGCGTCAAGATGGGCGACATGAAGATGGTCGACACGATGATCAAGGACGGTTTGACCGACGCCTTCCATGGTTATCACATGGGCATCACCGCCGAAAATGTCGCGCGTCAGTGGCAGCTGTCGCGCGACGACCAGGATCAGTTCGCCGTGGCTTCGCAGAACAAGGCGGAAGCGGCGCAAAAGGCCGGCCGTTTTGCCGACGAGATCATCCCCTACGTCATCAAGACACGTAAGGGCGACGTTACGGTCGATGCCGACGAATATATCCGTCACGGCGCCACACTGGAAGCGATGGGGAAATTGCGCCCGGCCTTCGACAAGGACGGCACTGTGACGGCCGCGAATGCATCCGGCCTTAACGACGGCGCCGCTGCGGCGGTGCTGATGAGCGAAGCGGAAGCCGTCCGGCGCGGCATCCAGCCGCTCGCCCGCATCGTTTCCTGGGCAACGGCGGGCGTCGATCCTTCCATTATGGGCACCGGGCCGATCCCGGCTTCGCGCAAGGCGCTCGAAAAGGCCGGCTGGTCGGTGAACGATCTCGATCTCGTCGAAGCGAACGAAGCTTTCGCGGCGCAAGCCTGCGCTGTCACCAAGGATCTCGGATGGGACCCGGCGATCGTCAACGTCAATGGCGGCGCGATCGCGATCGGCCATCCGATCGGCGCGTCCGGCGCGCGCGTTCTCAACACGCTGCTGTTCGAAATGAAGCGCCGCGGCGCCAAGAAGGGTCTCGCCACGCTCTGCATCGGAGGCGGCATGGGTGTGGCCATGTGCTTTGAAGCACTTTAAATAGCATACGATCCAGGATTGATTGAAAATCCCGCCATGCGGCGGGGCGAAAAACAAAAGGGGAGCGAAGCATGAGCAGAGTGGCTGTGGTCACCGGGGGTACACGCGGCATCGGCGCGGCAATATCCATGGCACTGAAAAATGCCGGATACAGGGTCGCGGCCAGCTATGCCGGCAACAACGAGAAGGCCAAAGCCTTTCACGATGTCACCGGCGTTCCGGTGTTCAAATGGGATGTTTCCGACTACGCTGCCTGCGGCGAAGGGATCGCCAGGATCGAAAGCGAGATCGGGCCGGTCGAAATCCTCGTCAACAATGCCGGCATCACCCGCGACGCGATGTTCCACAAGATGACGCCGCAGCAGTGGCACGAGGTGATCAATACCAACCTCACCGGCCTGTTCAACATGACGCATCAGGTCTGGACCGGCATGCGCGATCGCGGCTTCGGCCGCATCGTCAATATCTCGTCGATCAACGGCCAGAAGGGCCAGATGGGCCAGGTGAATTATTCGGCGGCCAAGGCGGGCGATCTCGGCTTCACCAAGGCGCTGGCCCAGGAAGGGGCAGCCAAGAACATCACCGTCAACGCCATCTGCCCCGGTTACATCGGCACGGAAATGGTGCTTGCCGTGCCGGAGAAGGTGCTGAACGAACGCATCATTCCGCAGATCCCCGTCGGCCGTCTCGGCGAGCCGGAAGAGATCGCGCGCTGCGTCACCTTCCTCGTCTCCGACGATGCCGGCTTCATCACCGGTTCGACGCTGACGGCCAATGGCGGACAGTTCTTCGCCTAATTATTCCTTTAAGCGGTTATACGCAGATTCAAAGCGATGGCGCGTCCGGCAGGACGCGCCATCGCTTTGATCATTTACGGGATTAAGAGCGGCGGTCGGCATTCGGTTGCCGCTCTGTCCGAACCTTGACCGGTACTTTCCGCAGCGAGCGATCCTGGCTGCTAAGGGCTGTTATCGCAGTCGTCAGGAAGGCCGATGCGATGAGAACGGCGACAAGGGAATTCAGGAAAATCTGGATCATGAAAGCGTTCCTTTCCGGTGCGCCGGGCGGCTGTGCCTGTCCGTTGCGCTGGTGAAGGAAATATGTGCCTGCCTGTTGGGTAGCAGTAGGTGTGGCTTTCATAACCGATTGTCAACGTCTCGTTGACGGATGCGGCAGGCCAAAAAAACGGGCGCAGAAGCGCCCGTTGGGAGTCCGATATGGTTTTGCCGATTAGCGGCAACGAGCCTCGTAGCGGCGGCCGTAGCGGTCGCGATAGACGCAGTAGCCGCGGCGTTCGACCGAGTGGCCGATGAGAGCGCCGGTTAGACCGCCGGCCACGGCGCCGACGGCGGCACCGCCCCAGCTGTTGGTGACGACACCGCCGATGACCGCACCGGTGCCGGCGCCGATCGCCGTACCTTGCTCGGTTGCTGTGCAGGATGCCAGAGCGCCGACCAGCGCACCAATAAGAACAATCTTCTTCATCATGTCGTAACTCCCCAGGTTCGTTGGCCTTTAGATGCGGCCCATTAGTACAAGGATAATGATAATCACGAGAACTAGCCCCAAACCGCCAGAAGGTCCATAGCCCCAGCCACGGCTGTAACCCCAATTCGGCAAGGCTCCGATCAAGAGCAGAATGAGGATAATTAGAAGTATCGTGCCAAGCATGGTGTGTTTCCTTCATTTCATCCGCAATTTGGATGGACCAGAAACACGCATTGGCGATTTTTGTTCCCGGTTAAGCTTGGAAATGTGACGAGGGCGTGATTCACGGTTAATTTCCGTCATCTCGGAAAATTGCCGCTATGGTTAAAATTACATTTAAATACAATATGTTGCGGTGAACAAAGAGGGAAAGCCGCGGTGTCGCCGATTCGTCAGCGATTCGTTCCGCTTTTGATCGACCCATCGCGATTGGCCGCCTTGACTTAACGCTGTCTGAATCCGGCTTCAAAAAGATTAATACCTATGCCAGGAGGCGGGCGAAGAGTTCCGCTGCCGATTCCGCATCTAGCGTCCGGACCTGGTGATGCCACCAGATTTGGTCGTGAACGAAAGGCGAAAACCGCGGAGTCAGCGATTCGTCTCCGATTCGTTCCGGCTTTGGTCGAGAGGTTAATTTCGGGACGCTCTCGCCTGTTCAAAATCGGCGCGGGAATCGTCGCTCACGACGGCGAAAATGCGAATGGGAGGGAGTCTCGCGATTCAGCATCTAGTGGGAAAAAGTGATTCAAAATCAATACTTAGCCGTGAACAAAAGCTGAATCAGCTGGAGTCAGCGATTCGTCGCTGATTCGTTCTCACGCTGTTCCGAATCGTGAATTCAGACGTTCCACAAGACTCGCAAAGGTCGTAATCCCCGGTGCATTTTGAAATCTGCCCTTGCGTTTGCGGCGGCAGCTGTCCATGTGTTCTTTAGCTTCCCTCGTGGGGCTGAGATTTTCCTGGGGCCACCCGCCTCATTTGCATGGACCCATGACTCTGACTTCGCAGCCGATGATTCTGAGTGGACGCGGTGTGACCGCGGTGCTCGGACCGACCAATACCGGCAAGACCCATTATGCCATCGAGCGCATGGTCGCGCACGGGACCGGCGTGATCGGCTTGCCGCTCAGGCTGCTGGCGCGCGAGGTCTATACGCGGGTGGTGGAGAAGGTCGGCGTGCAGAATGTGGCGCTGGTCACCGGTGAGGAAAAGATTTCGCCGCCCAATGCGCGTTTTTCCGTCTGTACCGTCGAGGCGATGCCGCGTGAGACCAAGGCCGCCTTCGTTGCCATCGACGAGGTTCAGCTCGCCGGCGATCTCGAGCGCGGTCATATCTTCACCGACCGCATCCTGCATCTTCGCGGCCGTGAGGAAACGCTGCTGCTTGGCGCGGCGACGATGCGGCCGATCCTGCAGCAGCTCCTGCCGGGCATCACTGTCGTCGAGCGGCCGCGGCTTTCGCATCTTTTCTATGCCGGCCAGAAGAAGATCACCCGGCTGCCGCAGCGTTCTGCCATCGTCGCGTTTTCGGCCGACGAGGTCTATGCCATCGCCGAGCTCATCCGCCGCCAGCGTGGCGGCGCGGCTGTCGTGCTCGGCGCGCTCAGCCCGCGCACCCGCAATGCGCAGGTCGCACTCTATCAGGCGGGCGACGTCGAATATCTGGTGGCGACCGATGCGATCGGCATGGGCCTCAACCTCGATGTCGATCACGTCGCCTTTGCCCAAGACCGGAAATTCGACGGTTACCAGTTCCGCAATCTCAATCCGGGCGAACTCGGCCAGGTCGCCGGGCGCGCCGGGCGGCACGTGCGGGACGGGACCTTCGGCGTCACCGGACAGGTCTCGCCCTTCGACGATGAATTGGTGCAACGTATCGAGGGGCACGAATTCGACAACGTCAAGGTTTTGCAATGGCGCACGACTGAGATGGACTTCTCCTCGATTCAATCCTTGCGGACAAGCCTTGAGGCGGGACCGCGCGTGCCGGGACTGACGCGAGCGCTGCCTGCTGTCGACCAGCAGGCGCTGGAACAGCTTTCGCGTTATCCAGAGGTCATCGATCTCGCCGACAGGCCGGCGCGCGTCGAAAAACTCTGGGAGGCTTGCGCGCTTCCCGATTACCGGCGTATCACTCCTGCGCAACACGCCGATCTTATCTCGACCCTCTTTTCCGATCTCGTCCGCTATGGCACGGTGAATGAGCAGTTTCTCGCGGAGCAGGTGCATCGCTCCGATCGGACAGATGGGGAAATTGACACGCTTTCGGCGCGAATCGCGCAGATAAGGACCTGGACCTACGTTTCGAATCGGCCTGGCTGGCTTGCCGATCCGACACACTGGCAGGAAAAGACGCGGGAAATCGAAGATCGATTGTCCGACGCGTTACATGAAAGGTTGACGAAACGCTTTGTTGATCGCAGGACATCTGTGCTCATGAAGCGCCTGAGAGAGAATGCGATGCTGGAAGCTGAAATCAGTGTGAATGGTGATGTCTTCGTTGAAGGACATCATGTAGGGCAATTGAGCGGATTCCGTTTCACGCCGGTGGCGGGAACGGACGGACCGGATGCCAAGGCGGTTCAGGCTGCGTCGCAGAAGGCGCTCGCGCTCGAATTCGAAGCCCGCGCGGCGCGGATGCATGCCGCCGGCAATAGTGATCTGGCGATCGGCTCGGATGGGTTGATTCGTTGGCTGGGCGACCCGGTGGCGCGGCTTTCGGGCAGTGATCACGTCATGCGTCCGCGCGTGCTTCTGCTGGCCGACGAGCAGTTGACGGGCAATGCCCGGGATCACGTTGCGGCCCGCATCGAACGCTTCGTCAACCATCATATCAGCACGGTGCTGAAACCGCTCGATGATCTGTCGCGCGCCGAGGATCTGCAGGGTCTTGCCAAGGGGCTTGCCTTCCAGCTCGTCGAAAATCTCGGCGTGCTGTTCCGACGCGACGTGACCGAGGAGGTGAAGTCGCTGGACCAGGATGCCCGCGCCTCCATGCGCCGCTACGGCGTGCGTTTCGGCGCCTATCATATCTTCGTTCCGGCACTTCTGAAGCCGGCGCCGGCCGAGCTCATCACGCTGCTCTGGGCGCTGAAGAACGACGGTCTCGACAAACCGGGCTACGGCGATCTCATTCCCGTGCTTGCCGCCGGCCGCACCTCCGTCGTCACCGACCCGAGCTTCGAGCGGATGTTCTATAAGCTCGCCGGCTTCCGGTTCCTCGGCAAGCGTGCCGTGCGAATCGACATCCTGGAACGGCTTGCCGACATCATCCGTCCGCTGCTGCAGTGGAAGCCCGGTCAGAATAATCGTCCGGAGGGCGCCTATGACGGCCGCCGTTTCACGACGACGACGGCTATGCTGTCGATTCTTGGTGCGACGCTCGAGGACATGGAAGAAATCCTCAAGGGTCTCGGCTATCGCGCCGATGCCGTGAAGGCGGAAGAGGCATCGGCACATCTTGCGGCGCAGGATGCGGCCTCAGTGCCCGCCGCCACCGCGGAAACGTCGGCGGATGAGACAGCCGAAAAGGCCGATCACGACGATGCCGACGGGGCGGCGGAAGAGACTGCTGCCGAAGCGCCCGCAACCGAGGCGGCGCCCGTGGCTGCCGACGCGCCCGTGGCCGAAACGGTCCAAACCCCTGCTCCTGTCGAAGCAGCCGAGACAGCCGCTTCGGTGGAAGCGTCTGCCGAGACGGCGGTATCCGCTGCTGAGGACGCCGGCGAGCCGGTCGAACCGAAGCCGGTTCTTCTGTGGCGTCTCGGCGGCCGCAACGACAATCAGCGCCAGGCGCGCGGCGGGCATGGCGAACGCCGTGGCGGCCAGGGCCAGGAGCGCGGTCAGAGCCAGGAACGCGGCGACCGCAATCGTCGGCCGGGCGGCGGTGAAGGCGGCGAGGGCAATCGCGGCGAAGGCCGTGACAACAATCGCAACAATCGCGGCAAGGACGGCGGCGGTCGCGATGGCGGCCGGCCGCAGCAGGCAAGGGGCGATCGCAACAATCAGCCACGGGGCGATCAGCCGCGCGGCGACCGGCAGGACCGTGGTGACCGCAAGGATCGCGGTGACCGCAACGATCGTAACGACCGCAACAACAATCGCGGCGGCTCGCAGCCGCTGCGCTTCGAGGCCAAGCCGCCGCGCAAGGAGAAGCCGATCGATCCGGATTCGCCTTTCGCCAAGCTCGCGGCTCTCAAGGAGCAGATGAAGAAGTAATCATGAGCGCGGAGACACAGCCGACAAGCGGTTCGCGCCAGCGCATCGACAAGTGGCTGTTCTTCGCGCGCATGGTGAAGTCGCGTTCATTGGCGCAGAGCCAAATCCAATCCGGCCATGTGCGCATCAACGGCGAACGCTGCAGCCATCCGAGCCAGATGGTCAAGCCGGGTGACCGTATCGAGATGACGCTGGAACGGCGCGACGTCGTTCTCGTGGTGCGCCTCGCCGGTGAGCGGCGGGGACCTTACGAGGAGGCGCGCCTGCTGTATGACGATCAATCGCCGCCGCCTGATGAGGCAAAACGTCTCACGCCCTACGAACAGGCGATCCGGGCGACCGGTACCGGCCGTCCGACCAAAAAGGAAAGACGTGCAATCGACAGGCTGATGTCGGACGAGGATTAGAAAACTCTGTCTGCGCTGGCGGCTTTTGCAGATCGTTTATCCTTGAAATCCGGCGCCAAAGCCGATAGGTCACTGTCAACCTGCCGGAAGCGTGCTTGCCGCCCAAGCCTGCCCACGCTTTTCCTCCGGCACGGGGATAGGCGCGACGTTCCAGGTTGCCCGGCCCCATCGCATGGAAATCCTGGAGTTCTTCATGACCTATGTCGTGACCGACAATTGCATCAAGTGCAAATACACCGATTGCGTGGAAGTCTGCCCTGTCGACTGCTTCTATGAGGGCGAGAACTTTCTCGTTATTCATCCCGACGAATGCATCGATTGCGGCGTCTGCGAACCCGAATGTCCCGCCGAGGCGATCAAGCCCGATACCGAGCCGGGTCTCGATAAATGGCTGAAGATCAATACCGAATATGCGACGATCTGGCCGAATATCACGGTCAAGAAGGAGCCGTTGCCTGAGGCCAAGGAAATGGATGGCGAGACCGGAAAATTCGAGAAGTATTTCTCCGAGAAGCCCGGTTCCGGCGATTGAGACAGCGCCCACATTCGGCCTCCGGATTCGGGCGGTGGCGGGGCGAAACGTTTGGAGCCTTTCCTGGTCAGATTGCAGCATTCTGACCTGGCATAGAGATGCCCGGCCCACCGGCCGCACTGCTTCGCCAGGCGAAGCAACAGGTGCGTCCGGCGATTCTAAGGTCTTGCAGATTTGCCAAGCAAATCTGCAAGAGGGTTGGCTGAAGCGGGCCGTCTGATCGATCGGCCGGTTTGGCCGTAGATCTGGGCTACGACGCGCGCCGGCCGGTCACCATCCGACTCCGTTTGAGCCAACAGAATGCTTCAATCTGACCAGGAAAGGCTCTAAAAGCTGCGTGAGGCATATGGGTGACATGTGTTGCCCGCATGACTCAAGCGAAGCAAATTATTGATTTCCTCATATTTTTATGATAGGTTTCGTCTACTGTTCCATTTGTGGCATGACGCATGCCCAAAACCATCACGAAAGCAAAACAAATCCGTACGCGGTTTCCGTGACATATCAACGCTTTGAGCGCCGGGTCCCAAGATCGTGCGCAAAAAGTCTTTGCTTTTGCCCGATAGGACCAGAGTGAAGTCACCCGACGGATACTACCGTCTCACCCGGGCCTGACTGACCCGGCTCCGGCCGCCGCCGGATGCGTAACAGGGAGTTTTTGAATAGAATGACGACTCAGCAGAAAAAGCCTTCTACAGCACGTCACGGCTTCAAGACCGGTGAATCGATCGTCTACCCCGCTCATGGCGTCGGTACCATCACCGCTATCGAAGAGCAAGAAGTTGCCGGCATGAAGCTCGAACTTTTCGTTATCGATTTCGAGAAGGACAAGATGCGTCTGAAGGTTCCGGTCGCGAAGGCCATGAGCATCGGTATGCGCAAGCTTTCGGAAACGGATTTCGTCGAGCGTGCTTTGAAGGTCGTGCAGGGCAAGGCGCGCGTCAAGCGCACCATGTGGTCCCGTCGCGCCCAGGAATATGATGCCAAGATCAATTCCGGCGACCTGATTTCCATCGCTGAGGTCGTGCGTGATCTCTATCGTGCCGAGAACCAGCCCGAACAGTCCTATTCCGAGCGTCAGCTTTATGAAGCTGCGCTCGATCGCATGGCGCGCGAAATCGCCGCCGTCAACAAGATGTCGGAAACCGAAGCCGTCCGTCTCGTCGAGACCAATCTCAACAAGGGTCCGAAGCGCGGAAAGGCAATCGAAGAAGACGATTCGCAGGACGAAGCCGCATAAGGTGAGCCTGTTTTTCCTGTCAAAAAACCCGGCCTTCGCGCCGGGTTTTTTTATTGGAACTTTTTCCCGACTGCCGCGTTTAACACACGTAATTGCGGACTGCTCGCGGGCAATGGCCTCGACGGGCGAACTGCTATTCCGTCAATGTTCGATGAGGAGCGGATCATGCCTTTTCAATATTGCCCATCCGGCAACGTGAAGAAACAGGTCCAGCCCGGCCGTCTTAGCGGCACATGATGAGAAATAGGGCCTCCCCCTGAAAAGTCCAGGGGCGAGGCCTTTATGCATTCAGAACCCCATTCAGTCTGGAACAGCGATGTTCCGGAAGCTGTGTTTTATTGTTCATTTTAAGGCGAGAGGCCTGTTTCAGGAGATCGAAATGAAGAACATGTCTGCAGATCGGCGCATGATCAAAATCGCGATGGCCGCCCCCTATCTCGCCCGTCAGGAAGAGCACGATCTTGCCACTCGTTGGAAGGATCACGACGATCGCGGTGCGCGCAACCAGATCGCCATGGCCCATATGCGCCTGGTCATCTCTATGGCCGGCAAGTTCCGCAACTTCGGCCTGCCGATGAGCGATCTCGTGCAGGAGGGCTATGTCGGGCTGCTGGAGGCCGCCGCCCGCTTCGAACCGGAACGCGACGTGCGCTTTTCGACCTATGCAAGCTGGTGGATCAGGGCTTCGATCCAGGATTATATCCTGCGCAACTGGTCGATCGTGCGCGGCGGCACGAGTTCGGCGCAGAAGGCGCTGTTCTTCAATCTGCGTCGCCTGCGCGCCAAGCTCGCCAAGGGTGACACGCAGCTGACGCTGCAATCCATTCACCAGGAAATCGCCGCTGCCCTCGGGGTCAGCCTCGCCGATGTACAGACCATGGATGCCAGGCTTTCCGGCAACGACGCCTCGCTGCAGGCGCCTTCGGTTTCCGGCGATGCCGAGAGTGCGGAGAAGATGGATTTCCTCGTCAGTGACGATCCCCTGCCGGACGAGCAGGTTTCCAACATGATCGACGGCGAGCGCCGCCGCGTCTGGCTCGCCTCGGCGCTGAAACATCTCAACGAACGCGAGATGAAGATCATCAGTGCCCGGCGTCTGGCGGAGGATGGTGCCACGCTCGAAGAACTCGGCGCCGACCTCGGCATTTCCAAGGAACGCGTGCGTCAGATCGAAAGCCGGGCGATGGAGAAGCTTCGCAGCGCGCTCGTCAGCGCCGATCCGCATATGGCCGCATATGCTTGAACCCAAAGCGCGTCGCGATCCTTCAGATTCGCTCCTCGCGCTTCAGGTCTTTGTTTTACGCATGTCGTTATCGTAAAACCGCTGCACAGTTTTGCGCGACATGCTTTGTCCCCTCCAGCAGCACAGACTGGCCCGGCGTAAGCCGGGCCTCTTTTATTCGGCGATGATCTTGACGCGGTCGCCCGGTGAAACGGCTGCGCCCGTGGGCAGGGCGTTGATGAGCTTGAAGAGATCGAGCTTGCGGTCGGTGCCCATCATGCGAGCGGCGAGCGTTGAGATGTTCTCCCCCGGCCGGACGGTGACGACGCGGATGCGCAGCGGCTTCAGCGAGGCTGCCTCTGCCGGCGTCATACGCCGGAAACTCGCACGCAGGACATTGGCCGTCGGCTCAAGGGCGTCACTGCCTTTCGGCACGGCGGTCAGGAAGCGGAAGATTTGCGAATTGTTGCGGATCACGGTGACATCGAAATCCCAGCGGTCGGCGCTTGCGCGCGCGGTGGCTGCTTCCATGCCGTTGATGGTGATCGGCTGGATGGTGGAGGGGTCGAGACCGGTCACCCAGCCGCTGGAGATATAGTTGGTGAGGCTCTGGTTCTGATTGTCGGCGACGCCGTCGAAGCGGACGGCGATGTCGTTCGGGCCGGTGGCCATCACGGCTTCGACCTTGTTGTCGATGTGGAAATCCGGTGGCACGTCGAAGCGGATCCCGAGACCGCCATGCAGGAAGGTCTGGCCGCGCACATAGCCTTCCTCCGGGCTGTCGCCGTAGAGCAGTCCATCTATGCCATCGAGATAATAATCGCGGCCCTTGTCGCCGACGGAACCTTCCTGGCCGAAAGCGCGGGCGTGGGTGCGGGCAAGCTCGATGCGCTGGGCGGAGTTCGGGTGGCTCGACAGGAAGTCGAGGCTCTGGTCGGCTTCGGGATCGACCGACATGAAGCGGCTGTATGCCGCCATCGAATCGAGGAAACGGGCTGCGGCATAGGGATCGTAGCCGGCTTCGCCGAGCATGCGCACGCCGATGACATCGGCCTGCAGCTCCTGCTGGCGGGAGAAGGCGGCGAGCCGCAGCTTGCCGCGGGCCAGCGCCTGCTTGCCTGCGATGTCGCTGGAAAGCACCTCGGCGACGACGCGGCTGGCGATGACCTCAGCCTCTTCGCGCTTCTGCCGCTCGATGCCGTGGTTCGCCGTCACATGGCCCATCTCGTGCGACAGCACGGCGGCGACTTCCGAGGCGTCGTTGGCAAGGGCGAGCAGGCCGCGGGTGACATAGAGATAACCGCCCGGCAGCGCAAAGGCGTTGATCGCCGGCGAATTCAGGATGGTGATGCGGTAGGACTGGCTCGGATTTTCCGACACCGCCGTCAGCGCGCCGGCGATGCGGGCAACGAGGCGTTCGGTCTTGGCATCCTTGTATTCGCCGCCGTAGCTTGCCACGATGCGCGGATGCTCACGGGCGCCCATCGCCGCGCGCGGGTCGTTCTTCTGCACCTCGTCGACGATCTGCGGATTGGAAGAAGGCGAAACACTCGGCTGATAGGATTGGTCGATCAGCGATTGACAGCCATTCAGCGCCATTGCGAGGGCTGAAAGCAGCATTAGGCGACGCGCGAAGCGCCGCGGCGTGGAGATGGCATCACTGGAAAGCGCGGGCGATTTCCACGTCGTCAAGCTGTCCAGTCTGTTTCTCCGCATCATGTCGCTGTTTTGCCGGTTTGCCGCAGATTCAAACCGACCGTGGCAAGGGGAATTCAACAGGTGCGCACCCCTGATCTCGCGCTGCACAATCGGCCGATACAAGTCCTTGCTGTAGCTGATTTACGCATCGGTTGCATAGCGAGACTCTGTTTAAATGTGGCGCCGTTGCATTTTGGCAAGCCTCGGGCATTGAGGCCTCCCTTCGCTCGGATGAAATTATGGCGAAAGTTCCGTCACAGAGCGGAGATTCGTCAACGGCGCGGAAAAAGAACGGGCCGATTGAATTAACCGGCGCGGCCGCGACAGCCATGCGCGAAAAGCGCAACCAGAAATATGTTCTTTGTGAGGGAGCGCCTCTTGGTGAGGCATTTCCGCGGGGCGATTCGACTATTCGGCAGCTTCCGCCGTCGCCGCTTGCGGCTTCTCCGTCTCGCCGGCGCGGGGCAATTGCACTGGCTTCAGCATGATGGCAGCCACAAGGCCGATCAGCGCGATGGCGCAGGAGGTCATGAAGAGCGGCGAGAAAGCGGCAGCATAGATATCGGCCACGGCCTGGCGGCTTGGCTCGGGAAGAGCAGCCATCACCTTGGGCGTCAGTTGCTCGATATCGGCGACGCCGGGAATGGAAATGCCGACCGTGCCGAGCCCAGAGGCAATGATCGCGCCGTAGATCGAGATGGCGATCGAAGCGCCTCCCATGCGCGACAGCGTCACCGAGCCCGTGGCCGCACCGACGTCGCGCGCCGGTGCTGCATTCTGCACGCCGATGATGGGAACCTGCTGGGCAAGGCCGATGCCGATACCGTGCAGCATCATGATCGCGCCGATGAAGGCGATCGGCGTTCCCGCATGGACCTGCGACAATAGCGCAAAGGCGGTGGCGCTGCAGGTGAGGCTTGCGATGGCGAAGGGCTTGTAGCGCCCCGTCCTCGAGATGATGCGGCCTGCCGTCAACGATCCGCAGACGAGGCCGCCGGTCAGGAGGATGAAGAGCAGGCCGGCGGCGGACGGTGAAAGGCCTGTGGTGGTCTGCAGGAAGAGGGCGAGATAATTGACCATGCCGATGGCGATGGCGCCGCCCATGATCGAGATCACCAGGAGCAGGCTGAAGGTCGAATTGCGAAAGAGCTGCAGGGGAACGATCGGCTCCGGCGCGCGGCGCTCCGTGAAAACCCAGATGACGGCACAGATCACACCGAAGGCGACGATGCCGACGCTCTGGGGTGAGATCAATGCGCCGAACAGTTCGCTGCTGTCGGTGGCAAGCACGATGCTTGTCGTCGTCATGGCAAGCAGAAGTGCACCTGCATAGTCCATCTTCGGTCGGCGATGCGGTTTTCGGTACGGCAACATGAAAGCAAGGCCGGCAAGTACGATGAAGCCGATCGGCACATTGACGAGGAAGATCGAGCGCCAGCCGAAGAGATCGCTCATCGTACCGCCGAGCACCGGGCCGATCGCGCCGGATGCCATCAGCACGAGGCTCGAATAGCTTTGATAGCGCGCCCGCTCGCGCGGCTCGAACAGATCGGCGTTGACGGCGAAGATCGACACCATGATGCCGCCGCCGCCAAGGCCCTGCAGCACACGGGCGGCGATCAGCGTGTCCATCGAGACCGCAAGGCCGCAGACCGCTGAGCCGACGGTGAAGATCGTGATCGCCGTCATCATCACATATTTGCGGCCGAAGAGATCGCCGAGCTTGCCGTAAAGCGGCATGACGGCGCTCAGCGACAGGAGATAGGCCGAACCGATCCAGCCGAAGCGCTCGAGATGGCCGAATTCGCCGACGATCGTCGGCAGCGCCGTGGAAACGATCTGATTATCCAGCGTCGCCATGAACATGGCCGTCATCAGGAAGAAGAACAGGATAAGCCGGCGACGAGGATCGGTCACGAGCGGCGCAGGCACGAATTGCATGTCCATGGGAGCGTCATTCCGGGTTTGATGAGCTTTTATGTGCTAACAGCATATAATTGTCAACAGCACATTATTGACATCAGCATGTTCAAATTCCGCATCGGCTCTGTTATGGTCTCGTCATGAGTGACGTGCTGACCAAGACCATTTCCGCGCAATCCGCCACGCTGAATGAGGAAAACGTGCCTCGTATCGGCCGCAGCATGGCGCGCATGCGATTGATGACCGGTCGGCGGCTGATCGGCCGGCTGGCGATCCAGAGTGCCGCACCGGGCCTTGAACTTTCGCATCTCGACGTGCTCGATGCCGTGCGGAGGGCGCAGCCCGCCGGCGAGGTCACGGTCGGCATGATCGCGGAGATGCTGCGCATCGATCCGTCACGGGCAAGCCGCGTGGTGGCCGACATGGTCGGACGGAACGTCCTGCGCCGCGAGGCCTCGCAGGCCGACGCGCGGCGGATCGTCGTCGTCATGACCGAGGTCGGCCAGGCTCTGCTTGCCGAGATCGTCGCGCAGAAGCTCGCGATCATCTCCGAGATCGTCGCCGACTGGCCGCAGGAAGATATCGATCGCTTCGCGATACTTTTCGAGCGTTTCATCGGCGGTTACGAGGCGGTCTTCCTATCGCGCGACAAGGATACGCCGGGCTGAGGCGAGGCACGTCGTTCGGCGCCCCTTCCCCTCGACCCCCCGTTTGCGCTAAGGGCAATGCCCATGAGCCAATCCACCTTCACCATTCTCCTTGGCGGCGAACTCAGCCTGACGGAGCGCCTGCGCCATGCCATCGGCGACAGCCGCTTCATTGCGGCCGATGGCGGCATGCGGCATGCGGCAGCGCTCGGCATTACGCCGGAGCTCTGGGTCGGCGATTTCGATTCGACCCCCGCCGATCTCGAGGATGCATTTCCCGATGTGCCGAAACAGCCCTATCCCGCAGCGAAGGCGGCGACCGATGGCGAAATCGCAGTGTCGGAAGCGATCGCGCGCGGTGCGCGGCGGCTGATTCTGGCCGGTGCGCTCGGCGGCGAACGCTCGGACCATGCGCTTCAGCATCTGCTGTCGGCCGTCAGCCTGGCGGAAGAGGGCTTCGACGTGCTGCTGACCTCGGGCAAGGAAGAGGCCGTGCCGTTGATTGCCGGGACGATCGAACTGGACCTTCCCAAGGGCAGCCTGTTTTCCGTGCCCGGGTTCAGCGAGCTGATCGGGCTTTCCATCGAGAATGCGCGTTATCCGCTGGCCGATTTTCATCTGCCTTTCGGCTCGTCGCGCACCATTTCCAACGTCGCGGAAGGCAAGGTTCGCTTTTCGCTCCGCAGCGGCCGGGCGATCGTGCTCGCCAGGCCCTATGATCTTTCCGGAGTCTGATTTTGGCCCCTCCCATTCTGAAACTCGACGATATCTTCCTGAGCTTCGGCGGTGCACCGCTCCTCGCGGGGGCGGCGCTGCAGATCGAGCCTGGTGACAAGATCTGTCTCGTCGGCCGCAACGGCTCGGGAAAATCGACGCTGCTGAAGATCGCCGCCGGCCTGGTCGAGGCACAGTCCGGCGAGGTCTTCCGCCATCCGTCCTCGACGGTGCGTTATCTCGAACAGGCGCCGGATTTTGCCGGCTTCAACACGGTTCAGGCCTATGCCGAGGCCGGTCTCGGGCCGGGCGATGATCCTTACCGCGTCACCTATTTGCTCTCCCATCTCGGGCTGACCGGCGAGGAAGATCCGAAGACCCTTTCCGGCGGCGAATCGCGCCGGGCCGCCCTTGCCCGCGTCCTGGCGCCGGAGCCCGACATTCTCCTGCTCGACGAACCGACCAACCATCTCGACCTTCCCACAATCGAATGGCTGGAAGGCGAGTTGCAGAAGACCCGCAGCGCTTTGGTGCTGATCTCGCACGACCGGCGTTTTCTCGAAAAGGTCTCGACCGCAACCGTCTGGCTCGACCGCGGCACCTCACGCCGGCTCGACAGGGGCTTTGCGCATTTCGAAGCCTGGCGCGACCAGGTGCTGGAGGCCGAGGAGCTGGAGCAGCACAAGCTCGGCAAGGCGATCGAGCGCGAGGAGCACTGGTTGCGCTATGGCGTCACGGCGCGACGCAAGCGCAACATGCGCCGCCTCGGTGAACTGCAGACGATGCGCTCGCAATATCGTGGCCACAAAGGGCCACAAGGTACCGTGCAGGCGACCGTTTCGGACGCGCAGGAATCCGGCAAGCTGGTGATCGAGGCCGACAAGATCACCAAGAGCTTCGGCGACCGGACAATCGTCATGCCCTTCTCGATCCGCGTGCATCGCGGTGACTGCATCGGTCTGGTCGGGCCGAACGGCGCCGGCAAGACGACGCTGTTGAAGATGCTGACCGGGCAGCTTTCCCCGGATAGCGGCACGATAAAGCTTGGCACCAATCTGGAGATCGCGACGCTCGACCAGAAGCGCGAGGATCTCGATCCCGAGAATACGCTTGCCAACTACCTGACGGACGGGCGCGGCGAAAACCTGCTCGTCAACGGCGAGCAGCGTCATGTTACCGGCTATATGAAGGAGTTCCTGTTCCAACCGGAACAGGCGCGGACGCCGATCAAAAGCCTCTCCGGCGGCGAGCGCGCCCGGCTGATGCTGGCACGTATCCTCTCGCGCCCGGCGAACCTCCTGATCCTCGACGAGCCGACCAACGATCTCGATATCGAAACGCTCGATCTGCTGCAGGAAATCGTCGCCGGCTTTCCCGGCACCGTCATTCTCGTCAGCCACGACCGCGATTTCCTCGACCGCACCGTGACCTCGACGATCGCGCCTGCCGTGCCGGATGCGCCTGACGGTCGCTGGATCGAATATGCCGGCGGCTATTCCGACATGCTTGCGCAGCGCAAGGGCGCGCTTGAGGAGCGCAAGAGGGCGGAGAAAGCGGCGGAGAAGCCGAAGACGCAAGAGGCAGCGCCGTCCGCTGGAAGTGCCAAGAGCAAGCTTTCCTTCAAGCAGAAATTCGCGCTTGACAATCTGCCGAAGGAGATGGCGAAAGCCGAAGCCGAGATCGCCAAGCGCGAACAGGCGATGGCCGATCCCAACCTGTTTACGCGCGATGCCGCGGCCTTCAACCGGCTTGCCGCCGAGATGGAAAAACTGCGCTCCAGCCTGACTAAAATGGAGGAGGAGTGGCTGGAGCTCGAAATGCTGCGCGAAGAGCTGGAAGGCTGAGGCTTCCCAAACGCGCCGGCTCACCTTTCCTTGATTCAACAGTTGATCGTCGCGCGGCATAGAGTGCCGCCCGGCAGCCGGGGATATTGCCGATCGCAATGGCGACAAGGAAAAGTCATATGTCTCGCAAGCCCAATTCCAAAATTTTCACAACCCTTGTCGCCGGCGGCCTTGTCGCGCTTGCCCTATCGCAGGCCGTAAAGGCGCAGGATGGCCAGCACGTCCGCATTCGCGGCGCCATCGAAAGCCTCAGCGGCGATCAGCTCGTCGTCAAGACGCGCGAAGGCAGCGATGCGACGATCACGCTGAAAGCCGGCTGGAAAGTCAGCGGTATCCGGAAAGACTCGGTCGAGGATATCAAGCCCGGCGATTTCGTTGGCGTTGCCTCGCTTCCGAAGGGCAACGGCCCGGATGGGGCGATCGAAGTGCTGATCTTTCCGGCGTCGATGAAAGGGACCGGCGAGGGGAACCGTCCCTGGGATGCGCAGCCGAACAGCCAGATGACCAACGCGACCGTCAGCAACGCCGTCAAATCCGTCGAAGACCACACGATCACGCTGACCTATCAGGGCAAGGAAAAGACCATCACGATCGCCGATGCGACACCGATCGTGACACTGGCGCCGGCGACCAAGGATGATTTGAAGACTGGCGCCGGGGTTATCGTCACCGGCGAGAAGGCGGCTGACGGCAGTATCTCGGCCAGCCAGGTGGCTGTCGGCCTCAACGGCATCACGCCGCCGATGTGAGCGGCCGGCTCAAATCTTTATCTTAACGCATTCCGTTATGCCAAAACCGCTCCACACTTTGGGGCGGCACGGATCAAAGCGCCGGCGCGGGCACGGCGGCAGCGCCTGCACTGGCGCTGGCGCCGGTCTGGGCGACAGGCAGTTCCTCGGATCTTGACGGCAACGCCTGCAGATGCAGCACGCGCGGCTTCAGCACCTCGAGATAGGCTTCGGAGCGGCCGATATAGATCATGCCGGTTTCGGGCAGAGTGGTGAGCAGTTTGGCCATGGTTTCCTGCCACTCCGGCTCCATGCCTTCCAGCACCTCGTCGAAAATGATCCATCGCGGGCGTACGAGCAGCAGGCGGGCGAAGCCGATCGCCTTCTGCTCGTCGCTGTCGAGCAGCTTGTCCCAGCGGGCGCGGGTATCGAGCCTGGCGATCAGCGAATGCAGGCCGGCCTTCTCGAGGGCAGCCTCGACGGCGGCTTTCTCGTAGGCATCAGGACTTTCGGGAAAGGCCAGCGCCTCGCGCAGTGTGCCGCCGGGAACATAGGCGATCTGCGGCACGAACAGCATGTCGTCGACCGGCGGCAGCCCCATCGTGCCGCTGCCGCACGGCCAGAGGCCGGCCATCGCCTGGAACAGCAGCTTACGATTGACGCTGTGATCGCCGTTGATCATGACTTTTTCGCCGGCCTTGATCACGACATTGGTTTCACGCAGGCGGAAACCGCCGCATTCGTCGATGTCTTCGCCGATCTTGGCGACGATCACCACATCCTTCAGTGTCAGCGTATCGGGCGCGGTGCTTTCATAGGCGATGCTGTCCTTCAGGTCGAAGTCCTCGTCCATGTCGAGCAGCGCCTGACGGAAATCGGTGACGCGCATCAGCGTGGCGCGCCATTCGGCGATCGGGCCGAAATTGGCGACGTACCAGCGCAATGCCGTGTTGACCTGATTGAAGGCGCCGACGGACATCATCAGCTGGCCAAGGGTGAGGCCGCCGGAGAAATAGGCGGGGGCGGCGACGATGATCGGGATGACGATCACCAGCCAGCCGTAGCCGGCCGAAACCCAGGTGAGGTTGGTATTGGCCATGGCGAGCCGCTTGACGACCCTCAGTACCGAGCTGATATCGGTGTTGATGCGGCGACGCTCGTTTTCCTCGCCGCGGGCGACGGTGATCGCCGGCATGTTCTCATTGGCATGCATCAGCGTGAAGCGAAGCTCGGCTTCCTTCGAGAACCGGTCGGCATTGAGCTTCACCAGCTTGCGGCCGACGACCTGGCTCAGCACCGAAGCGGAAGCGGCATAGAAGATCGCCGCCCAGACCATGTAGCCCGGAATGGAGAAGCTATGGCCGCTGATGCGGAAGATGAAGCCGCTCGAAAGCTCCCAGAGCACGCCGATGAAGCTCACCAGAAGAATGGTCGACTGCAGCAGGCCGAGAACGAGCCCTGTCGTGCTTTCGGCGAGATTGCGGGAATCCTCGTGCAGGCGCTGGTCCGGATTGACGCCGATCAGGCCACTGGAAGCAAGCCGCAGCGCCCGCTTGCGCTTCAGCCACTGGTCGACGAGATCACGCGACAGACCTTCGCGCATATAGAGCGCGGTCATCTGGTTCAGCCACGCCTGCAGCACGTTGAGCAGCAGCAGCGTGCCGGCGATCATCGCGAAGATTTCAAGCTGGTGGAAGAATTCGCCGAGGTCGCGGCGCTCCAGCGAGTCGTAGAACGGAGCATTCCATTCATTGAGGATGACCTGGCCGTAGGACGTCGCCAGGATGACGAGGATCAGCACGGTCGCCAGAAACAGCACCTTGCCACGCACTTCCGAATTCCAGAATGCTGAGAACATCACCCCGAGGCGATATGTCAGGCTGAGATCATACCCTACCCTATCCTGCCTCCGGATTCCCGGCCTCCTCTCGATCTTATCTGCCATTACACTTTTCCACACCGCCCATGCCCCCATTATTAACATGGTGGCGTTACCGGTCTATCAACAGATTCTATCAGTCATTAAAGTGTGATGATGCTTGCATGGGCCGTGCCTGCATGCTTTCGCCATTGATTCGCGGTCCGACTGCGGCTAATTAAAGTGCTCCGTGGTGATTTGGCCGGCCGGCTTGCAGCCACGTTAAAAAAGTCGCTAAAGGGCCGCGTGCGGACCGGTAGCGATTTTTTTCGCCGCCGGTTTTTTGTTTTTGATCGAGTGACCGCAATGCCCATCAAGATCCCCGATACGTTACCCGCCTTCGAAACCCTGGTTCAGGAAGGTGTGCGGGTGATGACCGAGACGATGGCGATCCGTCAGGATATCCGTCCGTTGCAGATCGGGCTGCTCAACCTCATGCCGAACAAGATCAAGACCGAGCTGCAAATGGCCCGCCTCGTCGGCGCCTCGCCGCTGCAGGTGGAGCTGTCACTGATCCGCATCGGCGGCCACAAGGCGAAGAATACCTCCGAAGACCATCTGCTTTCCTTCTACCAGACCTGGGAAGAGGTGAAGCAGCGCAAGTTCGACGGCTTCATCATCACCGGGGCGCCGATCGAGCTTTTGCCTTATGAGGACGTCACCTATTGGGCGGAAATGCAGCAGATCCTCGACTGGACGGAAACGAATGTCCATTCGACGATGAACGTTTGCTGGGGCGCGATGGCTGCGATCTATCATTTCCACGGCGTTCCGAAATACGAGTTGAAGGAGAAGGCCTTCGGGGTTTATCGCCACCGGAACCTGAAGCCTTCCTCCATCTATCTCAACGGCTTTTCCGACAATTTCGAAGTGCCGGTGTCACGCTGGACCGAAGTGCGCCGCGCCGATATCGAGAAATCCGAAGACCTGGAGATCCTGATGGAATCAGCCGAGATGGGCGTGTGCCTCGTGCACGAGAAGAAGGGCCGGCGGCTCTACATGTTCAACCATGTCGAATATGATTCCACTTCGCTCTCCGACGAGTATTTCCGCGACGTCGATGCCGGCGTGCCGATCAAGATGCCGCACAACTACTTCCCGCATAACGATCCGGCGCTTGCGCCGCAGAATCGCTGGCGCAGCCATGCGCATTTGCTGTTCGGCAACTGGATCAACGAAATCTACCAGACGACGCCCTATGACGTGGAAGAGATCGGCATGGACCTCTGAGGGCACCATCGCGCCTTGAGCCGATGCCGCATCGCTGCTGCGGCATTTCTTTCTACTTCGCCCGGTTGCGGTTTGGAACAAATGCGGGCAGGTTCCGGTCCGGAACACCACAGCGCCCGCGCGTCTTTGTCAGCCGTGCAAGGACGCTGCAACAGTTTGAATCGCTGAAATTCCTAAATCGATTTCGATGAGGAATAGGCAGCCGGGATAGAATGGACGGTCGATGATGTCGGATAAGTTGAAGCGGGATGTTTTCGGGCAGACGAAGGCGGGCGAGACCGTCTATCGCGTCGAGATCAAGGGCGGTGGGCTGACGGCCAAGATTATGACCTGGGGTGCGGTCATCCAGGATCTGCGCCTTGAGGGACATGACGCTCCGCTGCAGCTCGGCTTTGACGATTTCGACAGCTATCCCCTTTATTCGGCCTACTTCGGCGCGACCCCCGGCCGCTGCGCCAACCGTGTCGGCGGCGGCAAATTCACGCTTGACGAAAAGGACCATCAGCTCGAGCTGAACGAAAATGGCGTGACGCATCTGCATGGCGGCAGCGACAATATCGCCAAACGCAACTGGACGATCGTCGAGCATGACGTCGACCGCGTGGTGCTGAAGATCGTCGATCCCGATGGCCGTGCGGGCTATCCCGGCAATTGCACCATCCAGGCGACTTTCCGGGTGCATGGCAATGGCGAACTGTCGATCACCTACGAATCGACCAGCGACCAGCCGACGCTCGCCAATGTCTGCCAGCACGCCTATTTCAATCTCGACGGTCGCGAAGATGCGCTTGGCCACGACATCATGATTGCCGCCGATCACTATCTGCCGACCGATGAGAAGCAGGTGCCGACCGGGAAGATCCGTTCCGTCGACGGCACGGAATTCGATTTCCGCGAGATGGCGCCGATGAAGCGTTTCGTCGGCAGCGAACAAGTGTTGTACGATCATAATTTCTGCCTGTCCGCCGAGCGCACCGCCAAGCGGAGCGTCGCGCTTGCCCGCAGCCTCTATTCCGGGGTGTCGCTGGAAGTGCGCAGCACTGAGCCGGGCGTGCAGTTCTATGCCGGCTTCAAGCTTAATACCGAGGCGCTCGGCATCGGCGGGCGCAAATATGGTCCATTCGCCGGGTTCTGCCTGGAGACGCAGGTCTGGCCGGATGCCATCAATCACCAAGGTTTTCCGAATGCCGTCCTGCGTCCCGGCGAGGTGCTTCGCCAGGAGACGGATTATATCTTCACCAAGAACTGAGTTTCTGCGCACGCACGGCTGTCAAATTTGATTGCTATGAAACCCTTGCCGGTCCACCGGCGAGGGTTTTTTCTTTCTATGCTCGATTCCGTCTTGCCGATTGGTTCTAGATAGGTTCTATTGTGCGCCCATGGATAGAACCAGTCTGATAGCGGAACTGAAGAACCGCGGCCTGCGTGACGAGGCGCTGACCGGGCCGCTCTACAAGCGGCTGGCGCAGACGCTGACCGGTCTCATTCAGGAAGGATTGCTGAAGCCGGGCACTGCGCTGCCGGGCGAGCGCGACCTTGCCGAGGCACTGAAGCTCGGACGCGTCACCGTGCGCACCGCCTATCGCGATCTGATGGCTTCAGGGGCGCTGGAATCGCGCCACGGAAGCGGTACTTTCGTCTCGAGCAGAGTGGAACGCATGGAGCAGTCGCTCTGGCGGCTTTCCTCCTTCTCCGCCGACATGCGCTCGCGCGGGCGTCTGCCGGCTGCGCGGGTATTGTCGCGGGCGGTCAATACGCCGTCGCCGGAGGAATCCTTCCTGCTCGGCCTCGGCGGCGACGAGCCGGTGCTGAGACTCGACCGCTTGCGCCTTGCCGATGGCCTGCCGCTGGCGATTGAACGCGCCGTGGTGCCGATCAAGTTCCTTGGGCACGATGCCGGTGGCGAGGGATCGCTCTACGATGCGCTGACGGCCAGCGGCCACAGGCCCGTGCGCGCGCTGCAGCGGCTCACTGCGGTTACGCTCGACCCGTCTTCTGCGGCGATCCTGAACGTCAAATCAGGCGCGCCGGCGCTTCTGATCGAACGTGTCTCGCGCCTGGAAGACCAGCGCGTCGTCGAATACACCCGCTCGCATTATCGCGGCGATGCCTATGATTTTGTTGCCGAATTGAGAATTGGAGATGACCTATGAGTGAGAACCAGTCGCTGATGCTACAGGAAGCCGGCCAGTCGCCAGAGGTGGTGGCCACGCTTCTCGAAAAGGAAAAGCCGGTCTTTGCCGAGATCGCCCGGCTGTTTTCGTCCGCCCGCCCGAGCGTGGTGACCACGGCGGCGCGCGGCTCCTCCGACCATGCCGCCACCTTCTTCAAGTATCTCTTCGAGATCACCTGCGGCGTTCCGGTCGCCTCAGTCGGTCCGTCAATCGCTTCCGTCTATGGTGCCGCGCTGCATCTGAAGGGCGGCGTCCATTTCACCGTCTCGCAGTCGGGCGCCAGCCCCGATATCGTTGCGCTGCAGGATGCGGCGAAGAAGGGCGGAGCGACGACGATCGCCGTCGTCAACGTCACCGACAGCCCGCTTGCGAAACAGGCCGATATCGTTCTCGGCCTCAACGCCGGTGCTGAAAAGAGCGTCGCGGCGACGAAATCCTTCATTGCCTCGGTCGCCGCCCTTTCCGGGGTGACGGCTGCGATCGGCGGCGCATCCGATCTGCAGACTGCGCTCGACAAGCTGCCGGAGGCGCTGTCGGCAACTGCCGGGATCGACACGGCGGCGGCCGAGGAGGTGCTCTTCAACGCAACCTCGCTCTATACGGCCGGCCGCGGCCCAGCTTTCGCGATCGCGCTCGAAGCGGCGCTGAAGGCTAAGGAGACCTCCGGCTTGCATGCCGAGGCCTTCTCGCTGGCGGAACTGATGCATGGTCCGATGCGCCTGGTGCAACCGGGCTTTCCGATTGTCGCCTTTGCGCCCGACGATGCCGCCTTCGCCAACAACGTCCAGGCACTGGAGCGCCTGCAGAAGCTCGGCGCCACCACCGTCGGCTTCTCGGCGCAGCCGCTGTCCGGCGTCCATCTGCGCGTGCCGACCACGGGCAGCGGCCTCGTCGATCCGCTGGTGTCGCTGCTCGTCTATTACCGGCTGATCGAGTCGGTGACGCGACGCAAGGGCTTCGATCCCGACAGACCGGCAAACCTGCTCAAGGTGACGGAGACGGTCTGATGGCCCGCAAGATCTTCCTTGGCGCCCGCATCTTCGACGGCGAACGCTTCCATGACGACAAGGCGCTCATCACTGCCGGCGGCCGAGTCGAAGCGATCGTCGCAAGAAACGATCTGCCGGACGGCGAGGTCGTGACGCTTGCGGGCGGGGTTCTGTCGGCCGGTTTCATCGATGCGCAGGTCAATGGCGGCGGCGGGCGAATGCTGAACGACGAGCCTTCCGCCGCTTCGATGGACATCATCGCCGGAGGACACCGGCCCTATGGCACGACGTCGTTGCTGCCGACGCTGATCACCGATACATCGGAAGCCTCCATTGCCGCGATCGAGGCGGCCAACGAGGCGGTCAAGGCGAGCCGCGGCGTCGCTGGCCTGCATCTCGAAGGCCCGCATCTGGCGCCGGCGAGAAAAGGCGCGCATCTGGCCGAGCTGATGCGGCCGGTGGAGGAACGTGACGTCAAGACCTTCATCCGAGCACGCGAGGAGATCGGCACGTTGCTCGTCACCATGGCGGCCGAGCAGGTGACGGTTGCCCAAGTGCGCGAGCTTGCGGAAGCCGGCGTCACGGTCAGCATCGGGCATTCCGATTGTTCGAGCGAGGCGGCGGAAGAACGCTTCGATGCCGGCGCACGCGGCGTCACGCATCTCTTCAACGCCATGAGCCAGCTGGGACACCGCACACCCGGCCTCGTCGGCGCGGCAATCGACCATCCCTCGATCTGGTGCGGCATCATCGCCGATGGCCATCACGTCGATCCGAAGGCCTTGCGCGCGGCCCTGCGCGCCAAGCGCGGCGAAGGTAAGCTGTTCTTCGTCACCGACGCGATGTCGCTCGTCGGCTCGGAGAAAGACTCGTTCACGCTGAACGGGCGCACCGTCCGGCGAGAAAGGGGTGGCTTCTGCTCGAAGCTGGTGCTTTCCGACGGCACGCTCGCCGGTTCCGACGTCGATATGATCTCGACGATCCGGTACGGCGTCACCTATCTCGACCTGACGCTCGCCGAGGCCCTGCGCATGGCGACCCTATATCCCGCCCGCTTCCTCAGGCTTGCCGATCGCGGTCATCTCTCGCCGGGCATGCGCGCCGATCTCGTGCATCTCACCGATGCGCTTGCCGTCACCGCCACCTGGCTCGGCGGCGAAGCGGCCTGACATCAAGGAGACGTGGGATGACCGACATTACCGATGCCTATTTCGCCAACCTCATCGGCCGGCTGGAAGAGCTGAAGCAGGCGCTTGCCGAGCCGATGGCGCAGGCCGCGTCCGTCATCCTCGATGCTGCCCACGGCGACAAGCGCGTCTATGTCTTCGGCACCGGCCATTCGCATATGCTGGCGGAAGAGGTGCACTATCGTGCCGGCGGGCTCGCCTTCACCGTGCCGGTGCTCGTCGGCTCGGCCATGCTGCATGAGGGTGCGGTCATCAGTTCGGTCTATGAGCGCACGCAGGGCCTGGTGCGGCCGATGCTGGAGCGCTACGGCATGCAGCCGGGCGATGTCATCATCATCGCTTCCAATTCGGGCGTGAACGCCGCGCCGATCGAGGCGGCCGACTATGCGCGCGAAATCGGCGCAAAGGTGATTGCCATTACGTCGATCGCCTATTCCTCAGCGATCGCCAATGGCCGCCGGCGGCTCGCCGACGTGGCCGATGTGGTACTCGACAACGGGCTGCCACCGGGTGATGCCGTTGTCGATCTCGAAGGCACGGGGCTTCGGGTTGGGCCAGTCTCGACGGCGGTCGGGGTAACGGTGATCAATGCGGTCTTCGCCGAAGTCGCCTCGCAGCTTTCGAAATCCGGCGATGCGCCAATTTATCTCAGCGCCAACATGCCGGGTGCGGCCGAGATCAACCAGAAGCTCGTCAAGAAATACCGGCCGCGCAACCCGCATCTCTAGAGCATGATGCCGAAAAGTGTGAGCGGTTTTCGGACAACATCATGCTGCAAAGAAGGCGGATACAAAAAGGCCGGCATAAGCCGGCCTCTTCAAGAGTTGTAACTCAGGATTAATCCTTGGCGCGTTCGACGTAGGAATTGTCTTCCGTGGCGATGACGACGCGGGTGCCGGCATTGATGTGCGGCGGCACCATGGTGCGCACGCCGTTCGACAGCATAGCCGGCTTGTAGGAAGACGACGCCGTCTGGCCCTTGACGACCGGTTCCGTCTCGGTGATTTCGAGCGTGACGTGACGCGGCATCTGGATCGCCAGAGCAATGCCTTCATGCATTGACAGAACGCAGGTCATGCCTTCCTGCAGATAAGCCTTGTCGTCACCCATCGTCTCGACATCGACGACAACCTGATCGTAGTTTCCAGGGTTCATGAAGTGAAAGCCTTCGCCGTCCTCGTAGAGGAACTGATGGTTCACGTCTTCGACGAAGGCGCGCTCGACCTGTTCGGTGGTGCGCCAACGCTCGGAAACCTTCACGCCGTCGACGATGCGGCGCATGTCGACCTGGGTGACCGGCGTGCCTTTGCCCGGATGAAAGTTCTGGGCGGTGAGGACGACGTAGAGCTTGCCGTCGACGTCGAGAACGTTGCCCTTGCGGACCGAAGAGGCGATGACCTTGACCATAAGACTTCCTTGTAACTCGGCTTTCGGCGTCGTAGAGGACTGTCGAGACGCCCCGAAGACGCAAATGTTTTTCTTTGGGGGCGCAACTAACCTAAAATCCGGGAAATAGCCACCCCATACCGGCTTCTCCGGCGAAGAAAGCTTGGAATGAACTCTTCGGCCAAAGCGTCCCCCTGGTGGACCTCGTCCGTACATGCCGATCGCCGTCCGTTCCTGATCGGGCGCAATGCGATCCAGGCGGCGTTGCGCGGGTTTTTCGCGCGCGAGGATTTCATCGAGGTGGATACGGCGGTGCTGCAGGTCTCTCCGGGCAATGAGGCGCATCTGCATGCCTTCGCGACGGAAGCGCTGACGACGGACGGGCAAAGGGCTCCATTTTACCTGCACACCTCGCCGGAATTCGCCTGCAAGAAGCTGCTTGCGGCGGGCGAGGAACGGATCTCGTGTTTTGCCCATGTCTATCGCAATCGCGAGCGCGGGCCGCTGCATCATCCCGAATTCACCATGCTCGAATGGTATCGGGCGGGCGAAAGCTATGAGAGCCTGATGATGGATTGCGTGCGGATCCTGGCGCTGGCGGCAGAAACGGTAAAGGCGGGGACGCTTGCCTATCGCGGCGTCGCGAGCGATCCCTTCGCCGGGCCGGAGCGGCTCAGCGTTGCCGAAGCCTTCGAGCGGCATGCCGGCATCGATCTTCTTGCCTCGGTCGCCGCCGATGGTTCGACCGATCGCAACCATCTGGCAGCCGAACTCAGGCGCGTCGGCATGCGGGTTGCCGATGACGATGGCTGGGCCGATCTCTTCAGCCGGGTGCTGGTCGAGAAGATCGAACCGCATCTCGGCTTCGGCCGCATCACCATCCTCGACGAATATCCGGTCTCGGAGGCGGCACTTGCGCGTCCCTCGGCACGCGACCCCAGGGTCGCGGAACGTTTCGAGCTCTATGCCTGCGGCGTCGAGCTTGCGAACGGCTTCGGCGAGCTCACCAACGCTGCCGAACAGCGGCGACGGTTCGAGATCGAGATGGCCGAGAAGGCGCGGGTCTACGGCGAGACCTATCCGATCGACGAGGATTTCCTCGCCGCGCTGGCGCTGATGCCTGAGGCAAGCGGCATCGCGCTCGGTTTCGACCGGCTGGTAATGCTGGCAACGGGAGCATCGCGCATCGACCAGGTGCTCTGGGCGCCGGTTGCGGAGTATGGAAGATGAATGTCGTCAAACCGATCAAGAGCGTCGACGATCTTGTGAAGGCAGGGCTCGCCGCGTCTGCCGATCGTGCAACGCTCGAAGAGGTTGCTGCGCGCTATGCGATCGCGCTGACGCCGGTGATCAGCAAGCTCATCGACCGCACCGATCCCGATGATCCGATCGCCCGGCAGTTCGTGCCCGATATCGCCGAACTCACGATCGCCAGCGAGGAACGCGCCGATCCGATCGGCGATCATGCCCACAGCCCCGTCGAAGGCATCGTTCACCGCTATCCCGATCGTGTGTTGCTCAAGGCCGTGCATGTCTGCCCGGTCTATTGCCGTTTTTGCTTCCGGCGCGAAATGGTCGGACCGCAGGGCCTCGGCACGCTCGATGCCACGGCGATGCAGGCCGCTTTCGACTATATCCGAGGTCATGAGGAGATCTGGGAGGTCATCCTCACCGGTGGCGATCCGCTGGTGCTTTCTCCGCGCCGTCTCCACGACATCATGGAGACGCTCGCCGGGATCGCCCATGTGAAGATCGTGCGTTTCCACACGCGTGTTCCGGTCGTCGATCCGGAAAGGATCGATGCGGCGCTGGTCGCCGCGCTGAAAGCAGGCGGCAAGACGGTCTATGTGGCGCTGCACGCCAACCATGTCAGGGAACTGACGATGGAAGCGCGCGCAGCCTGCGCCCGCCTTGTCGATGCCGGCATCGCCATGCTCAGCCAGTCGGTGCTGCTCAAGGGCGTCAACGACGATCCCGACGTGCTTGCGGCGCTGATGAAGGCCTTCGTCGAAATCCGCGTCAAACCCTATTACCTGCATCATCCGGATCTGGCGCCCGGCACCGGTCATTTCAGAGTGACGATCGAGGAGGGGCAGAAGATCGTCGCGGCGTTGCGCGGGCGGATTTCCGGTCTCTGCCAGCCGACTTACATTCTCGATATTCCAGGCGGTCACGGCAAGGCCGTCATCAGTGGGAGCGCTATCCGGGCGACAGGCGACGGATGTTATTCCATCACCGATTATCGCGGCGGCGAGCATTCCTATCCGCCGGCCGATTGAGACAAAAAGCGGCGCGTTTGCGTGTCATTTCTGTACTCGTCACGCCAGAAGCTATTGTGTGTCGCAGCGTCAAGATTGTCCTAAGTCTTTGATAGAAAATCGTTGTTTGCGATAATGCCGGAATGATCACTAAAATCCTAACTATGAGCCTTAGTCATATTTAACCCAACAAATTAGCGGAATGTTCTGTTTTCCGCACTAAAAGAACGCTCATGACAAGGCGATGAACGCCGGTTCGGGATCATGAGAATCTTGGAGTGATGGGATGAATACGACAATCCGCGACCTCGTAGCCAAATTCGGCAAGCTTCCTGTGTCGATCGACCAGGTTGGCGACGATGCCGATCTTTATGCGGCAGGTTTGACGTCCTTTGCTTCCGTGCAGCTGATGCTTGGCATCGAAGAGGCCTTCGACATCGAATTTCCCGACAATCTCCTGAACCGCAAATCCTTCGCGAGCATCTCGGCCATCGCCAGGACCGTCGATCTCATCCGGGACAGCCGGAAGGTCGCCTGATGAATTTCCCCGTCAAGATCATGCAGGACGGTCTTGTCGCAAGAGTGGCCCGCGTCGCCGAAATCGCGGCAAAGCACGCCGATGCCGTCGATGTCGAAGGCCGCTTTCCCCGCGAAGCCGTGGAGGCGATGAAGGCCGAAAGGCTGCTCGGCATCCAGGTGCCGCGCCATCTCGGCGGTGAATCCGCCTCGATCACCGAGATCGCCGAATTGTGCTCGATGCTCGGCCAGGCCTGCGCGGCAAGCGCCATGGTCTTCGCCATGCATCACATCAAGCTGTCGAGCCTCGTTGAACACGGCGCCGACAGCGAATGGCATCGCAGCTTCATGCGCCGCATCGCCGCAGAGCAGCTGCTGATTGCTTCCGCCACCACCGAAGGCGGCATCGGCGGAAACCTGCGCAACAGCATCTGCGCGGTCGAGGTCGATGGCGATACTTGCCGCCTCGAAAAGGATGCGACCGTCATTTCCTACGGCTCGCATGCCGACGCGATCCTCATCACGTCGCGTGCCCACGCGCAGGCGGCTTCCTCCGATCAGGTGCTGACGGCCTTCCTCAAGGATCAGTACACGCTCGAGAAGACCCATGTCTGGAATACGCTGGGCATGCGCGGCACCTGCTCCGACGGCTTCCTGTTCAAGGGCGAGGCGCCGGCGCATCAGATCCTGCCGAAGCCTTTCGCCGAGATCGCGGCGCAATCCATGCTCGCCTCCTCGCACCTGTTGTGGAGTGGCGTCTGGTACGGCATCGCAGTCGATGCCGTCGCACGTGCCCAGGCCTTCGTGCGCGCCGCCGCCCGCAAGGCGCCGGATGCCCAGCCGCCGGGCGCGTTGCGCCTCGCCGAGGTTTCGAACCTGCTGCAGATGGTGAAATCCAATGTGGTTGCCGGCCTCAAGGCCTACGAGGATGCCAAGGCCGATGTCGACAGGCTGTCCTCGATGGGCTTTGCGGTGGCGATGAACAACGTCAAGATCGCCTCGTCCGAGACGATCCTGGAGATCGTCAACCATGCCATGCTGATCTGCGGCATCATGGGCTACAAGAACGGCACGCCGTTCAGCCTCGGACGCCATCTGCGCGACGCGCATTCCGCACAGCTGATGATCTCGAACGACCGCATCCTCGGCAATACGTCGAGCATGCTTCTTGTCCATAAGCAGGACACTAGCCTACTGGGGTGACAGTCATGGATATGCAGACCTCGTTTCTGGACCGGCTTTTCGAATCCGGCCTGCTGATCGATACCGGCATCGACGGGCTCTATGGCCGCAGCGGCCAGTTCGAAGACGTGATCGCTGCCTTCGAGCGGCTGATCGACAGGTTCGGCGGCGCCGACGGCGCGGAGGCGATGCGCTTCCCGCCGGGCATGAACCGCGCCTTTTTCGAAAAGAGCGGTTACATGAAGAGCTTCCCGCAACTGGCTGGCACGGTGCACAGTTTCTGCGGCAGCGAACTCGATCATGTCAGCCTGCTGCAATGCATGGAAGTCGGCGAGGACTGGACCAAGGGGCAGGAGGCGACCGACATCGTGCTGACGCCGGCTGCCTGCTATCCGCTCTATCCGACGATCGCCAAGCGCGGCAATCTGCCAAAGACGGGCGGCCTCTTCGACCTGCAATCCTATTGCTTCCGCCATGAGCCGTCGAAGGATCCTGCCCGCCAGCAGCTGTTCCGCATGCGCGAATATATCTGCATGGGCACTGAACAGCACGTCACCGATTTCCGCCAGCGCTGGATGGATCGCGGCGTCGAGATGATGAAGGCCGTCGGTCTCGACGTGACGATCGACGTCGCCAACGATCCGTTCTTCGGCCGCGCCGGCAAGATGCTCGCCAACAATCAGCGCGACCAGAACCTGAAATTCGAGCTGCTGATCCCGATCACCTCGGCTGCCAATCCGACCGCCTGCATGAGCTTCAACTACCATCAGGATGCCTTCGGCACGAAATGGGGTCTCAATCTCGAAGACGGCAGCGTCGCGCACACCGCCTGCGTCGGCTTCGGGCTGGAGCGCATCGCGCTTGCCCTCTTCCACCATCACGGGCTCGATGTGAAGCAATGGCCGGCCAGCGTACGGAAAGCGCTGTGGGGCTGAGCACATCCATGACATCGGTATTTTCGGGAATCGACCCGGAAACCTACCGGGCGCATGCGCTGCATTCCAGTGAGCGCGCCTGGCCGGAAACCAATTGCTATGTCGATCTCTGGATCGAGGTGCTGGCATCATCCGGTGTCGCGCCCGAGGCGATGCTGGGTTTTACCCTGACGCAGGATTTCGAGGGCGACCAGTTCACCTTCTTCAAGGTGCCGCTCGAGGATCTCGAGGCGCTCTACGGTATTCGCGCCACCGAGCTTGCCATCTACGACCGTGTCGAACGCCATGTCGAGGTTCAGATCGCCCGTGCCCGTCTCTGCCTGATCGAGATGGATTCCTTCTACATGCCGGACACGCGCGGCACCGCCTACCGGCAGGAGCACGGCAAGACGACGGTGGCGATCAACCGGCTGGATGTTGCGGCCAAGCGCGTCGACTATTTTCACAATGCCGGCTATTTCCGCCTGGAAGGCGAGGATTTCGACGGGCTGTTCCAGCTGCATCTGACGGAGAACGATCCGCCGTTCCTGCCCTATACGGAATTTGCGCGGTTCCCGGAAAAGCCGGCTGAAGAAACGCATCTGCGGAAGGCCGCGCGGCAGCTTGCCGGCTTTCATTTCATCAGGCGTCCCCGCGAAAACCCGATCCGCGCCTTTGCAAGCGTCTTTCCGCAGCAGGTCGAAGCGGTAGCGGAACGGCCGTTCGGCTTCTTCCACAAATACGCCTTCAACACGCTTCGCCAGGTAGGCGCCAATTTCGAGCTGGCGGCCGATTACCTCACCTGGCTTTCCGCCGGTGAATTCGCGGCTGCCGCCGAGCATGCCAGGCGCATTTCCGAGGTGGCGAAATCGGTGCAGTTCCAGCTTGCCCGCGCCGTCACCCGCAGGAAGTTCGAGCCGTTGCAGGCAGCACTTGATCCGGCCGCCGATGCATGGGATTCCATGATGGCGTCGCTTGCGGGGCGAATCTGAAGCCGGAGATCTGACCATGCGGGGGCGTTTGGCAAGCATCGGTGCCGAGGAAAGCCTGCTTTCCGAAGGCTGGAACCTGATCCTGACGGAGCCGGGCGCCTGCGCCGTGCCGCACGACATTCACCTTTCCGCCCAGTTCATTCCCGCGCCCGTTCCCGGCACTGTCGCCGCGGCGCTCGAAAAGGCTGGGCTCTTCGACCGTGGAAATCCCGAGCCGCTGAACACGCGGGATGCCTGGTATCTCTGCCGGCTTTTCGATGCCGAGCCCGGCGAAGCGATCCTGCATTTCCAAGGGCTCGCGACGCTCTGCCATGTCTTCCTGAACGGCCAGGAAATCCTGTTTTCCGAGAGCATGTTCACGGCGCACGAGATTCCGGTGACGCTGTCGGGCGGCGACGAACTGGCGCTCTGCTTCCGGGCGCTCGGCCCCCGTCTGTCGGAGCCCGGCCCGCGCGCGCGCTGGCGGCCGCAGATGATCACGCCGGCGGGCCTGAAGAATTTTCGCACGACGCTGCTCGGCCATATGCCGGGCTGGTGCCCCGATATTCATGCTATCGGGCCGTGGCGACCGATTTCCATGGTGCGGCGTAATCCCATCTCGATCGACAACGTCTCCATCCGCGCCCTCTTGGCGGAGAGCGGCGCCGGCCGTCTCAGCGTATCGCTGCATAGCAATGCCGAGGATCCCGCCATGCTGCTGCGCTGCGGCGGAATGGAGCAGCCTTTCGAGAAGGTCGGCGACAGTCATTACTCGGCTATTCTCAAGCTTCCCGACATCGAGCCATGGTGGCCGCACACCCACGGCGCTCCGCGTCTCTACGAGCTGACACTGGTTTCCGACGGCGTCGAATATCCGCTCGGCACGACCGGCTTCCGCCGGATCGATGTCGACCGCGGTGCCGATGGTGATAACTTCGCGCTCACCGTCAACGGCGAACGCATCTTCTGCCGCGGCGCGGTGTGGACGACGGCCGATATCGTGCGATTGCCGGGCGGCCGGGCGGATTACGAACCGTTCCTGCGGCTTGCCGCGGAGGCCGGGATGAACATGATCCGCATCGGCGGCACCATGGCCTATGAGACGCCGGATTTCTTCGCGCTCTGCGATGAACTCGGCCTGCTCGTCTGGCAGGATTTCATGTTCGCCAATTTCGATTATCCGCGCAACGACAAGGCCTTTCTCGGCCATGTGCATACGGAGGTCGAGGAATTTCTGCATGGCGTCCAGGCGTCGCCTTCGCTGGCCGTGCTCTGCGGCGGCAGCGAAATCCACCAGCAGGCGGCGATGCTCGGCCTGCCGGCGGAATTCTGGAGCGGGCCGGTCACCGACGAGATCATCCCGGCGGTCGTCGCGCGCATGCGTCCCGACGTGCCCTATGTCCCCAATTCGCCCTATGGCGGGGCCATGCCTTTTTCGCCCAATGCCGGAATTGCGCATTATTACGGCGTCGGCGCCTATATGCGGCCGATTGCCGATGCGCGCCGCGCCGATGTGCGGTTTGCCTCCGAAAGCCTCGCCTTCGCGCACGTGCCGCAGCAAAGGACGCTGCAGCGTCATCTCGACGTGCCCGCCGTCCATAGCCCGCTCTGGAAGGCCCGCGTGCCGCGCGACCGCAGCGCATCGTGGGATTTCGAGGATGTTCGCGACTTCTATCTGCACCTTCTCTACGGTTTCGATCCGGCCCAATTGCGCCGTGAGGATCCGGAACGTTATCTCGATCTCTCCCGCGCCGTCACCGGCGAGGTGATCGAGGAGGCTTTTGCCGAATGGCGGCGCAAGGGCTCCGGCTGCAACGGCGCGCTCGTCTGGACGCTGCAAGACCTGTTGCCCGGTCCCGGCTGGGGGGTGATCGATTCCACCGGAGAGCCGAAGCCCGTCTGGTATGCGATGCGCCGTGCCTTCCGGCCGGTGCAAGTGGTCTTCACCGACGAGGGAACCAACGGTCTCGACGTGCATGTCGTCAACGAGGCGGACGCCGCGCTCGACGTGGAGCTCGAGGTCGTCTGCCTGCGGGACGGCAAGCAACAGGTCGTCAGCGGCAGCATGGCCTTCAAGCTGGCGGCAAGGAGCACGGAGCGTTTTGCCTGCACAACGCTGTTCGGCGCCTTCTTCGATACGACCTATGCCTTCCGTTTTGGACCACCATCGCACGACGCAAGCGTGGCGCGTCTGCGCTCGCTGGCAGATGGCGCCATTCTCGCCGAAAGCTTCCACTTCCCGTGCGGCCGGGGGAAGGCGCTCCATGACGCAGGGATCGAAGCGTCACTCGGCAGAGATGGCGACGACTGGTTCGTCGATTTGAGGACCGACCGGCTGGCGCAATCGGTGCATATTGACGTCGAAGGCTATCGGGCCGACGACGACTGGTTCCATCTCGCTCCCGGCGTGGCGCGGCGCGTGAAGCTGCATGCGCTCCTGAGCGCGGAAAGCGATGTTCCGCCTACGGGTGAGATCAGAAGTCTAGGCAGTTCGCATCGTGTCGCCTTCTAGAAAAGAGATAGAGCATGCTGTCGTCCGAAAACCGCGCACACTTTTCGGCATCATGCTCTGGGGCTGATGCCGATCCATTTGGAAAGACCGTGATTTGAGAACGATATACCGCTTTCTGCGCGCCCATGTCCTGCAGCGGCTGATTCCACGCGCGCGTCTTGCCTTCAATCCGCGCAAGCCAGTGGAGATCGTCGGCTATCTCTCGATGGCGGTGGGCGTCGGCGAATCGGCAAGGCTCTGCGCCGGCGCGTTGTCGGAGGCGGGGCGGGCGATTGCGCTTTCCGACGTCAGTACGAATCCCGACGAGAATGCCTTCGCCGGATGGATGCCGTCGCACCTTTCCACCGAACCCGCGGGAAGCCGGATCTGGCATCTCAATCCGCCGATGCTGCCGCGCGCCATCCTGAAGAAGGGCGTTGGAAATTTCACCCGCGCCTTCAACATCGGCTATTTCGCCTGGGAGCTCGAAGTTGTGCCGGCGGAATGGCGCAATGCGATGCATTACATGAATGCGGTCTTCGTGCCGTCGGAATTCACCCGGCGGACGATTGCGCCGCTGACCGCGGCACCTGTCATCGTGGTTCCGCATCCCGTCACGGAGAAGCCGGCGACGGAAGGTATGCGCCAGAAATTCGGCATCGAGGAAGACGCCTTTCTCGTCAGCTTCATCTTCAGTGCCGGCTCCTCGATCAACCGGAAGAATCCGCAGGCCATCATCGAGGCCTTCAGGATCTTCGTCGCCGAAGCCCCAAGCGCCTTCCTGTTGATGAAGGCCAGTGGCAATATCGATAGGGATGAAGGCCTGCGCGAACTGATCGCTTCGGTCGCCGGCAACCCCCGGATCAAGATCGTCACCGACAGGCTGTCGGACGCCGATATCAACGGCCTCATCCGCTGTTCAGACGTCTATCTTTCGCTGCATCGTTCCGAGGGTTTCGGGTTGACGGTGGCCGAGGCGATCATGCAGCGCACGCCGGTGATTTCCACCGCCTGGTCGGGCACGGTGGATTTCTGCGATCCCGATAATAGCTGGATGGTCGCCTCTCCGCTCATTCCGGTCGTCGATACCCATCCCGAATTTGCCGGGCTCGCAGGCGCGGTCTGGGCTGACCCTTCTCCAGAGGCGGCGGCTGCGCACTTGCGGGACATCTTCCTCGCGCCCCAGCGTGCACGAGAGAAGGCCGAGAAGGCGCGGGAGTTCCTGCTGAGATACCTCGCAGAGAACAGCTATGAGAAGGCGCTCCAGAGGCTGTCGGCGATGCAAGCCAGCTAAGGTGAGGTCGTCACTCCGCTTTATTTTAACATTTTCGCATTAGAGATGGCGGGTATGCGGCTTTAGAGCATGGCGCGCAAAAGTGTGCAGCGGTTTTGCGATAACGACATGGGTAAAAACAAAAACCTAAAGTGCGAGAAGCGATCTGAAGATCGTGACGCGCTTTAGGCCGATGCTGACGGATGGATGGATGTCGAAGGGTATTATCGCAAACTCGGTGATGAATGCGGCGGCAGGCATGCTGCTGCTTCTGACGGGCTTCGTTTCCTCGATCATAACTGCGCGGCTGCTCGGGCCGGAAGCCAACGGCATCGTCGCTTTCTCGCTCTGGCTGGTGGTCACGGGCGCCTCGATCGCCGAACTCGGCTCCAGCATTACGCTGCTGAAGACCTTGCCGCAGCTTTCGGCGGAGGGCTACGATACACGCCGCCGGCGGGGTTTTGCCGCGATCCTCGTCAGCTTCATGATGTTCTCGACTGTCGTGCTGCTGGCGCTGTATGCGCTGTTCTTCCTGACCTCGGAAAAGATGCACTGGGCGGAGACCGCGCCATCCGTCGCTCTGGTCACGGGCGTGCTGTTTTTCGTCCAGGCGATCGGTTCCTTCGTCAAATTCTACCTGATCGGCGAAAAGAAACTCGGCGCCTTCTTCCGGCTGACGGTCGCCGTTTCGATCGTGCAGCTTGCCGGCGTTGCCGTCGGCGCCGTTCTTTATGGCGTCGAAGGCGTCCTCGTCGGTTATGCGCTCGGCCAGCTCGTGCTGTTTTTCGCCACGCTGCCGATCCTTCTTGCGCGGCGCGACTGGTGCGGGGTCTCGCTCAAATATCTCGCCTCCTCCTCCGCCATCCTGTCGATCCAGTTCATCATCGATTCCATCTTCCTCAACCGGCTCGAACTGCTCTTCCTGCAGCAGTTCTGGTCGGTGGAGATGGTCGGCTATTATGCCGTCGGCCTGTCGATCGCCAATATTGCGCTGCAGTTGCCGATCCAGATGACCGGCAGCCTGCTGCCCTATTATTCCGAGCGGCGGCATAACAGCGACGACTCGACATTGCCGGTCGAGGTCTTCGCCGCCGTCACCCGCTCCATGGCCTATATCGTGCTGCCGATGAGCCTCGGGCTTGCGGCGATCTCCAGCGAACTGGTGATCGTGGTGTTCGGCGAAGCGTTCCGCCGCAGTGGGACGGTGGTGGCGCTGCTTGCGCTGGTCGCGCCCGCCTATACGTTCATGCAGATCCTCAGCCTCTATTTGCTGTCGATGGACAGGGCTCGCTCCCGCCTGAATATCAGTGTGATAGGTGGCCTACTGATGGTAGCGGGTTGTTTACTGATCGTACCTAGGCTTGCCGCCGAGGGTGCCGCACTCGTGCGCATCCTCGTCTTCGTTGCAATGTCGGTGATGATGATCAGACAGACAGGATTCGGATCCCAACTATCGGGTCTCTACGCAAGCCTGACGAAGGTGACGCTCGCCTCCGTGCTGTGTGCTTGCGGAGCGATTTCGGTGTTGGAATTCGTCGGGGGTCCGGCCGGTCTCATCGGCGCGATCATTGCCGGTGCGTTCTGCTATTTCGCGGCACTGCGCGTGCTGCGCGCCGTGCCGGGCGAGGATGTCGACGTCATGCACTCCATTCTCGACAAGATGCCGTCCCTGCTGCGCCGGCCGGTCGGCCACGCGATCAATTTCATCGCGCCGCGGCTTCCCGGCGATCCCGATCGCGCCAAGGTCGCGCCCGGCGAATTCTCGCTCGAACCAGCCGAGGGCGCGGGACGCAGTGCTGCCCTGCCGGTTGTCTTCGACGGCACGATCGGGCTGTTCATGCCGGAGAATCGTCTCGTGAAGAAACGTTCGGCCGCCGTGCTTTTCGTCAGCCCCTGGGGGTTCGAGGAGATGTGCAGCCGCAAATTCTTCCGCGTCGCGGCCGAGCATTTCGCAGATATCGGCGTGCCGAGCCTGCGCTTCGACTATCGCGGCACCGGCGATGCGCTCGATTTCGATGCGCTGCCGGCACGGCTGGAAACCTGGGAAAATTCGATCCGCGCCGCTGCCGTCAAGCTGAAATCGCTGAGCGGCTGCGACCGTATCATCCTCATCGCACAGGGCCTCGGCGCAACGCTTGCCCATCGCATCGGTTCCTCGATCGAAGGCGTCGACAGCCTCGTCATGCTGGCGCCGGTGCTGAGCGGCCGGGCCTATCTGCGCGAACTCAACATGTGGTCGAAGATCATCGATGCCGATCTCGGCCTCGGCAAGGAACATGTCCAGACCGCGAAGGTGCAGATCGCCGGGCTCGTCATGCCCGAAGAGATTGCCGCAGAGCTCGGCAAGCTTACCATCGCCTCGCCACAGGGGCTCGCAGCTTCCCGCTATCTGATCCTCGAACGTCCCGCGAAGGCCGAGGATACCGGTTTTGCCGATGCGCTGAAGGCGCTGGGCGCCGATGTCGAGCTGAAGGCTTTCGAAGGCTATGACGAGCTCGCCACCAATCCGCTGTTTGCCAAGACGCCGATGGCCGTCGTCGAACTGCTGACGACCTGGCTGGAGGCGACGACGACGGAGACATCTGCGGCGCATTCGCCTGATGTGATCGAGAATCCGCCGCTTGCCGGCGAGGGTTTTGCCGAAACGCCGGTGCGTTTCGGCAGCCACAATCATCTGATCGGCGTCGTCAGCCGGCCACTCGGTGAAATCAAGGGCAATGCCGTGCTCTTCCTGTCGACAGCCTATGACCGGCATGCCGGCTGGGGACGGACGACGGTTGATATGGCGCGCGCGCTTGCCCGCCAGGGCGTCGTTTCGCTGCGCTTCGATTCCGCCAATGTCGGTGACAGCCCGCCGCGGCCGGATGCACCGGAACAGGTGCTCTATTCGGATACGCAGACGGCGGATGCGGTCGCCTCGCTCGATCTGCTCGAAAGTGTGGTCGCCGGTCCCGTGATGGTCGCCGGCCGATGCAGCGGCGGTTACGTCGCCTTCCGTGCCGGCGTTGCCGACGAGCGCTTGAAGGCTGTCGTGTCGATCAATCCCTTCGTCTATTACTGGGATCCGAAGATGCCCGTGCGTAGGGAGCATGTCGTCTCCGTTCCACGCAGCCTTGACGACTACGGCCAGCGTATGGCGCGGCTCGACACGCTGAAGCGGCTGCTGCGCGGCCAGGTGGACGTCGTTGCGGCCCTGCAGAATATCGTCATCGCCGCCGGCCGCCGGCTATCGCCGTGGATCGCGCCGCTGCTCGAGCTGCTTCCCGACCGGCGCCATATCGCCCGCGAGGTCCGGCACTCCTTTGCGCTGTTCGGCAAGCGCAAGGTGCCGCTGACGCTGATCTACAGCGAGGGCGATGTCGGGCTCGACCACGTCTATTTCCACTTCGGGCCGCGCGGCGGTCGGCTTTCGCGCTATCCGAACGTGCGGTTGCTGATGCTGCCGGATGCCGATCACAATCTGACGCCGCCACAATCGCGCAAATTCGTGCTCGACGAGATCATCCGTCTCGCCAGAGCATGACCGGAATTGCAGCTCAGATGTTTTCCGCGGCGACGACATCCAGCGATCTGTAGAGATCGATATAACGTCCGGCCACGATATCCCAGGAATAGCCGCGCGCGGCGTCGAGAAGCCCGGCGCGCACGGCGTCCGGTTGGCGCGAAAGGTCTTCATAGGCCGTTTCGATCACTGTCGCCGCGGTCTGGGCATTGGTGAAGTCGGCAAGCGCGATAACAGGATGCCGGTCGGCAAGCGTCGCAAAGGCATCGTTGGCGTTCAGCACCGGGAGGAGACCGGCGCTCATCGCCTCCAGCGCCACCAGGCCGAAACCTTCATATTCCGAGGCGGAGGCAAAGAGCGAGGCCTCGGTGATGATACGCCGGATGGCGCCGTTGTCGGGTGATACATGCAGGGTAACGCGGCCGGAAAGGCTACGGCTTTCGATCGCGGCTTCGACATCGGCCCGGTTCAGGTCGGATTCGGCCCCGACGATGTCTAGATGCCATTCGGGGTCGCGGGTCGTCAGCGCGGCCATCGCATCGAGCAGATGGTCGAGCCGCTTGTTCACCGAGAAGCGGCCGATCGTGACGATGCGGCGCTTTGGCCGGCGCGAAGCGATGTCGGCGAACTTACCGATATCGGCGCCGTTTTCGATCAGCAGGCTATCGGGCACGATCTCGGAAAATTGCCTGAGGTCGGAGGCGCTGCAGCAGACGACGCGGCGGTAGGCCATCGCCGAAGCGCGGGTCAGCGTCCGGAACCAGATCTTCTTGATCGCCGCGTATTTCTGCGTGTGGAAGAAGCCGCCATGGGTGGTGACGATCATCGGCTTGCGATGCAGCAGCCGGCCCCAGGCGAGCGCATCGAAGAAGAAGTCGATGGCATGGACATGCACGAGATCGGCATCGCCGAGATGGCGGAAAACCTCAGGCGCCAGCGGATAACGGCTGCTGCCCGACCAGGGGATGCGCACCACCTCGATGCCGTCGATATTTTCGCGAGGCGGCAGCTTGTCCTGCGGCGCAGTGAAGAGCGAATCGAGCGTGACGACGCGGACGCGATAGCCGCGGCGCACGGTCTGGCGGCCGAGATTGGCGACCACGTCTTCCAGACCGCCGCGATTGGGCAGGAACTGGCGCACGACATGGACGATCAGCGGGGCCTCTCCCAACTGCGGGTTCTCGCGCACCCTATCTGCCTCGACGATCGCCATTTTTCACCTATCGCTGCCCGCCGGCCCGTGTTGACGCGGGCTTACACTAGCAACGACCAGATATGCCCGGCGTTAAGGCGCGGTTTAAGCGGCCTGTTGAGAGGGCGATTCTTCGCGAAAAAGGTTAACCGTATCTGATGGGCTTTCAGAAGGCCTTGAACGTCAGTGTCGTCAGCGAACGGACGATGCCGGGAATATTGGCGATGTTGTCGTTGATGAACTTGCCGATATCCTGGCCTTCCTCGATATAGACCTTCAGCAGCAGGTCGTAGTCGCCGCTTGTGGAATAGAGCTCCGAGACCAGTTCGGTCTGGTAGATGGCGTCGGCGACATCATAGGTCTTGCCGGGTGCGCATTGGAGCTGGACGAAGATCGGCTTCATGGAGATTTCCTGCAAAGTTGTTTGGCCGGCATAATGGTCGAAAGCGCCATGCCGATGCAAGCCGTTCGTCACGCAGCCGGATTGGCGGCGGCTTCCGCCACCATCCAGTCGCGAAAGGCCGCAAGCGGCGCATAGTCGGCGCGCTCTCTGGGAAAGGCGAGATAATAGCGCTCGCGGCTTTCCATTTCACGGTCGACAGCGGCGACGAGATCGCCGCGCCTGACCTCCTCCTGCATCAGGAATGTCGGCAGCAGGGCGATGCCGAGGCCGGCGATCGCCGCCTGCGCGGCGGTGGCGAATTGGTCGAAGAGCATGCCGTGGACGTTTTCGAAGGAAACGCCGTTGCCGGCAAACCATTGCTCCCAGGCGTCGGGGCGCGTCGTCAAATGCAGAAGCGGAACGGCAAGCAGATCCTCCGGCGTCTTGATTGCGTAGCGCTCCAGAAAATCAGGGCTGCATGCCGGCACTGTGCGCTCGGACATCAGGAAGACGAGTTCGGCGCCCGGCCAGTGCGGATGGCCGAAATGGATGGCGGCGTCGATTGAATCGAGGCGGAAATCGAAGGGCGAAAGCCGGGTCACCAGATTGATGGTCACGCCGGGATTGGCGGCGAGGAAGCGCCCGAGGCGCGGCGCCAGCCAACGCGTACCGAAGGTCGGCAGGATGGCGAGATTGAGCGTGCCGCCATGCGGATTGGCGCGCAGATTTAGCGATGCGCTCGATATGCGCCGCAGCGCTTCGCGGATTTCGCGGGCATATCCGTCGCCGGCAAGCGTCAGCCGCATGGTCTGGCGTTCGCGCAGGAAGAGCTCGACGCCAAGCTGCTCCTCCAGCGCGCTCACCTGGCGGCTGACGGCGCTCTGCGTCAGATCGAGTTCGCGCGCCGCTGCCGTCACGCTGCCGGTGCGGGCAACCGCCTCGAAGGCGGCAAGATGCGAAATCGATGGCAGAAAACGTCGAGATGTCAGCATAGTCATTCCATTTCAGAATGGGCTATTTCCGAAATAGCGATATTTTCGGCTTTGTCACGCGTGTAAAGAAACTCATCCTGCAAAAACGGAATGATCCGGAGTTTCCCGATGCCGCAAGCCTTCGTTTCCACAGACCGCATCCGATCGCTGTTCACCGAGGCGATGTCGCAGATGTACCGGGCCGAGGTGCCGCAATACGGCACGTTGATCGAACTGGTGGCGGACGTGAATGCCGGCTGCCTCGAAAACGATCCCGATCTGCGCCAGCGCCTGGCCCAAGCCGGCGAGCTGGAGCGCATTGATGTCGAGCGCCACGGCGCCATCCGGCTCGGCACGGCAGAGGAGCTTTTCACCATCCGCCGGCTGTTTGCGGTCATGGGCATGCAGCCGGTCGGCTACTACGATCTCTCGGTCGCCGGCGTGCCGGTTCATTCCACCAGCTTCCGGCCGATCGACGAGGCGGCGCTGAACGTCAATCCATTCCGGGTCTTCACCTCGTTGCTGCGATTGGAGCTGATCGAGGACGAGAAGCTGCGTGGCGAAGCCCGCGCCATCCTGGCTCGGCGGCGGATCTATACGCCGCGCGCCGTCGCGCTGATCGAGCGCCACGAGCAGAACGGCGGCTTGACCGAGGCGGAAGCGACGGAGTTCGTCGCCGAGGCGCTTGAAACCTTCCGCTGGCATGGCGAAGCGACGGTCAGCGCCGAAACCTACAAGCGGCTGCATGACGCCCATCGGCTGATCGCCGACGTCGTCAGCTTCAAGGGACCGCATATCAACCACCTGACGCCGCGCACGCTTGATATCGACGCGGTCCAGGCCCGCATGCCGGAGCGCGGCATCACGCCGAAGGCCGTCATCGAAGGGCCGCCGCGCCGCAATTGCGATATCCTGCTGCGGCAGACGAGCTTCAAGGCGCTCGAAGAAACGATCGCCTTTTCCGGTGATGACGACGGCGCGGTTCGAGGAACGCATACCGCGCGTTTCGGCGAGATCGAACAGCGCGGCGTGGCGCTGACGGCGAAGGGCCGGGCGCTCTACGACCGGCTGCTCGCCTCGGTTCGCGGCGAGGTGCAGGTGGGCGCCGGTGGCGCCAAGGCCGGTGCCTACGACCAGGAACTTGCCGAGCGTTTCAAGGCGCTGCCGGACAGCTGGGACGAGTTGCGCGGGCAAGGTCTGGCCTTCTTCCGCTATTCCGCGACGCCTGCGGGCATTGCCGCCGCGGCCGGCGGCACGCTGCCGAATGATCCGGAGGCGCTGATCGCCAAGGGTTATCTCGCCTTTGCCCCGATCGTCTATGAAGACTTCCTGCCCGTCAGCGCAGCCGGAATCTTCCAGTCTAACCTCGGCACCGATCAGCAGCAGAACTACGCAACCCGCTCGAACCGCGACGCCTTCGAGGCGGCCCTGGGTGCGACCGTTCAGGACGAGCTGGCGCTTTATGCCGAACGTCAGGCGGCATCGCTGGATGCAGCGATGGAGGCGCTCGGTCTCGCCGGCTTGCTGCTGAAGACCGTTGCCTGAAAGGGCCGCTTCAAGTCTTGGTTTTATGCACTAAAGTAGCGCGATTTCGATCCGATCGGACTGAGCCATGCTGAATGATCCGCGCTCCCACGGACTTTGGGAAAAGACCGCACCCGAACCGCCGGCGACCTCGTCGCTCGAAGGCGCCGTATCGGCCGATGTCGTCATCGTCGGCGGCGGCTACACCGGCCTCTCTTCCGCGCTGCATCTTGCCGAAGCCGGGTCGAAGGTGGTGCTGCTGGAGGCGAAGGAGATCGGCTTCGGCGGCGCCGGCCGCAATGTCGGCCTGATCAATGCCGGCATGTGGGTGATGCCCAACGATCTGCCCGGCGTGCTCGGTCCGGTGCATGGCGAACGTCTGCTCGATCTGCTCGGCAACGCGCCGAAGCTCGTCATGGAGTTGATCGACAAGCATCAGATTGCCTGCGAACTCGAACGCAATGGCACGCTGCATTGCGCGGTCGGCGAAAACGGGCTGAAGGAGATCGAGAATCGCGCCGCGCAATGGGCCGCCCGCGGCGCAGCCGTGACGCTGCTCGATGCGGCGGAAACGGCCAAACGCATCGGCAGCGATGCCTATACCGGTTCGCTGCTCGACAAACGCGCCGGTACCCTGCAGCCGCTTGCCTATGCACGCGGCCTTGCCCATGCCGCCGTCAAGGCCGGCGTCGCCGTTCATACGTCCAGCCCGGTCGTTTCAACGGAACGCAATGGCAGAAGCTGGACCGTGAAGACGGCAAGCGGCGAAGTCAGCGCCGAATGGATCATCGTCGCGACGGATGCCTACAGCACCGGCCCATGGGAGCAGGTGCGCAACGAACAGGTGCATCTGCCCTATTTCAATTTCGCCACCGTGCCGCTCGGCCATAATCTGCGCCAGTCGATCCTGCCCGGGCGGGAAGGCGCATGGGATACCAACGAAATCCTCTCCTCCTTCCGCATGGACCAGGCCGGCCGCCTCGTTTTCGGCAGTGTCGGGGCGCTACGCAATACCGGACTTGCCGTACACAAGGGCTGGGCCAAGCGCGCATTGAAGCGGCTCTTCCCCATTATCGGTGATGTCGAATTCGAGTGTGAATGGTATGGCCAGATCGGCATGACCGACAATGCGCTGCCGCGCTTCCACAAATTCGCGCCTGGTGTCATCGGCTTTTCGGGCTACAATGGCCGCGGCATTGCCCCCGGTACGGTCTTCGGCCGTACGCTGGCGGAGCATATCCTCGGCCGGCTTCCGGAAGCCGATCTGCCGCTGCCGCTGACGTCGCCCACCGAGCCGAGCTTTCGTGCACTCAAGGAAATATGGTACGAAGCCGGCGCTCAGGTCGCCCATTTCGCCGATGCCCGCTTCTGAGAATTATAAGATTGGAAACACGACAATGACCATCGCCGTCCTCGATCTCGCCACCGAAACCGCCAAGCTGCTTGCCGAACTCGGCGTCGATGCCGGCCGCTATCACGGCGGCACGCTTTCCGTCACCTCGCCGGTCACCGGCAAGGAAATCGGCAAACTCAGGGAACATTCCGTTTCCGAAACGAAGGCGGCGATCGAAGCGGCGCACCAGGCCTTCCTCGAATGGCGTGCCGTGCCGGCGCCGAAGCGCGGCGAACTGGTCCGCCTGCTCGGCGAGGAACTGCGCGCCTCCAAGGCGGCGCTCGGCCGTCTCGTTTCGATCGAGGTCGGCAAGATCACTTCGGAAGGTCTGGGCGAAGTGCAGGAGATGATCGACATCTGCGATTTCGCGGTCGGCCTTTCCCGTCAGCTCTACGGCCTGACGATCGCCACCGAACGCTCCGAGCACCGGATGATGGAAAGCTGGCATCCGCTCGGGGTGATCGGCATCATCTCGGCCTTCAACTTCCCGGTTGCCGTCTGGTCGTGGAATGCCGCGCTGGCGATGGTCTGCGGCAATTCCACCGTCTGGAAGCCTTCGGAAAAGACGCCGTTGACGGCGCTTGCCGTACAGGCACTGTTCGAAAAGGCGCTGAAGCGTTTCGTCGCCGAGGGCGGTACCGCACCGGCCAATCTGTCGACGCTGATCATCGGCGGCCGCGAGGTCGGCGAAGTGCTGGTCGATCATCCGAAGATCCCGCTGGTTTCCGCCACCGGCTCGACGGCCATGGGCCGCGCCGTCGGTCCGCGCCTGTCGCAGCGTTTTGCCCGCGCCATTCTCGAACTCGGCGGCAACAACGCGGCGATCGTCTGCCCGTCGGCCGACCTCGACCTGACGCTGCGCGGCGTCGCATTCTCCGCCATGGGCACGGCCGGACAGCGCTGCACGACGCTGCGCCGTCTCTTCGTCCATGACAGCGTCTACGACCAGCTGGTGCCGCGTCTGCAGAAGGCCTATGGCTCCGTCACCATCGGCAATCCGTTGGAAAGCGGTACGCTGGTCGGACCGCTGATCGACGGCCAGGCTTTCGAGAAGATGCAGGCAGCGCTGGGTGAGGCCAAATCGGCCGGCGGCAATGTGACCGGCGGCGAACGCGTCGACAATGGCTCGGCTGACGCCTTCTACGTTCGCCCGGCGCTTGTCGAAATGCCGGATCAGACCGGACCGGTCGAGCACGAGACTTTCGCGCCGATCCTCTATGTGATGAAATACAGCGACTTCGACGCCGTGCTGGCGCTGCACAATGCCGTGCCGCAGGGACTGTCGTCGTCGATCTTCACCAACGACATGCGCGAGGCCGAAACCTTCGTCTCGGCCCGCGGTTCGGATTGCGGCATCGCCAACGTCAATCTCGGGCCATCCGGTGCCGAGATCGGCGGCGCCTTCGGCGGCGAGAAGGAAACCGGCGGCGGCCGTGAATCCGGCTCGGATGCCTGGAAGGCCTATATGCGCCGCTCCACCAACACCATCAACTACGGCAGAACGCTGCCGCTGGCGCAGGGCGTCAAGTTCGACGTCGAATAAGCCGGCTGCAAAGAAGGGGCGGCGCTCGGGGAGTGCCGCCTTTTTGGCCAAATCGAGATTTATTCCCCTGTAATATGAAATATTTAGTCAAGATATTGTGATGACTTTTCCGGCCAAGCGAAACTTGAAATTGGCAGTCAGGAAAAATATACGCCTCTCATCGCCCTTGGAGAGCTCGGGTGACATTGCTACGGAGGCCATCATGAACATTGCTCTTAACCGCTTTTCCCTCGCGCTCGCCGCTTCGCTTCTCTCCGCCACCGCGCTTGCAGGCAGCGCCAATGCGCAGGACGAAGGTCTCGTCGTTTACAATGCCCAGCACGAAAGCCTCGGCCGCGAATGGATCGATGCCTTCACCAAGGAGACCGGCATCAAGGTCACCATGCGCCAGGGCAGCGACATGCAATTCGCCAACCAGATCATCCAGGAAGGCGATGCCTCGCCGGCGGACGTATTCCTGACCGAGAATTCGCCGGCAATGACGCTGGTCGATGGCGCGGGCCTGTTTGCCCCCATCGAAAGGGAAACGCTGGATCAGGTTCCGGAGCAGTATCGCCCGGCTGACGGCATGTGGACCGGCATTGCCGCCCGCACCACGGTCTTTGCCTACGACAAGACGAAGCTCACCGAAGACAAGCTGCCGAAGTCGTTGCTCGACCTCGCAGATCCGGCCTGGAAGGGCCGCTGGGGTGCGGCACCCGCCGGCGCCGACTTCCAGGCCATCGTTGCTGCCCTGCTGCAGTTGAAGGGCGAGCAGTCGACCGCCGACTGGCTGAAGGGTCTCAAGGAAAACGCCACGCCCTATAAGGGCAACAGCGTCGCCATGAAGGCTGTCAACGCCGGCGAAGTCGAAGGTGCGGTCATCTATCATTATTACTGGTTCGGCGATCAGGCCAAAACCGGCGAGAACAGCAAGAATGTCGGCATGCACTATTTCAAGAACCAGGATCCGGGCGCTTTCGTCAGCGTTTCGGGCGGTGGCGTCCTGAAGTCCACGCAGCACATGAAGGAAGCCCAGGCTTTCCTGAAGTTCCTCACCAGCAAGGCTGGCCAGGCAATTCTCAAGGACGGCACCTCTTATGAATATGCCATCGGCAAGGATGCGCCCTCCAACGACAAGCTCACTCCGCTTGCCGACCTCAATGCTCCGAAGGTCGAAGCTTCCACCCTCGACAGCAAGAAGGTCGTGGAGCTGATGACCGCCGCGGGCCTGATCTAACTTTTCTGCCGCAGGCTTGCCTCGGCCAAAACTGTTGCTTTTGGCTCAAGAAAACCTTAGGGCATGACGATATCCGGCAACCGTCCTTCAAAGGCGGTTGCCTTCCTTTTTCAGCGTGTAAAGGCATCGGCCTTGCTGCAGGACAACAGATTGCTCGCATCCGGCAACGAGGCGCCGGTCGCGCTAAGGGCCGCGCGCATGGTGTTGCCGCGCGGACGCATGCCGCACGCTTCCGTGATCCTGCTTGCAACCGTGGTCGCGATCTTCAGTCTTGTGCCGCTCGGCTTCATCGGCTGGGTCACCTATGATGTCGGCTGGGAAACGGTGAGGGCCTTGGTCTTCCGACCGCGTGTCGGCGAACTCCTCGTCAATACGATTCTCCTGGAATCGATCACCATCCCGCTGTCGATCGCGCTTGCGGTGACGCTCGCCTGGCTGACCGAACGGACGGACATTCCTTTGGCGCGGCTCTGGGCCTGGCTGGCGATCGCTCCGCTCGCCGTGCCCGCCTTCGTCCACAGCTATGCCTGGGTCAGCCTCATTCCCGGCATGCGCGGCCTGCAGAGCGGCGTTTTCGTCTCGGTGCTCGCCTATTATCCGTTCCTCTACCTGCCGGCCGCCGCCGCATTGCGCCGTCTCGATCCGGCCATCGAAGATGCCGCGGCCTCGCTGGGCCTCAATCCCTGGCGGGTCTTCTTCCGCGCCGTGCTGCCGCAGCTCAGGCTTGCCATCTGCGGCGGCTCGCTGCTGATCGCGTTGCATCTGCTTTCGGAATACGGCCTGTTCGTCATGATCCGGTTCGACACTTTCGCGACGGCGATCGTCGACCAGTTCCAGTCTTCCTACAACAGCCCGGCGTCCAACATGCTCGGCGGCGTGCTTGTCGCCTGCTGTCTTTTTCTGCTCGGCTTCGAGGTGCTGGTGCGCGGCAACGAACGTTACGCCCGCGTCGGCTCCGGCTCGCCCCGTCCGGCGGACCGCCGCCGGCTCGGCTGGTTCGTGGTGCCGGCCGTCTTGCTGCCTGTAATCCTCGCAATACTGACGCTCGGCGTGCCGCTGGTGACGCTTGGCCGCTGGCTCTATCTCGGCGGCACCGATATCTGGCGCATCGAAGTCGGCAGCGCTTTTCTGCAGACGATCGTACTTGCCATTGTCGGCGGCGTGCTGGCGACGATCGCCGCAGCGCCGATGGCCTGGCTTTCGGTGCGGGCACCCGGCCGCCTCCAGCGCGTGCTCGAGGCCTGCCATTATTATGTTGGCTCGCTGCCGGGCGTCGTCGTGGCGCTGGCGCTGGTGACGATCACCGTGCGCCTCGTGCTGCCGCTCTATCAAACCTTCGCAACGCTGCTCGTCGCCTATGTGTTGCTTTTCCTGCCGCGCGCCATGGTCGGGCTGCGCGCTAGCATCGCCCAGGCGCCGGTGGAGCTGGAACGCGCTGCGATGGGCCTCGGCCGCACCCCGGGCCAGGCGGTGCGGCAGATCACCATGCGCCTTGCGGCACCGGGAGCGGCCGCCAGCGTCGCGCTGGCTGCACTCGGCATTACCAATGAACTGACGGCGACACTGATGCTGTCGCCCAACGGCGTCGATACGCTGGCGACGAAATTCTGGTCGTTGACCAGCGAGATCGATTATGTCTCGGCTGCTCCTTACGCCTTCATGATGGTCGTGCTGTCGCTGCCGCTCACCCTTATGCTCTATACTCAATCGAAACGGACTGCCGGCCAATGACGCTGCTTACGATCGAGAACATCAGCAAGCGCTACGGTTCCGTCCAGGCGCTGAAGGATATTTCACTCGATGTTTCGGCGGGCAGCCGCACCGCCGTCGTCGGCCCGTCCGGCTCCGGCAAGACGACGCTGCTGCGTATCATTGCCGGCTTCGAGCAACCGGATGTCGGCAGGGTGACGCTGGATGGCGACCTGCTCGCGGACGGTCCGGCTGCGGTGCCTGCGCACAAACGCGGCATCGGCATCGTCTCGCAGGACGGCGCGCTGTTTCCGCACTTAAGCGTAGCCGAGAATATCGGCTTCGGCTTCGAACGCGGTGCGGCCGATCGCGAGAAACGCATCCTCGAGCTGCTCGACATGGTCGAACTCGACCGCGGCATGCTGGCGCGGCGCCCGCATCAGCTTTCCGGCGGGCAGCAGCAGCGCGTGGCGCTCGCCCGTGCGCTTGGCCGCAAGCCGCGGCTGATGCTGCTCGACGAACCTTTCTCGGCACTCGATACCGGCCTGCGGGAAAACATGCGCAAGGCGGTGGCGCGCGTGCTGCAGGCGGCCGGCATCACCACCATTCTCGTTACGCATGACCAGGAAGAGGCGCTGACCTTTGCCGATCAGGTGGCGGTGCTCAGGGAGGGACGGCTGATCCAGGCCGGATCGCCGCAATCATTGTATCTGCATCCGCGCGACCGTGAGACGGCGCTGTTCCTCGGC